>ENA-ORSS01001429-ORSS01001429.1-human-gut-metagenome-genome-assembly--contig:-NODE-1429-length-24479-cov-3.218678_pt1 | contig 24479 bp, 20 predicted proteins | sample MGYA00241899_ERZ509162 | MGnify/ENA primary metagenome ERZ509162 (study PRJEB26280, sample SAMEA2338641) | human gut metagenome | biome: human gut; feature: human-associated habitat; material: faeces... | reverse complement strand
AAATGTGACTTCTTCTTGAATTTGATGAAAAAGTCCTTGACTTTTCGTCTCTGGAAAGACCGCAAAGTCTATTTTGATCTCGGTTGGTGTCCGTCTGGCAGCTTTTAACCTGAAACAGATTGCCAACCTGACCTGTACAGACGAACTGGACTTATACAGCATCGGGGAGAAGAAAGTAGCACTGTTTTGCTGTATTCCGGATGCCGACACCAGTATGAATTATCTGGTCGGCATGATTTACAGTAATCTGTTTCAGACACTGTATTATGTGGCAGACCGGAAGTACGGAGGAAAGCTTCCAATTCCGGTACACTGCATTATGGATGAGTGGCCAAACGTAGCCTTGCCGGATGATTTTGACAAGATTCTGGCAACCATGCGTTCCAGAGGGATTTCCTGCAGTATCATCATCCAGAACATCGCACAGATGAAAGCCTTATTTAAAGACTCGTATGAGAGTCTGATCGGCAACTGCGATGAATTTTTATATTTGGGTGGAAATGAAAAAGAAGGACATAAGTATGTCTCGGAATTATTGGGAAAAGAGACATTGGATACCAATACCTACGGACAGACAAAAGGGCGTAGCGGCAGCTATTCGGTGAATTATCAGCAGACTGGAAGGGAACAACCAGCTTTTCTTATGATAAGTATGGAAATCTGGTGAAGGAGACAGATCCACTTGGACGGAGCAATACCTACAGTTATGACCTGGCAGGCCAGATGACTTCTGCAGCTGATCCGCTTGGTAAGATAACTGCTTATACTTACGACCCGGCAGGAAATATTACTGAGATCACCAAACCGGGTGGAAGAAAGACCAGCTATGGATATGACAAGAATTATAATGTGACATCTGTAACAGACCCGATGGGCTATGTTGCAAAGACAGTCTACGATAAAGACAATCGTGTAACAGAAGAGACCGATGCACTGGGGCAGAAGGAATCCTATACCTATGATAAGGACAGCAGGGTAACTTCTATTACAGACAAGCGTGGATTTACAACGGGATTTGATTACGATGCACATGGTAATATTCAGGTTGTTACAGATAAGACCGGATTAAAGAGCCATCTGGAATATGACAAGAATGACAACCTGACCAAAGTAACTGATGCCCTTGGCGGTGTAACAACTTATGGTTACGACAACATGGATAACCTGGTGACCTTCACCAATGCAGCAAATAAGACAACGAATTATACTTATGATCTGGAAGGCAACCTGACATCCATCAAAGATCCGGCAGGAAGAACAGAGAAATTCGACTATGATGAAAAAGGCAGACTGACCGGACATACACAGGCAAGTGGCAAGAAAACCACGTATGATTACGATAAGCTGAATGACCTGTTGGAGAAATCTTATCAGGACGCAAAAGGTGAGAAATCCGAAAAGGACGTGACCTACGCATATAACAGTGCCGGGGAACGGGTATCCATGAAGGATCAGACAGGCAAGAGCAGCTACGAATACGATGCACTCGGAAGAATCACAAAAGTAACAAGTGGTTCGAAAAAGGATGTCAGCTACGTCTATGATGATGCAGATAATCTGCAGGCAATCGTATACCCGGATGGTACAAAGGTCAGCTATGAATACGATTTAAATGATAATCTGGTAAAACTGACAGACCGTAATGGAAAAGTAACCACTTACAAGCATGATGCACTGAATCGTGTGACAGAAGTCATTAGAAGCAATGGAACAAAGACGGAAGTATCTTACGATGCAGAAGATCATATCACAAAGCTTGTGAATACCTGTGGTTCCTGCGGCAAAGTAATCAGTACTTATGAGTACAAGTACAATGATCAGGGATATGTAGTTGGAGAAACAGCTACGGAACTGGAAGCTGGAACAAGAAAGACGCCAAGCTGGGAAGACTGGTACAACTGGGGCGATACACAGAATGAGACAGACAAAGCAGACTGTGAGCATCAGGAAAAAGAGATCCAGACGACACGTACCTATGAATACGATGACAACTGGGAACTGACACGCTGTACAGAAAAAGCAGAGGGCGGTAAAAAGACAGTCCATAATTATACGTATGACAAGATCGGAAACCGGACCTCTTACGAGAAGATCGAAGATGGTGTCAGCAAAGCAAAATATAATTACAAGTATAACGATTCCAACCAGCTCATCAAACGCACCAATGCAAAGATCTGGGGCGATCCGGGAACAACCTACAGCTATGATAAAGATGGCAATCTGATCCAGGAATGTGATAAGACAAACAGTGCAGATCCGGTTACTTATGAATATACAGCAGAAAATCGTCTGGCAGTCGTAAAACAGGGTGGAACAGTCCTGATGGCAGCCATGTACGATGGAGATAACAACCGGGTATTCGAACTGGATAACACTTATAAATGGGAAGACTGCTATGGCGATGAAGTCCTGATTCCGGAGAACCAGCGTACAGAAGATGGAGACAGTCCGAAAGAACAGCTTGCATCTCTGGTAAAAGGCGGCTCCAATGCCAAAGGATACACACTGACAGAGTATATCAACGATATCAATCGTGAGAATACAGAAGTCCTTGCAGAGTATGGAGCAGACGAGAAAGTACGTCAGGCTTATACTTATGGAGAAAGTGGAATCGGAGAACGGGTAAGCGTTGATAAATCGGAAGAAAACAGTTATTATTTATATGACGGAAGAAACAGCGTAACCGGAATCCTGACTGAAAATGCTAACCTGACGAACAGTTATCAGTACGATCCGTATGGAAACCTTACATCAGGAACCGCAGATGGAGTCAATTATTACGGTTACAATGGAGAGTCCACAAATGTAAAAACAGGACTTCAGTATCTGCGGGCAAGATACTATAACGCAGAGAACGGAACCTTTACAACTGAAGATAGTGACCTGGGAACGACAGAAAATCCATTAACCAGAAACCGCTACGATTATACAACCAATAATCCGTTGAATTACAGTGATCCGACAGGACATTCATTGTGGAGCAGGATTAAGGGTGCAGCTAAGAAAGCAGCAAAAAAGGTTGTAAAAACAGTCGTAAATACTGCGAAAAAAGTTGTTAAAACGGTTGCAAAAGGCGTAAAAGCGGCAGCTAAATGGGTGAAAAATGCAGTATCCCATCCGAAACAGGTAATACAGAAAGCCAAAAATACTGTAAAACAAAAAGCAAAACAGGCTTCTCAGAAGATTGTATCCAGTGGATCGAATTTTATAAGAGCTGTGAGCAAAGGTGGAGTAAAAGGCGGTCTTAGTTACATCGGAAATGGTGCTAAAAAAGTATATAGCTCTTTCAAATCCTATGCATCAGAAAAAACAAAAGAAATTCGCCAGACAATTAAAAGAGAACTGTGTACTACGACAAATAGAATTTCTTCAGCTTTTGGAAAAGTAGATTGGAATGTCGTAAAGAAAGTAGTAGCAGGTGGAGTAATCCTTGGAGGTCTTGCGGCAGCAACTGTTCTTACAGGTGGAGCAGCAGCGGTGATTGCCGGAGGTGCATTAAGTGGTGCCTTGATCGGCGGAGGAACCGGAGCAGTTCTTGGTGGTATTTCAAGTGCAGCCAGTGGAGAAGGATTTATAAGTGGTGCAGCCGATGGATTCTTATGGGGAACGATTGGCGGTGCAGTGTCAGGTGGTGTTGGAGCTGCGACAGGTTCTTTGGCAAGTAGTACTGCTTCATCAGCACTAAAAAATCCATTAGCCAAGAGTGCACTTGAAAATGTGGCAGATACGGCAGTTGGAACAATTGACGATTTAGCGCATGGTAGAGATGTATCATTAGGAACAGTTGCAAAAGATTTTGGAACGGGTATGCTCTTTTCTGGTAAAGGAATTGCAGATGATTGGAAAAAGACGACTAAGGAGTCCAATTTTATAAAGAATGTAGAATCCAATGTATCTGAAAATAAACAGATGCCAATGAACTTGCAATTCTTTGCTAATAAGAAATCACCGAAAGAAATCGGAGCTGTTGGTGAAGATGAACTGAAAAAATTTGGTGGAGCATCACAAGTCCATTTTGATACAACAAAAGGTAAAAGAATCGTAGATCAATTTGTGGATGGTACTGCTTATGAATCGAAAGTAGGATATACGAGTAAAACGAAAAGAGTTGCTAATCAAATAGAAAAAGATAAAGAATTAATGGATATGGGTAGAATAGATTCCGTAGAATGGCACTTTTTTGAGAGTCCAGTAACAGGAAAAAGTGGAGCTAGTGGACCATTAAAAGAAAAGTTAAAAGAAAATGGAATCAAATATGTAGAACATTAGTATAAATGTGTGCATGATTAAAAGTAATCATGCACACATGAATAATCATGTAAAAAGAATGGTTGGATTTATTCTATTTGAGATTGACAAAATCAGTAATAAGATGGTAATTCCTTAATAAGGGTTACTCATAAACACATTGCAGAGAGGAAATAAAATGAATAATAAAAAGTATCCTGTTACAGTTGCACCTTTTAATTTTAATAATTTTAAGGAATTATCAAATGTAGAAGCAAAAGAATATTTTGAATGGTACATGGAAGTAAAGCAAAAGAGAATTTATAATTTAGAAGAATATATTAACGAAAATAAAAATAAAAGAATTCTATTGGATTATTCAGTGGAATCATTGGAGGAGTTATGGAATTGGTATAAAAAAGAGATTGAAATAGAAGATATGACTGAAGAAGATTATCGTAAATTATGTGAAGGAAGACCAGAATGGTTACAAGAAAGAATAAGAGAAGAGAAAACTAAAGTTTCTATCATCACATGGTGTATATGTCAGGACATCGCAGTATATTTTGGAGAAGTAATGATAAAAAAACATGAAACTCTACACTGGGATTACTTTGTCAAACCCCAAAATGCAATTAATGTGAAAGAACCGATTGTAACAGGTTTTATAAAAGGATTATATTTTTCGCCATTTCAAATACTGGTAACATTAACAAAAAGAGCAACACGAAATGAAGAAAGCAGTTTGAAAGAGATGTATTGGAAATGGGAGAAAATGATTTAAAAAGTTAATTGTAAAAGGAGCATAATGAAGGTAGATATTGTATTAGAAAAACTACAAAAAAATGAATTTCTGGATAAGAGGAATATATATATTTATGCATCACTAAAAAATATACTCGGAGGGATAATGGGAAGTATTAGTGGTTTGGTTCTATTATGTGTATATGAAAAATTTTTATATATTCATCATGCTAATATTGATAATTCGTATGATGAACGATTGGCGAAAATTTATATTCCTAATATGAAAAATATCCAAGGAAAAGCCGGATTATTTGGTGGAAAGTTTTTTAAAATTATGAAGGGTAAGAATATAAATTCAACTTGCCATCAAAGGCCGGAAAATTTGTGGATTTTTTCGTAAAGTAAAAGTATGAGGATAACAGGATGAAAAAATTACAAAAGTATCTAATGATTTTGGGAATGATAATGTTAAGTATTGGAAAATCCATTGTTAGATGTACGCTTTAAGAAGTAAGGAGGATAAGATGGCGGTAGGATTTAAAGTAGACTATTATTGGTATCAAGTTGGAACTAGTGATTTTTTGCATGCTTTTTTTTCAACAATATGTATTAGACTGGAAAATGGAAAGTGGGGGAGTGTTTATCCTAAATTGATGAAAGAACTATATCAAGGTCGTTTAAAAAATCAAGATATAAACGAAGGAATGGAAGAATTAGGTAGAATAAAAAAAGAACTGAAAAAATTTCCTCCATCTTATGTAGTATGGGATGCAGAAGATTTAAAATTGACACCGCCATGGGGAAATAATATCAGTTCAGATATTACTGATTTGTCTAATTATTTTGTTACTAATGATGGAAGAGATCTGATTTCAGTTTTAAATGAGGCAATGGAAGACGCAAAGGAAATACACTCAGATATTGAAATTGATAAGTTATAATTTTCATAATACTGTAAGAGAAAAATAAAACATTTAAAAGCTAAAATTAGATAATGCTAACTTTGGCTTTTAAATGCGATGAGGTGGTAAATATTGAAAGAAGATCAAGTAATAGAAAAGCTAATTAAGGAAAAAGTATTAGATGATAAGAGCATATATGTTTATGCATCGGTCAAAGGAGGAATTGGAGGCGTCATAGGAACAATAAATGGGCTAGTTCTTCTAAGCGTGTACAAGGATGTATTGTATATTCAGAAAGCTAATATCGATAATTCTTATGGTGAACAACTGGCAAAGATTCATATTCCCGATATGAAAAATATCCGAGGAAAGGCAGGATTGTTTGGTGGAAAGTTTTCTTTTAATTATGACGGGAAAGAATATAAATTTAAACTGCCAGCAAAAGCTGAAAAATATGTGGATTTTTTCGTAAAGTAAAAGTATGAGGATAACAGGATGAAAAAATTACAAAAGTATCTAATGATTTTGGGAATGATAATGTTAAGTATTGGAATTAGTGCTTGTTCAAAACAATCAGACTTCGATGCCAAATCCTACGTCCAAAGTTCTCTTGATGCATACTATCATGGAGATTATAAAGATTATGCAAATCTGTTAGAAATCTCGGAAAAAGATGCCAAGAAAGAAATCGAAGAGGATTTTAATGAGAGCATTCAAAAGCAATTTGATGATTCCGATAACATTACGGACAAAGGAATTGATGATTATGCGAAAAAACTGGCAGAAGTAAAGAAACTGGCAAAATACAAAATACAGGATGTGAAAGAAGAGGATGGAGTATATACAGTAAGTGTACAAGTTGAACCATCCAATGTATTTCAGACATTGCAACAAAGCTCTACAGAGGTAAGCAATGAAAAAATAAAGCAGGGATTAGATGGAAATGATCCGGAAGTCTTTGCATCTGTATTAACAGAAAGTGTCCAGAAGAGTCTTGAAAAGAACAAATATGGAAAAGCTGTTACTGTAAAAGTATCAGTGGAAAAGGATAATTCAGGAAAATATGCTCTTTCAGATACAGAGATGAGTAAGCTGGAAGCAGCGATGTTCCCAACAGAATAAGAATGAATAGAAAGCTATCAGAAGAAAAAACTGGTAGCTTTCTTTTGTTTCCAAAACAGAGACTTGTTAAAAAAGCTATTGTAATAAGTGAATCAGAAAAGTTATAATAAATGATAATGGATGGCAGAGGTCATCCATTCATTATGAGAAAAAAGAAGGAATCCATGCATGAATCAACAAGAAATATTCACATACATCCAAAAGCAATACCCCACCAACCCAGACACCATCACCAAATCCGGATATCCCGTCACCATCTTCAAAAACCCAAGAACCGCCGCACCTTATGCCATCTTTTACCAACCAGCCGAAAGAACAACTTTCATGGAAGTTCAGGCAGAGCCGGACATGATAGGCAATTACATCGAAATGTACCATCTTGCTCCGGCAAAGCACATGGATCAGAAGCACTGGCTGGCAGTTCCACTGGATGGTTCTGTCAGCGATTCAAAAGTTCTGGACTTACTTGATATGAGCTACGACCTCGTAGACGGACAGGCAACAAACAGCACGACAGAAGAAAAAGATTGACAATTCCAACCACACATTCCATAATGACGATAGTGGTTCGAGAGAACTAACAGGAAAAATGGGAGAGACAACATGAAGAAAAAAACTTCATACCGATGGCTGATATGGATCATTATGGCAGTGGTTTTGATCGGGGTAGCACTTATGCATATCCTGCCCCCATACATCGACCGATGGAAATCCGCCAGGGATTATGACAAACTTGCCGAGGAGTATGTAAATGATGAGTCCGAACCAGATGATGGAAAGCAGAAGAAAAAAGACTGGTGGGCAACAGACGTAAAAGTAGAGTTTGACAAACTGAAAGCCGAGAATCCAGATGTTATCGGATGGATACGGTTTGATAATCAGGACGAACTTGGCATCAATTATCCAATTCTGTATTCAGGTGACAATGAGAAATATCTGAGAAACGACTTGCATGGCAACAGCCACATCGCAGGGTGTATCTTTTTGGAAGGTCTTAACAAATCTGATTTTTCGGATTATTACAACATCATCTACGGTCACAATATGAATGACGGAAGCATGTTCGGGAGCCTGAAAAAATATAAGGATGACGGATTCTGGAAAAAGAATCAATACTTCACTGTATATTCTGAGACAACCGCCTACCGTTATCGAATCTTCTCTTATGAAGATGCGGTCAATGGCGGTGATGTGTATAAAGTAGGATACCAGCCGGGCGAAGAGTATCAGAAATTTATCGATCAGATGATAAAAGATTCCGATGTTGATACAGGAGTAAATCCGCAGACCAGTAACAAGATACTGACACTTTCTACCTGTACAGGGAATGGATACAGCAAGCGGCTTGCCATCCATGCAGTCTGCGTTGACGCACAGACTACGGATGAGTCAAAATTAAAGGAAACAGGAAATTAACTATGAAAATATCCAAAAGTATGTGAAAAAAGAAATAAAAACATATTTTTGGATATTTTTATATGGAATTATAATGTTGTAGCGGAAAATGCATTGACAAACCTGAAAAAAGGACAATATAATTAAAAATACATGGTTTGAACCAACTAACCAAAGCGCAATCGGGAAACAAGAAACAGAGGAAAAAAAGTAATGGAAACAAAGAAAGTGGCAAAAGAATACATGCAAAAAGATATTCTGCGGACGATTTTCCAGATGCGGAAAAGGCAGGAGGATGATAAGCAGATCAAAAGAATCATCGTATTAGACTATGACCTGACCGAGTATCACTGGAAAACGAACATTAAGAAACTGCAAGAGGAAGGCTTTCTGGAAACGGACAGTGATGCGAAGATTCCGGCACTGACAGAAAGCGGAACGGAGTATGCGAGACAACTGCAGCGGGCAGCCGAAGGCTGGAATCAGTTCTTGCAAATGAGCGGAGTCAATGAAAAGACAGCGGACAGGGACGGCAGACTCATGGCGTGTGAGGTATCCGATCCGGACAAAATCGATAATTTATGGAAATTTATCAATGACGGTGGAAAAAGCTCCATACCGAAAAGTGTAGACTGCCACACGCTTTGGAAGAAGTTGAAACCGGGAAAGTATCAGATGTGGTATTCCTTTTACACCACAGAGATCGGAAAAGAAAGAAAAGCAGCTATCGAAGATATGCGCTTTGAACAGGATGGCTGGCTGCACATAGAGCCTTGGGAGATTTGGTTGGAACTAACGGAGCATCCGGAAAATGAGGATGACAGGATAATCTGGTATCAGAACATGCATGGAATCTGGAAGAAGGCAGAAGTAAATGATCACAGCATCAAAATTCCTGCCACAGCATTTCACATAGAGTACGAACAGCAGTGGTTGAGTGAAATACACTTCACCTGTAATCTGGGATTTGTTGCAGAGAAACAGAAAGGCTCCAAGAAAAAAACGATATGCTTACTGGATGGAAGGCTTTTGCAGAAAATACCGGATATCGTGTAGCGGACGAATATATAAAAAAGACAGGTGGGAAAGGTAAAATGGTAAAGAAGATTGAAAACAGAAATATTGATGTGACAAAAGCCAGAGGCGAATTAGAAGAAGATCTTCTGGAATATGTCTACCGGACATGGAGGCAGGGCAGACAGATCACATCGAAAGAGTATGCCAGAGAAGTGAACATAACCGGATATGAAGCGGCAGGCCTGGTGCGGAGTCTGGTGAAAAAAGGATTTTTGTGTGAGCCGGAAAACGGACATCTGGAACTGAGCGATAAGGGAAAACTGGAAGGTATGGAATGCCTTGCACGCCATGAGAAACTGACACAGTTCTTTCAGATGGTAAGTGGAATGGATCAGCAGAGGGCGCAGGAAGATGCCTGTAGAGTGGAACATTATATCAGTCCGGAAGGGTTAAAAGGAATTGAAAACTTTCTGCAGTACGGTGACGTATACGACAGAGTTTATGACGATATGGACTTGTATACCTTTTATGAGGATGGTGAGTTCCCGATGGCATTCGGACTGTATGAACCGGAACGACGCAATCCAAGGTTCCTTGCACCAGAGTACGGGAAACTGGAACACTCTGTCATATTAAGAGTGAAAAAGTCACAGAACTGCTTCCTGCTCAAGACAAAAAAAGACGAATCCATCGGCTATGTATGGTACAGAAGAGATGATGAATGGATACAGGCGAAAGAAGAAAAAGGTGTTTATCAGTTACCGACAGACATCTGTACTTATACTGCGAATACAGGAATCCCGATTACAGAAGCAGTGGCAATCATTGCGATTACACGCTTTGAACAGAAGCCATTGCCAATCGATTATCGGGAATTGAATATTCATGTATGGTGACGAAGAGAGGAACAGGAAAATGGAAAAAGGTGAACATCTAAAGAGACAGAACAGACCTACGATGCTGCAACTGCAATATTTACAAGGTCTGTCAAGAGTAGAAAAGAAACGTGGAGCTCAGGGAAGTATCGCAGAATCTTATGGCGTGAATCGATCAACGGTAAACCGTTATTTTAAGAACTGCATAGAAAGAGGAATCCTGACAGAATCACTGGAATTTACCGCAGCAGGTGAAGAATGGCTGGAAAGATATACCAAGCTGTATGAGAATCTTGAAAAATATCTGGAAGAAATCGGTGCAAAACCGGAAGAAATCGAGGAATCACTGGATGTTATGGTGGAGAATATCGACATCCACATGCTGGAACTGATGATTAACGCCTATACAGAGAAAAAATCAGTATACAAGAAAAAAGAGAATGAACTGGATCAGGAGATACAGCACAATCTGCAGAAATGTGAAAGGCATCCGGTAGTGTTCCGGCTTTACCGGATGAATAAAAAGCAGGGGCAGGGAAGAGACTCTATGGCGATGAGAGGATTTGAAGATATAGCCGAAATCGTTCAGGAGAAGGGAGAAAGCTATCTGGAATTAAAGCTGAAAGAGATGGCAGCACACTCCAGAGTGAGTGGTGAAATGATGGCTGGAAAACTGAAAACATTGAAGTATGAGCATAATGAAGTTTTGGAAGAAGCAAGAATAGAGAATAATATAGTGAAAATCCCGATGGAAGCGTGCAGAATCCACCGATGGACGGGGATTGGCACGATGGGAATTGTACCAGTTACCGTAACCTGCAGTGTAGGACCAATGCACATGCCGGAAAGCACTGCACTATTATATTTCTGGGTATAAATTGGAAATGAGAAAAATTCTCATTTACGCATATCATGTAACAAAATAAGAAAAAAATTCAATAAAGTGCCGTTGTTGATAAAACACTATCAATAACGGCACTTTTACGTCTATTGTTGTCTGAATAGCAACAAAATCAAAGGAAATAACGGCTCGTTTGTTGCAATTCAGGCAACAAACTTGTAAAAAATGGTGTTGACATTGAATGGCAAATTATGGTATCTTTCAGACAAGGAGTTAGATACAAATAACCAAAGCAATATTGTGGCTAACTTAGATGACTTTAAACTAGAATTTTTAGAACGTACTCAAAGACGGCGTTCAGAAGGAGGATTTTATGAAGAACAAATTTGTGAAGAAATTAGCGGCGGTAGCAACTGTGGCAACAATGGCTATGGGTATGAGTGTGTCTGCGTTTGCAGCGGCAGGAGACACTACAACATTAGCCACAAATCTGTATAAAGATGGAAAGTATAATGCGTCAGCAGTTGACAGTAATCTGTCTATGGGAAATGGTGCTGTTGAAGACACAACGTATGTAGAGAATAGTGATGGAACATATACAGTTACATTGAACTTTAAATCATCTTTCAAGGCTATGGGAATGAAAGGCTACCTGAAAGAAGTGGATGTGGATACAAATCAGGATGGTACATTTGGAAATGATGATTATGAAGTTGTTCATTTAGATGGAGACAGCTCCAAAGCCGTTATTGGAATTACTTTTACAACAGATTCTATTCCAACTATAAATACAAAATATGATGCGAAATTTTCGATTAATGTATTAAATGTAATGCCGGTTAATGCAGAAGGAGATATCGTAATCTTGCCAGGAGTAACAGAATAAGAATAATTTTCCGGTTATTTAGAAAAATACAGAAGGTCTGAATAATTGTTACGAGTAAAGCTGAGAGATTAAAAAATGGTCCATGTAATTGTGATAACAACAAATGATTTGGGAAAAATAAGCAATGATATGACCATAAAAGGCGCTTCGACAAGAATCGCCTTTTTACTTAGTAAGAGCAAATAACAAAAATGAATTCTGTAAGGAGAAAAAGATATGAGAAGAAAAATCTATAAAAGTTTAACTGCGATTCTTCTGGCGAGCACAATGATAACGGGAGTGGTTCAAACACCCATTACAAGCTATGCTAGTGCTGTAAATGCGATAAATGAAACACAAAATGTTTCTGAACGAGATCAACTAAAAACATTGATTGAAAAAGCAGACAAATTAAATGAGAACGATTATACCGCAGAAAGTTGGGCAGAATTTAAAGAAGTACGAGAATCTATAGATGATGTAGATGAAATACCGGATAAATTTGTGGGAGTAATTTTACAGAATTTACAGGAAGCAATTAATAATCTGGAATTAGTACAAACAGAAAATGAAGAACGTAAACAGTTAAAGGCATTGATTGAAAAAGCAGATAAACTGAATGAAAACGATTATACCGCAGAAAGCTGGGCAGAGTTCAAAGATGTACGGGATTCTATAGAAAATGTAGATGAAATACCGGATAAATTTGTGGGAATAGTATTACAAAACCTGCAGGAGGCAATAGATAATTTAGAGCCGGCGAAAGCAGAAAGCGAAGAAAGAAAACGGTTAAAAGCACTGATTGAAAAAGCAGATAAACTGAATGAAAGTGATTATACCGCAGAAAGCTGGGTAGAATTTAAGGAAGTACGAGATGCGATTGAAGATGTAGATGCGATTCCAGATAAATATGTTGGTACAGTTTTGCAGAATTTGCAAGATGCAATAGATGGATTGAAAAAAGCTGAAAATGATACGAAATTACAGCTTGATGATGGATATTACATAGCTAATTTAACTTGTGGAACTTTTCAAAAGGGGAATTTATTGGAGAAATACTCAACAGGTGGAATTAGTGGAACAGCATTGATTACTGCAAAAAATCATAAATACACAATCACATTAAATGCGGTTGCTGGTAATACAATAGAGTATTTTGATGTCCTTAATAAAGAATACGATCAAGATGATAATTATCAAAACAAGCTAGGAACAAAAGGCTGGTTGAATGATTCAGCAATTGTGGATACTAAAAAATATTCCGAAGCTGTTAGAAATGGCGCAACAGATGAAAATAATAAATATTGGCAAGATGTTGAGTGGAAAATAAATAAAGAAAATGGAAATGCAACGATTTCATTTTCGATGGATGATCTTGAAAGACAACTTCTTATTTATGAAACGGTATCTAGCAGTTACAATGGTGCAACATCAAAAATTTATAGAGAAAATTTAACAATAGATACTCAGAATGCTACAAAAATTGATAAAGACAATATTTCGACAAGCGGAACAATTTCTTATACAGCTAATGGAGACAGCTTTTCTATGTTTACAGATGGAGAAGCAGAATGGAATGTAACTGACAATGTCGGAACGGCAACATATACAATTGATACAAACTGGTTAGAAAATCATAGTCAAAATATTCGATGGATTAAGGACGATGCAGGAAATACAATCGATTTAAGCGAAGGTCATGTAGAACTGACATACGACTTGAATGATTATACAACGTTAGCATGTGGAAGATCTATCATATATCAAGAAAAAATATCAAATTCAATTTCAACTTACATGATTACTCTTGTTCCTAAAACTGGCAAAATTACACAAGTCAGTTTAATTGATAAAGAAACAGGAACTAAATTGGAAACGACAAGTGATATTGTAAATCCAGATGCATCGTTGATTAGTGAAGAAATTGTAGATGATCCAGACAACAAAGAAGATCCGTATGATTGTTTGATGGCTAATATTGATGGATTATACAAAAATTATTATATGGCAACATATAAAATTCAATATAAAAATGGCAGCAAACTGATCGATACAAGTAAAAAGGTTACTTTGAAATTTAAAATTCCAGATGATTGGAATGCAGATAAAGTTCAGTTAGCAACGTTTATTGACAATCTGGGAACAAATCCAAATGTAAGTGGATCAGTTGAAAAAACAGATGATGGAAATTATTTTGTAATATCAACCAATAAATTAGGTCATTATGCTCTTTATGAAACAAAAACTACACAGGATGCTGACAAATTAGAAAATGGTACATATAAAATTCCTGTATCGGTTTACCATTTGACAAAAGAGGGGCAGTTATCTATGGCAAACAGGTGCCTCGGTGGAACGGCAGAATTGGTAGTGAATGATGATGTAAAAACATTATATATGGATTATACATCTGTAGAAAACATGTCACTTACTTCTTATATGACAAAGATGTGGATTTATGGTGCAGACATGGAAATGAAGGGTAATCAGCCAACAGGTTCGTTGATTCCAGTTGTATTCACATCTTATTATAAGAATGAAGATGGAAGCTATTTGACGGATTCTTTTAATGAGGGAACACTTAACTACTATCCTAAGACGGGATATGTTCAATTGGTGAGTGATAAGGCTCAGTGGCCGGCAAGATTTAAAGTACCGATTATGGACGCTATTGGTGGTGGAAACTTTGAACAGGACGCATGGCTCACATTAGATTGGGCTAATGCGAAAAAAACATCGGATGATATACCAAATGTTCCAATTAAGAGCGGATTGAAAGAACTGTTATCAATTGAAAAAACAGCTATTCGGGCAGAATATACAGCAGATTCATGGTCAAACATGACAAAGGTATACGATGAAGCTGAAAAAATTTATAAAAATGATTCTTCCTCTGAAGAGGAACTGACAAATGCTTATATAAGTTTAAGAACAGCAATAGATAGCCTTGAAAAGGAAAAAGCACCAGAGCTTACAGAGGGTGTCTATACTGCGAATGGAAAAATTGATGATACGGAATATATTACTGATACAAGATTCCTTGTAGGGGAAGATGGTAAAAAATCAGACATATATCTGAAGTCAAAAGATATTCAGCAGTTTGAATATTATGATCTTACATCTCAGGAATATAAAGAGGCTAAACTGATTAAGAATGACAAAGAAGAAGTTACTGGAATTGAGTTCGGCTTAAATGAGATGGCAAATTCTGTATCTGTTAGATATCAGACCGCAGATGGTAAAACTGCACAAGGATTATTAACATTTGCAGATATGTCTAAGCAGGAAGTGAATAAAGATTCCTTAAAAGAAATTATTAATACTGCTCAGGAAAAATTAAAAGACGCTGCAGAAAATCCGGAAAATTATGATTCAAAAGCTGTATCTGCATTACAGACAGCAGTTTCAAATGGAACAGAAGTATTTAAAAATCCGGTTTCTATTCAGAGCGAAGTAGATGAGCAGGTTGATGCAATCAATGTAGCAATTAATAATTTGGCTAAAGTTGCAAGTTTGGATAAACTGAATAAAACAATTGAAAAAGCTGAAAGTAAAAATGAAGAAGAATATACAGCAACGTCTTACAATACAATGAAAGAATTACTGAATCAAGCACAGGAATTGGTTAAAAATGAGAGTGCCTCAGTAACAGAAATTGATAAAATGACGTTAGAATTGAATGCTGCTATTAAAGGCCTGGTGAAAAGAGCATCAGATTGGACAGCGTTTGATGAAATGTATGAAAAAGCAACAGGAATTATGAATGATGCGAATTATCCGGGATGGGATGCATTACAAACAGTAATTGCTGAAGCAAAAGCATTAAAAGAAAATCCAGATGCGACACAGGATAAAGTTGATGCAATGACAAAAACACTGGAAACAGCAATTGCAAATCTTCAGGGATCGGTAGATAAGAGTGAACTGATTAAAATGATTTCTAATGCAAAAGAATTGGATACAAGTGCATATATGCAAAACAGTGTTGATGCATTTAATGCAGCAATTGATGCAGCACAGGCAGTTGTAAATAATCCGAATGCATCACAAAATGATGTTGATAAACAGATTCTTGCTCTTCAGGCAGCCGCAGATGCTATGCTGGAAAAAGAGAAAGAAAATGTTGTTTACGATGGTGTTTACACAATTGATGGAAGAATGTGGCACGCATCAGCAGACCAGCCGTCTATGGGAAATGCTGCATTATTAAAACCAATGCAGGTAGTTGTTTCAACAGATAAAGAGACTGGAAAAACGACAGCAGTATTGCGTATGGAGTATGCTCCATTAACAACAAGTGGATTTGAAGGTTACTTAGCAGAATTAAAATATTTCCCTGGCTGGGAAGGTGGAAAAACTGGATATGATATGCCAGATGGTGAAACACCAGTTCCAGCAACTGTAGAGTCTTACTATGAAGATACTTACGATTCCTATAATGATCCAAAGACAGGAACAGATAGTAATGTAAAAGGAAAATTATATCCGCATATTATGAATCTGACATTGGATTCACTCGGTGATAGCGAAGTGTGGATACAGGTTTATGTTCCTGTTATGGAAGCACTTAATACAGGAAGTGGTCGTCAGTATGCAAAGATTCAATTAGACTGGGATAGTAGAAAGCAGATTTCAGGTGTTGAAACAGATAAGTCTAAACTGAAAAAACTGATTGATGAGGCATCAAAACTGGAACAGGGCGAGGCATCTGATGAAAGTTTTGCAGCTTTACAGAAAATGATTCTTGCAGCAACAGATGTTTATAATAGTATGAATGCTGGACAAGATTCTGTAGATAATTCAGTAAAAGCATTACAGGCAGCTATTAATGCACTGACAAAAGATGAAGTAAAAACAGACAAATCAGAATTAAAGAAAGCGATAAAGGCTGCTGACAGTTATCTGAATAATTCAGACATTACATATTCAGATGCATCAAAGGCATTATTACAGCAGGCTAGAGATGAAGCACAGAAAGTATTTGATGATGAAAATGCATCTCAGACACAGGTAAATAAGTGTATTGATGCAATTAACAAGGCAATCGAATCGTTAGAAACAGTAGGTGCAGATAAAACGGATCTGAAAAAAGCCTTGAAAAATGCAAAAGAGTATCTGCAGGAGACATCAAAGTATACAGCAGCATCAATTGAAGCGTTAAAATCTGCATACGACACAGCAAAAGGTGTTTATGATGATGCAAATGCTTCACAGGATAATGTGGATTCACAGGTTCGAGTATTAGAATACCTGGTGAATCACATGTCAGAAGTTTCTGAAATAGAAGTAGATAAGAGCGGATTACATGATTTGTTAGTAACGGCGTCAAATTTAGCAGGAAGAGAAGATCTTTATACTAAGGAATCTATTTCAGCATTGAAAAAAGCAATAAAAGCTGCTGAAAAAGTATATGATAATAAAAAGGCAACACAGGATGAAGTTGTTGCACAGTCCAATGAACTTGTTTCTGCTATTATGAGTCTGGAAGCGAAACCATCGGATTCCAACAATAATGGAAATAATAATAACGGTGGCAATAATAATGGTGGCAATAATAACGGTGGCAATAATAACGGAGGAAATAACAATAATGGAAATAACAGTGGATTAGATATAAAAAATCTTGCGGATGGTGTATATTCCATTACTGGAAATATGGTAAAAATTGATAAGACTACAGCATCTATGTCAGATGCAGCTATCAATCATACAATAAAATTAACCGTTAAAAACGGAAAATATTATATTACATTGAATTTCAATGGACTCACTATTAGTCAGAAACTTGGATATTTAAGTCAGCTGAAATATTTCACAACAGGTTATACACTTGATAAGTATGGTAATCCGCAGGGAACACTTGCGGATGTTACAGTTGACAGCTATCAGAAGAACAGCGATGGCTCACTGGTTTCTGACCAGTACGGAACAAATTATCCAGATGAAGTAACATTCGAATTGATCCCGGAAGCTCTGAAAGATGGATATGTTCCGTTACAGGTATTTGTACCGATTATGGACGCTATCAGCTCTGGCACAGGTACACAGCCAGTATTCCTGAAACTGGATTGGAGCTCATTAAAAGCAACAACAGCTGATGATCCGGATTTTGATAAGAATGACAACAATGGCAATAACAACAATAATAATTCCAGCGGAAACAACAACAGCTCTTCTCTTGGAAACGGTTCACTTGGAAATAATACCCTTGGAAGCAGTTCTCTTGGAAGCAGCAAACTTGGTTCTTCCTCACTTGGAAGTGGTTCGTCATTGAAGAGTGGAACATCAAGCCTTGGAAGTGGTTCATCATTAAAGAGCGGAACATCAAGCCTTGGATCAGGTTCCAGCCTGAAATCAGCATCCAATGTTAAGACGGGTGATGTTGTACAGAACAATACCCTGTGGGCAACTATCCTTCTTCTCGGAGGAGTCGCTTTACTGGCAGGAATCATGGAGTACAACAGAAAGAAAAAAGCAAACGTAAAATAATAAGTAGTGATTTGGCAGACGAACCCTCCCATTCCTTCGGGACTGGGAGTCTGCCAAATTCATTTAACAGGAGATAAGGAATGAAATTAGCAGCGAAAAAAAACAAAATATTGTCTGCCATTATGACTTGTGTGCTTGCCATTACTTTAATGGCAGGGTTTCCTGCTGTTAAGGCTTATGCCGCAAGCGGGACAGTGTATAGCTGTGCGATCAACAGATGTTACGCACACCCGGTTACCGGAGTAATCGAAGATTCCGGTGGAGAGAGTTCCTATGCAACAGGACAGGGCATGGTGGAAGGTTGTGTATACAGCAATGGTATCTTGGAAGTAACAGACGATGGAGCTTATTATCTGACCATCCGCATGAGTCTGATGGACTACACCAGTGGACATAGCTTTCAGGTACAGAATGTAGGTGATTCCGGCTGGTCAACACCATCCGAGATCGGCGTAACAGGAAATGGTACAGACAGCAACGGTACAACCGCAGATGTTTGTATGCGTGTGCCGAGCGAAAACTGTGTAGTCAGAGGTTCCATGTATGTAGAACCGATGGGAAGAGATGTTGTTTTCTATCTGTACCCAAGTAATTACAGCGAGGGTAACAATACAGACATGAACACAACAATGGTAACAAAAAGTTCTGATGGAACAGCAGTAGAATCCAGTGGCTCTGGCTCGGTAGATAATTCAGGTTCTGCTTCAAGTGGAAGTTTAAGTTCTGGAAGTTCTTCCCTTCAGAGTTCTGGCTCATCCGATAAAAGCAGTTCTTCCAGCTCATCAAAGAAACTGGAGAGCAGTATTACAGAAGCTGCAAAACCGAGCAGTGATTCCTCTTCACTGGATACGGAAAATGCAGTGAATTCCGCAGAGGGACTGAGTCTTTCTACTGCTAAAGATGGAACAAGTGACAGCGATTCCGATAGCGGAAATACTTCTTCCGGCAACCGGATTTTCCAGATTGCGTTGGCAGTTGTAGTAACAGGTCTGATTCTGCTTGGAGCAGTATCCGGAGTGATTTATTTCTTCCGCAAGAACTGGAAACGTTGGGGAGGTGCCCAGGACGATGATGAATAGGCGTTTGAAAAAAGCATCGGCCGTTCTCCTTGCAATGACCATGATTTTTTCTCTGGCAGGTTGTGTAGACCAGAGTCAGGGAAAGAAAAGCAGTGATTCTGCTACGCAGACAGAGAGCAGTACAGATGAGACTGCCAGCAGTAAGACGGCAGATAAAAAGACTTCTGATAGCAAATCGGACAAGGATTCTTCCAATGAAGATGCCAAGTCTCTCTTAGAGATTGATGATCCGGAAGAAAAGGCAGCCGTAGAAGCAGCCAAGAAAAAAGTACAGGCAATGAAAGAAAGCCCAAGAATCATAGCGACTTCTCCGGCAACCGCAGATATCTGTGACAAGCTGGAACTGGATCTGGTTGGTGTTTGCAGCAGTACCGTGTCCACAATTCCAGACAGATACAAAGATGTGGAAACCGTGGGAACAGCCATGAGTCCGGATATGGAGATTGTATCCTCACTTAATCCAGACTGGATTTTAAGTCCGGTGTCATTGCAGAGTGATCTGCAGCCGAAATATGAAGCAATCGATACAGACTGGGCGTTTTTGAATCTTAGAAGTGTGCCGGGTATGTACCGTTCCATTCAGGAATTGGGTGAGATTTTCGACAGAGAAGATCAGGCACAGAAACTGGTGGACGAATTTACTGAATTTTACGATGACTATAAGAAAAAGAATGAAGGAAAAGACCATCCGAAGGTTATGATCCTGATGGGACTTCCTGGCTCTTATATTATCGCAACACCGAATTCCTATGTGGGAAGTCTGGTGGAACTGGCAGGCGGAGAGAATGTATACTCTGACACCGATCAGGAATTTTTGACCGTAAATACTGAAGACATGAAAACCAAAGAGCCGGATATTATCTTACGTGCCGCACATGCACTGCCGGATCAGGTGGTAGAAATGTTCAATAAAGATTTTGCGGAGAATGACATCTGGCAGCATTTCGATGCGGTGAAGAACGGCAGAGTTTATGATCTGACTTATGAATATTTCGGTATGAGTGCTACGTTTAAGTATCCACAGGCACTGGAAGAATTACAGCCAATCCTTTATCCGGAAAGTGATGAAGATTCAGCAAAAGCAAAAGAAACCAGTGATAATGCACAGAAGAAAGCAAAGGATTCTGACGCAACTGAAAAATACAACGAACAGCAGAGCAAGTAGAAAGGAGAGGACAGATGAAAGAGACAGAATTAAAAAATACTTCTGAGACTTCCGAAATGGAAGTCCAGAACCTCTCCGGTCAGGATAAAGCAAGAAAGCATCGGAAAACAGCAAAAGCAGCAATTTCCTTTATTGTAATGATCGTATTACTGGTTGCACTATTCTTTGCGGCAGTGAATATCGGAAGTCTGAAAGTCAGCTTCCCGGAACTACTGAAAGGATTATTTGTAAAGTACAATGAAGACGTGGCAACAATCTATGACTTACGATTCCCACGAATTGTAATCTCCATGTTAGCCGGAGCTGCGATAGCGGTATCGGGTGTGTTATTTCAGGCGGTATTAAAAAATCCACTTGCCGATCCGGGAATCATCGGTATTTCCAGTGGAGCAAGTTTTGCGGCGGTACTCATTACCGCATTTGCACCGACTTTATTTTTCTTCACTCCATTATTTGCATTTCTTGGTGGTGTGATTGCATTTGTCTTAGTTTACAGCCTGTCATGGAAAGGGGGATTAAGTCCTCTGAGAATTATCCTTGTCGGTGTGGCAGTCGATGCAATGTTCACCGGATTATCCAGTGCGTTGAATTCAATGAATGGCGGAAACATGTCTGGCGTGGCAGCCATCGTCAATGGTAATATCACAATGAAAACTTGGGATGATGTGAAAACCTTAGTACCGTATGTAATTGTCGGACTGGTTCTGGCACTGATTATGACGAAGATGTGTAATCTGTTAGCACTGGAAGATAAGACAGCACGAAGCCTTGGAATCAATGTCAATGCAATGCGTATCGTGATTTCACTGATAGCAGTATTGCTTGCAAGTATTTCCACCGCAGTAGCTGGAGTGATTAGTTTCTTAGGACTGATTGTTCCGCATATCGGAAGAATTTTAGTAGGAAGCGACCACAAGGCATTAGTTCCATTTAGTGCTTTGTTCGGAGCGTTTACGTTCCTACTGGCAGATACCATCGGAAGAACGATAGCTGCTCCGTATGAGGTATCCGCATCCATCATTATGAGTGTGGTCGGAGGCCCATTCTTCATCATTCTGTTAAGGAGGTCTAAGAAGTATGCGAAGTAAAGAAAAGAATATGGATTTGACTTCTACAGAGAATGAAGCAGCAAAGAAAGTGAAAAAAGCGGATAAGTGGGCAGACAAGCCTGCGATGGAAGTTAGAGATCTGCACTTTTCCTATGGAAAAAATAAAGTCTTAAAGGGCGTATCCCTGAAGATTGAAGAAGGTAAAATCACAACGATTATGGGAGCAAACGGATGTGGAAAATCTACATTGTTTTCCCTGATGACGAAAAACTTATATCCGAGAAAAGGAAATATTTTCCTCAAAGGAAAGAATATCCAGAACCTGAATTTAAAAGAATTTGCCAGAAAGGTTGCGATTGTTCAGCAGTATAACAGTGCATCAGACGATATCACCGTTGAGAATCTGGTGGCATTCGGAAGAACCCCACATAAGAAAATGATGCAGGGAGACAGTGCCGAAGATGAGCGTATGATCCAGTGGGCATTGGAAGTAACCAATCTGACAGAATATCGTGACAGAGAAGTGTCAAGACTTTCCGGTGGACAGCGTCAGCGTGTATGGATTGCAATGGCACTTTGTCAGGGAACAAAGACGCTGTTCCTCGATGAGCCGACTACCTATTTGGATATCCGGTATCAGATTGAGATCCTGCAACTGGTGAAAAAACTCAATCAGGAATTTGGAATAACCATCATCATGGTACTGCACGACATCAATCAGGCAATCGCATATTCAGATAATGTCATCGGCATGAAAGATGGAAAAGTGCTGGTGGAAGGTGATCCGGAAGAAGTGATTACGGAAGAGAGCATCCGGGAACTGTATGGCATTGAGCTTGGTGTGACAAGGGTTGATGGACGGAAGTTTGTGCTGGCGGTGTAAGAAGGAAATAGTAGCAGAACGACAAGAAATAAAGGGGAGGAAAACTCCCACAGGAGAACAGAAAGAAGATGAAAAATCCTTTAAAAGTAGTATGGATCGTGCTTGGATTTCTTTGCCTGGGACTTGGTACGATAGGAATTGTACTTCCTATCCTGCCAACCGTTCCGTTTTATATGGCAACACTGTTTTGCTTTGCAAAGAGTTCTAAGAAACTGCACGACTGGTTCGTAGGAACGAATCTTTATAAGAAACATCTGGACAGTTTTGTTCAGAAAAGAGCCATGACAATAGGAACAAAATGCAAGATTATCGGAATGGTAACGGTAGTCATGGCAATCGGCTTTATCTGCGTGAAGAATGTACCAATCGGAAGAATCTGTATCGCAGTGGTTTGGGTATGCCACCTGTTATACTTCTTCTTAAGAGTTAAGACAGAAAAGCCTGAAGCTGAAATGGCAGAAAGCGTAGAGTAAGATGGACAAAGTAGAAAAGAAACGGCAGAAAGAACAGTATGTCGTGGAAGAGATGATCCGGCTGTATTGCCGAAAAAAACATCCGAAAGAAAAAAGACAGGAAGGGCAGATGTGTCCTGACTGTCAAAAACTTTCGGATTATGCAAAACAAAGAAGTCAAAAGTGTCCATTTATGGAAGAAAAGACGTTTTGTGCGAATTGTAAGGTACATTGTTATAAGCCGGAGATGAGAGAACAGATCAGGCAGGTTATGCGGTTTTCAGGACCAAGGATGCTGATTTATCATCCGGTGCTTGCAGTATGGCATTTGATATGCAGTAAAAAAGAATCGAAAAAATAAACAAAAAGGTAAGATAAACTATGATTAAAACAAGACTGGTGGGGCTGTTGTCCCACGCAAAAAAGTATATCGTGTATACGATTTTGTGGCAGTGGGCAGCCCTCCTGTCGCAGGTATTGGCAGTCTTTTCTATCGCAGATTTACTGGAACGGGTAGTGTACCGGGCAGTAACCGTACCGATCATTGAGCGGACAATACTGATTTTAGTTCTGGTTGTGGTGATCCGATTTATCTGTGAACGGATGGGAGCAAGGTCTTCCTATCTGGCGTGTGTGGATGTAAAGCGGATTCTGCGTGAAAAGATTTATGAGAAAATGTTAAAGCTGGGAGCTTCCTACAGTGAGCAGGTATCCTCTTCGGAGGTCGTACAGGTGTCAACTGAGGGTGTGGAGCAGTTGGAAACATACTTTGGAAAATATCTTCCACAATTATTTTACAGCCTGATCGCACCACTGACCTTATTTATCATTCTTTGCAGAGTGAGCCTGAAAGCGAGTGTGATCCTGCTGATTTGTGTACCGCTGATCCCGATTTCTATCGTGGTGGTACAGAAAGTAGCGAAGAGATTATTAAATAATTATTGGAGTATCTATACAGGACTGGGAGATTCGTTCCTTGAGAATTTACAGGGACTTACCACATTGAAGATTTATCAGGCAGACCAGCAGAAAGCAGACGAGATGGATGTGGAATCCCAGAACTTTCGTAAGATTACGATGAAGGTGCTGACCATGCAGCTCAATTCCACAAGCGTGATGGATATTGTGGCGTATGGTGGAGCAGCCATCGGTATGGCAGTCGCGGGGTCAGAATTCTTAAAAGGAAATATCAGCGTGGCAGGAACGTTATGTATCGTTCTGCTTGCCAGCGAGTTTTTCCTGCCGCTCAGACTGCTTGGTTCATTCTTCCATATCGCAATGAATGGTATGGCAGCGAGTGATAAGATTTTCAAAATTTTAGATTTGCCGGAACCACAGGCTGGAGAAAAAACACTGCCGGATGGAGCGTTA
>ENA-ORSS01001426-ORSS01001426.1-human-gut-metagenome-genome-assembly--contig:-NODE-1426-length-24521-cov-5.834791_pt1 | contig 24521 bp, 17 predicted proteins | sample MGYA00241899_ERZ509162 | MGnify/ENA primary metagenome ERZ509162 (study PRJEB26280, sample SAMEA2338641) | human gut metagenome | biome: human gut; feature: human-associated habitat; material: faeces... | reverse complement strand
CCGTGATGGCGGCAGGACTCTCTTTCGGAGCGCTTGCGGCGGACGGCGCGGAAGCGGAAGAGATGCTTCCGACACCGGCGGTAAAAAATGTCTCGCAGATGAAGCTCATCGCGGCGGGCACTCCTTTCGGTGTGAAATTTCACACGGAGGGCGTTGTCGTCGTCGGAATCTGCGGAAACTGCGGGCCTGCGGCGGATGCGGGACTGAAAAAAGGCGATGTCATTATGACGATCGACGGCAATCCGGTCGGAAACGTGGGAGAATTTGCCGAAGCGATCCGCAATTCCAACGGTGCGGCGGTAAAGCTCGAATACAAGAGCGGCGGGCTTATGCACACGGCTAAGGTAGAACCGATCCTCGATGAAAACGGCGAATATAAACTGGGCGTCTGGATCAAGGACAGCGCCGCAGGAATCGGAACGGTAACCTTTATCGAGCCGGAAACCATGCTCTTTGCCGGGCTGGGACACGGAATCTGTGATGCGGAAAGCGGAGCGCTTGTTCCGTTTGCGTATGGCAGCGCCGAGGAGGTCGCGCTCTCCGGAATTACACCCGGACGCGCCGGCACACCGGGAGAGCTGAAAGGTTCGTTTACCGGGAAAAAGCAGGGAAAACTGATTAAGAATACGGACTGCGGGATATACGGCGTATTGACCGAGCTGCCCGAAGGACTTTCGGACGAGCTTTATCCGGTCGGAAAATCTTCCGAGGTGAAGGAGGGCAAAGCCTATATCTTCACAACGGTTGACGGAGACGGACGCCAGAAATACGAGATTGAGATTTCCAAAATCGATAAAAACGGAAACGGCCGAAACTTTTCCGTCCGCGTGACGGATGAGGCCCTGCTCCAAAAGACCGGGGGCATCGTTCAGGGAATGAGCGGAAGTCCGATCATTCAAAACGGCAAAATCATCGGAGCCGTGACGCATGTGCTTGTCTCGAATCCGACGGAGGGCTACGGAATCTTTATCGAGAACATGCTCGCGGAGATTTCGGAGTCTGCTGCGACGGAGTCGTGTCTCGCGGCATAATCTGAAAATATACGCGGCCGATTGCCGCGGAAAATGAGAATAGATTTGAGCGAAGTCGGAAGCGAGCTGTTCCGGTTAGGGAAAAGGAGACAATTTTTATGCGGCGCCGAAGCTCAGATTCGCGGATATTCTCATCGGTATCATCTGTCAAAGATATCTTATCCCATGGATGCGGATAAGAAAAAGCACAGCGAGAGAATCGCTGTGCTTTTATTTTATGGGTTCAGCGTTTCCGCTTGTTTTTGATTCCGATGATGAGAGCTGCTGAAAAGAGAAGAAAGGCGAGGAGGGCAAAAGCAAAACAGAGAAGCGCCGCCGTTGTTTCCCTCACACTGTATTTGTCGAGGCCGCATAACAGAAACACGGCAGAGAGGAGAAAGAGAAACGCGGCGTGCTTGAACGGCGGCTCCTTTTGGCTTGCCGCTCCGGAATCCTCCGGTGTTTGCTTTTCTTCCGAACGGACGGATTGGCCCCATTTTATTATGTGGGCTGCCGTGATGCGGGAAGCTTGTCCTTTTTGTCCGACAAAACCGGCGTAATTTTTATAACCTTTTGGCATCTCCGTATCGATTCCTTGAATATTTTATAACTATAAAAATATAGTTTATTTATAACATGTATTTTAATATATTTTTATTCTAATGTCAAGGTATAATATAAATATAAAGTTGAAGGATTTCGGAGCGGGGTTTGTCGATGGAAAAAGAGATTAAAATAACGAAAAAAAGCGCCAAACGCGGCGACGACGGCTATAAAATCGTTTCGGTGCGCATGCGGGATGAGACAATCGCGCAGCTGGACGCGATTGCGGGCAAGACCAATTGCTCCCGCAATGAGGTCATCAATATTTTGCTGGATTCCGCAATTCGGATTGTCAAAATCGACGAGGAAGAATCGACGGTCTGAATTTTTATAAAAATTTTTCGCGAAAACCGCGAAAAAAAGCCATTTATCACATCTATTTTACAGAGAGCGCGCCGATTTGCCGGTATAAGACGGAAAGTTGTCTTACACGACAGTGCAGAATCGACGCGCTCTTTGGCTCCTTTCGTGTATGCTTTATAGCAGGGTGGAAAAGATTTTCCAGAAGTTAAAAAACGAAAGGATGATAAAGCTTTGACAGATGAAAGAATAAAAGAATTGGAGCCGACGGCCGCACGCGAAAGACGGGTTTCCGTGCCTGCCTCCCGCACCGCGCTGGGGATTCGGAAGGCGGCCATGGCGCTCGGCACGATCGTCATAGGCTTTTTCTTCGGCGGGACGGAATTTCCGATGGGCGCCTTTCCGCTTGGCTGCGCGCTTGTCGCGTCATTGCCGAATTATTCGGTGTTCGCGGTGATCGGCATTCTGCTTCGGTGCGCTTATGAATATGCGCTCGGACGGGATATTCTCCTTTTCGGCATCGGCGCCGCCGCGCTTTGCGCGTGTCGGACGGTTCTCTGCATCGCCGTGTATGGACGGAAGATGCTTCGGAAGACGGGGCGGCTTCCGGATACGGTGCCGGCGCGGGTTCTGCTCTGTGCGATTTTCGCGCTCGGTTTTTCCCTCATCCATGTCGTGCGCGGCGGCACGGAGCTGTATGACATCCTGTCTCTCGCTCTGAATACGGTATGCGCCGCGTCGTTTGCGTTTCTCCTTTCCTTTTTCTTTGAGCCGGAATACCGTTTTACGCCGGCCTTTGAAGCGGGACTATACGCTCGTGCCGATCCTCTCCGGCGCGGCGGCGGGGACGGACACGCGGTTTTTCGCCGCCTCCGCCTTCCGCGCGGAGCTCGAGGCGTTCTGCGGCCGGGAAGCGGTGGACACGATCGTCAAGGCCGAACCGCTCGGCACCGCGCAGCGGCTCGACGCGCTGCTCGTTTTTCTCGGCGAGGAGACTCGCATGACGCGCACAGAGGATATCTCCATCCACGATGCCAGTGCGTCCACGCTGCGGGAAAAGAAGCGCTCCGACCTCGAAAACCGCGTGGGACTGGTCAACAGCACGCAAGGCGCTATCCTTGTCAGCATCCACCAGAACAGTCTTCCGTCATCCAAGCAGACGCACGGCGCGCAGGTGTTTTACGGCAAAAAAGAGGGGAGTGCCGAGGTCGCGAATGCGGTGCAGCTCGCGCTGAATCAGACTGTCAATGCGGGCAATGAGAAGACAGAGAAGGCCATCGACGCATCGATCTTCCTGATGAAAAACGTCACCGCGCCCGCAATCCTGATCGAGTGCGGATTTTTGAGCAATGAAAACGAAACGGCGCTTTTGAAAAGTGGCGAATATCAGCAAAGACTGGCCGTTGTGATCGCGTCCGGTCTTTTACAGCAGCAGTAAAGCAAAAGAGGTTTACAATATGGCAAAGGCAAAAAGCGTTTTTTTCTGCACGGAGTGCGGCAACGAAACGCCCAAATGGGCGGGCCGCTGCCCGAGCTGCGGCGCATGGAACACGCTCGTGGAGCAGGCCGTCGGCGACGGCGCAAAGGCGAAAGCGGGCGGCCGCAGCCGCGCGCTGCGCGCCAAGGCGCACCCGATCGCAGAGCTCGACACGGCGCAGGAGATCCGTTTTCCCACCGGCATGGGCGAGCTTGACCGTGTGCTCGGCGGGGGCGCTGTGCAGGGTTCGCTCGTGCTCGTCGGCGGTGCACCGGGCATCGGCAAATCGACTCTGATGCTGCAAATCTGCGGAAAACTGAGTGAAACCGCGAAAATTCTGTACGTTTCCGGCGAGGAATCGCCGCGTCAGCTCAAGCTGCGCGCCGACCGTCTCGGCGTGCAGTCGGACAACCTGTATGTGCTGTCCGAGACCTGCCTCGGTGATGTGCTGGAATCCGTCGAAGAAGAAAAGCCCGACGTTTTGATCGTCGACTCCATCCAGACGCTCTATCAGGACTCGCTCGAATCGCCCGCGGGCAGCGTGGCGCAGGTGCGCGCCTGCACGCTGGAGCTGATGCAGCTGGCCAAAGGGGAGGGCATCACCGTCTTTGTCATCGGGCACGTCAACAAAGAGGGTTCTATTGCGGGCCCGAAGGTGTTGGAGCACATGGTCGACTGCGTTTTATATTTCGAGGGTGAGGCGCACATGAGCTATCGCATCCTGCGCGCGGCGAAAAACCGCTTCGGCGCGACGAACGAGATCGGCGTATTCGAGATGCGCAGCGAAGGCCTTGTCGAAGTGCCGAACCCGTCGGAAATGCTGCTTTCGGGACGACCTGACGATGCGCCCGGCACGTGCGTGACCTGCGTGATGGAAGGCCAGCGCCCGGTGCTGGCCGAGGTGCAGGCATTGCTTGCGCCCGCGGCGCAGTCAGTCTCGCGGCGGACAAGCAACGGCTTTGACTACAACCGCGCCGCCATGCTGATGGCGGTGCTCGAAAAGCGCGGCGCGCTCAAGGTGTCCGGCTGTGACGCGTTCTTGAACGTCATCGGCGGATTGAGCGTGGACGAGCCCGCAGCAGACCTTGCCGCCGTGCTGGCGCTCGCGTCGAGTTATCTCGACAAGCCCATCGGCAATCACGTCGCCGCCATCGGCGAGGTCGGCCTGACCGGCGAGCTTCGCAGCGTGAACCATTTGAGCGAGCGGCTCAGCGAGGTGCACCGTCTGGGCTTTGAAACATGCATCATCCCGAAGCAGCGCAAGGATCAGATCCGCGCGCCGCAGGGACTCGCGCTGATCGAAGCGCGCAACATCGCCGAAGCGCTGCGCGCCATTGTGCAGGCGTAAACGCCGATGCGCCGATTGTAAAGCAATTTCTATGTTTTCACACTGCCGGACCCATAGAATCCCATGATCTTGACAAAGGAGGTTTTTGCCGCCAGCCACGCCAAAACGCTCATTTCCGCAAGAATACGCTTTTCCGCTCCCCTTAATTGAACAAAATTTTTATTTTGTTCAATTTTGTATAGACTTCAAAATGCCCCTCTCCATCGGCTCCTTTATTGAAAACCGCCGTACAGCCGATCAACGGCATGTGCGCTGTGCATCCCGTTCAAAGGATCAATCTCTGCGCAGCTCTGTATCACGCTTGAACCGCCGACAACGCTCACAGATCAGAGCTACCGAATTTTTTCCGGTATTTTGAAATCCAACACTTCGTAACTTCTCCGTATATTTTCTTTCTGATTTAGATGAGCTGTTTCTGCGCCTGCACTGGCGCTCATTTACTATGAACGACTACCGCTTGGAATCGCCGACGATTTTGCGCGATTTTCTATCCTACCACGAGACCATCAAAGCCCACTCGCAGAAAACGGTCGATGAATATTTCCTCGACCTGCGCAACTTTTTCCGCTATTTGAAGCAGTCGCGCGATCCGTCGCTGCGCGGCCTCCCTCTCAATGAAATTTCCATCATGGACGTCGATCTTGACTTTGTGAAAAAAGTAACATTGACCGATATTTACGCCTACATGACCTATCTGAGCCGTGACCGCGTGCAGCATCAGAACAGCGATGTGTCTGACTACGGCCTGAATGCCGCGTCCAGAGCGCGAAAAATCGCGACGATTCGGTCTTTTTACAACTATTTGGTCAATAAAGCGCACCTTTTGGACACGAATCCCTGCAAGGACCTTGACTCCCCCAAGATCAAAAAGTCGCTGCCGAAATATCTGACGCTCGACGAGAGCGTGCAGCTTTTGCAGTCCGTCGACGGGCAGAATCGCGAGCGCGATTACTGCATTCTGACGATCTTTCTAAACTGCGGGCTGCGAATCTCCGAGCTTTGCGGCCTTGATCTGCAGGACATTCAGGACGACGCGCTGCGCGTGCTCGGCAAAGGCAACAAGGTGCGCATCGTCTACTTAAACGACGCCTGCAAGGATGCGCTCAAGCGTTATCTCGCCGTCCGCCGCCCCATCTCTGGCCGCGATCGCAATGCCCTCTTCCTCTCCTCGCGCAACGAGCGCATCAGCCGCTCGAGCGTCCACGCGCTCGTCAAAAAGCACCTGAGCGCCGCGGGACTCGACGCTTCAGAATACTCCTCGCACAAGCTGCGCCACACGGCGGCAACGCTCATGCTGCAAAATGGCGTGGACGTCAAAGCCGTGCAGGAGGTGCTCGGGCATGAGCATCTCAATACGACGGAGATCTACACACACATTGATAACGACGCGCTGCGCGTTGCTGCAAAGGCAAATCCCTTGTCGCATGTAAAGATGAAAAAGAACGAGGATTAAAATTGACTTTCCCGGCTTCATCCGATATACTTAACAGTTGATGAAATGTATTTTTCAAGGAGGGTTTCCATGAATACAAAAGAGCTTTCCCCCATCTGCCGGCAGGTGCGGCGCGACATCATCACGATGACCGCCAACGCTGGCAGCGGTCACCCCGGCGGCTCGCTGTCCGCGGTGGAGCTGATGACCAGCGTTTTCTTCAACCACATGCGCGTTGACCCCAAGAACCCGCACGATCCCAACCGCGACCGCTTCGTGCTCTCCAAGGGTCACGCCGCCCCCTGCTACTACGCGGTCCTCGCCGCCAAGGGCTTTATCTCCCGCGACGAGTATGCGAACTTCCGCCAGCTGCACTCCATCCTGCAGGGCCACCCCGACGCCAAGAAGGTCCCCGGCGTGGACGCCTCCACGGGCTCTCTCGGTCAGGGCGTGTCCATCGCCGTCGGCATGGCGCTGGGTGCCAAGCATCTCGGCAAGGATACGAAGGTCTTCGCCCTCGTCGGCGACGGCGAGAGCCAGGAAGGACAGATCTGGGAGGCTTACATGGCTGCCGCGCACTATAAGCTCGACAACCTGACCGTCATCATCGACAACAATGGCCTACAGATCGACGGCACGAACGATCAGGTCATGAGCCTCGGCGATCTCCCCGCCAAGCTCCGCGCGTTCGGCTTTGACCTCGTCGAGCTGCCCGACGGCAACGATCTCGACGCCGTCGAGGCCGCGCTTTCCAAGCCTACCATGCCCGGCAAGCCCAAGGCCATCCTTGCACACACCGTCAAGGGCAAGGGCGTTTCGTTCATGGAGAATCAGGTCGGCTGGCACGGCAAGGCGCCCAATGCCGAGCAGCGCGAGCAGGCTTTGAAGGAATTGGAGGACTAAGAACATGGCTGATAAAATTGCAACCCGTCAGGCTTACGGCGAAGCGCTGGTCGAGCTTGTCGAAAAGAATGATAAGGTCGTCGTGCTCGACGCCGACCTCGCCAACGCCACGCAGACCTGCAAGGTCGCCAAGGCGCACCCTGAAAAATTCTACAACTGCGGCATTGCCGAGGCCAACATGGTCGACATCGCCGCCGGTATGTCCACGATGGGGCTCATCCCCTACTGCTCTTCGTTTGCGATGTTTGCGGCCGGCCGCGCCTATGAGCAGATTCGCAACTCCATCGCCTATCCCCACTTCAATGTCAAAATCTGCGCGACCCATGCGGGCGTCAGCGTCGGCGAAGACGGCGGCAGCCACCAGTGCATCGAGGATCTCGCGCTCATGCGCGCCATCCCCGGCATGACGGTCATCTGCCCCGCGGACGCCAACGAAGCAAAGGCCGCCACCATGGCGATCGCCGAGATGAACGGCCCGGTCTATATGCGCCTTGCACGCCTCGCCACCCCCGTTTTCGAGGGCGACATGGTCAAGCCTTTTGAGATCGGCAAGGCCAATGTCCTGCGCGAGGGCAAGGATGTCGCGATCTTCGCGACCGGCCTCATGGTCAACGAGTCCCTGATGGCTGCGGAAGCGCTCGCAAGCGAGGGCATCGCCGCCGCCGTCATCAACATCCACACCATCAAGCCCATCGACGCTGCGTGCGTCACCGAATGGGCTGAAAAGTGCGGCAAGGTCATCACCGTCGAGGAGCACAGCGTCATCGGCGGTCTGGGCGACGCCGTGGCCGACGTCCTGATGGGTAAGGTCAACTGCAAGTTCCATAAGATCGGCGTGAACGACCGCTTCGGCCAGTCTGGCAAGGCGGCGGACGTGCTGCGCGAATACGGCCTGACGGCCGATCAGATCGCCGAGACCGTCAAGGCGAACATCTGATGAACACCGCGCCCGAGTGCATCGACATGACGGAATCACTGCGCCGCGGCGCAGGCCGCCTGCTTTATAACGGAGATGAAGGCTCTCTCGTCCTCAGCATGGACGGAACGTTTTTGCTGAGCGACATGCTGGACGGCGTGCTACTGTGCGAAAAGATTCGCACGCTCTGCCCTGCCGCTCCCAAGCTGTTCACCGTCAAAAGCGCCGACGCCGCAACGGCGCTGATGCGGGAGTTTTCCCTGCACGATTCCATACGCTGCACGCAGTGGGTCTATGAGAAGAGCGAGCCCCCCTGCCCCGTCACGGCAGATATCCGTCCGCTGACGCAGGAGCATGCGGCGCTGGTTGCGTCCGTCTATCACGACGGCGACGGCGCGTACATCCGCGACCGCATCGAACACGGCGCACTCTTCGGCGTATTTGAGAGCGATGCCCTCGCAGGCTTCGCCGGTTTTCATGACGACGGCAGCATGGGCATGCTCGAAATTCTACCGCCGTTCCGCCGCCGCGGGTATGCCGCGCAGCTGGAAGCATTTCTGATCGCCGCGGCGCTGAAGGAGGGCCGCGCGCCCTACTGCCACGTGGTCGACGGAAACGAAGCGTCGCTGCATTTGCAGTGGAAAATGGGCCTCACCTGCACCCGCCTTCCCGCGATCTGGGTCAATTAAGCAAAGAAAGGAGACAAAGCGAATCGGTTTTGTCTCCTTTTTTCAAAAATATCGCAAATCCTCTTGCAAAATCAAATTTCTGTGTTACAATGCAATTAGTTCCAAACGTACCAAACATTTGAAATAACTTTTTATCAAAGGAGAAGATATTATGCCGCTCGTAACATCTACTGAAATGTTCAAAAAAGCCTATGACGGCGGATACGCCATCGGCGCGTTCAACGTCAACAACATGGAGATCGTGCAGGGTATCACCGAGGCCTGCCAGGAAGAGGACGCGCCCGTGATCCTGCAGGTCAGCAAGGGCGCCCGCGCCTACGCGAACCACACCTACCTCGTCAAGCTCGTGGAAGCTGCTGTCGAGTGCTGCCCCGATATCCCCATCGTGCTGCACCTTGACCACGGCCCGGACTTCGAGACCTGCAAGTCCTGCATCGACGGCGGCTTTACCTCTGTCATGATCGACGCCTCCTCCAAGCCCTTTGCCGAAAATATCGAGATTACGAAGAAGGTCGTCGAGTACGCACATGACCACGGCGTCGTGGTCGAGGCCGAGCTCGGCACCCTCGCCGGTATCGAGGACGAGGTCAAGGTCGCCGCGCACGAGGCGTCCTACACCCATCCCGAGGAGGTCGAGGAATTCGTCTCCAAGACCGGCTGCGACTCCCTTGCCATCGCCATTGGTACCTCTCACGGCGCTTACAAGTTCAAGCCCGAGCAGTGCACTGTCAATGAGCAGGGCATCCTCGTCCCGCCCCCGCTGCGCTTCGATGTGCTGAAGGAAGTCTCCAAGCGTCTGCCCGGCTTCCCCATCGTGCTGCACGGCTCCTCCTCCGTCCCGCAGGAGTATGTCAAGATGATCAACGAGCACGGCGGCAAGATGCCCAACGCTATCGGCGTGCCCGAGGATCAGCTGCGCGAGGCCGCAAAGCTCTCCGTCTGCAAGATCAACATCGATTCCGACTTGCGCCTTGCCATGACCGGCACCGTGCGTGCTTTCCTCGATGAACATCCCGACAAGTTTGACCCGCGCGAGTATCTCAAGCCCGCCCGCGCCAACATCAAGGAGCTCGTCCGCCACAAGCTCGTCGATGTGCTCGGCTGCGCTGGCAAGGCCTAAGCGATAAGGAGAACTGCTATGAGTGAATTGAAAGGCGCGTGCATCATCGGCCAGTCCGGCGGCCCGACCTCCGTCATCAACGCGAGCGCTTACGGCGTCATCCGCACGGCGCTCGATTCCGACTGCATCACGAATGTCTACGGCGCAGAGCACGGTATCAAGGGCGTGCTCGAAGACCGCCTGTTCGACATGAGTCAGGAAGACCCGAAGGAGCTGGAGCTTCTCAAGTACACCCCTTCCTCCGCCCTCGGCTCCTGCCGCTACAAGATGAAGGACCCCGACGAGGACGACACCGATTACAAGCGCATCCTTGAGGTATTCAAAAAGCACGATGTCCGCTATTTCTTCTACAACGGCGGCAACGACTCAATGGACACCTGCAATAAGATCAGCAAATATATGCAGAAGGTCGGCTACGAGTGCCGTGTCATGGGCGTTCCCAAGACGATCGACAACGACCTTTATGGCACCGACCACTGCCCCGGCTACGCCAGCGCCGCCAAGTACATCGCGACGAGCTTGATGGAGGTCTATCAGGACGCGCACGTTTACGACACGGGCATGATCTGCATTGTCGAGATCATGGGCCGCCACGCCGGTTGGCTGACCGCTGCCGCCGCGCTTGCGACGAAGTACGGCGCGGGTCCCGACCTCATCTACCTGCCCGAGACTGATTTCGACATGGATACCTTCCTTGCCGACGTCCAGCGCGTTTATAAGGAGACCGGCAGCTGCATGGTCGCCGTGTCCGAGGGCATTCATTATGCCGACGGTAGCTTCGTGTCCGAGGCCAAGACCAGCGCGACGGACGGCTTTGGCCACGCGCAGCTCGGCGGCCTCGCCGCGCTGCTGGCGAGCATCGTGAAGGAAAAGACCGGCGCGAAGGTGCGCGGCATCGAGCTGTCGCTGCTCCAGCGCTGCGGCGCACACCTCGCAAGCGAGACCGATATCGAAGAGGCCGTCATGGCCGGTCGTGCCGCGGTGGAGAACGCCGTCGCCGGCATCACCGACAAGATGGTCGCCTTTGAGCGTGAGACTGTGGACGGCCACTACGTTTGCAAGACGAAGCTGCTGCCGCTCACCGAGGTCGCAAACTTCGAGAAGAAGATTCCCATCGAGTGGATCAACGACTCTCACAACGGCGTTAAGCAGGAGTTCATCGACTATGTCCTCCCCCTCATCCAGAGCGAGCCCAAGCTCCCGAAGGAGGACTCCCTCCCCCGTTTCGCCAAACTCAAAAAAGTGCTGGCCAAGTAAATTTTTCAGTAAAAAAGGAACCGATTCTTTCGAATCGGTTCCTTTTTATATCATTCCGGTCAGTCCTCTGCAAACCACTCGCCGAGAATATCTGTGGTAAGCGGCAGCGTCGTTTCCTTCGTGCCGCTTTCCGTGTAGAGCGTCAGCGTAACGGTATTGTCCTGTGCGTGATAGGTCTCCGCCCGCGCGGTCACGCCGAGGGGCGCACTCAGGCGCGCAAGCTGCGCGTCCGCCTTATCCCAGTCGACCTCACTGCGCTGAGAGCCCCCCTCCGCGGCGTTCCAACGGTAGACAAAAACACACGACATACCGTCGCCAAAGGTGCTGCGCGTAATGAGTTCGCTGCGCCCATCTCCCGTGAGATCAAGCGGCCACGCGCCGTCGCCCTCCGCCGCATCATCAAAGTCATAGCCAACGGTCCTTCCCGCATAGACAAAGCCCTGCTCCGTCAGCGCATAGAAGTCACAAACTGTCATAACTGTGCCTTGGATCGTTTCAAGCTCGAAGCCCGGAAAGCCGAGCACATCGTCCCGTGCGGTGAGGGAGACTTTTTCGGCAGCGTTGCCATTCCAGATCCAAGTGCCGCGATTCACGCCGAACGGTATGTCGATCTCCGCACCGTCCGCGCCAAAGAGCGCGTAGCGCGCATAGCCAGCCTCATCCGGCTCGTAGACTCTCAGCGTGACGGTCTGATCACCGACCTCCTCGGTCTGCGTGAGCAGCACGGTGGGCGCGTCAGCCTCCTCCGGTGGCAATTCCTCTATGATGGGCTGCGGAGTGCGGCTTGCTAAGATGATGCTGACAAGCGCCGCTGCCACCAGCAGCGGCAGCGCGATCTTTCGGCTCATATCCTCTTCCTCCTGTTATTCTTCTTATAGAACAGCATAACAGCGGGCAGTGGAAATGACAAGTTACAAAGTGATGACATTCCAGTTACAGGAATGTAACAAAGCGAGAGGAGGTTCCTCTCGCTTTGTTTCTTTACAGGATGATACAGATGAGACCGCCCGTGCCCTCGTTGATGATGCGCTCAAGCGTCTGGCGGAGCTTGAGGCGCGCGTCGTCCGGCATGTGCTTGAGCTTTGCCTGCAAGTCTTCGTTCACGATCTCGTGGAAGCTGCGGCCGAAGATGTTGGACTGCCAGATCTTCGTCGTGTCGCCCTCGAACTCCTGCAAGAGGTAGTTGACCATGTCTTCGCTCTGCTTTTCATTGCCGACGATGGGTGAAACGGTCGTTTCGATGTCGGCGCGGATGATGTGCAGGCTCGGCGCGCTCGCCTTGAGCCTCACACCGTAGCGCCCGCCCTGCTTCATGATCTCCGGCTCTTCGAGGTTCAGCTCGTCGACCGTCGGCACAACGATGCCGTAGCCTCTCTCGCGCGCGTCGGACACCGCCTGCGCCACCTTGTCGTACTCCGCCTTGACCGACGAAAGCTCAGTGAGAAGGCTCAGCAGATCGCCGTCATCCTTCACATCGAAGCCCGACTGCTCGCTCAGCGTCCGGTAGAACAGCGCGCGCGGGAGCTGCAATTCCGCCGCGGCGACGCCCGTGCCGAGCTGAATGGACGTGATGCGCGCGCTGCTGACGCTTTCGCAGCCGCCGATGGCGCTGATCGCGCCCTGCACCTCTCGGATACAGTGGAGGCTGCCTGTGTTCTCGCGGATGGCCTGATAGAGGCCGCTTTTGATTGGGTGATCGTCGGCAAGCGCCTCGACCCACGGCGGGATGAAGAGGTCCAGCTCGCAGAGCGGGAACTCGTAAAGGATGGCCTTGAGAATCATTCCCACTGCGTTGTCGTCGAGCGTCAGGCAGTTGACGGGCAGACATGTCACGCCATAGCGTGAAGCGATATCCCTTGCCATTGCCTGCACGCGATCGCTTTCCGGCTCTGTCGCGTTGAGCAGGACGAGGAAGGGCTTGCCGATCTTCTGTAATTCGCGGATGACGCGGCCCTCGGCCTCTATGTAGTCCTCGCGCGGGATATCGGTGATACTGCCGTCGGTCGTCACAACGACGCCGATGGTCGAATGCTCGCGGATGACGCGCGTTGTGCCAAGCTCCGCCGCCTCACTCATCGTCACCTCGTGGTCGAGCCACGGCGTCGAGACCATGCGCGGGCTCTCGCCCTCCATCTGCCCCGTCGCGCCGGGGATCATGTAGCCCACGCAGTCGATGAGCCGGACCGAGCAGCTGCTTCCCTCGTCGAGCGCGATGTCCACCGCCTCTTCCGGCACGAACTTCGGCTCCGCCGTCATCACCATGCGGCCGCTGCCGCTCTGCGGCAGCTCATCCTTCGCCCGCTCGCGGCGGTAGACATTGTCGATGTTCGGGATGACCTGCGTTTCCATAAAGCGCTTGATGAACGTCGACTTGCCCGCGCGCACGGGGCCGACGACGCCGATGTAGATGTCCCCCGCCGTGCGGGTCGAAATATCCTGATAGATCTCCGTATTCATGCTCATACCCTCTTCCTCCGTTCCTCAGCGCCTGCGCGGGATCAGCAGCAGCTTTCCGATCACCGCGGCGGATTCCTCCTTGAGCTCGTTAGCCGCGAGGATGGCCTCGACCGTTGTGCGGTACAGCTTGGCAATATCCCACAGCCGCTCGCCCTGCTTCATCGCGCGGAGCACGAGCGATGGGACGTTCTCGTCCTTTTTTCCGCACTCCTCGGCCTCAAGCGACTGAAGACAAGGATAACGCGGCGTTTCCGCCACGCTGACGGCAAACGTTACAGGGAAGCGCAGCTCCACGCCGTCCGCGCCGACGGACGCGGCGATCTCACCCGCGTACATGTCCTGCACCCGCGCCTGTCCGCTGCCCGGAAGGTCGGTCTCGAGCAGCACCTCGCTCCGCCGCTCGGAGAGCAGCGGCACGGCGTTTTCGTCGAGATACAGCACGCGCAGATTCGCCGTCGCGCGCAGCGACGCGCTCTCTCCCCCGCCGCTCACGCCCGCGCTGCTGAAGATCACGTCCGTCGCCAGCACCGTCTGCACCTCGGCCCCGGTCTCGATCTTTTCGCGCACGAGCTGCTCGCGCAGCACCAGCGCCGCGCTGTCGCACAGCTCGACCGTCTCCGTCTTCGCGGTCAGGTCGTAGGCCGTGCTGTAAAGGTCCGCCACACAGCAAACGCTTTTCACCTCGCGCACCGCTGTGAACGCGCTGATGTAGAGCCGCAGCGAGATGGCGCGGTTGTTGTCCGGCTCGCTCTCGCTGCCGACATGGATCTCCGCGCCTGTCAGGCGCAGCGACGCGCGCACCGTCGTCTCGCCCTCCTCTTCGGCAAGTCCGTCTAGGATCTGCGAAAACGGCAATTCACTGCTCATCGACGCAAGGTTCCCGCTCTCATCCAAGTAGATGGCATCCAGCCGCGCGACGCCCTTGAGCACGATCTTATTGCCGATCGACTTGCAGTCAGTCACGCGCAGCGCACACTTTGTGCGTAAAAGCTCCTGAATGGGCTCCTTCGTGCCCGAAAGCAGCACTTCATCGGAAAACGTGAAGTCCTTTTCCCGAATGGCGCGGATAATACCGATGTCCTTTTTCTCGCACAGCGTTTCGATCTTGTAGGCTTCCTGCTCCTTCACGCCGCTGCACACGCTCAGCGACGCGGGCACGTAGGGCGTAAGCGTCAGCTCCACGTTCACGCGCGTGAACACCTTACGCGGATTGAGCATGCGCACTTCGCACGAGCAGAGCCGGCCGTCGAGGCAGCTGTCCGCACTGCCGCTCAGCGCGCGCCCCTCGATCGTCTCGTCGAGCGGCAGCGTGTATTCAAACGACTTCATCCCCTGCGCGTCCTCGGCCACGTACAAAAGCGTCATGCGGACCGTGCCCGACACCTGCGCTTTTCCGTCTGCGATCTCACGGCTGCGCAGGAAAAGGCACCCGCTCGCATCCACGATGCGGGCGATGTCCGGCAGATAGTCCGGCACGATGGTCTCCGTTGTCTCCTCGCGGTTCTCGCTGAGCTGCGGTAACGCCTGATAACAGGCAAACTGCTCCTTTTTCAATTCCAGTTCCATTGCAGTCCCTCTCCTTCGGCTAAGTGGTTACTGCACTCTATGCACTGTGGACGCGCGTTATGCTTCCTCCCTGACGCCAAATACGCGCCGCAGCAGCGACGAGAGGACCTTGGGTGACTTCCAAACGACAATTTTCATGCTTTCCCCTCCCAATATTCATACCCTTTTCAACCGATGTTAGAATCTGCGCAGGCAGCCGATGCCGCAAAAGATGAGAAGAAACGCGACCAGAAACATCAGCGCCCCCACCGGAAAAACAGCCGCGATGAAAATACCGAGCCCCAGCGCCAGCGCGCAAACACCCACGCAGTGCCACGGGCCGAACAGCGGCGGTCCCGGCGGGCGCGGCGGCGGATTCGAATACATGCTTTTCCCCTCCTCTCCCGGCGTTCGCCTGCTCCATTCTATACAAAAGCGGCTGCCGCGTTCCTGCTTTATCGTGACAAAGCGTCGAACTTCGTCATGTTGTCCTTTGTAATACTTGACATTCTCTCATCTTTATGTAATATTAAGAACAACTTCACTTGATCGCGGCTCTGCGAGTGTGTTCCGCACTGACCGCAACGGAAAGGACGGCACACCCATGCAGGAAATGAGCAGAAGAAATCAGCACTTTACCGACTCCGTCATTCGCAGAATGACGCGTATCTCCAACGAATGCGGCGCGATCAACTTAGCGCAGGGCTTCCCCGATTTTGACCCGCCCAAGGAGATGATGGACCGCCTCGAGGTCGTGAGCCACGAAGGCCCCCATCAGTACCCCATCACGATGGGTGCGCCGAATTTCCGCCAGGCCATCGCGCGCAAATGCGGTCACTTCATGGGCCGCACCATCGACCCCGAGACCGAGATCGTCGCGACCATCGGCTCGACCGAAGCGATGGTCGACACGCTCTTCGCCCTGACGAATCCGGGCGACCGCGTCGTGATGTTCTCCCCGTTCTTCGAAAACTACCGCGCACAGGTCATCATGGCCGACTGCGAGCCGGTCTTTGTCCCTCTAAATCCGCCGACGTTCTCCTTTGACCCGAACGTGCTCGAAGATGCGTTCCGCGGCGGTGCGAAGGCCATCATCATCTGCAATCCCTCGAACCCGAGCGGCAAGGTCTTCACCGAGGAAGAGCTCAAGACCATCGCCGACCTCTGCATCCGCTACGACGTTTACGCCATCATGGACGAGGTGTATGAGCACATCATCTACGACGGCCGCAAGCACGTCTACATGAACAGCATCCCCGGCATGTGGGAGCGCACGGTCTCCTGCTCGTCGCTCTCCAAGACCTACTCCGTCACCGGCTGGAGACTCGGCTATGCCATCGCGCCGGAGAACATCATGGCGCGCATCCGCCAGTACCACGACTTCAATGCCGTCGGCTGCCCGTCGCCTCTGATGGAGGCCGCCGTCGTCGGCCTCAACATGCCGCTGAGCTACTATGACGAGTTCGGCGCGCACTACGCGCACATGAAAAAGATCTTCACCGAGGGCATGCGCGACATCGGCATCCCCTTCACCGATCCCGAGGGCACGTACTTCGTGCTGGCCGACATCTCCCCGTACCTCAAGAAGGGCCAGAGCGACGTCGACTTCTGCGAGCAGCTGGCGAGAAAAGCCGGCGTCGGCGCCGTGCCGGGCAGCTCATTCTTCAATGAACCGATCAACAATATTGTGCGTCTGCACTTCGCGAAGAAGGATGAGACGCTGTACGCTGCGCTGGATCGGCTGAATCATATCAAGGATATGATGTGAGTTTTCCGCACAGCGGAAAGAGAAAAGCAGCACCACGGGTGCTGCACGAAATAAAGGGGGCCATTCTCTCACGTGAGAGAATGGCCCCCTTACACCCCCAAGAGAACGCAAGGGGCCTTGCCCCTTGACCCCGCACATTGGCAGTTTGTAGCTCGAAGAACTGCACGCGCTGCGCAATGTAGGTGCGGTGTACATGGCTTCGCCATGAATCTTCTGCTATTCGTTACTGGTTGCAACCGCGCCTTACTATCGTGAGGCGCGTGCGACGGTAGTCTGGCGGCAGACTGCCTGCCGAATGCGGCATTGCTAACGCTCGCCGCATTGTGGAGTGCTCCGGTAGACGGAAATTAGGCTCTACTTCTACAAGATGGGCAGAGCGGCTGCGGATAATAGAAGCAAGTCAAATCGTATAGCAACTCTCAACGCGGCAACGCCGCACGCAGGCATTTCCATTCCGGAGGCATCAAGGTCATTCGAGCCTGAGACTGCCAATCTAAGCCTTTCTCTTGGGGTTCCAAAGGGGGATATTCTCTTTTGTGAAAGAGAATATCCCCCTTTGACTGCGTGCCGCAGAGACTGCGGCATTCCTCCGTGAACCACGGAATTGTTACTGAAATGATCAGTGAATATTCAAAACGCCGTCTTCGTTTTGGAAGAGGACAAAATAATCCTGCACGCGCTCGAACGGTGCGTTGTAGAGGAGGGGCCTGTTGACGTTGAAGTCCTGATAATCGCGCGCGGTCTTCACGGGGTACTGGAAGCGGCCGTTCTGGTGGACATAATAGAATAGTCCCTCGAATTTGGTGAACTCGTCGATGTTGTTGGAGAGGGCGCAGGCGACGTAGCCGCGCTGGTTCGTGCCATCGTTCGGGAAAGAGGCGTCGGCGCAGTAGATCTGCTTGAAGCAATTGATGTACCAGCTGCTGAGGCTGGCTTGCTCAGTACCGGGATCAATGTAAGGGGCGGTGTAGGTCGTGCCGTCCGGACTGTCATAGAACACCCGGCCGGAGAACTCTTCGGCAAACCAGCGGCTGTTGTCGTGGTTAGGCTCGAACGCAAGGCTCTCTGTGCCGTAAAAGCGCACGCCATCGTCCCAGCGAAAATGACAGGCGACGAATAGCCGGTCAAAGGGCCGTTGGACGGCAACGATGGTCAGGTGGAAGGCGTCATTCGTCTGCGGCTTATTGGAGTAGTTGATATAAGCGCTGCCTGTGCACTCTTTGATGACCACGCGCTCGGCGCGGAGACAGGTGAGAAGGTCCTCGTCGGAGAGGTCGTTGAGCTCGGATTCGGGATAGCCGAGGGCGAGGAGCCTTTCATGGGCTTCGATCACCTGTGCGTCGGTGCTGGCCTCTTTGGGCGTCCAGTCCATGCGGTAGGAGCCGAAAAACAGGAAGCCACAGGCAATGACGACAGCGAGGACGGTGAGCAGCGAGCCGACGAGCTTGTGATTTGAGAAGTGCTCCTTGATCGGCTTGATGGCGCAGCCCTGCGCGGCCATCGACTTCGAGAGCTTTTTGAGGCGGACGACCAGGTAGAAATACCAGACGAGGTAAGCGCCGAGCAACAGGGAAAGCGAGGCAAACAATGCCGCTGCGACATAGAGCAGAATGTACCAGAGCAATAGAGCGCCCGCGGCGGGGGCGGCAGGCGGCGTTATGCCTGCGTCGCGCTGCATATCGAGCAGGCCCTGCCAGAGGCAGAAGAGCAGCACGAGCCGCACGGCGGCGGCAACGACGGTGAAAAATGCCGCCAGGCCGGTGTCCGCACGGTAGATCACGGCATCCTGCCCAAGCTCAACAAAAAGGAGCAGCATGTGCAGGCAGGCGCAGACATAGCCCGCGCGCAGGAAGCCGTTGACCCGCCGCAGGGCGCGGAAGCCGACGAGCAGGCAGAATGTGCCGACCAGCGGCAGCAGCATGTCGAGGTTCCAGAAATTCAGCGTCACGCCGGTGACGGCGAGGCCGCCGGCGATCAAGCCCATCGCGCGGCAGAAGGGCAAATCGCTCACATCGGGCGTCTCTACTTCGGGCGCGGAGAGCGCGTCGGCCATCTCCTGCGCGGGCGTGAGGGCCTCGGCCGGTTCCTTCTGCGCGAGAGCGTCGGTGGGCGGTTCGGGCGGGGGAGTTTGCGGCAGATCAGGAAAGACTTGGTCGGTCATGCGAATTCCTCCTTGGCGTTATGTGAACAGAATCATAAGATCGAGACAACGAGCCGCCAGACAGGCACGGCCAGATAATAGCCGAGGACAGCGGAAGCCAGATTGGGGGTGATCGCATAGGCCGCGGCGCGGCCCTTGCTGTGGCCGGTGAGAAGGCCGCAGCCGGCGTAGAGATACAGCTCGACAAGCAAAATGATGAGTTCCGCCGGAAGCAGGAAGAAAAAGAGATACCAAGCGCTCACGCCGTTGTGTGCGGTGACATATACAGATGCAACGGCTAAAAAGCCCTGTGTCAGAACGTTGACAAGTAAAAACGCTTCCCAGTTTTTCTTCCACGAATAGCGGAACAGAAGCAGCAGCGCGCCCTCGATGAGAAGCGTCGGCACGAGCGTTGCGACAAATTGCAGCAAGTAGCCGGGGATGGTTGAGGGAACGGAAACGGTGACTGCCGACGTATCGTCCGACCAGTTGACCGTGACGGACGATTGCAGAACGCGGCGATTGAGTATATCGGAGACCCAGACCTTGCCGGATTCGGTGACGAGGATGATGCGGTAGGTGCTCGGCACACCGACGTAGCCGAACCAGTGCAGTGCATTGCCAGAGGCGTCCGTCCCTTCCGCGTACAGCTCGCCCCACATCGGTGCGCCGGTCGTGCCCTGCGCCACGCAGGCGTGCCAGCCTGCGGGAACATTGTCGCGCAGAAGTGCTAAGAGGTCGGGGTCGAGCGTATCCTCTTTGCCGTCGTAGTTCCAGTCGATGCCGTCGATACGGTTTCCATCTTCCGCGTCCCAATCACCCTTGGCGAGCAGGTCGAGATAGTAGGGCTCCTGCGGCGCGTTTTTGACGCGCACGATGAGTTGGGGCTTCGGCCCGTTGTCGGCAAAGGCAAAGGTCGTGAGCGCAAGAGACGCTAGGAGCGCGCAAACAAGCGTGCGAAGAGATTTTCGTTTCATCCAAATTTCCTCCTTTTGTGTGTGGGGTGTTCCATCTTCCAACCATATAGACGCAAAAGATAACAAAAAAGTTCACGCTTTTACAAATTTTATCATAAAATATTGCGCTGCGGGAAAAAGTTCTGGCGGGGCGTTGTACTTTTTTCATATTCTGCTACAATGGGGGAGAGAAAGAAGCGCATTGGGGGAACGAGTATGAAATGGTATGCGATCGGCAAGACGCTGACGCCGCTGGACCGCGCGCCGGAGAGCGGCGCGGCGGTGGTGCTGCTGAATTCGGACGAGTTGGCGCACGAAACGGCGCTGCCGGGACTCGAAACGGTGCTGCACCATACGCCGAGCGCGCGGGACGCGCACGTCTGCAAGGCGGAGGTGCGCTCCAACTGTCTGAGCGGAACGCTCGCACTGCCGCGCGGCCGCAGGGACGGCACGCGCCTTTGCTGCGGCTATCTCGTGACGAAGGACCGTGTGGTGCTGGTGGACGACGGAGAGATGGCCGAGCCTTATTTGAAGCACATCGTCAAGGAAAAACGCCTGATAGAAAACAGCGTCGGACGATTTCTCTACGACTTCTTCGAGCTGCTGATCGCCAGGGACCTGCACCGCCTCGAGGAGATCGAAGACCGCGCGACGGCGCTGGAAGAACGCGTGCTCGCGGGCGAGCTGGAGGAATTCAGCACCCCGATGAGCGAGCTGCGCAAGGAGACGATGGCCTGGTACCGCTACTACTCCCAGCTCGACGACGTGGCGTGCGAGCTGCGGGAAAATGAGAACGGCTACTTTTCGGATGAGGAGTGCGGACTGTTCCGATTATTTGAAGAGCGCGTCATCCGCCTGCGGGAGGAATCGCAGCTGCTGCGTGAATACTGCACGCAGATCCAGTCGCTGTTTCAGTCGGAGATCGACATCCGTCAGAACCGCATCATGCAGATCCTGACCATCGTGACGACGATCTTCCTGCCGCTGACACTGCTTGTCGGCTGGTACGGTATGAACTTTTCCGGCATGCCGGAGCTGCACTGGAAATACGGCTACCCCGCGATCATTCTTGTGAGTGTCGCCGTGGTGGTGCTGAGCCTGTGGGTGTGCAAAAAGAAAAAATTCTGGTAAGAAAAAGGAACGGCACGAGCCGTTCCTTTTTCTTTTGACAGGAGTCACTTTTTATCGAAGTAGTAGTCGCGGAAGTTGTGGTACTGCGCGGCGTAGTAGCGCAGCAGGCGATAGAGGCGCGAAAGCGGCAGATCACCCTTGCAGAAGAGCGTGTGCGTGCCCTTGAACTGCTTGAGCTCGTCGGAGAGCTCCTGATCCTTGACATAGCGGCGCAGAATGCCGGTCGGCACGTTCTGCCAGAGGGCGACGGTGTGGTTGTAGACGCAGTCCTCGCGCTTGCCGTAGACGACATCGTTAGTCAGGAGCTTCATCATGTTCAGCCCCGCGGCACGGCAGAAATAGCTGCTGCGGCCAAGGCGCGGGTTGATCTCGAAGAGCACGTAGCGGCCCGTGCGGGAATCGTACTTCATGTCGATGTTCGAAAAACCGACGTAGCCGAGCTTTTCGAGAAACTCCTGCATTTTGTCATACAACGCCTGATCGCCGCGCGAGATGATGGCGGCATAGTTGCCGACAGACTTGGGGTCGTAGTATTCGAGCACCGGCTGGCCGAGGCACATCGCGCGCACATGGCCGTCAAGGTCCGAATAGCTGTTGAGCACGCGCATGGCGTCGTCGCCGCCGGGAATAAACTCCTGCAAGATGAGCTTGCCGCGATAGTCCGAGCGGTTCATATTGCGAACCATTTCGAGGTATTGCTCCTTCGTGTCAAAGAAGAATACCTTCTTCTGGCCTTCAAAGTGACAGCGGAGATAGTCGAGCGCGTTGGAATTTTCGGGCTTGACGACGATGGGGAAGTCAAACGGCAGACGGTCGGCGACCTCGATGCGCTCGTCGGGCGCGGCGATGACGGTCTTGGGATAGTCCATGCCGTACTGCTCGCAGAGGGCGTAGAACTTGTCTTTCGTGTCGAACGTTTCAAGCAGCTCATCCGAGATGAAGCGGTTGGCGATGAGCCCCTCGAAATGGTCGTAGTGGCGGCAGAGAAGACCCGTGTAATAGTCCGAGCAGGGGATGACGAGCAGCTTTTCATAGTCCTGTGCGCACTGCTTCAGCACGCCGAGCAGCGCGTCGGGGAAGACCTCCTCGCGCTCAAAATCGGGGATAATGCGGCAGAGAAACAGGTGTGAGCTACGCGTGGGCACGAGCTGCTGCGTGCACAGCAGCAGCGGTGTGACGTGATAGGCCTCCTGGAAGAGACGCGCCGTGCCGTAGGCGTTTTCGTCGCTGCCGAGGATGATGGGCAAAAAGTCCTTTTTTGCCTTTTTGGCGCTGCTCGCCGGCGCGGCGGGATGGACCTTGTCGTATTCGGCGAGGTATTTGAGTGTGAGCTCGACGTCGCTCGGGTAGGGGACAAAGACGCTGCCGCGCTTCATCGTTGTCTCTTCTCCCTTACCGGTCAGCAGAATGACGCGCGCGTCCTTGCCGTCCAGAATTGCGCGGCGGATGCACTCGGCGCGATCCTCGAGCACAAGGTGCGGGCAGGCAACGTGCTTTTCAATGTCGGCGGCGATCTGCGCGAACGGCTCTTCGCCGGAGTCCTCCTCGGTGATGAAGACGAAGTCGCAGTTCTGCCCGCTCAGCTCGCCGAGGTCTTTTCTGCGCTGGAGCGCGTGGGAGCCGGGGCAGCCGAAGACGGAGATCATCTGGCGGCCGGGGTATTCGATCTTCGTCGAGCGGTAGAGCGCGTCAAAGCTCATGCGGTTGTGCGCGTAGTCGACGATGACGGTGACGTTCTTGTCGCGGCTCTCGTAGATCTGCATGCGGCCCGCGGCGCGCGCCTTGCGAAGGCCCGAGCGCACATACTCCTCCGGCACGTCGAGCACCATACAGATGGCCATGGCAGCGAGGGCGTTGGAGATGTTGAAAAGGCCGGGCATCGTGATGGAAAATTCACCGTTGTACTTGAGCGAGGAAACTGTGAAGTAGAGCCCGTCGCTGCGCTTTTCCACATGCTGGCAGGAGACAGTGTCGCTTTCGTGTGAGCCAAACGTGATGAGGTTGCAGCGGTCCTTGGCGTATTCGATGACGCGGTCCGAGTACTTGGCGTCGGTATTGACGCAGCCGAAGCGGCAGGAGTCGAAAATTTTGAGCTTGGAATTGAAGTAGTCTTCAAAATCCGGGTGCTCGATGGGACTAATGTGGTCGCTGCCGATGTTCAAAAACGCGGCGACATCGTACGTGATGCCGCGCACGCGGCCGTATTTAAGCGCCTGCGACGAGGCCTCCATCACAAGATGTGAAATGCCGCTTTCATAGGCGTTTTCAAAGTGCTGGTAGAGCTCAAGCACCTCGGGCGTGGTGATGTGGGATTCCTCGGTGCTCTTGCCGTCGTAGTTGTCGATGGAGGAGAGAATGGCGCACTCGGGCATCGACTGCGCGCGCAGCCAGTCATTTAAGATGTAGCGCACGTAGTAGGCCGTGGTGCTCTTGCCCTTCGTGCCCGTGATGCCGACGCTTGTGAGCTTGTCCGTCACATGGTTGTAAAAGAGCTGACCGAGCACGACAAGGGAATAGCGAATGTCGTTGACAAGAAGACAGGGCGCGTCCACATTGTGCTTTTTCTCGGCGACGTAGGCGATCGCGCCGCGCGAGAGTGCGTCGCACAGGTACTCTTCCTTGAAGTGTGCGCCCTTGCAGATGAAAAGCGCGTCCTTGCTCAGTGCGCGCGTATCGTAGGTGAGGCAGTGGATCTCACGCGCGGCGAGCTCGTCGCTCACGGTGCTTTCGACCAGAATGCCCGCGTCGCGCAGCGCATCGACATATTCTCTCAGTGTGTGAACGGTATTCATAAATAGCTCCTTTAGGTCTTGCTTTTTCGGCAGGACGGGATAAAATATAGGCGATATCGCGTCAGATCGACACGATATTGGCAAGCAAACTCATTTCCGAAGGGGGAACCAACATGACTTATCAGCAAGTGCTGGAAAACGCAAGGACCTGCATCGGCCCTTACTGCAAGGCGTGCAATGACTGCAACGGCAAGGTTTGCCGCAACACGATGCCCGGCCCCGGCGCCAAGGGCGAGGGCACGGGCTTTATCCGCAACGCAGAAAAGTGGCGTGAGATCTGCGTCAACATGGACACCATCTGCGAAAATTCACAGGTGGACACCTCATTCACGCTCTTTGGCCGGACGTTTGAGATTCCGGCGTTCGCCGCGCCGGTGGGCGCGATGCGTCTTCACTACGGGGACAAATACGACGATCTTACATACAATGATATCCTTGTGCGTGCGTGCGCAAACGCGGGCATCCTCGCTTTCACTGGCGACGGTACCGACCCGAAGGTCGTCGAGGGTGCGGCTGCGGCGCTCAAGGGCAATGGCGGCTGCGGCGTGCCGACCATCAAGCCGTGGGATATGGATACAATTCGCGAAAAGTTCGCGCTCGTGCAGGAAGCCGAGCCCTTCGCCATCGCAATGGACATCGACGCGGCGGGTCTGCCGTTTTTGCAGGGGCTGACGCCG
>ENA-ORSS01001418-ORSS01001418.1-human-gut-metagenome-genome-assembly--contig:-NODE-1418-length-24619-cov-3.909787_pt1 | contig 24619 bp, 17 predicted proteins | sample MGYA00241899_ERZ509162 | MGnify/ENA primary metagenome ERZ509162 (study PRJEB26280, sample SAMEA2338641) | human gut metagenome | biome: human gut; feature: human-associated habitat; material: faeces... | reverse complement strand
TTGGCCTGATAGAAGGCGTTGATGTTGGAATAAATGAACTGCTCAATGCTGATGGCGGCAGAGCTGCCGGCCATAATGACCTCACCGAAGGAGTTGACGGAGGACTGAATCAGGACGTTGGAAATGCTGAAGATGGCTCCCTGTAAACCGGCAGGCAGACCGATGCGCAGCATCGATTTGAGCTGCTCGGGGTGGAACTTCAGATGCTTAAAGTCCAGATGGCAGGGACCGTCCATCTTCATCAGACACAGGATAATCAAAAATGCGGAAATTGCCTGGGAAATAATGGTCGCCAGCGCAACACCTGCCACACCCATGTGAAAGACGATGACAAAGAACAGGTTGAGGACGACGTTGACCACGCCCGACAGGGTCAAAAAGTAGAGCGGGCGCTTGGTGTCACCGATGGCACGCAGGATGGCAGCGCCGAAGTTGTACATCATAAAAGCGGGCATTCCTACAAAGTAGATGCGCATATACAGAACCGACAGGTCGATGACATCTTCCGGGGTGCCCATCATTTCCAGCATCGGACGAGCCAGCAGGATGCCGACAAAAATCAAGATGATGCCGCCCCAGATGGCGGTCAATACCGAGGTGTGTACCGCGCCGTGGATGCCGTCATAGTCCTTGGCGCCGTAATTGCGCGCAACAACGACATTGGCTCCGACCGAAACGCCGATAAAAAGATTGATGATCAGGTTGATCAGCGCACTGGTTGAACCGACAGCAGCCAGCGCCTGGCTTCCGGTGAAACGACCGACAACGATGATATCCGCAGCGTTGAAAAGCAGCTGCAAAATGCCGGAGATCATCAGCGGGATGGCAAAGACCAGAATCTTTCCGAGGATTGGTCCATTGCACATATCCAGTTCATACGATTTCTTCATTGCTCCCATCCTTTTCTAAAAAAATAAAGCGTTTGCTATCATACGCTTCAAGACAACTTTTATTATAGCAAGCTGAATGTAAAATGCAAGAGAAATCTGAACATTCACATGTATAAAAATCGCATAAAATCACTGTGCTTTTTGCGCAAAATAAACCAAAGGGCAGAAAAAACAAAAATGGATGGAGCTGCATACAGCTCCATCCATAAAAGGAAAAGGCAAACTTATTTCATCAGAAGGTCGGCGCTGGAAATCAGGCGCTGCTCGATGGTTTCAACCTGTTCCTTGTCGTTGGTCACGATGGTCAGATAAACCTTGATTTTCGGCTCGGTGCCGGACGGACGAACAATCAGTTTCAGGTTGTTTTCCAGGTCATATTCCAGCACGTTGGAGGTCGGCAGCAGAATGTCGGTTTGTCCACCGCTGCGGAAATCTCTTCGTTTGGAAATCAGATAATCGGAGCAGCACAGAATCTTGTAGCCGCCAAAATCCTTCGGTGGATTTTCGCGCAGCTTTTTCATGATGCCGGTCATCTTGTCCATTCCTTCTGTGCCTTCAAAGGTGTATCCCTTGACCTTGGCAGCATAGACACCAAAGCGGGAGAAGATGTCGTTGAGCGCGTCGATCAGTGTCTTGCCCTGCTTTTTGTAGTACTCTGCCATTTCGCAGATGATCATAGCGCCGTTGACAGCGTCCTTGTCGCGGACATGACCGCCGGTCATATAGCCGTAGCTTTCCTCAAAGCCCAGCAGGAAGCGGTTTTCTTCGCCCTTCTGCTCCAGCAGGGTAATCTGCTCGCCGATGTATTTAAAACCGGTGAGGACGTTGATCATCTGGATGCCGTAGCTTTTGGCAACCACGTCTGCCAACGGGGTGGACACGATGGATTTGACAGCGATTGGATTTTTAGGCATGGTTCCCTGTGCGATGCGCTGCTTTGCAATATAGTCGAGCATCAGCACGCCGACTTCGTTGCCGGTCGGCAGGATGTATTCGCCGTGGTGGTTGACGGCGATGCCAACGCGGTCAGCGTCCGGGTCGGTGGCAAGCACCAGGTCGCCGTCGATGCTCTTGCACAGCTGGATGCCCAGCTGCAAGGTGGATTTTTCCTCCGGGTTCGGGTATGGGCAGGTCGGGAAGTTGCCGTCCGGTCGCTCCTGCTCGCGTACGATCTCGATGTCCTCGATGCCGATTCTTCCCAGGATGCGGCGGACCAGCTTGTTGCCGGTGCCGTTGAGTGGGGTGTAGACCACCTTCAGGTGACTTGGCTGTACCGGTGCCTTGCTGACACGCAGTGCAAAGACGCGGTCGAGGTACTGGTCGACCAGTTCGTCGGAGATATACTCGATCATGCCGCTGCGCAGACCCTGCTCCAGAGAAATCTTTTTGACCCCATCAAAGATGTCGGTCTTGCTGGCAAGTTCCAGCACCTTGGCAGCAGCCTGCGGGTTCAGCTGGCAGCCGTCGTCGCCGTATGCCTTGTAGCCGTTGTACTGGGCTGGGTTATGGCTGGCGGTGATAACGATGCCGGCGCTGCAATGCAGCTGACGAACGGCAAAGGACAAGGTAGGGGTCGGCATCAATTCCTTGAAGAGATAAGCCTTGACCCCGTTTGCAGCAAAGACGCGGGCGGTCACACGGGCAAACAGGTCGCTCTTGATGCGGCTGTCATAAGCGATGGCAACCGATGGATTTTCATATTTTTCGTTGATATAATCCGCCATGCCCTGGGTAGCCAGAGCAACGGTGTAGATGTTCATGCGGTTGGTGCCTACGCCAAGGATGCCGCGCAGACCGGCGGTGCCGAATTCCAGCATTTTTACAAAGCGTTCTTTAATCTCATAGTCGTTTCCTTCGATGTCGACCATTTCTGCAATCAGGTCCGGGTCCTCCAGCTGCTTTGATTTCCAGAGGTTGTATGTATCAAGATAGTTCATGCAAAATCATCCTTTCTGGCGGCGATTGACGCAGTTGGAACAACCGCCGTAAAACTATACAAAATCAATAGACTCTACTTTTATTCTATGCCTTTTTTGTTCAGAAGTCAACAAAATGCAGTCGAAAAAGACTCTTTTTCTGTTAAGATACGGTCAAACGGAACCAACAAAAGAAAAGATTTTGTCAAGAGCGAAACGGCAAAAAAGAAAAGCGATTGATTTTCCTACCGTTATTGTTTATAATAAAAGCAATGAAAAAAGCTTTTCCCATACCCCGGAGGAGGAATCGTTTTTTAAAATAAGGAGGATCTTTATTATGTTAGTTTCTGCAAAAGAAATGCTGGACAAAGCAAAAGCGGGTCACTACGCAGTGGGTCACTTCAACATCAACAACCTGGAGTGGACCAAAGCCATCCTGCTGACCGCTCAGGAAAATAATTCCCCTGTTATTCTGGGCGTTTCCGAGGGTGCAGGCAAGTACATGGGTGGCTACACCACCATCGTCGGCATGGTAAACGGCATGATCAAAGAGCTGGGCATCACCGTTCCGGTTGCTCTGCATCTGGACCACGGCAGCTATGAGGCAGCAAAAGAATGTATCGAGAAGGGCTTCTCCTCGGTTATGTTCGACGGCTCCAAATACAGCATCGAAGAGAACGTAGAAAAGACAAAGGAGATCGTTGCACTGGCTCACTCCAAAGGCATCTCGGTTGAGGCTGAGGTAGGCGCAATCGGCGGCGAGGAAGACGGCGTGCTGGGCGGCGGCGAGATCGCAGACCCGGATGAGTGCGCAAGCATCTGCGAGCTGGGCGTTGATATGCTGGCAGCAGGCATCGGCAATATCCACGGCGTATATCCAGAAAACTGGGCAGGTCTGCGTCTGGACGTCCTGGCTCAGATCCAGGAAAAGACCGGCACCATGCCTCTGGTTCTGCACGGCGGCACCGGCATTCCTGACGAGATGGTCAAGGATGCAATCTCCAAGGGCGTTTCCAAGATCAATGTAAACACCGAATGCCAGATCGTATTCACCGCAGCAGTCCGCAAATACTTTGAGGAAAACATGGACCAGCAGAAGAAGGGCTTCGACCCAAGAAAGGTCCTCAAACCGGGCTTTGAAGCAATCAAAGAAAAGGTAAAAGAGAAGATGGAGCTGTTTGGCTCGATCAACAAAGCATAAGCGGCAAAACATACCACCTAAGAGCGGGGAGATTTTCCCCGCTCTTTTCTATCACAGCACAAGGGAGGAAAGGAACTGTGGAATATCAAAACAAAACCATCACCTTAAAGGACGGCAGAACAGCGTTGCTGCGTGCCGTTTGCAAAGAGGATGCTATACCGATGATTGCATACATGAAAGCCTGCTATGAGCAGACGCCTTACCTGATGCGCTACCCGGACGAATTTGCCGTCACAGCAGAGCAGGAGGCGACCTATCTGGAAAGGCAGCTTGTTTCTCCCGATGTGCTGATGCTCGTCTGCGAGGTGGAGGGAAAGTTGGCGGGGAACTGTCAGCTTGACTTGAACCGCTGGCGCAAGACCCGACACCGCGGTCAGGTCGCCATCGCCTTGCTGAAGGATTATTGGGGACTGGGCATCGGAACGGCGATGTTTGAAGAGATGATTGACAAAGCAAGGCAGGAGAAGCTCGAACAGCTGGAGCTGGAGGTCATCGAAGGGAACCAGCGGGCGATTGGGCTCTACCACAAGATGGGTTTTGTGTGCACAGGCGAAAAGCCCAACGCCATCCGGCTGGAGGATGGAAGCTCCTTAAAAGAGCTGATGATGGTCAAGGTTTTATAAGCTGGCGCAAAAAGGTTTTGTCTGGATTGATTGTGGCAGACAAAACCTTTTTGATTTTCTTTTACAAAATGACGACAATATCCGAGCGGCTTTGGTTGATTCGTTTGAAAAATCCGTTTATAATAAAGAGAGCATCCTGAAAAACTGGACGGATAAGCAGGTCGACAGCAGCGCACACTAGAGAAGGAAATCGAATCTATGGAGGTGTGCGCATGAGCCACAATCACAAGAAAAACAATCGCAGGAAACCGGTCGGTGAAGAATTGCCGGTCGACCAGCCGCAGGAGCAGCCGGAGGATTTGGAGGAGCAAACCAGCCAAATCATCCAGTCCGGCTCGATCACCATGACCGCAGCCAAGCACGTCATCCACTGTCTGACCATCGTCGGTCAGATCGAGGGTCACTATATCCTGCCGCCGCAGAACAAGACCACCAAGTATGAGCACGTCATTCCGCAGCTGGTCGCCATCGAACAGGACCCTTCCATCGAAGGGCTGATGATTATTCTCAACACCGTCGGTGGAGATGTCGAGGCGGGGCTTGCCATTGCCGAGCTGATTTCCGGCATGAAAAAGCCGACCGTGTCGCTGGTGCTGGGCGGCGGACATTCCATCGGTGTGCCGCTGGCGTGCAGCGCAAAGCAGTCCTTCATCGCGCCTTCCGCCACCATGACGGTGCATCCGGTGCGGATGAACGGTCTGGTGCTGGGCGTTCCGCAGACCCTTTCCTATTTTGACCGGATGCAGGAACGCATCGTGCGCTTTGTCACCGACAACTCCGGCATCTCCTCGAAGGATTTTCGTCGGCTGATGATGAACACCGGGGAGCTGGTGATGGACGTCGGCACCGTTTTGGATGGAGAAAAGGCGGTGCAGGCGGGACTGATCGACCATTTAGGAGGACTGAGCGAAGCCATCTCCTGCCTGTACCGGATGATTGAGAAAAAAGAAAAGGGAGCAAAATCTGCGGTCCGACCCAAAAAAGGAGGGCGCAGACGATGATCCTTCATTCGGTGACACCAATTTGGGCGATGCAGCAGATGATGGCAGAGCAGTCAGAGCAGCCGACCACTGTTTTGCTTTCGGAAACGGCAGCGCTGCAAGGCAGGATACAAAACGGACAGCTTTTGGTGGAACGCATCCTTTCCACCGACCCGCACGATTTTCTGCGGCAGGAGCTTTCCCCGGGAAAACAGGTGAAGCTGCCGCAAAAAAACAGATTTTTTTAGATTACTTTTTATGATAGAAACATGGACAACAGGGAGGCTTGGCAGACTATGGCAACCAAAAAAACATCCTCGCGCACCAAAAGCAAGAGCGCGGCTGCGACCGAACGGGAGCGCAAAAAACGCGAGCTGCACTCCAGACAGCAGTTTTGGGCAATCGTCGTTTTTGCAGTGGCAGTCTTTATTATGGCGACCACACTGGTGGAGGGACAGAACGTCTGGAACTGGATTCACAATTTCTTTCTGGGGATGTTTGGATGGAGCGCCTATCTGATTGCTCCCCTGCTGTTCTATGTTTCCATCATGACCGCGCTGGACAAGCCTATCGGTCTGGTCGGGCACAAGGTATGGCAGTCGATGCTGCTGATTTGCCTGCTCAGCGGAGCGACCCAGGTGTTCGGCTCGGGCATCCCAAACGGCAACCTGATTGAAAAGTTCCTCTCACTCTTTCAAAACGGCGTGGACGGACACGGAGGAGGAGCGGTTTCGGGGCTGTTCGGTCTGCCGCTGCTCTACTGGTTTGGTCCCACCGGAGCCAAGGTGACGATGGTCCTGCTGATTTTTGTGGTGCTGATGGTACTGACCGGCGGGACACTGATCGGGCTGTATCAGTCGGCAAAAAAACCGATGCAGAAGATGGAGGAGGTCTATGTCGCCCATTCGGAGATCCGCAATCAGCAGCGGCAGCTTCGCCAGGAGCAGATGATGGAGGAAGGGCAGGCGCCGACCAAGCCTCGCTTTAACATCAATATCCCGTTAGGCTCAGGCAAGCACGCCGAGCCGGAGGACGGGTTGCAAACCGACAGCTTTTTTAATGCCAAGCGCAAAAAAGAGGAGGAGCTGGAGCGGCTGCGCCAGGCACAGGAGGACACCGAAAAAGGCAGGGCAGCCATGAGGGAAAAGCTGGAGTTGGAACGCGCCGAACAAAAGCGGCAGGAACAGCAGCGCGCCGAGCAGATTGCTGCCGAGCGACGGGAGCTGGAGCAGTCGGTGGAAAGCGACAGCTTCTGGAATCCGCCGGAAGAACCGGTGGACGAGCAGGAATCACAGCTTTCCTCTCCGTATTTGGACGACCTGATCAATCGGGTCGCACCTGCTGCCGGCAGCGGTTATGCGCGGGAGGACCAGGCAGTGCTGCACACCCTGAAATCCAATATGCCAAACGCAGGGGTGCGACCGGTGGTGGATTCTGCCGATTGGGACCACCCGTCTCACCTGCATGAAGAAAAGATGGGCGACCCTTGTCAGACCGGATTTTCCTGGGAGCAGACAGAGCAACAGCCGCTTTTGGAGGAAGAGGACATCGCTGATGGATTTATCTCGATGCAAAACTTCCACTTTGGACAGCATGTGCAGGAAGAACCGACGGAATCGGAGATGGATGAGATTTTCCAGCCAGCCGCACCGCAGGAAACGCCAATCGCCGAAGAGGAAGAGCCGGTATTTTTCCAGCCGCAGGAAATGCCGATGGTCGAAGAGGAGGAGCCGGTACCGTTTCACCCGGATAACATCCATCTGGAGCCGGAGCCGCCGACCGGCAGCCGCAGGGAGCAGCCGCATGAAATTATCCAGGTATCTGCCGACCGGATAGCGGCTCAGGGCATGGATTTGCAGGGCGCATCCCATTCGGGCGATGCGCCGCAGCCGGAAGAGGAAGAGCCGGAGTACATCAAACCGCCGATTGAGATTTTAAATGAGATTGAAAAACCCAACGAGAGCAACCTGCAGGAGGAGCTGCGCACCAACGCCGAAAAACTGGTGTCCACCCTGCAAAGTTTCGGCGTGCAGACCCGCATCATCGACATTGCACGCGGACCGGCGGTCACCCGCTATGAATTGCAGCCGTCGGCAGGGGTGAAGATCAGCAAGATTACCAACCTTGCCGATGACATCGCCCTCAACCTTGCCGCATCGGGAGTCCGCATTGAGGCGCCCATCCCGAACAAGCCTGCGGTGGGCATCGAGGTGCCCAACAAGGTGGTCAGCACCGTTTCCATCCGGGAGATCATCGACTCGCCGGAATTTCAGCAGGCAAAAAGTCCGCTGGCGGTGGCGCTTGGCAGAGATATTGCCGGAAAGGTCACCGTAGCGGATCTTGCCAAGATGCCGCACACCCTGATTGCAGGCTCGACCGGCTCCGGTAAATCGGTCTGCATCAATTCGCTGATTGTCAGTATGCTCTACCACTCCACTCCGCAGGAGGTAAAGCTGGTGCTCATCGACCCGAAGATGGTGGAGCTGGGCATCTACAACGGCATCCCACACCTGCTCATCCCGGTGGTCACCGACCCGAAAAAGGCAGCAGGCGCACTGTCCTGGGCGGTCAACGAGATGCTCAACCGCTATCAGCTGTTTAAGGATTACAGTGTGCGGGATATGACCGGTTTTAACCGCGCGGCAGAGAAGAACGGGCTTAAACCGATGCCGCAGATTGTCATCATCATCGACGAGCTTGCCGACCTGATGATGGCAGCGCCGGGCGAGGTGGAGGATTCCATCTGCCGTCTGGCACAGATGGCGCGTGCGGCAGGAATGCACCTGGTCATTGCTACCCAGCGTCCGTCGGTGGACGTCATCACCGGTGTCATCAAGGCGAACATCCCTTCCCGCATCGCCTTTGCGGTTTCCTCTCAGATCGACTCGCGCACCATCCTCGATTCCAGCGGTGCAGAAAAACTGCTGGGCAGAGGCGATATGCTCTTTTCTCCCATCGGTTCCTCCAAACCGACCCGCGTTCAGGGTTGCTTTGTGACCGACGGGGAGGTCGAGCGCATCATCGAATTTATCAAGCAGTCCGGTCAGAAGATGACCTATGACGAGCAGATTTTGCAGGAGATCGACCGCCATGCCGTTTCCGACAACAAGAAGAAGGGTGGCAAGGACGAGGGCGGCGGATTCTCGGACGAGGACGAGATGCTGCCCAGCGCGATTGAGATTGTGGTGGAAACCGGGCAGGCATCCACCTCCATGCTGCAAAGAAGGCTGAAGCTGGGCTATGCGCGTGCAGCCCGCCTGATGGATGCGATGGAGGAAAAAGGTATCATCGGTCCGTTTGAGGGCAGCAAGCCCAGACAGGTACTGATTACCAAAGAGCGGTGGATCGAAATGAAGATGGTCGCTGCGGCAAAAGCCGAGGATGACCGCAGAAATTATTGAGGTTGACAAAGCCCCTTTTTTCTAAATTTGAAAAAAGGGGCTTTGTGATTTTTTAATCAGAAAAATTTTAAGTTTTTCTCTCGACAAGCAAGGGTCGATTATGCTATATATTTATAGGCAGGACTGATCAGGGTCTTGCAAAAAGCTTTTTGGAGGAGGAATCGAGATGGAAAATGTGCAGAACAAAGAGAACCGGATCATCAACGGTGTGATTTGGAAACAGCTGCTGATTTTCTTTTTTCCGATTGTGCTGGGCACCTTTTTTCAGCAGATCTACAACACGGCAGACGCAGTTGTCGTAGGAAGATTTGTCGGTACCGAAGCATTGGCGGCGGTGGGCGGCTCCACCAGCCAGATCATCAACCTGATTGTCGGCTTTTTTGTCGGACTTTCTTCCGGTGCAACGGTGGTCATCTCCCAGTATTACGGTGCAAGGGAGAAGCAGGGATTGCAAAATGCGCTGCATACTGCGTTTGCCTTTTCGGTGGTGGGCAGCGTGGTCATCTCTGTGATTGGAATTTGGCTGTCTCCGATGATGCTTCGTTGGATGAATACCACCGAAGAGGTCATCGCACCGTCTACCACCTACCTGCGTATCTATTTTGCCGGAATCATCTTTGTCTTCATTTATAATGTAGGTTCCAGTATCCTGCGTGCGGTCGGAGATTCCCGCCGTCCGCTGTACTATCTGATTGTCTGCTGCTTTATCAATATTCTGCTGGACGTAGTCCTGGTTGTCTTTTTCCATATGGGCGTAGCGGGTGCTGCCATTGCAACGGTGTTTGCCCAGGGAGTCAGTGCGGTGCTGGTGGTGCTGGCGCTGTGCCGCTCCAAGGATATTTTCCGGCTGGAACTCAAACAGGTTCGCTTTCACCGTGATGCGTTGGAGCTGCTGCTGAAAATTGGTCTGCCGGCAGGCTTGCAGTCGGTGATGTACAGTGCATCCAATATCATCATCCAGACCTCGCTCAACTCCTTCGGAACCAACACGATGGCGGCATGGACTGCCTATGGAAAGATCGACTCCTTCTTCTGGATGGTCATCAGCGCCTTTGGTATCTCCATCACCACCTTTGTAGGACAGAACTATGGCGCGCGCAAGTTTGGGCGGATGCGCAAAAGCGTGCGCATCTGTATCGGGATGGCAATGGGCGCTTCGGTCGTCATCAGCGCAGTCTTCCTGATTTTTGGAAAGTATGTCTACCAGATGTTCACCACCGATGCCACCGTCATCGAAATCGGAATGCACATGATGACCCTGATGGCGCCGGCGTATGCAGTGTATGTCTTTATCGAAGTCTACTCGGGTGCGCTGCGCGGTACCGGCGACGTGCTGGTGCCGATGCTGATGACCTGCGGCGGTGTGTGCGTACTCAGAGTGCTGTGGGTTTGGTTCATCGTTCCGCTCAAGCCGGTCATCGACACCATCCTTTACAGCTATCCAATCTCATGGACGCTGACAGCGCTGCTGTTCATCTTCTATTATAGAAAAAAATGCCAGCAGTTCCCGGACAGCGACGAATAACACAAAAAAGGACAGGAGGTTCTGTGAGCAGTTCGCAGAGCCTCCTTTTGATTTAAAAGAGGAGAATGAACGTTATGTCAACAAAATTGGTTTTACTTGGAACAGGGACCCCAAACGCCTGCCCGAACGCCAGCGGACCTGCCTGCGCTGTGGTGGTGGACGACCGGGCTTACCTGGTGGATTTTGGACCGGGCGTGGTGCGGCAGGCATCCAAGGCGTACTATAAGGGCATCGACCCGCTGCGACCGGACCTGCTGACCACCGCCTTCTGCACCCACCTGCACACCGACCACACGGTGGGCTATGCCGACCTCATCTTCACGCCGTGGGTGCTGGAGCGCAGCAGTCCGCTCAAGGTGTTTGGTCCCAAGGGCTTGCAGCGGATGACCGACCACCTGTTGCAGGCGTATGCGGTGGACATCGACTTTCGTCTGCATGGCTTTGAGCGAGCCAACGAGGTGGGTTATCAGGTGCAGGTGCAGGAGATACAGGAAGGCATCATCTACCGGGATGAGCGGGTGCAGGTGGAAGCGTTTGCTGTCAGCCACGGTACACTGGAAAGTTATGGCTATCGTTTTGTCACACAGGATGGGGTCATCGTGGTCAGCGGGGACACCGCACCCCTGCCGGTGGTTGCCGAAAAAGCCAAGGGCTGCGACATTTTGCTGCACGAGGTCGAATATGCCGCAGGTATCCGATGCCGCGAGGAAAAATGGCAGAAGTACCACCGCGAGGTCCACACCCTCAGCACCGACCTTGCCGCCATTGCTGCACAGGCGCAGCCCAAGCTGCTGGTCACCACCCATCGCATCTACCACATGAATATCCAGGACAACACCCGGGACCTTCAGGCGCAGATGGATGTGCGGTGCGCAGCGATTTTGGAGGAAATCCGGCAGGCAGGCTATGACGGAAAGGTGGTCAACGGGCAGGATTTGGACGTCTTTCCAGTATAGTGAACAAAGTGACGAAAATAAGGAGATACCACAATAAAATTTTCTGCACAAAATTGTCACAAAATATGTCACAACGTATTGTAATTGCCAAAAGCGGATGCTATACTAAATGAGAAAACAGGAAAAAGCCTGGGCTTTTTCCTATTCCAAATGGAATAGGAAGGGTTCCGCCAGCTTTCCGAATTTAAAAGGAGGAATCCCAACGATGAATGGATTAAAGAAAACACTGTCCATCATGCTGTGTGTGGCAATGATTGCAAGCGGCAGCTTCATGGCATTTGCGGAAGGGGAAAGCAATCCGCAGAATGTTACCGTTGTTGAAGGCGAAAATGCCGGTGAAAACGTTGGCGGCGAAGAAGGCGGCAACGAGGGCAACGAAGGCGAAAACGTCGACGAAAATAAAGAAGAAAACAAAGATGAGGATAAACAGCAATCCGAGCAGCTCAAGGCAGCAATCGGCGCGCTAAACAGTCTGCCGCTGTTTGACAGCCTGACCGAGGACACCGACGCAGACGCTCTGCTGGCACAGGTGCAGGCAGCCAGAGCAGCCTACGACGCGCTGACCGAAGAGGAAAAACTGCTGGTAGAAGAAGCAAAGCTCAACAACCTGCTGGATTTGGAATTCTTCTTTGAAAACCGTCCGTCCAACACCCCTGCGGATGCTCCGGTAAGCGAAGTGGTAGAGGCACTGGATTTGACCGAAGCGGCAGAAGCGGGAACACAGGAAAAGCCAACCGTTGTAAATGATGCAGACGAACTGAAAGCAGCTGTTAAAGCAAGCGGCTATATCAAACTGAATGCAAACATTACAGCAAGCATTGAAATTACAAACGAAGTTCATCTGGACCTCAATGGAAAGACCCTGACCAATGAAGCAGGCAAACCTACCATTACAGTTGCAAATGGCGGTAGCCTGACTGTTGACGGAAGCGGTACAGTAGATAACGTTAGCCATGCAAAACCGGCAGTCCTCAACCAGCAGGGCGGCACAGTGGTTTTAAGTGGAGGAAGCTACACAAGAAGCAAAGAGGATAGCGAGAAAAACTCCTTCTATAATCTCCAGAACCTGGGTACTATGACCATCAATAGCGGAGTAAGCGTAACTGCCGACGGACACTACTCTAGCTTGGTTGCAAACGGCTGGTATAATGGTAGTCAGAACACAGCGAAACAAGAAGCTAACCTGACCATCACCGGCGGTAACTTCAGCGGCGGTTTGAACACCATTAAAAACGACGACTGGGGAGTATTGGAAATCTCCGGCGGTAATTTCAGCAATACAACACAGGCAACCGTTATGAACTGGAATAAAACTACCGTATCGGGTGGTACCTTTGAATCTAAAGCTGACGTTTTTGCGAACGGTTACATAAGCGCTGATAGCGACAAGGGAGAACTGACCATCACCGGCGGTACTTTTACCGCAGGAGAAGGTAAAAATGTTCTCATGTTCACTGGAAAAGCTAAAGAAGGTGGTACAGTCAACATCAGTGGTGCGACCATGACCGGCAACCTCAATTTGAGCAAAGCCGCTGAGGTAACCATCTCCGGTACTACCATCACCGGCAGCATCAAAACAGCTGCGGGAGCAAATGTTGCAATCAAAGATAACTCTACCGTAACTGGCGAAGTGACTGGTGCTGGTAAAGTAACCGTTTCCACCGATAGCACTGTTGGCGACGGTCAGACCGAAACCCATCCATTCGTAACCAATGGTAACAAATACGCTACCCTTGCAGAAGCGATTGCAGCCGTTAAGGAAGGCGGCATCATTACACTGACATCCAATGTTGACAATGCAGAAGGTATTGCTGTAGACGAAGGGAAAAACTTTACAATCGACTTTGGTGGACATACCTATACTGTAAAAACCCCAGGTGCTGGCTCGCCGAATACAGAAACAAATGCTTTCCAGTTGTTGAAAGATTCTACCATTACGATGAAAAATGGAACTATTCGTATTTCTGCGGATAATAAGCAGAACGGCGATAAAAAGCCGATTATGAGAATTATCCAGAATTATGCAAATCTGACTCTGGAAAATATGACATTCTATGCTCAGAATCAAGCGGGTGGAGAAGACTATCCGCTGAGCTTCAACAATGGCAACATTGTTTTCAAGGGCAACACCAGCATCATTACAAGCAGTGATAGTAATATTGCGTTTGATGTTTGTAAATTTAACGATTACCCAAGTGCAACCGTTACATTTGATGAAAGCTATACCGGAACCATCAACGGAAAAATTGTCTATGATGCAACAGATGCTAGCACTCATAAGCTGACCATCAATGGCAACGGTACTTTCGGCAAGATTGAAGCTTCTTCTAAAGGCGAAGAGGCAGCTAAGGATGCTATTGAAGTTTCCGGCGGCAGATTCACTGCACCGGTGAATAAAGACTACCTTGCAGATGGCTACCATTATCAGCTGTACAGCAATGACAGGTACTACAGCTACCACCCGACCCTTGAGGATGCAAAGAATGCAGCAAAACCTGAGGGCGGAACCATTACCGACCTGAATAATCCTACTCAGAAGCCGGTTGTTGTTCCACCAAGCCCGAACGCACCGGAAAAACCAAACAGCAACTCCGGCAGCACCGGCAGCAGCTCGACCGTTCAGCAGATGGAAGAGCGCGAAAAACCGGACCCGGCAGACAAGAAGGCTATGGAAGAGTACAACTTCTGGATGCAGGTGAAGTCTAAAATCCGCGCGACCGCAGAGGGCAAGACCCTGCGCATCACCGTTAAGGAAGGCATCGGGTATATGCCGGCAAGCGTGATGCAGACCCTGTACGAGTGCAAGGTGGGCATTACCCTGTACTGGGACGGCGTGACCATCGAGATTCCGGTCGGCAAAGCACAGCCAAAACAGGCTCTGCGCGTCTACTGGACCAAGACCAAACTGATGGATTTGTACAACGCATAAGTAAATAAAAAAAGGGAACCGAGCAATCGGTTCCCTTTTTGTTTTGATTTGCTATTCCACCAGCAGGCGCTTTTCCAGCTCCAGGTCGGGTGTGACATAGGCGGTCTGATAGCTGACATAGATGACCATGCCGGGCTTTGCACCGCGCGGCTTTTTGACATTTTTAATAAGGGTGTAGTCGACCGGCACCTGTGCGGAGTCGGCGGCTTTGGAGTTGGCTGCTGCCAGAATGGCTGCCTGATGCAGGGTGCTGTCGGGAATCTCCCTGCCTTCGCTGAGCACCACCGTATGGGAGCCGGGGATGTTTTTGGTGTGGAACCACATATCCCGACCATGGGCTTCCTTGAGGGTGAGCTGGTCGTTTTGCAGGTTGTTGCGTCCGACCAGAATGGTGAAGCCGTCGTCGGATAGGTAGCGCTTGGGTGCAAGGCGGGCTTCCTTGCCTTTTTTGGCGGAAGGTCCCTTGCGGCGCAGGTAACCCTGTTCCACCAGCTCGCTGCGGATGGCGGAAAGTTCGTCGTTGGTCTGGGCGCGGGTGAGCGCATCAAACACCGAGTCGATGTATTCGGCTTCCTGCTGACCTTCCTCAATCAGCTGGCGCAGCTTTTTCTCGGCAGTGTCTGCCTTGCGGTATTCGCCGTAGTATTTCTGCGCGTTTTGGGACGGCGTTTTGCGCGGGTCCAGCGGGATGGTGATTTCGGCTTGCTGCTCGTCATAGAAGTTGACCACCGTCGCTGCGCGGTCGCCCTTCTGGATGGAGTAGAGGTTGGCGCTGATGAGGTCGCCGTACATCTTCCAGCGTTCACGGTCGGCGCAGTCCTCCAGCTCCTTGTGCTGCAACGCAAGCTTGCGGGCGATGCGGTCGGAGGTGTTCGCCAGAATTTTGAGCAGGTCGGCGCTGCGGTGGCGCATCCGCTGGATGCTGTCCCGCTGGGTGTAGAAGTCATCGAGCAGCTGGCTGTAGGTCGGGTAGTTTCGGGTGAACATCATGCCGCCGTACTGGTGGATGTCCATGAAGGAAAAATCCACCGGCTTTTTGCGGGAGTCGATGACGCTGGTGGGGGTGCCGGTGTAATTTTTTGCCATCTCAATCACTCGCGCCAGAAAGAAGCGCAGGCGGTCGAAGTGGTCGGAGGTCATCTCAGAGATGACCCGGTCGTCGCCGGTAAAGACGTAGTTTGCAATCTCGCGGCAGACGATGGGGGACACGCCCTGCACCGCAGCCAGCAGCGCTTTGGAAAGCGGGGTGTCCTTACCCTGGCGCAGCCGCTCTTCGACCTGCTGCGGGGTGCAGTCGATCAAATCCAGCTTGTCCTGCGCAGGCGGCAGGGTGTAGCGGACACCGGGTAAAATCGGGCGCACCGAGGACATGGTGTCGTCGATGCGTTTGATTGAGTCGATGACCCTGCCGTCCTCGCCGATGAGGATGATGTTGGAATGTCTGCCCATGATTTCGACTGCGACGGTCAGTTCAATCAGGTCACCCATCTCGTTGCGGGTTTCAAAAATCAGGTGCAGGATGCGGTCCAGCCCAATCTGCTCTAAGCGCAGCAGCTTGGCGCTGCCCAGATATTTGCGCATCAGCATACAGAACATCGGCGGAGCCTTCGGGTTTTCAAAGGATGCGCCGGTCAGGTGCAGCCGCGGGCTGTCCGCTCCGGCAGAAAGATACAGCTTGACGCTGCGCGCGCCGTCTGCGGTGGGCTGCGGCAGGCGCAGGATGAAGATCATCTCCTCGCGGGAGATTTGGTGTATTTTATCAATGCGCGCGCCGATCAGCACACCTTCCAGCTCGTGGCGGATCTGGCGCAGCAGGGTACCATCCAATGCCATGGAAATCCTCCTTTCAAAAGGGGCGGGTGAAAAAAAATTTTGTTTTAGCACAAACTTGATAAAGTTTCAGATGAAGTTATCGGTTACGATACAACATTATACCACAAAATGGGCAGGAAGGCGATAAAAGAATGGGGATTTGCAAGGAAATGAAAATTTGTAAAGTATTTCCTGCATTTTAGGCAAAGAAAACAGAAAAAATGCCCCGACACCGGAAAAATAAGTCGCATTGACAAAGGGAAAACGCAGGTGTATAATAGAAACAAGAAATTTACAGGAAACGGAATCTGCACCTTGTGCAGAAAAAACTTTCATTCCTGCAAAAAGCGGAACCGCTCTTTTTATCTAAGACATCTTCTACAATCAACATAATCCTTCCAAAATATCTTTGCAGAAAGGGAATTTTTCTGCAAAGAACAAAACGCCCTCTGCCAAATTGGCAGAGGGCGTTTTGTTTATTTGGTCAGGGTGCCGTTGGGAGTTTGCACCAGCAGCAACAGCTGTTCCTCGGCGCCGGTGGCGGTGTTGATATAGCACAGCACCCGGTCGCCGGTGGAGGAGGTGCAGAAAAATTCGTACACCGCCGCTTCGTTTTTGCCGGAGGTGGGGATGAGGGCAGGGCGCACGCTGTCCACCGTCAGCAGAGGACTGAGCATTTGCTGCGCCTGCTCGGGCGAAAGCTGTGGGGAAGGCAGCTGCCGCTGGTGGTGGTTGACCAGATAGCCGCGGGCATCCAGACCGAGGATGCTGCCGTCCTGCAAAGAAATCTCCACCTTGATGAGGTCGGTGTAGCAGATGGTCTGGGTGGCAGGGTCGAGGTAGGCAAAGTTGAGGGTCATCACCCCGTCGGTGGTTTCATAGTAGGTGTCCTTCATCGAGGAGTAGCCCTGCGCCTGCAAAAACTGCTGGGCTTTGTCCACCGCCTGCTGGTAGGAAAGGCGGGCGGTCAGCGCCTCGGGCTTGGCTGTGACCAGATAGCACAGAAAGCCGCCCTGACGGGTGATGGCAACCGAGTTGTTTTTGCCGTCGTGCAGCACATAGCAGGGTAGGACAGAATCCTCCCGGCGCAGCTGCGGCAGAGGGCGGTCGGTCACACGGGAGGCGATGGCTTTTGCCTGCTCGGGTGTGATGGCGGGTTTGTCCCGGGTCATCTGCGGCGTTTTTTCCAGCAGGTGGTCGGAGAAGGGTCCGTCGTAGATGAGGGTGGGATAGCCGGTGAAGCTGTCCTCCAGCTGGCGCAGGCGGTCGTCGCCGTCGGCGTGGACGGCAAAGGCAGAAGCGTCTTTGTCGGACGCTTGCAGCTGCTCGATGGTCAGGCTGCCGTTTTGCAGCGAGCAGGCAAGGTCGTCCAGCTGGACGCTCAGGCGGTCGGCATATTCACGCAGGGAGGCAAAGCTGCTGCGCTCCTCCTCGGTGAGCGGCGAGCCATTGGCAGTCTTGCGGGAGAGGTACATGGCATAGTCGCCCGCCTGGGATAAAAATTTGTTGGTGGCAGACAGGGTGGACTCCAGCGGCAGGGCGGACAGGGAGGATTTGGCAGCGGCGGACTCCTTCCACAGGCGGGCGCAAATCTGCGAAAGCTGCGGGCTGCTGCCGGTGTACATCCCTTTGACCAGGTCGTCGGAGAGGTTTGCCAGATTGTCGGCGGCAGAATCGGCGGCGCGGCAGTAGGTGTTCTGCAAAGCGGTGCGATAGGCGCGCGCACTCAGGTGGCTGTATGCTGCCCAGACGCCAAGGATGATGGAAAGGGCAAGCATCAGCGTGACGAGAATTTTGTAGTAAAGTGGGCTGACCGGGGTATCTTTTTGATTCATAGGAGCTTTCCTGCCTTTCAAAGTAACGTTTCCTCATCAGTGTGAACAGAAATACAGCGGAATATACAGGAAATCCGCCGAAAAATCGAAAGAAAGTGAAAAGCGGTTGACAAACATTCTCCAGTCATTTATAATAAAATTGTACATTTTATGCGTGCGTTTTTAGTGATATTGAACATAATCCCGTTAAACTGAACAATATTAGACAAAACGGAGGATAAATGTTTATGAACGGAAATTTATATGAAGAACGAGGCGAGGACAGACGCATCCGCAAAAGCAAAAAAGCGTTGCAGGAGGCGCTGATTCGACTGTTGAGCAAAAAGAGCATCGGGGAAATCACCATCAAAGAGCTGACCGACGAGGCGGACGTACACCGCGGCACCTTTTACCACCACTATTCGGACGCGATGGATTTGAAGGTGCAGACCGAGCGGGAGATTGCCGAGCAGCTGACCGAAATCTTGAGCAGCGTGCCGCAAAGCAGACTGGAGCAAGGACCTTACCCGCTGCTGGTTCGGGTGCTGGAATATCTGGAGGACAACCGCGAGATTGCCAAGATGCTGGCAAGCGAGCACGGCGCACCGTGGCTGATGGAAGAGCTGTGTGCAGGCATCAGCGAGCGGTGTTTGGGAGCGCAGCTGTTTGGAGAGCAGCTTAAGTACGGCAGCCGGTTTTGTGCAGCGGGACTGCGGGAGATGCTGGTCAGCTGGATTGAGGACGGAATGAGGATGGCGCCCGGCGAGATGGCACGCATCATGGAGCGGATGATGGGCAGCCAAAGCCCGACCGCGATGAGCCGATAAGATTTCATACAATAGAGTGACAGCAGTGGGGAAGCAGACGAAAAAAAAGGTCTGCGTTTATTTTTACTCTAAAATGTATAATTATTCTTTTTAGAGTGTATTTTATTCATATAGAGATAGCGGAAAAAGAACAATAAAAGACAAAAAAGGAGAAAAATGTATATTAGTAAAACGGGAAATATAAAAACGCACGCAAGAAAATACAAAAAGAGCGACTTGTAACCGAAATGCAATATTTACCTGCAAAAATCCCGAGTGATAGGGGAAAAAGAGCCGTTTTTTTAATCAAAATGTAAAAAATATTGAGAAGTGCGACAAAATTACAGAGAAGTGTTGACTAAACTGTATTGCAGCCTTTACCAATTTGAGATAGAATAATAGCAGACGAAGCGGGTGTGTGGAGCACCCGCGGACGTCAAAAAACACAAGGGTTGAATTTGAATAAATATTCAACCTAATTTTATTTTAGGAGGAAGAAAGACTATGAAAAAAGTACTTTCCGTAGCACTGGCTTCTGCTATGGTACTTGGCATGGGCGCTAACGCTTTTGCTATTTCCTACAGCACTGGCTCTAACGACAAGGCTGATTGGCCGGACAACTTCAAATTTGATGGTGAACTGTTTGTAACCAACAAAGATGGCGACATCGTTGAGGAAGCTTCCACCGCTCTGAACGACAGCGAGTCTGTTAACTTCGAGCCAGGAGACGTTATCTGGATGCCTCTGTACGCTGATGATCAGCTCGTATACGATGCTGACTACAAACCAGGTTCTGATGCTATCGATGCAGTAAGCGGCGTTAAACTGACTGCTGATGTATTCAATACCGCTGAAGAAAAAACCACTGCAAAATACTGGTTTGATGGCAAATGGCATACTGAAAATGGTATGAAACCTCTGACCAAAGAAGAAATTAAAGACCTGAACGCTAAAGGTTTCTATGCACCAGCAGATGCTAAGGCTGGCGCCAACTACGAGTGGGTTAAGACCACTGTAACTGGCGTTGACACCGATGCTCTGCCAGGTTATGAATCTGATGGTGACAAAATCGAATTCGACGGTATCGACAGAAAAGTAGTTAAGAACAGCGCTCGTTTCTACATCAACGGCAAAGAGTACAAGAGCGTTTCTGCTTTCGAAAAAGCTATCGAGGACAAAGAAGTTCTGGCTAAAGATGTATACGCAACCGTTAACCTGGCTAAAGTAGATTCCGTTGACGACGTTGTAGGCAAACCTGTTGTTGATGAGCAGGGCACCAAGCTCGACTACGGTCACTACACCGGCAACATCGACAAGAACTGGTCCATCAACCTGATCGAAGCTTCCACCGGCGTTGCTGAACTGATCGAGAAAGCTGAACTCTACAGAGCTACCGCTACCGATTATGCTTCCTACAACGAGTACACCGATGAAATCATGCCAAAAGCTGTATACCTCAAGGTTACTCTGAAGAAAGAGTGGAAGACCGCTGACGACGAGACCATGAAGTACTACGTATACGTTGCTAAGAACAACGGCAGCACCAGCGACAAGACCAACGAAGTTTGGGTTTCCGGCAAATACGAAAACACCGACTACGAGTATGTAAACTTTGATTGGACCAACAACGCTAACGAGGCTAAACTGTGGAAAGTTCGCAAAGGCGAGAACGGCACTGCTGTATTCGACTTCGCTGACAAAGCATTCTTCACCGTTAAAATGTACTCCGAAGAGTCCATGTACCTCGACCTGTCCACCGCTTACGACAAAACCATCGCTGGCGAAATGGACGTTGAAGCTGACAGCTTCTACAAATTCGACAACGAAAACGCTAACTTCTCCAGAACCGGCGAACTCGTAATCGTTTCCGACGATGACTCCCTGGTACCATACTCCATCGAAGATGGCGAACTGGTAAAAGTTGACGCTGAGTACGTAGAAAACTACGCAATCGCTCACACCAACACCAAAGTTAACGGCTTCGTATTCAAAACCAAACAGCTGGGCAACTACGTTCTGGCTACCGAAGAGATCGATGAAGAAGTAGAAGAGCCTGCTAAAGACGAGAAACCAGCTGAAGAGAACAAACCAGCTGAAGAAGTTAAACCAGACACCAAACCAAACCCAGAAACTGGCGCTGAAGACTTTGTAGGTCTGGCAGTTTCCCTGGCTGTTGTTTCTGTAGCTGCTGCTGGCGCTCTGGCTCTCAAAAAATAATTAAGCGATAATATCTTAGATAAAATCGTTTGATTGTTCGAAAGACAGTCTAAGCTCAAACCAGCCCACGCCGCCCGGCGTGGGCTGGTTTTTTTATGGGGAGGGGGACCCATACCCCTCAGCCGCCCTTGCGGTCGGCAGCTCCCCTTATTAAGGGGAGCCAATGTGCAGGGAGAAGCCTCCCCTGTGCAGGGGAGGTGGTGTGACGCAGTCACAGCAGAGGGGTGAAAGAGGTGCGGAGAATTTCTCCGCACATACCGTGGTGGGAGGGGACAGCTCCGAACCGCCGCGAATCCTAAATCATTTTTGCTGCCACTCAACAGCGGCGGCGGTCCTCTGCGGCTCCACCCGCAGGGGACTTTTTTGTTGCCGCTTTTGTGCGGCTCAACCCTTGACTGTATGGGTGTGAACAGGTAAAATAAATGTAATAGATGTTGCAAGGGAGGGTGCCGCATGGCAGAACCGATCCGCTGGCTGGCGCTGGGGTACAGTGTGCCGGTCAATCCGTCCAAAAACCGCGTGTACATCTGGCGCAAGCTCAAGGAGTACGGCGCGGAATATTTTAAACAGGGTGTTGCTATCCTGCCGTACAACCGGCAAAGCTATACCAAGCTCAAACATTTGCAGGCAAAGATTTTGGAGATGGGGGGAGAGGCTTCCATCGTCGAGATGAAGTTTTTGGACCCCAAGGACGAGCGGGAGATGGTGAGCCGCTTTCGCAAACAGGCGCTGGAGGAGCTTTCTCAGCTCAAGGAGGACTGCGCACAGGTGCTCGAGCAGCTGCGCCGCGGCGAACAGGCGTTCACCGAGGACCAGAGCGAGCAGGTCAAGCGGATGATTCGGCGATATTCCAAGGCGCGCAGCCGCAACCACTTTGGTTTGAGCACCGCACAGGATGTGGAAAAGGGACTGTACGCCATCATTTCGGTGGCGCGGCAGGCTTCGGCGGAGCTGTCGGGACAGCTGGTCAAGGCGATGGACAAGGCAATCAAGTAAAGGGATACCAAACGACTGGGAGGCATAGAATGTACGAGAACAAACAGGAAGAGCAGACAGCAGTGCTGGCTGCCATTGATACCGGAGAGTATGATGCACAGCGCTCGATGGAGGAGCTGGAGGAGCTGGCAAAGTCTGCGGGCGCCAAGGTGATGGGCAGGGTCATCCAGAAAAAGGACCGTCCCGACCCGGCGACCCTGATGGGCAGCGGCAGGGTGGAGGAGCTGGCGGAATTTGTGCAGAACAGCCAGGTGGAGCTGGTCATCTTTGACCACGAGCTTTCGCCTGCCCAGCAGAAGAATCTGGAAAACGCCCTGGGCGCGGCTGTAATCGACCGCACCACCCTGATTCTGGACATCTTTGCCCAGCGTGCAAAAACCAGCGAGGGCAGGTTACAGGTGGAGCTGGCGCAGCTGAAGTACCGTCTGCCGCGTCTGGCAGGACAGGGCACCAGCCTTTCCCGTCTGGGCGGCGGCATCGGCACCCGCGGTCCCGGCGAAAGCAAGCTGGAAAGTGACCGCCGACACATCCGCCGCAGGATACACGCGCTGGAAGAGGAGCTGGAGGCATTGGAAAAACGCCGCGGCTTGCTGCGCCAGCGCAGGAAGAAGGACGACGTGGTGACGGTTGCCATCGTGGGCTACACCAACGCGGGAAAATCCACGCTGCTGAACGCCATCACCGGCGCGGATATCCCCGCCAACAACCGCCTGTTCGACACGCTGGACACCACCACCCGTCTCCTGACCGTCAGCGATACGCTGGACGTGGTGATCTCCGACACGGTGGGCTTCATCCGCAAGCTGCCCCACCAGCTGGTGGAGGCCTTCAAGGCCACGCTGGAGGAGCTGGAGTACGCCGACCTGCTGCTCCACGTCATCGACTCCTCCAACCTCCAGTGGCGGCAGCAGGCCGACACCGTGGATCGCCTGATCCGCGAGCTGGGCGCCGACACCATTCCCTGCATCCGGGTCTATAACAAGTCCGACCTCAGCTTCCCCGGCGACCGTGCAAAAGAGGAGGACGCCGTAGCCATCTCCGCCAAAACAGGGGAGGGTATCCCCGACCTGCTGGCGCTGATCGATAAAAAGCTGGACAAGGGCACCAAACGGGTGACGCTGCACCTGCCCTACGACAAGGCGGGCGCGCTGGACAGCCTGTACCGTGAGGCCAAGGTGGAGAGCGTGGAGTACGCCGCCACGGTGGACGTGGTGGCCGTGTGCAATCCCCGGCTGCTGGGACAGCTGAAGGACTATATCGAGGGCTGGCAGCCGCCAAAGGAGGAGTGGGAATGAGCGAGTTCAGAGTTCCCTTTCAGGCGGCGGACAGCGAGTTCGTGGAGAAGCGCTCCCGCTTCATCAGCCACATCTGGCCGGTGGAGACGGAGGAGCAGGCCCAGCAGTACATCAAGGACATGAAGGCCAGGTACTACGACGCCCGCCACAACTGCTGGTGCTACCGCGTCGGCCCCACCACCGCCCGGTACAGCGACGACGGCGAGCCGCAAGGCACCGCCGGTCAGCCCATGCTGAAGGTGCTGGAGCGGGAGGAGGTCACCAACGTCTGCTGCGTGGTGACCCGCTATTTCGGCGGTATCCTGCTGGGAGCGGGCGGTCTGACCCGCGCCTACTCCAAGGGGGCCAAGGACGCGCTGATCGCCTCCGGCGTGGCGGTGATGGGCGCGTGGGCCAGAGTGGAGGTACCCTGTACCTATCCCCTTTTCGAGCGGGTGAAGCTGGAGATCGAGGGCCAGTCCGGCGTCATCGACGATGTAGCCTACGGCGCGGACGTGGTGCTGTCCATCTCCCTGCCCGCAGAAAAGGCAGAAGCTCTGCAGGCGCGGCTCACGGAGCTTTCTGCCGGGAGCATCACCATCCGGGTGCTCTCCGAGGAGTACCGCCCGGGGCCAAGAGTGGAAGTGAAATAGCAAAAAAAGATTCCCTGACCCAAGTCAGGGAATCTTTTTTTCACTTTTCCACGCCCAGATGCGCGTGCTTTTTGATGGCCTGGAACGATTCGTCGCTGATCACATGCTCCAGCTTGCAGGCATCCTCGGCGGCCACCTCCGGCGATACGCCCAGCCGGGTCAGATACTGCGTCAGCAGTGTGTGACGCTCATAGATCATTTCGGCCACCTCGCGGCCCGGCTCCAGCAGCGTGATGAAGCCATTCTCGTCCACCTTGATATAGCCGCCGCTTTTCAAAAGTCCCATGGCGCGGCTGACGCTGGGCTTGGAATAGCCCATGTACTCGCCCACGTCGATGGCGCGGACGTGGGGCGACTGGCTGGTCAGCACCAGAATGGTTTCCAGATACATCTCGCCGGATTCCTGCAAATGCATATGATCACTCCTTGCATATATTGCCAATCAGTATACCACAAAGCGGCGGGAAATGCAAGTTACTTTTGACTAACTGGAAAAATAAGGGGGAAATTACTTGCCCAGCGCGGCCTTCAGAGCCTCTACGCGGTTGGTCTTTTCCCATGCCACGCCCAGATCCTCGCGGCCCATGTGGCCGTAGGCGGCCAGCTGGCGGTAGATGGGCTTGCGC
>ENA-ORSS01001412-ORSS01001412.1-human-gut-metagenome-genome-assembly--contig:-NODE-1412-length-24735-cov-9.760130_pt1 | contig 24735 bp, 17 predicted proteins | sample MGYA00241899_ERZ509162 | MGnify/ENA primary metagenome ERZ509162 (study PRJEB26280, sample SAMEA2338641) | human gut metagenome | biome: human gut; feature: human-associated habitat; material: faeces... | reverse complement strand
TGGCAGCGGCGGGGCTGCTGTGCGCGCTGCTGCGGATGATCGACTCGTCCGACGTCTTCGTCGCTCTGATCTTTGAGTGCGCAGTCGTCCTCGTCTCGCGCTTTACCGACGGATATCTGTTCGGCCTGCTTGCCTCGTTCCTCGGCGTCGTCGGCGTCAACTGGATCTTTACCTACCCCTACATGCAGCTGAACTTCACCATCTCCGGCTACCCCTTGACGTTCCTCGTCATGCTGGCCGTCTCCGTCGTGGTCAGTGCGCTGACCACCCAGATCAAGCAGCAGGAAAAGCTCCGCGCCGAAGCCGAAAAGGAAAAAATGCGCGGCAATCTCCTGCGCGCCGTCTCCCACGACATCCGCACGCCCCTGACCGCCATCGTCGGCGGCATCGACGCGATCCTCGAAAACGGCGAAAAGCTCTCGCCCGAGACCCGCACGAGCCTGCTCGAAAACATGCGCGACGAATCCAACTGGCTCATCGGCGTGGTCGAAAACCTGCTCTCCGTCACGCGCATGTCCGGCGCGTCGAACATCAAAAAGGAGCTCGAGGCCGGCGAAGAGGTCCTCAGCGCGGCGGCCATGAAATTCCAGCGCCATTACCCCGCCACCCGCGTCGAGATCTCCGCCCCCGACACCCTCCTGATGATCCCCATGGACATCATCCTGATCGAGCAGGTCCTCATCAACCTCATGGAAAACGCCGTCCAGCACGGCAAGACCACCACGCAGATCTCCCTGCGCCTGACGCGCAGCGAAGATCTCGCCGTCTTCGAGGTCTCCGACGACGGGCAGGGGATCGCCCCCGCCCTGCTCCCGCACCTGTTCGACGGCTACCTCACCCGCGACCAGGAGGCCATCTCCGACAAGCGCCGCAACATGGGCATCGGCCTGTCCGTCTGCAAATCGATCGTCCAGGCCCACGGCGGCGCCATGCGCGCCAGCAACCGCCCCGCCGGCGGCGCACTTCTGCAATTTACACTACCACTGGAGGAAACGAGCCATGAAGATCAAAGAAAAAGTACTCCTGATTGAGGACGAGCGCACCATCCGCGGCTTCATGCAGGCCATCCTCACCGCCAACGGCTACGACGTCCTCATGGCCGGCACCGGTGCGATGGCCAACACCATGATCTCCTCGCACTGTCCCGACCTCATCATCCTCGACCTCGGCCTGCCCGACATGGACGGCATGACCATCCTCCGCAGCGTCCGCGAATGGTCCAAGGTCCCCATCCTTGTCGTCTCCGCCCGCAGCCACGAGCGCGATAAGGTCGAGGCCCTCGACGCCGGCGCCGACGACTACCTCACTAAGCCCTTCGGCACCGAGGAGCTCCTCGCGCGCATCCGCGCCGCCATCCGCCACACCCGCACGCCAGACGGCGCAGCCGCCGTGGCCAATTCCGGCGTCTTCACCGCGGGCGACCTCACCATCGACTACGGCAAGCACCGCGTCTACATCTCCGGCCGCGACGCCGGCCTCACCCAGAACGAGTACAAGCTCGTCGCCCTCCTCGGCCTGCACGCGGGCAAGGTCCTGACCTACGACTATCTCATCAAAGAGCTCTGGGGCCCCAGCGCCCGCAGCGACAACCAGATCCTCCGCGTCAACATGGCCAACATCCGCCGCAAGATCGAAAAAAACCCCGCCCAGCCCGCCTACATCTTCACCGAATCCGGCGTCGGCTACCGCATGATCGAAGGCGATTAAAAGCAGGCGGCCCCGCCCGGGCCGCCTGTAATTTTTTTCGACATTCCTGAAAAAATTCATAAATCTTGTGAACCTATTGCATTTTTTCCCCAAATGTGCTACCATGGCCCATATACCATGAGAAATCAAAAAATGTTAAATTCCAGTAAAACTTCTTGCGCTTGACAGCCAACTGTGCTAGAATAAGCGCACAGATAGTATTTGCTACATCATCCGCCCCATGAACTGCCAAAAGAGGGTACCCTCTTTTTTCCTTCTGCAGGAACTGCAGAAGGAAATTCCTGTAGGCCCCTTGGCTCCCCTTGCGAAGGGGAGCTGGCGCGCAGCGCCTGAGAGGTCATCCCCGCCGCAGCGACCCTACGGAACCTCTCCGCCTCGCTCCGCTCGGCACCTCCCCTTAACAAGGGGAGGCATTGGCTCCGCCGCACCCCCCTTGGCTCCCCTTGCGAAGGGGAGCTGTCGCCGCAGGCGACTGAGAGGTCGTCCCCCGATTGCACCCTTCCCCCTAAACCCCGGCCCCCCGGCCGTTGCACATAGAAAAACGAAAGAAGAAAACAAAAAAATTGAACCATACATAAGGAGAGAAGAAAAAATGATGAAACGAATCATAGCCCTGTTGTTGGCGCTGATCCTGACCGTCGGCCTGCTCCCGACGGTAGCGCTGGCGGCAGGGGAGACGGCGAATAACGACGTCAAGTCCGGCAGTATCGGTGAAGATGGCAACTGGACGCCGGAAGCTCCGGATCAGTCTAATAAGCCTGAGGGCGTCGAAACTGTCTCCAAGACCGCGAAACCGACCTCGAACCCTAACGAGTACGAAGTCGAGCTGAAAGTCGTCCTGAAGCAGACTTCCGAGACGAAGACCGGAGCCGCAGCGACGGCGCTGGTCCTTGACTGCTCCGGCTCCATGGAGTGGTGCACGCAATGTGGAAAAAAATCTTGTGACCATACTACCGGGGTCACCTATAACCCGACGTACACGGTAAATGACGAGGACCATTATTATGTAAAGAATGACAACGAATATGTAAGAGTGAAATATTGTGACGGAAAACATGGATGGTTTAATCAGAATTCTTGCACCGGTGGTGCTGGGTGGTACACAGAAGGCGGCAGGAAGGACCATACCCCCGACAAAAAATTCACACCGATGACTTCTGTGGATGATACCAACACTGCACATACACAGTTCTATACTCGCACCGGAGGTTCTAGTGACACCTCGCGCATGACCGCAGCGAAGAACGCAGCAAAGAACTTCCTGAAGACCTATAGCGGCTTTGACGCAAGTGCCATAAATGATGATGGCACGTTGACGTCGTCGGCAAGGGACCTGTCGATCAAGCGCTATGTTGCGGTTATCAGATTCAGCGATAATATTGATAATAACAAGGACCGGGGTGGACGCAATCCTGACTACAAATATAAATGGTACGATGTTTCCACGGTAGTCGGCTACAATAAGGTGCTGGCAACGATCAATAATGCAAGCGCGGGTGGCGGCACGAATTTGGACGCAGGCCTGACCACAGCCAGTAGTCTGATGGACGCTAACCTTGTGAAGAACCTCACGTCGAAAAACGTGATCGCCCTGACGGACGGCGCGCCCACGTACTCCAAGACTTACGGCACCGGCGGTTCTACGAATAAAGACATCTGTGATGAGACCGCGAAGACCGCTGAAACGCTGAGAGTGAAGTCCAAGGTATATACTGTTTGCTTCGCTGCAGAGTCGGATCCACTGTATAATGGCGGTGGTACGGTTGGCAACTTCCTGAAGAATCGCATTGCAACGCAGCCCGCAGAAGGTTCGAATGAAAAATATGCATATAATGCAAAGTCTGCCGAGGACTTGATCAAAGTCTTCAAGGATATCACCGACACCATCGTCTCCGGCCTGAACAATGGCACGGTCAAGGATTCTCTGCCCGCAGGTATCACCTCTACGGATTTTGGTAATGCGACGCAGTTCGAACTCAATGACCAGAAGCAGTTCCACAAGGATGTAAAGACCGAAACTGTTGATGGGAAAGAGGTAACCACTTACACCTACACCAAAACCTACACCGTCAACATCAATCCGGATGAGGTTCAGGCGACGGTCGACGGCTACGCTCCCCTCAACGAGGAAACTACCCTCACTGTCACAGTCGATGGCAAGGAAGAAAAAATCCCCTTCCCCATCCCCGCCGGTAAAGTCACGCCGACGACCTTCACGGTCACTTGGAAGTCGCAGGACGGCAATACCGAACTCGAAAAAGATGAAAACGTAGCAAAGAACTCGAAGCCGAGCTATGACGGGGCAACCCCGACGAAGGCAGAGGATGACATGTACACCTATACCTTCGTTGGCTGGGCAACTTCGGCCAATCAGGACACCGGCACACCGGAAGCGGACCTCCCAAGTGTTATCGATAACGTGACCTACTACGCAGCGTTCAGCAAGACGCAGAAGACGTACACCGTCACCGGCACGATCGATAACGGTACGGTCAATAACGAAGCAAGCACCGACACCCAGACCGTCAACGCCGGTGAAAGCTCCACCGCCATGGTCTTCACCCCCGCAGCGGGCTATAAGATTGTCTCCGTGACCGAGCAGATTGGCAGTAATCAGGCAACAAATATCACCAACTTTGCCGAGACCGGCTATACTTACCCGGTGCAGAATAGTGTCAAAGCGAATATCACTGTTGATGTTAAAACAGCCAAGCGCAGCGACCTGAAATATGTCGTTAAGCACGTTGAGAAGGATAACGCGACCAACGTTCTGGCAACCAGAGATAAAACCGGAACGCTCGATGAAGTGATTCATGGCGAGGCGCAGAAAGAGAACTTTACCGGCTTCACCTACGCTGAGTGCTCGCCTGAATCCATCAAGATCAGCGCGACTGAAGACAACAACGTCATCACCCTGTACTACACGAAGAACAAGCATAATATTACCTACGTGTATGCAGAAGGTTCGCCCACTAACGCCCCGTCTTTGGAGTTGTACAACGAAACCGACATCCTGTATGGCGCCCCGAAAACGAGAAAAGGCGCCCCGACGCTGGATGGCTGGACGTTCAACGGCTGGACGACCGAAAATGTAGAGGTTGCTGCAGACGGCACGTTCTCCATGCCTGATAAGGACGTCACCTTCACCGGCAGCTGGACGCAAAGAGCTACGGCTACCATCAACTACGTCGTTGTCCCTAACGGCGCAGGCACACTTTCAAGTTACAGCGAGACGAAATACGTCGATGACACGACCGATGCAACTGGTTCCAGCGCAACTCCGGCCGATGATTACCGCTTCGTCGGTTGGTATGCCGAGGAAGCCTGCAGCACGCTTCTGAGCACGAATAGCCAATACACTCCGACGAAAACCGGAAACCACTGGACAAGCGCAATCTATTACGCAAAGTTCGAAGCAATCCCCAAGCCGGACGCAGATGACCTGCCGAAAGTCGCCGTGATCTGCACGAATGACGTAATGGGCCACGATGCCAGCAATACTGAGTTGACGGGGAGCACCTATACGGTTGGCAGAACGCAATATGAAAACGGCGTCTACACCTGCAAAGTCACGTTGAACCAGACTCAGGGCCATATTGATACGTACAATGCTTCCAATCCGGGCCACACCGATGACGCAACAAACGCCAACGTGGAAGAAATCACCCTGACCTATGACGCTGCACAGCAGACGTGGACGAAGTCGGCAGACACGTTCAAGATTTACGTGGTCTGCAATACCACGAAATTCGATGTTACCTACAATTGGACTGGCCTTGACGGCGCAACCTTCGAGTCTGCCGTTAAGCCGGAGCTGCCTTTGAAAGCAAAAGTAACGAAGGGTGGTAAGCACACAGTCGATACCGGCTATAAGGCTGGCGACATCAGAGTTGCGACCAACGGCGACAAATACCGCTTCAGCGGTTGGAGCACCACTGACGCTAGCATCGTAAGCGGTGAGATCACGAACATCCAGAATAATATCGCCCTCATCGGCGAATGGACCAAGCTCGGTTCTGGCACCTTCGACCTCAACGATAAGATCTTCAAGGTCTTCGATAAAGCAGACGGTAGCAGAGACATTCCCAGTGGCAACTACACCTTCAAGGCAACAGTGACCCGTCTGGATAAGGAGACCAATGGGCTGACCGACGAAAAGTACACCGGCACTGTGACTCTGGACGGCGCGACTGCCGCAGCAACTCCTTCGTTCGTGTTCAACGATCCGATTACGTTCCACACCGGCGACGAATACAGATTCCTTGTCGAAGAAAAGTCGAATACAGTTACGGCGCTGTCTTCTGACGAGCGGATCGATTATGACAATGCAGAGTATTACCTGTATGTTACCGTGTCTGACGATCTGAAGACGATCAATTATCGGTTTGAACATGTGCTCGTCATCACCAGTGCGGAAGAAGAATCTGCAGCTGCTGAAAATCAGCCGATCACCTTCCACAACTATTACTACGCAGCAAAAGATCCCGGCACGTACGACATCAATTTCAGCGACCTTGTTTTCAAGGTACTGACGAAGACCGGCGACCGCTCGTTCAACGGCGCAGAATTTACCGCAACCGTTGATGGCTGGAAGGTAAATCAGTATGACGTTATGAGCGCGCGTGTTATCAAGACTCACTTTGTTGATCTGCAACCTGTCACCCTGAAAGCCACGTTCACGGCAGATACTCCCTTTGAAAACGACAAAGCCTATCGGGGCTTCATGGGCGATAAGCTTACCGTCACGGCAGGCAGATATCTGTTCCTGATCGACGAGATCAACGACGGCCAGACGAACATCACCTACGATGAAAGCAAATACTGGCTTAATTTGGGATTTGTGGAGAACGCGGAAGGTGAAGTTTCGCTCGCTGGCCAGCGCGTAAGAAAGTTCGTTGATGGCGATACCTACGAGACAGTGCTGGCACTCGAGGATAGCGAATGGATGATTGTTGACACTTCCATTTCCCCGGTCTACTTCGAAAACACCATCGACACCGGCAAGGATGACTACTATCCCATCATCATCCCCACCATCATCAACAAGGACACCGGGATGCTGAACAAGACCGACCACTTCGCCTACGTCATCGGCTATCCGGACGGCACCGTCCATCCCAACGGCCAGATCACCCGGGCCGAGGTCGCCACCATCTTCTTCCGCCTCCTGCGTGACGAAGTCCGCGACGGCGCCTTCACCACCTCCAACACCTACTCCGACGTTGCCTACGGCAAGTGGTACAACAACCCCATCTCCACCATGTCGGCCCTCGGCATCATCACCGGCTACCCCGACGGCACCTTCAAGCCCAACAAGCCCATCACCCGTGCCGAGTTCGCCGCCATCGCCGCCCGCTTTGACGAGACCCAGTCCGGCAAGTCCGCCACCTTCTCCGACGTCATCGGCCACTGGGCCGCCAAGGAGATCGGCATCGCCTACTACAACGACTGGATCAAGGGCTACCCCGACGGCACCTTCAAGCCCGACCAGAACATCACCCGCGCCGAAGCCATGACCCTCATCAACCGTGTCCTTGAGCGCAAGCCCGAGTCCCCGGCCGACCTGCTCACCAACATGAACAAGTGGACCGACAACCTGGATACCTCCAAGTGGTACTACCTCGACGTCCAGGAAGCCACCAACAGCCATGCCTACACCCGCAAAACCTTCAACTACGAGCTCTGGCGCCAGATGCTCCCCGACCCCGACTGGTCCCGCTACGAACGCTGACCCAATCCAAAGCCCCCGGGCCCCCGCCCGGGGGCTTTCCCCATAAAAAAAGCCTTCCCTGGTAGGGAAGGCTTTTTTTGTGTAGGGGATCACCCCACCTGATTCACGATCCCCACGAACAGCGGCAGGCCGTCGGCGCCGGTGATGGCGAAGAGGAACGGCTCGTCGAGCGTGAACTCCACGATCTCCTCCGGCGGCATCGCGGCAGTCTCGCAGACCGAGAGGATGGTGTACGCCGCGGCCTCGCAGCCGTCCTCGTCGATCTTCACGCGCGCCGCGTGCTTTGCCTCGGTCAGGGCCAGCGGCAGCTGGTTCGCGGTCGTGAGCGGCGTGAAATCCGCCGCACCGGGCGTCTGCACGTCCGTCATGCCGAGCTGCGCCAGCGCGTCCAGAAGGTCCAGATCCGATGAAACGTCAAACTTCGGCAGGCTGAGGTCGACCTCGGCCTGCTGCGTCTGCGACCAGCTGCCGTTTGCCAGCAGGAAGCCCACCGCGTCCTCACTTTGCAGCAGATCTTCCGGCGTCACGCCCGCGTCCGGCTTCAAAAGCCACATCGACCCGCTGCTGTGCAGCGGAAGCTCCGTCGCCACGAACCCGTCGCCGTAATACACCGTCCCGGACCGGCTGCTGTGCAGGAACGTCGCGGTCTCGTCGCCCGTGGGCGCGTGGAAGGTCTCCTCCGTGTTGTTGCCCTCGTAAAACTGGTCGCTCCACTGCGCGCTGTAGTAGATCGTCGACACCAGCGCGAGCACGGTCTCGGGCCGCAGCTGCACGCTGCCCGCCTGCTCGGTCAGCAGCCCGCCGGTGTTGTCGTTGAGCCAGCTCTGCAGCTGTTTGTTATAGTCCTCCGAGCCCATTTCCCCGGAAAAGGCCGAGGCGAAAAATTCCTCACCCAGCTTTTTGAGCGTGTCCTCGTTATATTCGTACCCGTCCTGCAGCCAGATGGAGTTTGCAAGCAGGCTCGTGACAAGCCCGTCGTTCCAGCTGTTCTCCTGCCAGAGCAGCGCGGCGCGTGTCTGCAGCTCATCCAGCGAATCTTCGCCCAGCGCGTCCAGAATCTGCCCCTGCGTCTGCCCGTCCGTCACGGCCGCCAGCATGGCGAGCGCCATGTAGACGTTCAGCGGCGAGCACACGCGGTTTTCATCTCCCGCGCCCTGCAGCAGCACCGGGATGCTGCTGGTGAACCAGTGTGCCACGTCGGCTGGATCCACCATGGTCTGCAGCTTCTCCTGCCGGGCCGCCTGCCAGTCGTCATACGCTTTGTCGTAGGCGTCATAGTCGACCGTTCCGTTCTTGACATAGTCCGTTTCCTTCGGATACGGCACCGACGTCACCTCCGGCGGCGCAGCCAGCTGCCCGTCGGCCATCGATGCCTCCGGCAGCGTGATATCGCCGCCCGTCTTCGCCGCGCACGCCGCCATCGACACCGCGCACGCCGCCGCCAACACGATCGCAAGAAGTTTTTTCATGTCTGTCGCTCCTTTTTCATTCAGAATTTGTAAGGTCAAGAGAAGGCACAGTCCAAAGGCTCCCCTTGCAGGGGAGCTGTCAGCCGCAGGCTGACGGAGAGGTCGTATCTTCCCGGCACAACCTCTCCGTCACGGCTTCGCCGCGCCACCTCCCCTGAGAGGGGAGGCAGGGGCATATGCTCCAACCAGCCCCTTCCTCTCTACAGACGCAGAAAAACAATAGAAGTTGCGCCCTCTGATTTTATTCAATTTGCCGACTTGCCTTTTTCCATGATTTGTGTAAAATACGAAGTAGAATGAAACCAAAAGGAGGCCGTTTTATGGCTGTCGATACGAAAAAATCCCTGCGCAATCAGGTCCTGTATTCCATCTACGTCCGCAATTACTCCAAAGAGGGCACCTTCGCCGCCGTGCAGGCCGACCTTGACCGCATCAAGGCCCTCGGCACGGATATCATCTGGCTGCTGCCCATCCATCCCACCGGCGAGAAAAACCGCAAGGGGAGCCTCGGCAGCCCATATGCCATCCGTGACTACCGCGCCGTCAACCCCGAGTTCGGCACGCTCGACGATTTCCGCCATCTGGTCGACGCCATCCACGCCCGCGGCATGAAGTGCATCATCGACGTCGTCTATAACCACACCTCGCCCGACTCCTGGCTGGCCGAAAACCACCCCGAATGGTTCTACCACAAGCCCGACGGCTCGCTCGGCAACCGCTTCGGCGACTGGTGGGACGTGGCCGATCTGGACTACAGCCACCTCGAGCTCTGGGACTACCAGATCGAAACGCTCAAGATCTGGGCCCGCCTCGTCGACGGCTTCCGCTGCGATGTCGCGCCGCTCGTCCCGCTGGAGTTCTGGAAGCGCGCCCGCGCAGAGGTCGCGACCGTCCGGCCCGGCTGCTTCTGGCTGTGCGAATCGGTCGAGCGCGGCTTCCATGTCGCCGCCCGCGCGCAGGGCTTTGCGAGCCTGTCCGACGCCGAGCTCTATCAGGCGTTTGACGCCGCCTATGACTACGACGTCTACCCCTACTTCCGCGACTATCTCGAAGGCACCATCACCCTCGCGCAGTACGCCGACCGGCTGGACGCCCAGGAATGGCTCTATCCCGACAACTATGTCAAGCTCCGCTTCCTTGAAAATCATGACCGCGCCCGCGCGGCCCACATCCTCCCGGAGGAGACCGTGCGCCGCAACTGGACGGCCTTCAACTACTTCCAGCGCGGCCTGACCCTCGTCTACGCCGGGCAGGAGGTCGACGATCCGCACGTGCCGTCCCTGTTTGACAAGGACCCGGTCCACTGGCAGACCGGCCGCGACCAGTCTGACTTCCTCATCCGTCTCGCCGCGATCAAGCGCGACCCCATCTTCGCCGAGGGCAGCTACACCCTCACGGCCCTGCCGCACGACGTGCTGCTGGCCGTCTATGAGCAGAATGGCCGCCGCGTTGCGGGTCTGTTCAGCCTCCGCGGCGCGTCTGCGCTCGTCCGCTTCCCGGCGCCGAACGGCGTTTACCATGACAGCATCACCGGCCGCCCCGTCGAGATCTACGAAAACCAGCTCGCGACCGACGGCCAGCCGCTGATCCTGGAGCTCTGATCCGGATTTCCCGGAACAAACCGGAAAAATCAACGTCTAAATCCATATCAATGAATCAATGAAATGGAGGAACTTCTGATGAAGAAATTGTATAAAAGCAACAATCGTATGATCTGCGGCGTCTGCGCCGGCGTGGCCGAGTATTTCGGCATCGACCCGACGATCGTCCGCCTGATCTGGGCGGCCTTGGCCTTGAGCGGCACAGGCATTCTCCTGTATATCGTCGCCGCCATCGTCATGCCCGAAAACCTGGACGTGATGTAAGCGAGAAAAACAAACCCCGCCCGCTGCAAACGCAGCGGGCGGGGGATTTCTTTTCTCAGGGCAGCGTCCGGATGCAGTCTTTCAGGATCTGCATGAATTTCTCGCGGTCGAGGTGCAGGAGCACGAGGGCGTTCTGCACGCCGAATTTTTTGTCGCTCTGCAGGTCGGTGACGGTCTTGCCGAGCGTGACTGCGCCCTGCGTCTCGACGAACACGCCAGCTGTCCTGCCTTCGAACAGCTCCGGGTGCGCCAGATACATCACGGGGCAGGAGTCATGCTGCGCCACGCCGGTGAGCCCGACGGTCTGGATCGTCTTCCACGCGCAGGCGAACAGCTCCTTGACGAGTCCGCCGCAGCGGTTGCCGTATCCGGCCATCTCGTCCCAGTCCGCAGGGCGGAGCTCAGCCTGCATCGTAACATCCAGCCCGCACATGACGAGCGGTACGCCGGATTTGAACACGATCTGCGCCGCATCCGGGTCGTCGTAGATGTTGAACTCCGCCGCGGGCGTCACATTGCCGCCGACGGCCGCGCCGCCCATCAGGGCGATGGAGTGCAGAAGTCCATGCAGGTCCGGATACTTGGTCAGCGCAATGGCTACGTTGGTCAGCGGGCCCGTGGCGACGAGCCGCAGCTCGCCCGGCATCCGCTTTGCCGCGGCGTACAGCGCATCCCATGCGGGCGTCTGCTCCGGGACAGTGTCGGGCAGGGGCAGCTGCACATTTCCGAGGCCGTTTTCACCGTGGAACGCGCCCGCCACATGCGGCTCGCGCACGAGCGGCCGCTCCGCGCCGGGGTAGACGGGGTAGTCCGCCCCCAGCAGATGCACCACGCGCCGCGTGTTCGGGAACGTGTTGCACAGCAGGCTGTTGCCCGCCACGGCGGACAGGCCGACGATCTGCAGCTCCGGCAGCGCATGCGCCAGCATGATGGCGACGGTATCGTCCGTACCGGTGTCGCAGTCGATCCAGATGGGAATTTGTTTCGTTGTCATGCCTTTGCCTCCCCATAGAATCCGATGGCCTCGACCAGCAGATCCGCAAAGCGGCTGCGGTCCACGTCCATCAGCACGTCGGCGTTCGGCGCGTGGCCGGAGAAGCCAAGCAGATCGCCCACGGTCGTCCCGCGGCAGTATTCGCCGCCGGTCTCGACCTGGACATACATGGGCCGGATCGTGAAGATCTCCGGATGGATGAGCGCCATGACGGCGCACGGGTCATGCATCGGGGCCCCAGCGTAGCCGATGGACCGATGGAATTTGTAGAAGAACTCCAGCCACTGCGCCACGATATCGCTCACCGGGTTGCCGAGCGCGCGCACGCGCGCAAAGTCCTCCGGCAGGATCAGCGCCTTTTCCGTCACGTCCAGCCCCGCCATCGTGATGGGGACGCCGGAGGTGAAGACGATCTTCGCCGCCTCCGGGTCGACCAGAATGTTGAATTCCGCGGCAGGAGTCCAGTTGCCGGTGGCGATGCCGCCGCCCATGAGGCTGATGCGGGCGATCTTGCCCTTCAGCTCCGGATGCGCCAGCAGCAGCGCCGCGACGTTCGTCTGCGGGCCGGTGGCGACGATGGTGACGGGCTCTTTGGCCTCGCGCAGGACCTTCGCCATCAGCTCCGGCGCGGGAAGCTCGGACGGGGCGAAGGCCGGCTCCGGCAGCGCCGGGCCGTCGAGGCCCGATTCGCCGTGGACCGAGGGTGCGTTCATCACGTCGTTCAGCAGCGGATGCGGGCAGCCCTTGCCGACCGGTGCGTCCAGCCCGATGAGCGTGCAGACGCGCAGGGCGTTGTAGGTGGTTTTTTCGATCGTCTGATTGCCGCAGCACGAGGTCACGGCGAGAATGTCGAGCTCCCGGCTCGCCCGGGCCAGGACCCACGCGATGGCGTCGTCATGGCCGGGGTCGCCGTCGAGGATGACGGGGATCTTTTTCAGTTCGGACATACAAAGCTCCTTACTTGAGCGCCGCGGCGGAATGCAGCTTTTTGGCCCGGCTGCGCCGCACGAGCGAGAAGATGACAAGGCCGATGATCGTCACGGCGTAAGGGATGGGGGAGGCGAGGTTCGAGTCCAGGCCGACAGCCGAGAACTTGATGCCGAGCGCCTGCGCAAAGCCGAACACGAGCGAAGACAGCATGCCGCCCAAACATTCGCCGCCGCCCATGGCCTGCGCGGCCAGCGCGATGAAGCCGCGGCCCGCGACCATGTCCAGCGACCAGCCGGCCGCGTAGTACATCGACATGAATGCCCCGCCGAAGCCGCACATGAGGCCCGAGAAGCCGATGGCGATGTACTTGATCTTCAGCACCGACACGCCGACCGAGGAGGCCGCGTTCGGGTTTTCGCCCACCGCGCGGATGTTGAGGCCGAGGCTCGTCTTATAGAGCATCACGCTCGTCAGCGCGCAGCAGAGGAAAGCGATCCACGTCAGCAGATTGTGGCCCGAGAGGATGTCGCCCAAAAACGGGATCTTGCTGATGAGCGGAAGATTGATGCTTGGGATGAGTAGGTTGGAGTTAATCAGGCCCGTGGACGAGGCCATGGCCGTGCCCTCGGTCAGGTTTGTGATGACCTTGCAGAGGAACAGCGTGCCGCCCGAGCCCATCATATTGACGGCGATGCCGACGAGCGTGATATCCGTCTTCAGCTGGAAGGCGAAGAAGCCCATCATCAGGCTCATGAGCACGCCGATGGCCAGCGCCGCAAGCAGACCCCAGACCCAGCTGTGCGCGTAATACGACACCAGCGAGCCCGTCAGCGCGGAGAACATCATGAGGCCCTCAAGACCGATGTTGCAGAAGCCAGCCTTTTCGACCACGATGGCCGCCAGCGTCGCAAACAGGATCGGCGCGGAGATACGGATGATGGAGAAGAAAAACTCCGGCGTCAGCAGCAGCTTCAGAAAATTAAGCATGTTTCGCGCCTCCTTTCTGCGCTTCGAGCGCGGCCTTGGCAGCCAGCTCCTCCTGCGCGGTCTTGACGACCAGCTTCTGGCGGTAGCCGGACAGGAACTGCTCAGCCGCGAAGAACAGGAAGATGACGCCCTGGATGATATCGATCAGCTGCGAGGGCACGTTGGCGTAGGTCGCCATCAGCTCGCAGCCCTTCGTGAGATACGCCATGAAGAACGAGGCGAACGGCACGAACCACGGGTTGTTGCCCGCGAGAATGGCGATCGTGATGCCTGTCCAGCCGTAGCCCGGCAGCGAGCTCCACGAGAAGGTCGGGTAGCGGCCGAGCATCTCGATACCGCCGCCGATGCCCGCGAGGAAGCCGCCCAGCACCTGCGACAGAACGATGACCGTCGCGACCTTCATGCCGGAATACTTGGCGAACGCCTGGTTGATGCCGATCATGCGGATGGTGTAGCCCCAGCGGGTATTGTATATGAAAAGCCCGATGAGCACGACGCACGCGATGGCGACGACGAAGCCCCAGGAGAGCTTCGAGCCGTTGTCGATCAGCGGCGCGATCTTGGACGTTTCGAGGAATTCATACGACTGGATCTGGCCCTTGGTCTTGTCGGCCAGGTATGTATTCATCAGGTACTTGATGAAGTACATGACGATGTAGTTGAGCATCAGCGAGCAGACCATCTCGCTCACGTCGAGCTTGGTCTTGAGCAGCGCCGGCAGCAGCATCATCACCGCCACGGCCAGACCGCCCGCCAGCACGCCGACGATCGGGTGGATGGCGGCCGCCATCGGCACATAGACCGCGACCATGGCCGTCGAGAACGCGCCGAGCATGATGCCGCCCTCGGAGCCGAGGTTAAACTGGTTGGCCGAGAACATCACGCAGACGGACAGGCCCGTAAAGATGATCGGGATCATCGAGGCGAGGATGTCGGTCAGGCGTTTGAAGTCGAATTTCGTGCCGCTGCGGCCCATGCGGAACAGCGGGCCGACCAGCAGCTGCTTGAGCGCGCCGCCCGTGGCCGCGAGCTTTTCGGCAAAGCTATCGCCGTCGGCAGACAGGAAGATCAGCAGCGTCGCCACCAGCAGTGCGATCAGAATGGCGAGCAGACCGCGGATCACCGAAAACAGGATCTGACGTTTCTTAGTCATGGCAAACCCTCCGGATCTCTTCGTCGCTCTGGTGCTTGAGCCCGAGCATGTATTCGCCCATCACATCGTCGGTGAGGGTGGAGGTATCTTCAAAATAGGCCGCGATCTTACCGCCGTGCATGACGATCAGACTGTCGGACAGCTCCATGACCTCGGCCAGATCCGCCGAGATCAGCAGCACCGCGATGCCGGACCGCGACAGCTCGACGAGCTTCTTGCGGATGAACTCCGTCGCGCCGACGTCGATGCCGCGCGTCGGCTGGTCGGCAAGGATGAGCACCGGATCGCCGGAGAACTCACGCGCGACGACGACCTTCTGGATATTGCCGCCCGAGAGCATCCCGACCTGCTGCTTGCGCGACTTGCAAAGGACCGTATAGTCCTCGATGAGCCGGTCGGCCTCCTCGTGGATGGCCTTCATGTTAAAGAGAGGCCCGTGGTTCAGCCGTTTTTCCGCCGAGCGGTCGGAGATGAGGTTTTCCTCGATCGAGGCGGAGGCGGCGATGCCGTAGAGCATCCGGTCCTCCGGTACGAGCGAGATGCCCTTGCTGCGCAGCTTCTGCTGCGGCAGGCCGAGGATGTTCTCCTCCTGCACCGTGACGCTGCCCGCGTTCGGCGTCAGGAAGCCGAAGAGCATGTCGACCAGCTCCTTCTGGCCGTTGCCCTCGACGCCCGCGATGCCGAGGATCTCGCCCCGGCGCACGTCGAAGGAGATCTTGTCGAGCATTTTCTTGTGCCACTCGTTGACGTATTCCACGTCCCGCACGCGCAGCACCACGTCCGTCGGCTGCGCCTTGTCCTTCTGCACGTTCAGAATGACGTCGCGGCCGACCATCAGCCGGGAGATCTCCTCTTTTGTCACATCGCAGGTGTTGTACACGCCCATCGAGCGGCCGCCGCGCATGATGGTCAGTCGGTCGGTGATCTCCATGATCTCGTTGAGTTTGTGGGAGATGAAGACGATCGTGTAGCCCTGCTCCTTCAGATTCCGCAGCTCCTTGAACAGCTCGACCGTCTCCTGTGTGGTCAGAACGGCCGTCGGCTCGTCGAGGATGAGGATCTTCGCGCCGCGGACCAGCGCCTTGAGGATCTCGACCTTCTGCTTCATGCCGACCGGGATGTCCATGACCTTGGCCTCCGGCTCGACGTGCAGGTTGTATTTTTCCGCGTATTCCTTCGTGATGGCGACGGCCTTCGCGTGGTCAATGAAAAGACCCTTGCGCGGCGCCATGCCGAGCACCATGTTCTCCGCCACGGTCAGGCTCGGCACGAGCATGAAGTGCTGGTGCACCATGCCGATCCCGTGGGAGATGGCGACGGTAGGGGAGGTGAGCGACAGCTTTTCGCCGTTCACCCAGATCTCGCCGCTCGTCGGCTGCTCCAGACCAAAGAGCATCTTCATGAGCGTCGATTTGCCGGCGCCGTTTTCGCCCATCAGCGCGTGGATCTCGCCTCTGCGGAGGAAGAAGTCCACGCCCTGGTTGGCCGCGACACCGTTGGGATACACCTTGGTGATCCCTTTCATCTGGACGACATACTGCTCGTCCGGACGGCCGGTTTTTTCGTCTGGCATACGATATGTTCCTCTCTTTCTTCAGAAAAAGTTGTGCGCATAAAAAGCAATAAGTAATAGTGAATCCTGAAGAAGCGACAAAATTGCCGCGCTGAATGCGCCACGTCGCTTGTTCCTTATTCACTATTACTTTTTACCGCATGTTCCGGGGAGACTCAGAGAGTCTCCCCGGAAAGAACCGAAATTACGGTCTGACAGAGTCGCGCAGCGCGGCGACGTCAAAGTTGGCGTCGAACGCGGTGTCGACCTTGGTGCTGCCGTCCATGATACCGGCCTGTGCAGCCTCAACGGCGGCTTTGGTCTCGGCGGAAGCGTACTTGTCGTAGTTCTTGTCGGTCACGATGCCGACGCCGCCCTCGGCCAGGCCGAGCTGGACTTCGGTGCCCCAGTAGGTCTTACCGGCATCCCACTGGTCGAAGATCCAGATGATGGAGTTGCCGATGTTCTTGAGGCCGGAGGTCAGCGTCAGCGCTGCAAGGTCGGAGGAGAAGGTCAGCTCCTGGTCGGAGTCGACGCCGATGAACCATGCCTTGCCGGTCTCCAGAGCAGCCTCAGCCGCGCCGTTGCCCGCGTTGCCGGCAACGCCCCAGATGATGTCGCACTTGTTGTCGTTGATCATGGAGTAGCCGAACTCCTTGGCGATGGCGGTGTCAACGTAGTCGTTGGTGTAGCGGGTGTCGACCTTGATGTCGGGGTTGACGGCCAGAGCGCCCTCAATGAAGCCGGTCAGGAAGTCGTTGATGACCGGGGAGTCAACGCCGCCGACGAAGCCGATGACTGCGTCCTCGTTGATCTTGTCGAGGTTCGTATCAGTGGTCATGCAGGCGGCGTAGGTGCCGACCAGATAGCCCATGTCGTTCTGCTTGTAGGTGATGTTGACAACGTTGGAGTTGTTGCCGGCATAGGTGTTGTCGTCGAAGATCAGGTAGAGCTGATCGGGATACTGCGTAGCGACTTCCTTCAGGTAGTCGGGCATCTGGTAGGTGCCGCAGATGACGAGGTCATACTCGCCGGACTCGGAAACGTCGTACAGCGTGGACAGCCACTTCGGCTGGTCTTCGTCCAGACCGCCAAGCTCGATGGTGTCGCAGGTGATGCGGCCGTCGTCGATCAGCTTGTTGATGCCGGCCTGCGCGGAGTCGAAGAAGGACTTGTCGCCCAGGTTGCCGTTGACGATGTAGACCACGTGCTTCACGTCGTCCGCAGCGGGAGCTTCTTCCTCAGCGGCCGGGGTCTCTTCCTCGGCAGCGGGGGTCTCTTCGGTGGTTTCCGCCGGTTCCGCTGCAGGCTCTGCAGTGGTGGTATCGGCGGCGGACTCCGTCTTGGATGCGCAGGCAGCCAGACCGAGCACCATGATCGCTGCAAGCAGCAATGCGATGATCTTTTTCATGTTTGTTCCTCCATCATGTTCAATCTGTATGATTGTGGGGATAAAAATCCCACTGTCATTGTACAGGACTTACGAAGACCTGTCAATATGTCTCCTGGCAGCAGACAAAATTTTTTTTTGCGCCGGCTGAAAGATTTTTGCACGCCGCCCGGCTCAGTCGTCGACCTTCTCCGAGTCGATGATGGGCCCGCCCATATACATGTGCAGCTTCTGCCGCGCCTCGCGCACGCGCTTGGAGAACGCGAGCGTCGCAATGAGGTCGAACACGCCGTCGACGATCAGCGAGATCCCGGCCAGCAGCATGATCGAGCCGAATTTGCCGAACAGGATCACGCACCCGAGCGCGATCGTGATGACGGCCAGCGCCGCCAGCACCCACCAGCCGCCGAGCTTCGCCCGCGCGCAGTCAATGCCGTCCTGCAGCGTGACCATGCCGTCGATGACAAGAAAAACGCCGAAAATGACGGTCAGCAGCCCCTGGATGACCTCCGGCCGCAGCAGGCAGAACACGCCGCACACCAGCAGCACGATGCCAGACACCAGCGCGTACGACCCGAACAGCCGCCCCGAGGCCAGATAGCTCACCACCGCCGCAATGCCGGAGGCCAGCAGCAGAATGCCCGCCACATAGCAGATAACGTCCGCCGACGTCTGCGGCGTCAGAATAAACAGCAGCCCGATCAAAATCGCGCTGAACGCGATGATCAGACTGCGCCACTTCAGGCACTTGAAATAACTCCGGATGGATCCCATAAAAAAGCTTCCTTTCATTCTTTATAATAATATTATGCCGCGCCCCGCCCCAAAAAACAACAGTCATTTTCCCACCCCTGCCCGACCACCGCCCAAAGGCTCCCCTCCCAGGGGAGCTGGCGTACCAATCCTGGCATAAACTACGCGCCTGAGGGGTGAACCCGCCGCAGCGGATGGCTCCCCCTATGAGGGGAAGCTGTCGCCGTAAGGCGGCTGATGAGGTGGACAGCGCCGCGTAGATGGAAGTGCCTCCACCTCATCCGTCTCGGCTTCGCCGAGCCACCTCCCCTGGAAGGGGAGGCTTTGGGTGTGCGACGCTAAAGCAAAAAGCCTTCCCCATCCGGGGAAGGCTTTTGTCTATTAAAATGTCACGCCTGCAGCAGCAGGGACGCGAGGTCGGTCTCGCCCGCGGTGAACGTGACCGTTTCGCCGTCGTGGGTCAGGACGAACGGGGCTTCGTCCTTGTAGGCGGTGAGGTCGGCGGGGCGGAAGGCGGAGGTGGCGCCGGTCGTCACGAACACGACCTTCTCCACGCCCTGCGCCGTCAGCGCCTGCGCTTCGTCTGCCGTGAGCGTCAGCCGCGCGAACGCCGCGTCCACCCGGATGGTCAGCACGCCGCCCTCCCGGGCCGCGGTATAAGGAATCTGATTCCCGTCCTTGTCCGTCACATGGTAGACGGGCGCGGGCTGCGCAGCTTCCGCGGGCGGCTCGGGGACGATGAGTGTGCCGATCTGGAATTCGAGCGTCTCGTCGCCCAGCCGGACCACGCAGGTGACGGGATAGGTGCCCGGCGCGGTGGGGACGGTCTCGCTGCCGCCGTAGAGGATCTTTTCTACCTTGCCTTCACCGGATGCGTCTACAGTAAATTTGCCGTTTTCGCTGCGGATGTCCAGCCTGGTCAGGTTTTCCGGCTCGCCGTTGCTGTTCAGACGCATGTTGACGTACCGCTTCAGCGCTTCAATATTGCTGCCGCTGATGCCGTTGATCATCACGTCCGACCCGATCACGTAGTGACCGTTGTCGCTATCATGGTGCGGGTTTGAACTGTCACCGATGTAACCGATGGCATCCTCGTTCAGTGTGTATTTGATCTCTTTTGTCGTGTAATCAAAGGAAACGTCGTCATCGAGGAGAATGCCTGTGGTAATACGAGCATTGCCGAGGATGAGAATGGTTCCGGTCATCTCGGTCGGGGCATCGCTGCCGATGGCAGCGGCACTATCACCTGCAATGGCAGTGACCTGCGCGTTGTCCTGAATGATGATCGTACCTTCCATCTTTTTATCTTCACCGGAACCGATGCCAGCGCCCTCATCCTCGCCGATTGCCGTTACTTTTGCGTTATCCCGGATGATGATTTTGCCGTTGCCAGCTATGGAACCGTCCGCTCCTGCGCCGATGCCAGCACCGTCGTCGTCGCTTCCCGCAGTTACCTGCGCACTGCCGCCGATGGTGATGGTGCCGGATACATCGCTACCCTCACCGGAGCCGATACCGGCACCACCGACATCACTCCATGCGGTCACCTGCGCGCTGTCACCGATGGTGATATTGCCGGACATCTCGCCGTCATCACCAGCGCCGATACCAGCGCCGTCCCAGGAGCTTCTGGCCGTTACCTGTGCGCTGCCGCCAATGGTGATGTCGCCGGACATGTTGCCATTGTAGCCGGAGCCGATGCCAGCCCCGTCCTCATTACTGGAAGCATTGACAACTGCGTTTTGGTCAATGGTAATGCTGCCGGACATGTCGCCGCCATCACCAGAGCCGATACCGGCACCGCCGATATGATCATCCGCCTGTGCATTATCATCCTGTGTGGTAACAGTCGCGTTGCCTGTAATGTGGATGATGCCAGACATTTTCTCGTTCTCATGGCTGCCGATTTGAGCATTTTTGCTGTTACTATCGGTTGCAGCCTCTAGCGAGCCGTCGCCGTCGATGGTCACGTCGCCGCTGGAGACATGCAGGGCGGAGCCGTTTTCGGAGAAAATCTCGTTTTTGCCCTTCAGCGTGATGTTTGCTCTGGAGCTGCCGACAACGTCAATGGCGTCGCCGTCGCTCTTGATGTTCACCTTCTCGATGGTCACATCCGCCGTTGCGTCGCCGGTGGTCTTGACTGTAATCGTGTTGCTTGTTTCCTTGCTGCTGTCCTTCTGCTTGATGACCGGTGCAGCGTCTTCTTCTGCGTCTTTATCGCCCTGTTTTACGGTCTGACCGTTCTCTGTGGCACTGATGATGATATCTCCATCATCAATAAACCATTCTCCTGCCAGCGCCGAGACCGGCAGGGAGACTGCCAGCAGCAGGGCGAGGGCGAGCGCGAAGAGTCGTCTTTTCATGCGGTTTCCTCCTGCGTCTGTATCCCGTACCCGGCGGGCAGACGGACGGGGATCGCACCGGGAGGGGACCTCCCGGTGCAATGGGGTACCCCATTGCAGATAAGCTTGCATGCCAATTGCTTGGCCCTTGTGCCAAGCATATCAGATATCCGGCCAAATAGCAAGCCTTTTCTGAAAAATCGTGGGATTATTTTTTCACGCCGGCCCGCCGCCAAACTTCCCCAAAACTTTCTTCCGTCCCGGGCTTGCGCCGGGGGAGAAGATGGAGTATAATTTAGACTATCTATAAGTATCAGTGGGAGAATGACCCTATGGCTACGATCCGAGAATTCTTCCAGAATCTTCTGTATCAGGTCCCGGCGATCGGGATCACAGATATTGTCGATATCCTGGTCGTTTCTATCATCTTCTATTCGCTCCTGCGTCTGATCCGCTCGACCAGCGCGGCCCGCGTGGCCCGCGCGATCCTGCTCCTGCTCGCCATCACGCTGCTGACAGACGTTCTGAATCTCTATACATTAAATTGGCTGCTCAATAAGATCCTTGAGGTCGGCGCGATCGCCCTCATCATCGTCTTCCAGCCCGAGCTGCGCCGCGCGCTCGAGCGGGTCGGCGCACAGCTGCATTTCCACCTGCTTTCCACCGAATCCGCCGCCTCGATCGAGCAGAGCGCCGTCAACGCCACCGTGCAGGCCTGCGAGATCATGTCGCGCGAGCACGTCGGCGTGCTGCTCGTGTTCGAACGCGAGACGCCGCTCGACGAATACTTTAAGACCGGCACCATCGTCGACGCGCAGCTGTCCGAGCAGCTGCTGCGCAACCTGTTTTTCAAAAATTCTCCCCTGCATGACGGCGCGGTCATCGTCCGCGGCGGGCGCGTCGCGGCCGCGGGCTGCGTGATGCCCCTGAGCGACAATCCGCACCTGCCCGGCGACCTCGGCACGCGCCACCGCGCGGGCGTCGGCACCAGCGAGGTCTCCGACGCCGTGGTCGTCATCGTGTCGGAGGAAAACGGCACGATTTCCGTCGCCATCGGCGGCATGCTCAAGCGCCATTTGGCTCCCCAGACGCTGCAGAAGCTGCTGTCCAACGAACTGATTGCGGACGAAACGGAGAATAAGACGCTGCTCAAGAGACTCGCCGCATGCTTCAGCAGGAAGGACGGTTCCAATGAAAAGTAAACTCTTCTCTCTGATCATCTCCGTCCTTGCGGCTATGTGTCTGTGGGTCTACGTCATGACTGTCGTAAATCCGGATGTTGATCTGACCATCGGCAATATTCCCGTGACATTTTCCGGCGCAGAAGTTCTGCGCGAAGATCACGGACTTGTCATTACCGGCGACTATCAGGAATTTGTTTCCGTGCATTTCTATGGAAAAAACGCCGATCTGAAAACGCTTGACCAGCACAAAGACGAGATCAAGGCTGTGATCGACGTGTCCAAGGTGCGCAGCACGAAGGACTACACCATGTCCTACGACATCACGCTCCCCAGCGCCGTGTCCGCCTCGTCCATCACAAAGATGGACAAATCCCCTGCCACTATCACCTTCACCGTCGAGCGGCAGATCCGCAAGTCCGTCGAGGTGCGGGGCGATTTCTCCAGCGTCAAGATCGCCGAGGGCTATATGCTCGACAGCACCAGCTTTGATTTTGATTCCATCACCATCGAGGGGCCGGAGTCGGTCGTCAACACTGTCGACCACGTCCAGATCACCATCGAGCGCAGCAATGTGGACAAGACCATCACCGAATCCGTCCCCGTCGTGCTGCTGGACAAGGACGGCGCGCAGGTCGACCCGACGCAGCTGACGCTCAGCGCCGACGCGATCGAGGTCACGATGAAGATCGTCAAATATAAGGTCGTGCCCATCGAGGTGCAGTTCACCGAGGGCGGCGGCGCGAAGCTTTCCGATCTGGATTGGGATTACGAGCCCAAGGCCGTTACGCTTTCCGGCGATTCCACCGTGCTCGACGGTCTCAACTCAATCCAACTTGAGCCCATCGATCTGTCCACGCTGCCGAGCAACGACGAAACGGTCGAACGCGCCATTCTGATCCCGAACGATGCCAAGAACGTCTCCGGCGAGGAGACGGTCTCCGTCCGGATCACCATCAAGGGCAAGCAGATCAAGACGCTCCGCACGACAAACATTGTATTTGTCGGCGTTGACGAGGAAAAATTCAAGGCTACGAGCCTGTCCCAGCAGGTGCAGGTCACCATCCGCGCCGCTGCGGCTGACGCGTCGCGGATCTCCGCGACCAGCATCCGCATCGTCGCCGACATGAGCGGCTATACCCAGGAGGGAACGTATCAGGTGCCGGTCACGGTCTATGTCGATGGCTTCGATTCTGCCGGAGCCATCGGACAGTATTCCATCGCCGCAACGCTTGCCGCAGCGGATGAGCCGGACGAACAGCCCTGAGGAAAATGGAGGAAACAACGTGATTAGAAGTATGACCGGCTATGGCCGCGCGGAAAAAATCATCGACGGACGTGAGATCACCGTCGAGCTGCGGGCAGTCAACAACCGCTATCTGGATCTGAACGTCAAGCTCCCGCGCGTCTATGGCTTTGCGGAGGATGCAGTCAAGTCGCTCGTCAAGGCGAACGTGAACCGCGGCAAGCTGGATATGTTCATCACCGTGAATGTCACCGAGGATATGAGCGTCAAGATTGCACTCAATAAGCCCGTTCTGGAAGGGTATCTGGCCGCGCTCAAGTCCATCGCCTCCGATTACGGCGTCCGAGACGACATTTCCGTCACTGCCCTGTCCCGTATGCCTGACGTCTTTGTGATCGAGAAGCAGGAGGAGGACGAGCAGAAGCTGACGGAGGATATCCTGTCCGTCGTCAAGGAGGCGCTTGCCAAATTCAACGCCATGCGCGAAAAGGAGGGCGCGGCCATGGAGGCCGACCTTCGCAGCCGCGCGAAGACCGTTCTGGCGCTTGTGGAAAAGGTCGAGGCGCGCAGCCCCGTGACGCTTGCGGAGTACCGCGCCCGGCTGACCGAAAAAATGCAGGAGGTACTCGGCGCGACGAATATCGACGAGAGCCGCATTCTGCAGGAGGCCGCCGTCTACGCCGACAAGATCGCCGTGGACGAAGAAACGGTCCGCCTGCGCAGCCATCTGAATCAGCTTGATCAGATGCTGACGGCCGGCGGCCCCATTGGCCGCAAGCTGGACTTCCTGCTGCAGGAATTCAACCGCGAGTCCAACACCATCGGCTCCAAGGGCAACGATCTGGAGCAGGCCCGCACCGTCGTCGACCTCAAGGCGGAGCTGGAAAAGATCCGCGAGCAGACGCAGAACATCGAATAACCGGAGGCAGACATGAAGCTTATTTCGATCGGCTTCGGCAACGCCGTCGCCGCTGCGCGCATTCTCGCCGTCGTTAGCCCGGATTCCGCGCCCATCAAGCGCGTCGTGCAGGAAGCGCGGGAGCGCGGGATGCTGCTCGACGCCTCGTTCGGGCGCAGAACGAAGTCCGTTCTGCTCATGGACACCGACCATGTGATCCTCTCGTCTGTCACGCCCGAGACGATCTGCGCGCGCATGGAAGAAAAATCATCGGAGGAGACGAATTTGCAGCCATGAAGGGAAAACTGTTTGCGATCTCCGGCCCCTCCGGCGTCGGAAAAAATTCCGTGCTGAACCGCGTCATGCAGCTGCGTGACCGGGTGCAGTATTCGATCTCCGCAACCTCCCGCCCCATGCGCCCCGGCGAAATCGACGGCAAAAGCTATTATTTTGTCACCCGTGCACAGTTTGAACAGATGATCGCGGCGGGCGAACTTCTAGAACATGCCGAATATGTCGGCAATTATTATGGCACAC
>ENA-ORSS01001390-ORSS01001390.1-human-gut-metagenome-genome-assembly--contig:-NODE-1390-length-24970-cov-4.058680_pt1 | contig 24970 bp, 19 predicted proteins | sample MGYA00241899_ERZ509162 | MGnify/ENA primary metagenome ERZ509162 (study PRJEB26280, sample SAMEA2338641) | human gut metagenome | biome: human gut; feature: human-associated habitat; material: faeces... | reverse complement strand
ACGTCTGTAAGCTCCGCTTCTCCTCCGGCCATCGCCACGGCGCACATGAGCGTTCCCGCAGCTATCCTGTCGGGCATTATTCTGTGCGCAGCTGCCGGCACTTCTTCCATTCCACCTTTTATGTATATGGTAGATGTGCCTGCGCCACGGATATCGCCGCCTATTGAGTTGAGGAAATTCTGCAGCTCCTCTATTTCCGGCTCCCGGGCGCTGTTGGTTATCACCGTATCGTCCGGGACGGCAGCCGCTGCCATCATTATGTTTTCTGTTGCGCCTACGCTGGGATAATCGAGGTGTATCTCGCCTCCGTGCATGTTGTGCCCGTCGCAAATTATGTAACCCCGCTCTTCCCTTATATCCGCCCCCAGCGCCGCAAGGCCTTTCAAATGAAGGTCTACCGGCCTATGGCCTATCTCGCAGCCCCCCGGGTAGGCGCACACCGCCTCGCCAAAGCGTGAAAGCAGCGGTCCCAGCATGAATATGGAGGAGCGCAGCTCCTTGGAAAGGCGCTGCGGCATAGGGCTGCTTCTGGCGTTTCTGCCGGAAATTTTCAGCGCGTCCCCATCATAATACGATTCCACGCCCAGCTCACGCAGGATGCTCAGCATATTGTGAACATCCCGTATTTCAGGGCAGTTGAACAGCGTCATCTCTCCCCGGCTCATGACAGTCGCCGCCAGAACCGGCAGCGCGGCGTTTTTCGCTCCCTGGACCTTCACGCGTCCGCTCAGCCTATGTCCGCCCTCTATTATGAATTTGCCCATTGCGCCCCTCCCCTGCCGCCATTGCGGTACAATCCATACTATTCAGGAAGGATGGAATGGGTTAATTCTATATGCTTTCCGTATTTCTCGAAATATTGAGCAGTATGCCTGCCGCAGCCATAAATATTATGAGCGACGTGCCGCCGGCGCTTATAAAAGGCAGCGTCTGGCCGGTAGGAGGGACAGAACTGGTGGCCACGCCTATGTTTACTGCCACCTGTATGGCTATAACGCTGGTTATTCCGGCAGCCAGCAGGCTCCCGAACTTATCCTTGCAGCGGGCGGCTATGCGCATTCCCCGGCAAACGATGAAAAAGTACGCGGCTATTACCAGCACACAACCTATGAAGCCAAGCTCCTCGCCTATTATGGCGAATATAAAGTCGCTCTCGCCGTATGTAAGAAACAGCAGCTTCTGAGTGGAAAAGTTAAGCCCCTTGCCGAATAGGCCGCCGCTGCCCAATGCGTACAGGGACTGTATCAGCTGATAGCCGTTTCCCTGAGGATCCTTCCATGGGTTTGTGAATATTACCAGCCTGTTCCAGCGGTACGTTTCCATCGATGCCGCAAGAAAGAACACCGGCACCGCCAGCAGGCAGAGGCCAACCAGGTGCCGCATATCCGCCCCTCCAAGGAACAGCATTACAAAGCCTATCATCATGACCACCATCATCATGGACATGTTCTTCTGCAGCAGCAGCAGTATGCAGATGATGCACATTATGATGAGCATGGGTACAATGCCCCGGGTAAAGCTCTTCATCTGAGGTGCCCTACGGGTCATAAAGGAAGCCATGTACAGTATGAGCACGAACTTTGCAAGCTCTGAAGGCTGGAAGGTTATCACATCAAACAGGTTCAGCCACCGCTTTGCGCCGTTTATATCCTCGCCCCAGAACACCGTAGCAAGCATAAGCAGAAGCGTCACCATAAGTCCAACGTTCCTGAGCTTTTCAAGATAGTGATAGTCCACCCGTGACATCACTATCATAACGCCAAGCCCCATGGCCATGTACTTTGCCTGGTTCTTCAGATAGTACAATCCATCGTAATTCAGGCTCGCCTTGTTCTGTGCGTAATAATAGCTGGCTGAAAATACCATCACGAGCCCGAAGGCGCACAGCAGCAGCACGGTAACGTAGAGCAGGAAGTCCATCTGCCCATTCTTCTTTTTGGCCTTCAGCGTTTCCATGCCGCACCTCCCTTCGGGTTATTCTATGCTGGTTACAGCTTATTTACGATATCCTTGAATATCTCGCCTCTCTGTTCGTAGTTGTCGAACTGGCCCCAGCTTGCAGCCGCAGGCGAAAGCAGCACCGTGCTTCCCTTGCCCGCCATCTCTCCCGCTTTCTTTATCATACCTTCAAAGTTGCCGTACCACTCCACGAATTCGCCTTTGTAGCCTGTTTTTTCGGCGGCAGCCTTTATTGCGGGTATATTGATTCCGGAGGCTATAACACCCTTCACAGTGCTGCCGAACGCCTCAAAAAGCGGCGTGAAGTCGCTGTGCTTATCGTAATCGCCTACGCCCAGCATGAGCACGGTGGGCTGGGTCATGGCCTTCACAGCCTTTATGGTGGAATCCGGGTTTGTCCCCTTGGAGTCGTTTACATAGCGGACGCCTTCCACCTCGCGAACGAACTCTATGCGGTGCTCAACGCCCCGAAAGGCGCGAAGTCCCCGGCACACCGCTTCTGCATCAAGGCCCATGCACATGGCAAGAGAGGCGGCGCACATGGCGTTTTCAAGGTTGTGATCGCCGGGTATCCGCAGTTCGCTCCGGTGTATAAGCCGCTGCTCATGGCCGTCCAGCCTCCATATCATATAGCCGTCCCGGAGGAGCATGCCGTTTTCCACGTCCTGCTTCTGCGAGAAATACAGCACGCGGGCCCTGGTGAGCTTTGCCATATCCCTCACGATGGGGTCATCGTAATTCAGCACCGCAAAGTCCTGGGGAGTCTGGTTTTCAAAGCCCCTGCACTTTGCGGCTATGTAGTTCTCCATCTTATATTGGAACCTATTAAGATGATCCTCAGTTATGTTCAGCATGCCAAAGGCGTTGGGGCGGAAGCTCTTTATGCTTTCAAGCTGCAGTGCGGCCACTTCCGCTACTATGACGTCCCCGTCTTTTACCTCCATTGCCCGCTCGGTTATGGGTATGCCAATATTGCCCAGCACGAACGTGCACTTGCCCGCGGCTTTGAAAAGCTCGCCTGTCAGTGCAGTGGTGGTGGTCTTGCCGTTGGTGCCGCTTATGCATACGAACTTTGCGCCCCTGTGGCAATAGCGGTATCCCAGCTCTATTTCGCCTATCACTTCTATGCCCATATCCTGTGCTTTCCTGGCAAAAGGCTTGAATATAGGTATAACCGGGCTGAGCACCAACAGATCCACGCCGTCCAGCAGTGTCTCCGGCTCCTGTCCCATTGCGTTCACATACTCGATATCCTTGAGCACTTCCTGGAGTCCGGATATCTCGCTCTTCATGTCGTTAATTATTACCTTGTAGCCGTTTTTATAGAGCAGTATTGCGCTGGCGATGCCGCTTTTGGCCATTCCGCAGATAAGAGCGGTCTTCTTTCCGTTTTGCATAATCCTGACTCCTTCCGAAACACATATTCGGTCTATATTTATTTTATAAATTATAGCACACGGGGCGTTCCTGCGCCCACTTCATGCGCGATTCTGTTAAAAAAAGCCCCCCGGAGGTGTCAGGGTGCTTGAGGCAACGAGCCACGTCCTGCCTCAAACGCCCTGCGTCCGCCTGCCGTGCCAAGCGCCAAAGAACCACGGCTGAAATACGGAACCCTGCCACCGGGCGGCAAAATAAACGCTAACGCTTTCGCAAAAATGTGATTCCATTTTTGCAAGTTCCCCGCATATGCTTAATACATATGCTCTTTATTGGAATGCCAATAGGCATACCAGGCAAAGCAATGTGGTAACTATCATGTATCCCGCAACGATCTTTGTTTCGGAATAACCGAGAAGTTCAAAGTGATGGTGCAGCGGGGCCATCTTGAATATGCGCTTCCTGCGCAGCTTGTAGGAGCCCACCTGAAGTATCACGCTGACGGCGCTTGCCACGAAGCATGCGCCCATTATGGGAAGCAGCAGCACTGCCCGGGAGAACACCGCCATAGCAGCTATTGCTCCGCCAAGGGCCAATGAGCCCGTATCGCCCATAAAGACCTTTGCCGGAAAGCTGTTGAACCTGAGGAACCCCAGACAGCCGCCCGCTACCGCCGCCGCAAATACAGCCATAGAATTGAGTTCGGCTGCGTACTGCGTCTGCCGGGCCTGTCCCATGTCCACTGGAGCATCCATTATGGAAGCCATGTAAAGGAATATCACCGTCATGGCCATGGAATATACCAGACTTACGCCGCTCGCCAGCCCGTCCAACCCATCGGTAAGGTTAACAGCATTGACTGTGCCGATTATCACGAATACTATGACGGGTATATAAAACGCGCCCAGCTCCCACTCAACCTTTGAGAAGGGAAGATAAATGCTGGTGCCTATAAAGGGACTGCGCTGTGCATATACGGCGATTATCAGGGCTATGAGGAACTGGGCGATTATCTTCTGATAAGCCCTGAGTCCGTCGGTATTGTGCTTCTTAACCTTGAGGAAGTCGTCCATGAAACCTACAAGGGCGAATGCCACTGTCATCAGCAGCGCCGACATCACCAGCTCAGATGCCGAGTATGCAAATATCATTGTGGCCGCCACAATGCCCAGTATGAAGGTTATACCTCCCATGGTAGGGGTGCCCGCCTTTTTGAGATGGGTCTCAGGGCCAAGCTTCCGCTCGCTCTGTCCAAATTTAAGCTTGTGCAGCAGGGGTATGAGCACCGGGCCCGATACCATAGTCACTGCCGCGCTCAGCAGCAGGGCGTATATTGCATACTTCATTTGCCGACTTCCTTCCGCGGGCCTTACAGACCCAGTATCTCCGCCACTATTTCCTTTTCGTCAAAGTGGTGCTTGCCGCCGTTTATCTCCTGGTAGTTCTCATGTCCTTTGCCTGCGAGTATTATAACGTCGTTTTTTCTGGCGTTCTTCAGGGCATACTCTATGGCTTCCCTTCGGTTTTCTATGACTACGTATTCACAGCCCGACTTCTTTACTCCTTCAACTATCGAGTTGATTATATCCATAGGGTTTTCTGTCCGGGGATTATCCGACGTCACTATGGCGAAATCCGAGAACCGGCCCGCTATCTCGCCCATTATGGGGCGCTTTGCGTGATCTCTGTCGCCGCCGCAGCCAAACAGTGTAACTATCCTGCCGGTAGCGAAGCCCTTGACCGTCTTGAGCACATTTTCCAGCGCATCTGGGGTATGCGCGTAGTCGAGGAGCACCGTAAACTCATTTTTGCCGGTAGGCAACGGCTCCAGCCTGCCGCTCACGCTCATCATATGCTCAAGGCCATACTTAATTGAGTCGAGGTTCCAGCCGAGGCTCAGGGCAACCGTTGCCGCGCCTATGGCGTTGAACACGCTGAAAAGGCCGGGGATAGGCACATTGAATCGGGAGGTGATGTTCTTATAGTTGAAGTCGAACTGTACCCCTCTGGTGGTTATGTCTATCTCGCTGGCGGTAACGTCCGCATTTTCCCGTATGCCGAAGGTCATAACGGGTATATCAAGCCCCTCCATCATCCTATTGGCGTAGGGATCGTCCTTGTTTATCACCGCCATCCTGCTCTGCTTGAACAGCAGCTTTTTGGCATTGAAGTAGTTTTCAAAGGTCTTATGGTAGTCAAGATGGTCCTGGGTAAGGTTTGTAAACTCCCCCACATCGTACTCTATGCCGTGTACCCGCTTCTGATCCAGCGAATGGGAGGAAACCTCCATTATCACCACGTCCACCTTCTCGTCCTTCATCTGGCGGAGTATGCGCTGGAGGTCAACGCTCTCCGGCGTGGTGCGCTCGGTGTCGATGATTATGTCGCCAATCATGTTGCGTATGGTGCCTATCAGGCCAACCTTCTTGCCCATGCGCTCTGCAATGGCTTTAAGCATGTATGTGGTGCTGGTCTTGCCATTTGTACCGGTAACGCCTATCATCTGCATTTCCCTTGAAGGATAGCCATAATACGCCGCCGCCATTTCAGCCATTGCGATGCGGGTGTCTTCCACCAGTATCTGCGGAACGTCTATGTCCAGCTTCCGCTCTACCACCAGCGCAGCGGCGCCTGCATCCACAGCCTGCTGAGCGTATTTATGCCCGTCCGCGAAGGTACCCACTATACAGCAGAACACGTCGCCATTTTTCACCTTGCGTGAATTGTATATGAGTTCCTTTACCTCTACGTCAGGGCCTATAAGTTCATGTCGCGTAGGTCTGGCTAATTCACTCAAAAGCATCGCATTTCCTCCACTGGCCTTGCGGCCTCAGTTCAAAATTTCTATCTTGGAAAACTCCACAAGCACTTCTGCTCCCACGGGGACTTCTTCCCCCGCAGCCGGAAACTGCCTTATTGCTGTACCGGTCTGATCCTCAGGCTCTATCCTGATCGCCAGTCCCTTGGCAGCAAGGGCGTCGTTTGCCGCGAGCCTGCCCATTCCTATTACATTTGGCACTATTGCGGTTTCGAGGCCGGTATCCTCCTGATCCACGTCCGTCGCCGCCGTATACAGCAATACGTCCGTACCGCGCTGCACCACCTCGTTGGTAGCCGGCACCTGCGCCGTTACCATATCCTCTTCATTATCCTGAAATTCAGCGTACAGCCCTGCTTCCTTGAGCAACGCCTTTGCTTCCAGTATGGTCATGCCCGTAAGGTCGGGCACGCTCACGGTATCCGCGTTTTCGGTTGGCAGATAGCCGTAGTGGCGAAGCGTCTCCTCCATTACCTGCTTTACATAAGGCGCCGCCACAGTGCTGCCGAATATGGTTCCTACCTTTGGCTCATCCACCAGTATCAGGCAGACGTATTCGGGGTCGTCGGCAGGGGCGAAGCCTATGAAAGAGGCTATGAGCTTGCCGCTTGCGATCTTTCCGTCCTCATACTTCTGCGCGGTGCCGGTCTTTCCTCCCACCCGGTAACCGGGTATGGAGGCGTTTTTACCGCTGCCCTCGGATACTACGCTTTCCAGTATCTCCCTCACCTGGGCGCTAGTGCTTTCACCTATCACCCTGCGCACCATGGTGGGCTCATTTTTAAGTATCACCCTGCCGTCCTTGTTTACTATGCTGTCCACGACGTAAGGCTGCATCAGCTCGCCGCCGTTTACCGCCGCACATACCGCTGTGCAGAGCTGTATGGGCGTTACCGCAATGCTCTGGCCGAAGCCTATGCGGGCAAGGTTGTTCTCAGTGATGTATTTTTCATGGGTAACTATACCCGAGGTCTCGCCGCTGATCCCGCTTCCGGTAGAAGAACCGAACCCGAAAGCGTAGATGTAATCGTAAAAGGTGGACTTGCCCATGGATAGGGCCATCTGCATAAAAGCCGGGTTGCAGGAATTCTGTACCGCCTTTTTGAGCGTCTCATGGCCGTGGCCGCCGCTCTTCCAGCACTTTATCCTCTCGCCGTTCACCGTGTAGCTGCCGCCGCAATTATATTCATTGGCGGAAGTCACCTTGCCGCTGTCCAACGCCGCCGAAAGGGTAATTATCTTGAACGTGGAGCCCGGCTCATAGGCATCCGCAACTATGCGGTTCCGGGAAAGTGCGTTCAGCGTCGCCACGTCGCTTCTGGGTGGGTCGTTGGGGTCGAAGTCCGGCTGAGTTGACATGGCTATTATCCTGCCCGTCTTGCAGCTCATTATTATGCCCTGCGCCGTCTCGGCCTTGTTGACCTCAAGGGCTTCCTTCAGGGCCTTCTCAAGGAAGGATTCCACCACGCTGTCCGTAGTGAGTTTTATATCGTAACCGTCCTCCGGATCCAATATCTCCTGGGAGCCGTAAGCTATCGCCTTATGGTTGGCGTCCGTCTCGGTTATCATTCTGCCGTTTTCGCCGGCAAGGTATTTATTGTATTTCTGCTCGAGGCCCGCCTGACCTGTGCCGTCCACCGTGGTAAATCCCAGCAGCTGGGAAAACAGGCTTCCCTCAGGGTAATATCTCTTTGAGTCTATAGCGGTGTAAACGCCGCTGCCCAGCATTCTGGACTTTATCTCGTCCACCACCTCGCGCTCCACCTGACGTTTCAGTATAACTTCTTTATAATACACGTCGTTGGAGTTCTTTTTGGTTGCCTGCTTCATCACGTATTCGCTGTCCAGATCCAATATATCCGAAAGCTCACGCACTATTCGCGGCAGGTCTTCCTGCTTGCGGCTGAGCTGATAAGGGTTGAGCAGCACCTTGTATGCCGTTCCGCTCTGGGCAAGCACTACTCCGTTAGTATCGGTTATGGTACCGCGCGCAGCGCTCAGCGAAGTATCCTGCGTCTGCTGCTCCTGAGCCATTTCAGACAGCCTCTTGCCGTCAATTATCTGTATCCAGAACAGCCTTATTATCAAAAGTATGAAAATGAACGCTATTCCACCCAAGGCAACGAACAGTCTTTTTTTGCCGGATACCGTAGGTCCTGCCATCAGCCGCCTCCAATTGTTATTGCGGCGAGCTCACACTCCCCGCGTCCGTTCCATCTATTTTAACTATCTGGGACGCGGCGGGATAGCCGAGTCCTGCAGCAAGGGCAGCTTCCCGGGCTTCATCGAGGTTCACGGCAGAATTGAGTCTTACCTCAAGTCTGTCCAGCGTCCTTTTGTTCTCCTCGATTGTGTTCTTATATTGATTTACCACCGCGTACTGTTCCGTTATAGTGGCGTAGCGCACCATTATGGCCAGTATCGCTATGGCGGACATCAGTATTCCGCAAGTCACAGCCAGTCTTTGCAGCGGGCTGTATCTGGGCTTTACCGCAGGCTGGGCCACGGCTTCGGCCTGTGGGGTATCTGCCTCCGCAGGCATCCTGTGAGTATACACCCGCATAGTGGACGATCTCGCGTACACGTAGTCGTTATCCAGTTTTCTCGCCGCTACTGCCATGTTATTCAGTACTCCGTCAGGTTATTCTAAAGCTTTTTTATCGCCCTGAGCTTGCTGCTCCGTGACCTCGGGTTGTATTCCAGCTCGTCCGCTCCGGGCACGATTGGTTTTTTCGTCAGTATTTCCGCAGTGGGCTTCTTGCCGCAGGTGCATATGGGCGCTTTGGGGTCGCATGTACATGGATGCTCAAATATCTTAAAGGCCTGCTTGACTATCCTGTCCTCCAGTGAATGGAAGGTTATTACTGCCATGACCCCGCCGGGGTTCAGCAGATCATGGGCTCCCCGTATGGCCTTGTCCAATTCCGCAAGCTCGCCGTTTACTTCTATCCTTATGGCCTGAAAGGTCCGCCGCGCCGGGTGAGGGCCCTCTCTGCGGTTCGCCGCGGGTATGGCGTATTTGATTATGTCCGCAAGCTTAGTGGTGCTGTTAATGGGCTCCCTTTCCCGCTCGCGCACTATGGCCGACGCCACCTTGGCAGCGTAACGTTCCTCGCCATAGTCTCTTATTATCCTTGTCAGCTCCCCATGACTGTATCCGTTTACCACATCGTATGCGGAAAGGCTCGCCCTGTCGTCCATTCGCATATCCAGCGGAGCTTCCTCATGGTAGGAAAAGCCCCGCTCAGGGGTATCCAGCTGATAAGACGAAACCCCAAGATCCAGAAGTATGCCTTCCACGCCGGTGACGTCCTCATTTGCCAGCAGGCTCTTCATATCGAAGAAGTTGCCGCGTATGGCCTTGAATTTATCTCCGAAGGGCTTCAGCCTTTCGCTTGCTGCGGCTATAGCCTCGCCATCGCGGTCTATTCCGTACAGCCTTCCGTCAGTCAGCCGCTTGAGTATTCCCTCGGAATGTCCTCCGCCGCCCAGCGTTCCGTCCACGAATATCCCGCCGCGCTCTGGCGCTAAAAGCTCCAGCACCTCTTTGAGCATTATGGGTATATGGTGGAATTGTGTCATATGCCAAGCCCCGCAAGATAGCTGAGAGATTCCGCCATGGACTCTTCCCCGGCGTTATCCATCCTTTCCAGCTGCTCTTCCCATTTCTCGGCGCCCCATATTTCTATGCGGCTGCCCATGCCAACCAGCATGGCGTCGGAATTTATACCGGCGTACTCCCGGAGGGAGTTTGGGATAAGTATGCGTCCCTGCTTGTCCAGCTCACATTCGCATGCATTGGCGAATAGCCTTCGCATAGCGTTCTGCGCCTTCACATCGGACACGGCGACCTTTTTGAAGCGCTCCAGTATATCATTCCAGAGTTCTACAGGCATACCATAAAGACACCTGCTGTCAGCATTGCCCATCATGTCACGGGTAATGATGACGGTGTCTCCGAGATCGTCGCGCCATTTGGCGGGAATAAAAACCCTGCCCTTGGCGTCCACGCTATGTCCGAAAGAACTTATCAACAACGCGGAAGCCTCCTCCTCAATATATTCTCACAGATATTGAGTTAAGCTTATTATAGCAACTTCCCCACCACTTTGCAACACTTTAAACCACTTTTATGTTCTTTTAATGGCTATTTACCTTTATTTTTCGCCACGTTTTGTCGCTTGAGCAGCTTTGCAAATAGTCAAAATATATGAAAACCTCCAAAAAACAAAAAAGCGGCAAAAACCGCTCTTTTATGCTTTTACGCGTTTATTAGGCTTATATCTCCGTTATCAGCTTCGGTACAAAATCCAGATGGTCGGCAGAACACAGCGTGTATTCTATGCCGTTGCGGATGCCCTCGAACGCATTGCGGCAGGCTTTGCCGTGAAGATGGCCGTATATCACCCGCTCCACGCCGTACTTCTCGAATATCTCCGTAAAGCCGCTTGGCGCCCGTTTCTCGTTGAATGGGGGGTAATGCAGCATGACGATGATGCGGCTGCCCTGTTTTGCTCCAGATAGCGACAGTTGGAGGCGGATAACCTCCCGGTCGTATATCTTCTGGTCTGTTTCCGGATCAAAGCCAGAGCTGCCAGGACATATCCAGCCGCGGGAGCCTGCTATTGTAACAGAGCCGAGCTCTACGGTGTCGTTTTGCAGTGCGTACATGCAGCAGGGCAGCATATCCCTCACCTTCGAAATAGAGCCCCACCAATAATCATGGTTGCCTCGCATTATCACCTTTTTGCCTGGTAACGCGGCAATATACTCTATATCCAGCCTGGCCTCATCGAGCTGCATGGCCCAGCTTATATCGCCCGGTATCAGCACTGCGTCCTCGTCGGACACGCGCTCACGCCAAGCAGCCGCTATGCGCTCGGCATGATTATCCCAGTTGGGCCCGAATATGCTCATAGGCTTATTCGAGCTGTGGGACAAATGCAGATCACCTATTGCGAAAAGCTTCATTCATCGCTCCATTGCCCTTGTAGTAAGAGACGGGAGGTTTCAGTTCTCCTCGTTCTCTTCTTCCTCTCCCTCGTCCATATCGTCTGAGCCGAGGTTGGAATCGCCTCCCAGCTCCTTATCTATCTCTTCAAGCTCTATTTCGGGGATATCATCGTCTATGGGTACTTCCAGTTCATCAATGCCGTCCATATCGTCCACAACGGAGGATCCGGTAAGATCGTCCGCCCTCTTTTCAAGATTTTCCTGCCGGCGGGCTTCCCTCAGGCACATAGCACACAGCTCACTGCCGCGGACGGCGGGGTTTTCGCCGCACTCTGTGCATATGGTTACTACGTCGTCAGTCTCCGCCTCGCCCTTCATATGGCGCTTGCAGACGTTGCAAAGCTGTTCATCGTCACGAATATAGTTCAGTTCGCATCTCGGACACTTTCTGAGACCCATATAACAATCCTCCAAAACGGCCTTTGATATGGTCGGTTTTATAACTTTATAAATAAGCCTTTATCAGCTAATTTACTATTATGCTGTTACTGCTGCTCTATGTCAATACCGGCGCGCAGGTTTTTTACATCTTTTACCACCTGATCCATGCGCTGGAGCACAAAATCCCTGCCCCAGCCATCCTCCGAGGAAAAAGCTATTGCAGCGGGAGGCGCGCCGAGCTGTTTTGCCGCTGCGTTCGCCATCTGCGCCCGCTTGCTCTTTGCTATTTTATCCGCTTTTGTGGCGATGAGCGTGAATGGCAGGTTGTAATATATTATCCATTGCAGCATAAGTTTGTCGTCCTCAGTAGGAGCGTGGCGTATATCTATGAGCATGAATATATGATCGACGCGTCCGGAGGAAAGGTAATCCTCCATCAGCTTTCCCCATTTGTCCTTTTCGGTCTTCGGGGCTCTGGCAAAGCCGTAGCCCGGCAGGTCGACAAAGTAAAACTCCCTGTTTATCTTAAAGAAGTTTATGAGCCTCGTCTTTCCCGGGTTGGATGAGGTTTTGGCGAGCTTTTTGTTGTTGCAGAGGGAATTGATTAGGCTGGATTTGCCCACATTTGACTTGCCCACTATAGCTATCTCGGCGGCGGTCTTTTCGGGATAAGGGCTGCCAAGTCCCGCGCTTGTAACGAACTCCGCCTGCTTTATGGCAAACTCCATTTTTCTCTCCTTTCCTTTTGCATAGAGAATTGTATCAGCACTGCCACAGATACGCAACAATATTTTTTAGTTAAGCCGTATTTTTCTGCAAAGGCAAAATTTAAAGGGAGAGCAAGAGCCCTCCCTTTATAAAACACACCCTCACTGGACTGCGCTTACGCCGCTTTCCCTTTGCTCTACTCTTATACGGCCGCTGTGCTTCGGCATATAGGCCAGAGCCTTTTCCATGACCGTAATTGCATTGGAAGCAAAGTGCAGCTCCAACGCCTTCTTTATCTCCTCCGGTACATCCTCCAGATCCTTGCGGTTCTCCTCCGGAATTATTACAGCCGTCATGCCTGCCCGGACCGCCGCCAGAAGCTTTTCCCGGAGGCCGCCTATCGGCAGCACGCGGCCACGAAGGGTTATTTCTCCGGTCATGGCTACGCTGCCTTTTACTGGTATTCCAGACAGCGCGCTGGCTATGGCTACAGCCATGGTGATGCCTGCGCTGGGGCCGTCCTTTGGTACAGCGCCTTCGGGCACGTGCAGGTGTATATCCTTCTCCCGGATTGTGGCTTCGTCAATGCCCAGCCTTTCGGCGTTGGCATGCACGAAGGTCAGTGCTGCCTTTGCGCTTTCCTGCATCACATCGCCCAACTGGCCCGTAAGCATAAGCTTGCCGCTGCCCGGTACGGTCTGCACCTCTATCTCCAGCGTATCGCCGCCGGCGCTGGTCCATGCAAGTCCATTGACAAGGCCGATTTCGTCCTTATGCGCCCTGGCGTAGCTGTTATACCTTGGCCTGCCGAGATACTCGTTTATGCGCACCTTGGTGAGACGCACCTTCTTTGCCTTGCCGTCGCCTATGTCGCATGCGGCCTTTCGGCATATGCTGCCCATCACCCGTTCAAGGCTGCGCACACCGGACTCGGCTGTGTAGCCGCGTATTATGTCTGGATACAGCGGGTCGGGTATTGTCAGCATGCTCTTTTTAAGGCCGTTCTTCTCCATCTGCTTTGGCAGAAGATGGCGCTTGGCTATCTCTATTTTTTCCGTTTCAAGGTAGCCGGGTACCTCTATGACCTCCATTCGGTCCAGCAGCGGCGCGGGTATGGCGCTTCTGTCGTTGGCGGTGGTGAGGAACATGACCTTGGAAAGATCGTAAGGCACCTCGATGAAGTGATCCCGGAAGGCGAAATTCTGCGCGCTGTCCAGCACCTCAAGCATGGCGGCCGCCGGGTCGCCATGGTAATCCCCCGCCAGCTTGTCTATCTCATCGAAAAGTATCACCGGGTTCATCACCCCGGCCTGACGCATAGCGGATATCACCCTGCCCGGCATCGCACCTATATAGGTGCGCCTATGGCCCCTTATTTCAGCCTCGTCCCGTATGCCGCCCAGGCTCATTCGGACGAACCGCCTTCCTAAAGCGTCGGCTATGGACTTGGCGATAGAGGTCTTACCTACGCCCGGAGGGCCTACGAAGCATATGACCTGCCCGTTCACCTTACCGGTAAGCCGCGCCACAGCCATGTACTCTATTATGCGTTCCTTCACCTTGTCCATGCCGTAGTGGGCGGAATCCAGCGTCTCCCGCGCATGGGCGAGATCCATGTTGTCCGTGCTTTCCTCGTTCCAGGGAAGGTCCAGCATACACTCTATATAATTCCGCGCGGAGGGCGCCTCGTGTGAGCCTGCGGGCAGGTCCCCGTAGCGCTTTATCTCGCGCTCGATTACTGAACGCACGCTGTCAGGCATCTGCTTATGCTCAAGCTTTGCCATGAATTCGTCCGCTTCGGTATCGCTGCTCTCACCCAGCTCCTTGCGTATGGCTTTTATCTGCTCGCGGTAGTAGTATTCCTTCTGGCTCTTGTCAACCTGGTACTTTACTTCGGCAGCTATGCGTCTGTCCGCCTTGAGTATATCTATCTCGCCCACAAAGAAACTCAACAGCTTCTTCATTCGCTCTGCAGGATCCAACTCCTCCAGTATTTCCTGACGCTGCTCCGGGCGCTTCAGGACTGCGTTGGCGGCAGCGTCTGCAAATTCGCCGGGCATCAACTTTGCCCCGATATTCGCCATGATGTCCGAGTTGAGTTTAGGGCTGAGCTGGGCGTACTCGCCGAGCTTTTTGTCTACCCTGCGGCGCAGCGCCTCCGCCTTGGCGGGCTTGCATTCCTCGTCCTCCAGCATCTCTATATCTGCGGAGAAGCCCTCGCCGTCGTCCCTTACCTTCATGGCGAGGGCGCGGCACACTCCCTCTACAAATACCCTCGCGGATTCGCCCGGCATTGGCAGCACCTGTCTCAGGGCGCAGAGAGTACCGGTTTCATATATGTCGTCCGGCTCGATGTCGGATATCTTAGGGTCCTTCTGGGCGCTTACGAATATAAGCCCTTCCTCATCCATCGCCCTATTGAGGGCATGCACGCTTTTGGGCCTGCCCGCGTCGAAATGCAGCATTTCTCCGGGCAGCACCACAAGGCCCCTCAAGGCCACAGTGGGGATATCTTTATACGTTTTTTCGTGTTCTACCATGTCTTCTGCGTTATCCTCAGTATAAATTATATATGTGATTATACTTATACCATTGGATTTTGACAACAGTGTGTATATGGTAAAAACCTTTTTTAAGCCAAATTTAAGCCGTTGTGCACAGGAAGGGCAGCACTCCGTCTATCTCCTCTTCAGCGGGTATATCGAAGGCTATGCGCATCACCTCGGTTATGTCGGCTGCTGCGACCACCCGCGCCTTCGCCTCCTCAAACCGCCTCTCGTAGTTGGCCTCGGGCACTATTACCGTATGCGCTCCCGCCTCTATGGCGGCCATGAGTTTTTCCCTCACACCGCCTACGGGGCGTACCTGACCGTTTACGGTTATCTCTCCTGTCATGGCTATACCCGCAACGGGGGCCTTGCCGGATATGGCACTCATGAGCGCCACGGCGAAGGCTATACCTGCGCTGGGGCCGTCCATGGGGAAGCCTCCGGGGACGTTATAATGTATGTCATACGCCCCGCAGTCCAATCCGAAGCGGTTTTTGAAAGCGCTCAGCACATTCTGCGCCGATGCCATGGCAGTACTGCGCCGCTCAAGGCGTTTGCCCCTCATCTCTATCCCCCCACGCTCCACTGCGCCGCCTATGTCCAGCCGGCCAAGGGCGCCTCTCGCCCGCTCCGCCGCACACTCTATTTCCATTATCATGCCGTTCCCGCCGCCCACTACACCTATGCCTATGGCTGTGCCGGGCAGCATATGCTCAGGCATTCGGATATCGGGCCGTTTGGGGCAGTTGCTTATTTCGGACACCCACTCCATATCCGAAAAGGTTATCCTGCGCCGGTTCTGAGTATATACCGCACCCCCGGCAAGCTGTATCATATTTACCGCGTCGCGCCCGGACATACAGCATTGTGCGCAAAGCTCCGCCGCGGCGTCGTCCATGTCGTATCCCAGCCGTTTCGCCGCGCCCTTGGCAATATCGAGCATGCTTTCAAAGGAAAGCGGCTTAAAAAACAGTTCCACGCACCTTGAGCGCAGCGCCGCGGGCAGCTCCTCCGGCTGCCGGGTAGTAGCTCCTATGAGCCTGAAGTCCGCCGGCATGCCATTCTGGAATATGTCATGTATATGCTGAGGTATATTTGCATTGTCCTTTGAGTAATAAGCGCTGTCGAAGAATACCTTCCTGTCCTCCAGCACCTTCAGCAGCTTGTTCATCTGCACCGGGTGCAGCTCGCCTATCTCGTCCAGGAACAGTATGCCGCAATGCGCCCGGCTCACCGCTCCCGGCTTGGGCTGAGGAACCCCCGCAGAGCCCAACGCCCCCGCCCCCTGATATATTGGATCGTGAACCGAGCCCATTAAGGGGTCGGCTATGGCCCTTTCGTCAAAGCGCACGCAGGTAGCATCCACCTCCACGAACTTAGAGTTTTTGTCAAAGGGAGAATCCTTCTGCCGCCTGGCCTCCTCCAGCACCAGCCGCGCTGCGCAGGTCTTGCCGCAGCCCGGAGGGCCGTATATTATCACGTGCTGAGGGTTTGGCCCGCACATGGCGGCGCGCAGCGCCCTTATTCCCTCCTCCTGACCTATCACCTCGTTCATTTTGGCCGGACGTGCTTTTTCAGAAAGCGGAGTATTCAGGGAGCGCTTGCGCATTTCTGCAAGCTCCTTCATCTCTCTGCTCTGTTTTTGCGCGCCGCCGCGCCGCTCAGGTTCGCCCTGTATGAGCTTTCTCGTCCTTCTTTTTTTCCACCAAACATAGCCCCATATGCAAAGCTGCGATATTATCAGCAGCCATACCGCTCCTTTTTCCATACGCAAATTCCTTTCTCAAGCTGTTTTTAAGTGTAGTATGCCCGTACAGGAGCAAAAGGCACGGTGGGAAAACCCGCCATGTATGGGTTTATTTATACTTTTTTTACTTCCGCGCCCTCTATGGGCATGTTATAATATTTAAAAGACTAAAGACTGTATCAGGAGGTGCGAAATGAAACCGAAACGCTTGGCTGCCCTGCTTCTCATCGCCTTTACGCTGCTCTCGCTGCAATCGGCCGCCCTGGCAAACGCCGCGGAGCCGCCTTCCTTCATCATTATCGTATCCAACCCTCCCGACGGCCTTGAGCTTTCCATACCCTCCGGCGCACCGGGCACTGAGCCCTACGTTCTTCAAAAAACAGTAAAGGGCTGGGAAAGCCATTATCGGTACTTTTACGGCGGGGATCCGGATAGCGGCAGCAGGAAGGACGAGCTTACCGTAAAATACGGCGATACCCAATTCACGATCCCCTTCGCGCCCGCAAAGGGGAGATACGGAGCCCTGTACACCCTCGACGTGGCGGGCCGCACCATCGCAGAGGGCGAAAAGCCCCTTCGCACGCCGCTGCTCATAGCCATGCGGGTACTGCTCACGCTCGCCATAGAGGGTCTCGTGTTCTACCTGTTCGGCTACCGGGAAAAAAGGAGCTGGCGGGTGTTTTTCATCGCGAACCTCGTCACTCAGACCGGTCTGAACCTGCTCTTCCACGGCATTTCACTGGGCTATATGTGGGCGATCTTCTTCTATCCGCTGGAAATGCTTATAGCCGCCATTGAGGCCAAGGTATACTGCGGCTTTATAACCGAAAAGAGCAAAAAGATGAGCATACTCTGCGCGGTCGTCGCGAATCTGCTCAGCATGCTGTGCGGCGGATACATAATAAGCCACTTGCCTATCTGACCGAATAATGCACGCAAAAATGGGCTGCCCTCGCAGCCCATTTTATCATTCTTTTGTTTATCCCTCTCTGGCTATAACCCGGCCCATGAGCACTCCCATGACGGAGGCCATCATAAGGCCACGGGTCCAGCCGCTGGAGTCGCCAAGACAGTGGAGTCCCTTTACGCTGGTGTTAAAGTCGGTGTCCATCTTCACGCGGTTGCTGTAAAACTTAAGCTCCGGCGAATACAGCAGCGTTTCATAGGAGGCGAAGCCGGGAACCACCTCGTCCATGGCCTTTATAAAGTTGATAATGTTTATCATGGCCCTGTACGGCATGGCGGCGGTTATGTCTCCAGCCACCACATCGGGCAGGGTAGGCTTTACGTTGGACTGGGCCAGCTCCTTCTGCCATGTGCGCTTGCCGTCCAATATGTCCCCGAAGCGCTGCACCATTATGTGCCCCGCGCCCAGCATATTGGTAAGCTCGCCCACCTTCTGTGCGTAAGCTATGGGCTGGTTGAAGGGCTCGCTGAAGTTGTGGGATACAAGTATGGCGAGATTGGTGTTGTTGCTTTTTATGTCCTTGTAAGAGTGGCCGTTTACCACAGCAAGGTCGTTGTCGTAGTTTTCCTGGCTCACAAATCCGCCGGGATTCTGGCAGAAGGTGCGCACCTTATTCTTGAAGGGCTTTGGATAGCCTATGAGCTTGGACTCATAGAGTACCTCGTTTACCCGCTCCATTATCTCGTTTCGCACCTCGACCCGTACCCCTATATCCACTGTTCCAGGCTGATGAGCTATGCCGTGATCGGCGCAGAGTTTTTCCAGCCAGTCCGCACCCCTGCGGCCGGTAGCCACAACGGTATGCTTTGCCTGTACGGCGCTGCTCTCCTTGCCGTTAGTGATATACACTCCCTTACATTCCTCGCCTTCGAGTATAAGGTCGGTGCATTCCCAGCCAAACAGCATCTCTACGCCGTTGCTTTGCAGATACTTTTCTATGGCAAGGTAAAGATCCTGAGCCTTTTCTGTTCCCAAATGCCGTATCGGGCAATCCACAAGGCGAAGTCCGGCCTTTATGGCACGCTTGCGAATATCCTTTACCTCCTCGGTATTACCTATTCCCTCCACCCTGGTGCTTGCTCCGAATTCAAGATAAATCTTATCCGCATAATCTATCGTTTCCTGCGCAACGTCCGTTCCTATGAGACTTGGCAGGTCGCCTCCCACCTCGCAGCTCAGCGACAGCTTACCGTCAGAAAACGCGCCCGCGCCGGAAAAGCCCGTAGTAATGTGGCAGTATGGCTTGCAGTTCATGCAGCGGCCGGTCTTCGCTTTCGGGCAGCGGCGGTTCTCGATAGCCTGCCCCTTTTCCACGATCAGTATGCTCTGCCCGCTTCCCTTGCGCAGCATTTCAAGCGCGGTGAATATGCCCGCCGGTCCCGCGCCGATTATCACTACGTCTTTTTTCATTGGCAATACCTCCGTCATTAAAAAATTAAGCCGGCAAAGCGCCCTTTAAAATTGGCCTTGCCGGTTGTTGACTTATGTTCCGGCCCCTGTTTTATACGCGGGGATCCTCGGCTCAGCAGGCATCGCCCAGCTCAGGGGGCGGAAGCTGCTCTTTCTGTTTTCTGTACTCAAACACCGGCGGCGCCTTCTTTTCGATGACGTCCTTGGTTATGGTACAGCTCTTTATGTCGCTCCTTGATGGTATGTCGAACATGATGTCCAGCATTACGTCCTCAAGTATGGCTCTCAGACCTCTGGCGCCTGTCTTGCGCTCTATGGCGAGATCCGCAACCCTCTCCAACGCATCCTCATCAAACTTGAGCTCCACGCCGTCCATCTCGAACAACCGCTTATACTGCCGGGTGAGGGCATTCTTCGGCTTTGTGAGTATGTCTATCAATGCCTTGCGGTCAAGCTGATGCAGCGTGACTATCACGGGCATTCTTCCCACGAATTCCGGTATAAGGCCGAACTTGAGCAGATCCTCCGGGAGTATGTTCTTCAGTATGGAACCTACGTCCTTCTCCACCTTGCTCTGCACGTCCGCACCGAATCCCATTACGCTCTTGCCCGTGCGCTTGGTTATGATATCCTCAATGCCTGCAAACGCGCCGCCGCAGATGAAGAGTATGTTTGTGGTGTCTATCTGTATAAACTCCTGATGGGGGTGCTTACGGCCGCCCTGAGGTGGAACGCTGGCTACCGTCCCTTCCAGTATCTTAAGCAGCGCCTGCTGCACGCCCTCGCCGGAAACGTCGCGGGTTATGGATGGATTTTCGCTCTTACGGGCGATCTTGTCGATTTCGTCGATGTATACTATGCCCTTTTCCGCACGCTCTACGTCGTAATCCGCCGCCTGAATGAGCTTGAGCAGTATGTTTTCTACGTCCTCGCCTACGTAGCCGGCCTCCGTGAGCGATGTAGCGTCAGCAACGGCAAATGGAACGTTGAGTATCTTCGCAAGGGTCTGGGCCAGCATGGTCTTACCGCAGCCGGTAGGCCCCAGCATGATTATGTTGCTCTTTTGCAGCTCCACGTCGTCCTTCTGCTTGCCGGCATTTATGCGCTTATAGTGGTTGTACACGGCGACGGCCAGCGCACGCTTAGCGGCTGTCTGACCTACCACATACTCATCGAGAGTATCGGAAATCTCCTGGGGTTTCGGTATGTCCTTGAGGTCTGTCTCCACCGTGGAGAAGTCCTCGTCTATTATTTCCTGGCAAAGCTCTATGCACTCATTGCAGATGTACACGCCGGGGCCCGCGATTATGCGATTCACCTCGTCCTGTGGCTTTCCGCAGAATGAGCACTTTATCGTGCCGGTGTTTTTTTCTTCGTTTTTCGCCATCAATTACCTCCTGGGCGGAATTATCTCGTCTATGAGACCGTAGGCAAGCGCCGCCTCGGCATCCATATAGTTGTCGCGCTCGGTGTCAGTCTGTACCTTTTCAATCGGCTGACCGGTACGTGCGGAAAGTATCCCGTTCAGTTTCTTCTTGATTTTTACCAGCTGTTCAGCCTGAATGGCTACGTCGGTGGCCTGGCCGCGCGCGCCTCCCAGAGGCTGGTGTATCATTATCTCGCTGTTGGGCAGCGCCCTGCGCTTGCCCTTTGCGCCTGCCGCAAGCAGAAAAGCGCCCATGCTTGCCGCCATGCCTATGCATATGGTAGATACATCGCATTTGATGTACTGCATGGTATCATATATCGCCATGCCCGCAGTGACGGAGCCACCGGGGCTGTTTATATACAAGCTAATGTCCTTATCCGGATCGTCCGCTTCAAGGAATAGCAGCTGAGCCACGATAAGGTTGGCGGAGTCGTCATCGACCTCGCCGCCAAGGAACACTATACGATCCTTTAGCAGGCGGGAATATATGTCATAGGAACGCTCCCCCTTGTTTGACTGCTCTACTACCATCGGTATAAGATTCATAGTGTTCATCTCCTTTATTGTCTGAATACATCGTGCCATTCGTTATAAATGCCTCGCCGCACGGCACGGTGCGGCGAAGCAGTACAGGTGACAATTATCGGAAGATACTCGCGCCTTACTCAGCGTCCTTCTCCTCAGGCTTTTCCTCGGTCTTCTTGGTCTTCCTGGCAGAAGCCTTCTTTGCAGGCTTCTTCTCGGCCTTCTCTACCTCTACGGCGGTATCGGTCATTACTGCCAGAGTCTTGTCGACCATTATCTGATCCGCAAAGAACTTCTTGTCGTCCTCGCTGAGGCCCTTCTTGAATTCCTCGGCCTTGTCGCCAAACTGTGCGCAATACTCATCTACCTTAGCGTTTATTTCTTCTTCGGTAGCCTTGATGTCCTCAGCCTTAGCCACGGCGTCTATCACCAGCTGGCTCTTTACCCTGCGGGCCGCGTCTATGCGACTCTCCTTGCGGAAGGACTCCATATCGGTGCCTGTGTACTTCATGTAATCCTCAAGGCTGATGCCCTGCATACTCAGGCGGTAGCGGATATCGTTGAGTATGGCGTCTATCTGCCGCTCTACCATGATATCGGGTATGACTACCTCGGCGTTGTCAACGGCCTTGGCTACTACGGCGTTTTCCTTCTCGGTCTCAGCATCGCGCCTGGCCTTCTTTTCAAGCTCCTCGCGCTTTGCCGCCTTCAGCTCGTCAAGAGTGTCATATTCGGATACGTCCTTGGCGAACTCGTCGTCCAGCTCCGGCAGCTCCTTTTTCTGTATGCCGTTCACCTTTACGTGGAAGGTGGCGTCAGCGCCGGCCAGGGCTTCGCTGTGATACTTTTCGGGGAACTTTACCTGAATATCCCTCTCCTCGCCCGCATTCATACCTATCATCTGCTCTTCAAAGCCGTCGATGAAGGTGTGGGAGCCTATCTCAAGAGTCTGGCCCTGAGCGGAGCCGCCCTCGAACTTGATGCCGGATACGCTGCCCTCATAGTCGAGGTTTACGGTATCGCCGTTCTCAACGGGGCGCTCAACATCTACCATGCGCGCGACCTTTTCGCGCTCGCGCTCGATCTCCGCAGCCACGTCGTCATCCGTAACATTATACTCGCGCTTTTCTATTTCTATACCCTTATACTGACCCAGCTTGACCTCGGGGCGCACGGCAACCTCTGCGGTAAACACCAGATCCTTGCCGTCCAGTGGCAGGTCAACTATGGAAATGTCAGGCCTGTCGATCACTTCTATGTCGTGCTCCTTTATGGCTGCCTGATATACCTCGGGGTAGACGATATCGAACGCATCATCAAAGAAGGCCAGCGGGCCATAGGCGTTTTCGATCATCTTGCGCGGAGCATGTCCCTTGCGGAAGCCGGGGACGTTGAACTTCTTGCCGTTGGTATGATAAGCCTTCTCAACGGCCTCCTCAAACTTCGCCGCAGGTACCTCGATAGTGATTTTCACCTTGCCGTTTTCCAGCTTTTCCACAGCCCGGCGCAGCTCCACGTCAAAGTTCCGGGCGTTGAGGTTCAGCGCACCAAGGACGGTCATGGCCGAGGGCATCTCCCGGCCCTCCCCGGCCAGCGAGACGATGTACTGGGCCAGTTTGCGGGAGTTGAACTGGTAGACATTCTTCACCTCGTCCCGCTCTGCGGTGGGGATGGGGTCGCCGGTGATGGCCAGCACCTCCCGCACGCCCTCGGCGTAAAGGCCCAGCAGAAGGGCCTTGGTGGCGTTGAGGTTGCGGTCACGGCAAGTCATGTGGGGCAGAGCACACATTCCCAGTTCCCGGTGTACCCGGCAGGCCACGAGGGAGGAATCCATCCGGGCCTGTGCGATGGGGCAGTCGGCGATGGTCAGCAGGTCAGCGCCTGCGGCCTGCAGCCGCCGTGCGCCGTCCAGATAGCCGCTCAGGTCGGCCACCCGGGGCGAATCCAGTTCAATAGCGATGACCTTTTCCCCTGCGTTCAGTTTCCGCAGGAAGGCATCATCTTTTTCCACCGCCGGTGCAGTCCCGGTGGAAAGCTTCGCTGCCGGAGCGGCTTTGGTCTGCTGGGGCAGGGCATCCAGCTCTGCACGCAGGGCCGCGATGTGGGCGGGCGTCGTACCGCAGCAGCCGCCCAAAATACGGACGCCCGCAGCGGCGATCTGCCCCATCTCCCGGGCAAAATATGCGGGCTTGCCCTGATACAGCACCCGCGCCCGGGTGACCACCGGATAGCCCGCGTTGGGCATGACCGACAGTGGGATGCCCACCTGTCCCAGCTGCTGCACCAGCGTGCGCATGGCGCCCGGTGCCGACACACAGTTCAGACCCACGGCATCCACAAGGCCGCTGTCCGCCATGCGGCGCACCAGCGCCCGGCAGTGCTGACCCTCGCGGGTGTAGCCGTCCGGCAGCACCGCAAAGGACACCTGCACAAAGGCATCCGGCACCGTCTCACGCAGAGCGCGCACGGCATCCAGAACACCGGTGTCGCTGCTCAGGGTCTCGAACAGGTAGTTCTTTGCCCCCAGGGCCGCAAACCGTCGCACCACCGCCGTGTACACCTGGGCCGCCGACAGGCCCTCGGTGTCCGGGGCGGGGCCAAGGTCGGCAAACACGGCAGCGTCCGTCCCGGCCGCTGCCTCTGCGGCCAGCTTCCAGCCTGCGTCGGCCAGTGCCTCCCACTCCGGGTCCTGAGCCGCCGCCATGCGGGGCAGGCCGAAGGTATTCGTCTTGATGGCATCGGCTCCCGCCGCCAGATAGGCACGGTGGACCGCCCGGATGCCCTCCGGGTCCAGCCGGTTTGCCTGCTCACATTCCCGGCCGGGGGCTCCTTTATAATAGGTGCCCATGCCGCCGTCGAACAGCAGCGGGCGTTTTTTCAGCAGCGTGCGTACATCGCTCATGGTGGTGGTTCTCCTTCTCCTACAAAAGCACTTGGCTTTCAGTTTAATGCAGAACGGGCGTCCGGTCAAGGGTTTTCTGCCCCGGCCGCTTGCAGGAACGCCGTTTTTGTGCTATCCTATGCATACTTTATGGAATGAGGGAGGGATGTGCCATGCGCCATGCCGGCACACAAGACATCGAAACGCTGCGGCTGCTCCTGCGCCGCCTGCTGCCGGAGGATGCACCGCAGATGTACGCCAACTGGGCCAGCGACCCGGAGGTGACCCGCTATCTGCGCTGGGAGCCCCACAAAAGCCCCGCCGAAACCCGGGAGCTGCTGGCCGCGTGGGCACTGCTCTACCCCAACCCGGACTATTACCAGTGGGCCATGGTGGAAAAGGCCACCGGACAGGTGTTCGGCTCCATCTCCGTATACAACGCCCTGCTGGGTGAGCCGCAGCAAAAGGCCAAGTGGCCGGGGCTGGACCTGACCGACGGCGTCTGGGAGCCGGGCTACTGCATCGGCCGGAAGTGGTGGAACAAAGGCTTCACCACCGAGGCTCTCCGCGCCGTCGTGGCGTACTGGTTCACCCGCACGGACAGCAGCTGGCTGGCCTGCGGCCATGCCGCCGCCAACCCCGCCCGCGGCCGGGTGATGGAAAAAGCAGGCTTTGTGTACCACCACAACACGGTCTACCACAAATTCGACGGCACCCCGGTGGAATGCCGGAGCTATCTGCTGACGAGAAAAGCATTTGAGACAGCATAACTCCCCCAGTCATCGCTGCGCGATGCCAGCCCCCTCGGAGATGGGGCCTTTGGCGAAACCGGAACGTTTTCCTCTCTGTCAAAAGACTCCCTCCCTGAGGGAGCTGGCGAAGAGCAGAGCGACGAGACTGAAGGAGTTTCCAAACAGAAAGGACTTATTTTGAGCGAACTTTACGATATTCTGACCGAGACCCCGCCCACCAAAGTGGTGCTGCTGGCGCTGGACCAGGGCCTGTGGGACTGTGAGCGCAGTCTGGCCGAGCTGGCCGCCCTGTGCGAGGCCAACCATATGGAAGCCGTGGCGCAGATCAGCCAGAAGCGCCAGACCCCGGAGACCGGCATCGTGCTGGGCAGCGGTAAGCTGGAGGAAGCCAGCCTTGCCGCGCAGGAGCTGGGGGCCGAATGCGCCGTGTTCGACGGCGAGCTGACCGGCAGCC
>ENA-ORSS01001382-ORSS01001382.1-human-gut-metagenome-genome-assembly--contig:-NODE-1382-length-25034-cov-2.611914_pt1 | contig 25034 bp, 25 predicted proteins | sample MGYA00241899_ERZ509162 | MGnify/ENA primary metagenome ERZ509162 (study PRJEB26280, sample SAMEA2338641) | human gut metagenome | biome: human gut; feature: human-associated habitat; material: faeces... | reverse complement strand
AGGGGCGCGGCTGGCCGGCATGCTGGGATTTTCCCCGGCCGGGATATTGGAAAATTTTTTTAACGGTGAAGATTATCAGATTTTTGAAAGGGCAGAAAAACAATGGTGGCACAAGCGGCATTGATTGCGGCCGGAATCAACTTTGCTTCCGGCTTTTTGAAAGGCAAACAGGAAGAATACGAGGCTAAGGTTCAGGCAAAGCTGGCGCTGAACAACGCGGCGATTTACCGCAAAAACGCGGCAAGGGTGCGGCTGAACGGTTCGTTGAACGAGGATATGATGCGCAGCCAGAAACGGGCGGCAGTGGCATCAGCAGCCGCGGCGGCGGGCGAAGCGGGCATGGGCGAAAGCCCGACGACAACGACGGCGCTGGCAACGACTTCGGCAGCTTTGGAACAGAATATCCTTAACGAGCGTTACCGGGTCGAAAGCGAGGCGGAAAACTATCTTTATCAGGCGCGGCTGGCGGAGGAACAGGCGCGCCAGCACAAAAAAGCTGGTAAAAACAAGTTTATGAACAGCATGCTGGGCGGCTTGACATCGTCGCTTGGCGGGCTTTTCGGGTAGTTTTTAGGGCAGAGCGGAGGAAGACAATGGCAAACAGACAGAAAATTGCCCCGATGGGGCTGGCGGGCGTGATGGCGCAGAGAGGACTGCAAACGACTTTGACGGTTCCGGGAAAACGTTTTGTGGCGGGAAACGGCGGTTTGGAAACGGCGGGGCTTTTGGTTGACGTCGGCAAAAAAATGGCTGAGGAACGCCTGGAAACGGAAAAGCAGCGGCAGGCGATGGAAGCGGCGGCATCACTAAGGGCTTCCCGTCAGGCGATGGAGGCGGCTGAAACGCCAGAGCAGCTGAGGGAAATTGCAACAACGGCGGAGAAAAGCCTGCCGGCGCAGTTTGGCAGCGAAAATTCCGGCAAGGCTTTCTGGCAGGAACACGGCGACAAGATACTTGAAGCAAATCGTGCCGATACGGCAAAAATTGCGGCAATGAAACAGGCGGATTTTGGCCGTAACAGCCTGCGGTCGATGCTGGCGGACAATCAGAACCTTCTGGCGGAAACGGCAGAGCCGGTGCAGGCGGAAAAGCTGCTGGAGATGGGAACCGGCGAAATTGAGCGGACACCGTTTCTTACGCCCGAGGACAAGCAGTTTTACCGCGACGGCTATCTTAAAACCGGAATTCTCAATCTGGCGCTGAATTCTCCGGAGACGGCGGAAGCTGCCGCGGACAGGTATTTTCCCGGCGACAGCGACGGCATTAAGGCGCGGATTGCGGAAACGCGGCGCTTAAACGAAGAAGGGGCTAAACGACAGCAGGAGCGCGAACGGCAGCGTTCTTATCTGGCAGCGTACGGCGACGCCCAGTCATTGTGGCAGAAACGGGAAAGGGGGGAAATTTCTCCGGCGCAATATTATGTGCTTTCCGCCGATACCAATCCCGAAATGCTGTGGGGAGACGGCGAAGACCGCTCTCCGGCACCGCTTGCCGACGCTTACCGGCTGGTGCGGAAAATGAACGAGGGGGAAAGCCTCAGCGCCGAAGAAGTGCGCGATGCGGGAAACAGCCTTATCAGCGCTTACCGGCATAACGAACTCGGTCTGGAAGAAACGGCGGCACTGCAAAACCAGCTGGTGGCGGCGCAGCAGGGCGGAAACGCGTCCGAACTTATTTTTGACAGAGCGGTTGACGAACTGGCGGACAGAGCCTTTATGCGCGATATCCCCGCCGGGGCGGAACAGTATCCCCCGTACGGGCGCGAGCTGATGGAACACAAGGCGAAACTGGCGTTTGACATTTATCAGAACTACTACGGCAGAAAGACGGCGCTGGCCGAAGAATTTACAGCGCAGGGCGGGCAGATGACACCTGCGGCGGCAAAAAAAATCGGCAGGCAGGCGCTGGCGGAAACGGCGGCGGAGCTGAACCTCAAAGAAACACCGGGCGACGCTCCGTCTTTCGGCGAGCTGCGGAGAACCCTGAAGAGCAGCTATTCAGGCAGCGGCGAAAGGCGCATTTGGGAGCGTTTTGCAAAAGAAGCACCTTATGCCGAGGACAAAACGGCGGTTATGCGCCGGATTGCAACGGAAGAACAGAAACGCGAGCTTTCTTATCCGCAGTTTGAAACTTATGACGAGGTAATGCAGGCGGGGCTGGCGCCGGGAGACCGGTTTTATTTCAAAGGGCGGCTTGCCGTGATGAAAGGCTGAAACAATTGACGGCGATGAAAGGATAGGGCAATGGACAACTTGAGGAATTTGGCGATGGAATACGATGCGGACGGGAAGGAAATTTCCGGAATTGCGGACAGCGGGGCAATGATGACGCTGGTATCGGAAGGCAGTGCCGCGGGTGAGACGATGATGACGCCAGTGCCGGCGTATGGTGCTGCGGACGGAACGATGATGACGCCGGTATCGGTGGATGGTGCGGACGTTACGGAGATGGCAATAACATTGCTGCCGGATGGCGGGACTGCGGATATGAGCGCAGAAGATACTGCGGCGGAACCGGTTTATACCGGCGTTATGGCGCGCGGCAGGAAACAGGAAGAATTTGAGGAAGACGGACGGGCGCCGTTTGCTTACCTTGAGGAGGAGCAGAACCTGAATTTTCCTGCTTTTTCAGCGGAAACGGTTGACGAAGATGCGCCGCTGACGAGCTTTCAGATTGCGGGAAAATGGCTGCGGCAGGCTGCCGATTTGCGCAACTACTGGGCGTTGCTGGAGAATTTCGGGGCACAGGCTGCAGAGTATAAGTGGGCGTATGACGAAGGGAAGTTCGGCACATTTGAAGCAGGGGCGTTCGGCCGGGAGCTTTTAAAAGCCGGGGCAAGAGGTTTGGGCGCGAATACGCTGCGGACGGCAGGGAATGTCCTGTCGATGTTCGGCGCCAATCTTGAAAGCCGGAATGCCGGTACGGCGGCGGTTACGGCGGGTGCCGGGCTTCTGGTGCCGGAAACGGGGAAAATTTTTAAAAACATCGGCGACAAACTGGGCGAATATGCCGGCAAAATCGAAAATTCGGAATTACTGGCACCGGCAGCGGAAGCTTACAGTGCAGATCCGAACTGGTCGAAACTGGCAAATGTTCTGGGACAGGGATCGTCACAGGTTCTGGCAATGGGAACCATGGCCAAATTTATCGGCTCGGGGCCGACTTACGGTTTGTTTGCCGGGGGCGGCGCCGGAGAAATCTTTAAGGAATCCTACGCCAAGGACGGGGATATTGACACTGCCAATACGCTGGCGCTCATTTCCGGCGGCACAACTTTTGCGATTGACAAGCTTTTCAGCCCGTTACCGAAACAGATAGAAAAAGATGCGCGGATAACCTCCAAAATGATTGCACGTGAAATTGCAGGGGCGCCGCTGCGCGAGGCAGGAACGGAAGTCTTGCAGCAGATGATGGCGGAAAACCTTGTGCGCAAGGTCGGCATTGACGATACGCAGGATTTGTTTGAAGGGCTGATTGAAAGCGCACTGGGGGCAATTGCAGGTTCTTCGGCGCTGATGGCTGCCGACGGAAGCGTTTATTATGCGCGCAAGACATATGAGGATGCCCGGCAGAGAATGCTGCTGCGCGGCGTGACGGCGGAGGAAATCGAGCTTTACAAAAACAATATGATGGAACTGCTAAAGAGCAAACCTGATGCTTTCGGAAAGGTTTTGAACTACGTTCTGGAGCGGAATTTGCAGCGGATGAGCGAAGGGGAAACTATTGCACAGGGCGGTGCCGATGCGGCGTTAATGCCCGAAACAGGGGCAGCAACGGCGGGTAAGAGTACGGCAGCAACTGCAGAGAGCGGGACTGATGCGGAGAATGCGACGGTGGCGGCAAAGCGGCAAAACAGAAGCCTGGCGCAGGTACGCCAAGATGTCAAGGGGTTTCGCCGTTTGTTTGACGAAGTATACAAACGTTCGCTTAAAGCTACCGGAGACACAGGGAAAGCGAGAATTGCCGCCGGCATGATGCAAGCCAATATGATGGCACTGTACGAGATTGACGGCGGATTTTCTCCGGCTTCCCTTTTTGCGGGGCAGATACCGGAATATAAGCAACTGGCGTATCAGGAGTTTCAGAAACGACTGTCGCCCGAAGCGGCGGTGATGTTTCAGTTCGGCGGGGGCGAAGCCAAATTTGCCGATTTCAAAAAACTGGCGGAGGCATATAAACTGGAACAGCAGGATTACAGCCCGCGGCTTATCTGGTCAAGAACCGGATGGTATCGCGGCGGGGACGGACGGTGGCGTTTTGAAATCAATGATTCCGGCGCTAAGCTGAAAATACACACCGACGTTAAGGCTGACGACCTTCCCAAGCGGTACTGGCAGACGTATATCCGGAAACTGGAGGAAATGGAAGGGCATGATATTCTCGGGCTCAGAAGTTATGAACGGCTGATTTTTCAGGATAAGGCAATTATTAAAGAGCTTTACAATTATCTGTACAGCGATTTTATCGACTTCTTAGACAAGCATTACCAGCGCAATATGGCGGTCGGTCTTAACCGCAGCGGGTATTTTGAGTTTCGGGATTTGGAAGGAGATTTTGAGGCGGAAGTCAAAGCCCAGAGGGCACTTGCCGATTCGAGGCTTTATGCCCTGTCTGACGGATACGGGCTGAGGGAAGAGGAATTGCGCGATAAGCAGGACTGGAGCCGGATGCCTATCTATCTGAAAGACAAAAGCCTTAAAGAAGTTTTGATTGACCGGGGCGAACTGGTTATTCCCGACGGCGGGGAAAACGGCACGGCGGCTAACCGAAACGGAGAAGCGCAGAGTGCGGAAGACGGCAGCTATATACAAAAAACCTCCCCCAGGCGGTCCCGCGTAAAGTCACGGATGTCGGATAGGGAGGAAAACGGCTATAATGTACCGAAAACCTCCCCCAGGCGTGACCGGCTACAAATCCGGGTGTCGGATAGGGAGGAAAACAGTACGCCGTTTTTTGATAATGTAGAGGCTGCCGGAGAAAATGTCAAGAGCGCATCAGGCGAAGTACTGCTGAATGTCAGTGCCGATAGATATCAGGCGAGAAATGACTCTGATTTTAAGGTGAAAATGGAAAAACTGCTCGTTTCGTATCAGGGGCGGAAAATATATAATCCGTCGCTGGGGAGAGAAGTGGAAATCAAAAATCTTCCGGTTGAGGACAGACATATCTGGAGTGGCAGCCGGGAACTTTTAATTCCTTATCTGCCCATGTTGCTGGGAACGGCGGTTTTTAACGTTAAGAAAGCGCCGCACGGTTCGAATTCTGTGACAGCGGGAGAAAGAAACTCTTACAAGGCGTATTTTCCGGTGATGATTAACGGCGAGCTGATAAACAGCCGAATGACGGTCAAGGAGGACGACAAGGGGGATTTATTCTGGGACTTGCGGCTGGAAGACGTTTCACGCAAGGAAATCGAGGACGATTTGCGCAAGAGCACAGGAGAGGTTATTTCGTATGACGACTATCTGGCCGAGCAGCGGCGCAAAGCGGAAGAACTGGCGAAAAGCAGGCGTTCCCCGTGGCTCAGGAAGACTGCTTCCAATGACAATTTCCCTGCAGTCGACCGGTTTTATACCAAGGAACAGATGAAGGTTATCCGCTCGACGCTTGAGGAAACGAAGTATCTGGAATTTTTGGAAAAGATATGGAAAGACGATACGAGCGTCGAGAAAAATTTTCAGACGCTGCGGGAGTTTCTGGACGTGCACGAAGCGGCAACGCCGGAACTGTTCGAATATCAGGCGGAAGTGGGGGAGGAACTGCTGGAACGCGTTCTCAAACGGCGCAAAGCGGCGCAGCGGATGGGAATACCCGAAGGGCCGGAACTTTATATGGATTTGAACAAAGAGCTGGCGTACCGTACCTATCTGGCGGCGCAGGGCGATTATCACAAACCGTACCGCAATATGGCGTATCGTCCTGATTTTTATCGGGAAGCGCATACGCCCCGGCTGATGAGCGACCTGTTTTTCAATCAGGAAAAATACCGCTATCTGCTGCCGGCACAGAAGGTGCAGATTGCCGAAATGCTGGACAAAGTTCACCGGATTTACCGCCTGCACCGGGAAACCGAATTTGCACGCAAGGCGGAACAACGCGACATTCGGGCGGCAAACGCCTATATTGCCGAACATTACGAGGGCGGAGACGAAAGCCTGCGTCGGTATTGGGAAGAACGGCAGCTGCTGCTGGAGAGGAAGGAAGTCCGGCTCGGCGGCTTGCTGGAACATCAGGAGCTTTACCGCAACTATCCCGATATGGAAGACGTTATGGTCAGGTTTGAGGAGCTGGCAAATGACGAAGGGTATCATTTTTATCATGACAAAACCAGCAATGCCGACGTTTTGGAGATTGATCCGCGGCAGTTCGACTACGCCAATCTGAAAGACCTGCTGCTGAGGGGAGCTGCATTTGCCATTCAGATGCGGGAAGGGTTCGATCCGGCGCTGACGCCGACGCAGCGGCGCAATTTTATGGACCGCCACATCCATATGGCGCGAAAGGAAATTGCCCCGGTGTTTAACAAGGAGCTGACGGCGTTTCTCGGCAAATACCTGCCGGGGGAAAAGCAGCGCGATTATCTGGTTGAGCGGGAGGTTCCCCTGCCGCTGCTGGGACTTTACCGGAGCGAGGCGAAATCCGCGGCCGGACAGCAAGCTCGCGCGGATACGGCTGAAACGGCGGTTTCAGGAGCGAGAGCCGGAGATGATGCAGTCGGAACAACGGCTTCTGAGGCGCGAGCCGACGGGAACAAACCGGAAATCCTGACGTACAGGGAGATTGATTTCGACCGTTTGTACGAAAAACTCAACGAACGCTACGGCAGCGCGCAGCTGGATCCGGACGAGCGGCAAATCGGCGATTTTGCGTATTCAGCTTTGCAAAACCTGCGCGAGGCGATGAATTCGGAAATCCTGACGCGGGCGCGGATGAGTTCGGGATATGCGGTAGCGGCGCCGTTTCCGTGGGGCGGCGTTACATCGCAGGGCAATATCGACGTGCGGGCGATGCTGCGCCGACAGGACTACAGCGACTGGCAGCGGTCGTTTTCGTATTGGGATGAGAAGAACCTGCCGCCTCCGACCGACAGAACGCGCCTGACGTATGCCGATTTGGAGAAAATCGCAAGCAATTTCGACAAAGACATAGCGTTTAAGCCTGATTTTATGCGTTCTGTGCCCGACGACGAAACGGCAGCACCGACGCCGCAAAAAAGGCTGAAGTCGACGCTTGATGTCTTGGCGAAAGGGGCTTTTGACGCGGCGGACAAGACATTGTACCTGTTTGAAACGGCCGATGCGGAAACGATTGTGCATGAAACGTTCCATTATCTGAGCCAGATTTTGAAGAGCCCGGATTTGAACGGCAATATGCTGGCAAAGCGGGCTTATTACCGCCTGATGGACAATTACCGCAAGGAGCTTCTGCACCGCTACGAACCGGTGAACTACAAAGGCGGGTATATGCTTGTCTATAAACGTGGCGAACGGGTCATGCCGGAACTGCCGCGACGGTTTTCTACGCCGGAAGCGGCAATTGAAGCTGGCGTGGAAGAAATGTTCGTGCAGCGTTTTATGGATGCCATCGGCGGCCGGCTGACGGTCGAGCGGGATAGCGAGCAGCTATTGCATAATTTTTACATTGTCTGGCTGGACAAGGTGACGAAACTGCTAGACCTGACTCCTGCAAAAACCGGCAGCGGCGGAAAACAACTGTTTGATGCGGTCGGGAATATGCTGGGCAAGGCCGGGCGGATGCTGAAGGAACGGTATAAACCCGAGAAATAGGCCGAGGCGGGGCGCGGCGGCAGTCAGAAAGCATATCGGCTGAGTGCCGCTGCAGCGCTTTTGAAGCTGCCGCGCTTTTGAGGCTGCCGCACTTTTGGGGGCTGCGGCGTTCCGACGGCGGTATTTTGGGGCGGAAACTTTGCCACAGGAGTTTTGCAACGCTGATTTTCGGCATAAGGAAAAGCTTGCAAATAAACTAAGGCTGTTCTATAATGTCTGAAAATGTTTTTTTACGGAGTAGGGCATTATGGATAATCAGGAAATTTCCCGGTTGAAAGCCAGAGGCAAAGCAGAACTGCTGGCGTTTGTATTGTTTTTGACGCTTTTGGGCGGAGCGGCGGCGGAATACCGCAGGGAAACTGCTCCTTTGGCGACGGCGGCAGTCGTTTTTGAGAGAGGAAAAGCCAGCCGGGCTGCGGAAAGCCGCCGCGAAACAGTACAGCCTGCAGCGGCCAAAGCCGATAAAAAGGCTGAAATTTCCGCAGCTGAAACAACGGTAAGCAGTGCGGAGACAACCGGCTCGAAAGTAACGACAATCGGAACGGAAACAGCTGCAATGGAGGCGAGGGCTCCGGTTTCGGTTTTATCGGCTCCGGCGGCAGAAGAAATTGCAGCAAGAGCGGAGAACGGACAGAATGTTTCCGGCGGCAGCCAGGCAGTTCAGGGGGCGGAGCAGGCGGAAATTTCCGGCGAGGCATTGACCGAATTTTTGGACTTTGTGCAGGAAACAAAAGAAAAAGTTGATGCCGTAAGCAAACCGGAATCGGCGTTGGCAAAAATCAGTCAGCCGGAAACGGCGGCAAAGCCGGCCTCCCGCTCCGAAACGGTTGTTTTTGAGGAAGGGAAGATAGAAATTTATGACAGTGAGAAAGGCGTTGTTGCCGTAGAAGAAACGGCGGGAGGAAATGCCGTTCCGGCAGACAGCGGCGCCAAAGCTTCTTCCAACGGAGAGGCTGCAGGTGCGGAGGTGTCGCGGAGTTCTGCTGGAGAAACCGCAGGTGCGGCGGAGCAGCGGAGTTCTGCCGGTGCCGGAGAGGCAGCGGGGGCAGCTGAAACAAAAGCTGTTAATGATGTCGAAAAGCCGGTGCTGCTGATACCGGGGCAAAAATACGGTGAATCGGCCGAGACAACAGAAAATCAAACTCAACCTACTGTAACAGCACAAGAAAATATTTCTTCCGAAACTTCCGTATCAGCGGGAGGAGGGGCTGTCGATATGATGAAGGATATTGCGGCGCGTCAGCAGGAGGCAGATTCAGCGCAAAAGTAGTTTTTATAACATATTGAAAATAAATCAATTATTTTACGTTAACTGATTTTTTGCAAAAAAAATCAAAAAAATGAAAAGAAAGTGTTGACTTATTATTTTTTTATCTATATAAACGCTTTTGTTCCGACCAATGGTCCCATCGTCTAGTGGTTAGGACATCGCCCTTTCACGGCGGTAACATGGGTTCAAATCCCGTTGGGATCACCAATGCAAACGGCAGGTATAAAAACTGCCGTTTTTCTTTTATAAATCAAGCACTTAACCGAGTTCGAATGTTTGTTTTTTGAAAATGCCATTTTGGGAGAATTTTCCGAACTCGTTTGGTAATAATCCTTTATTTTTCAACAACTTGCCTGAGTTAGAATCTCGTTAGGTCTCGGGATTGACTTTTAGTTATGAATCGGATTTGAAAAATCAAAATAGCTCGTTAAAATAAAAGTTTCGGATGTTGATGGTTGTTTATTTTGTCTCAAAGGAAATAAATGTTGCCTGACAAATATTTTAACTACATAAATTAACGATTTTAATACCGAGAATCAAAAACATTACACCGATGATTATTGATGCCATCAAATAAAAACCAGCCTCGTAAAAATGGCCTTTGTTTAGCAACAAAACAAAATCTAGCAAGTAAGTTGAAAAAGTTGTAAAACCGCCTAATACACCGGTCATCAGCAGCAGTTTTAATTCTTGCCTAAAACCTGAATGTAGAGAAATATATTGATATAAAACACCTATCAGAAAAGCACCTAAAATATTTACAGTTAAAGTTCCCCAATGCGTCGATATTTTAGAACATATCAGCCATCTGAACAGCGACCCCATTCCTCCGCCAAAAAAAACAGCGATTATATTTATCATGTGATATCTTCCTGTATATTATTTATATAAATTGATAACACGTCTTGTTTGAAAGTCTAGTTTTTATGAATAAACGTAAACAAGTTTTATGCGAAATCGGTGATGACTAAGGCTTGGCATATCAATTTTTTGTTGGATGATAAGGGGTCAGTCTGGGCAAGAATCTCGGGACATTTCGTTTATATTCCAAATATGTTTTGCCATATCTTTTGTATAATCCTTTTTCTTCAACCAACGGAAAGTAAAGAACATTAATTCCAATGAAAATCAGCAGATAATAAAATAATGGCCAGCTTTGAAACATTAAACATTCTCCGCCCAAAAATAAAAAGACACCGAGCAACATCGGATTTCTGACATAAGCATAAGGTCCGGCAGTGATGAGTTTGTTTATCGGGTTCCAAGGAGCCGGAGAGCCTTTGCCGACTTGGGCAAAAAGTTTCATGGTCCAAATCATCAGTATTAATCCACTTGCAAATAGTATAGACGCTAAAAATAACAGAAAAATATTTTTTATTTCAATGGGTTCAAAACCGCTGAAATATAAAATTAACAACGGAATACTTATCAAAACATTGAATGGCAAAATCAAAATAGCTTTTAACATAGGAGTTTCCTTTGTTTCTATATTATAAATATATACAAGATTTTTCAGAAAAATCCATAAAAATTAGCTCGTGAACTGTGAGTTAAGCATCACCAATTTAAACGGCGCTCTTTTCAGGGTGCCGTTTTGCTATATGGGTGCTATATGGGGACGAGGCTTTCAGCGAATTTGAATGTTCTTTTGTGAAAATCATATTTGGGGAGTTTTTACGAATTCGTTTGTATCTGGCTTGGTAAACAGAGTGTGCAGATAAAGAGTTTGCGCTGATTTTACAACAATTGAAGAAATGCCTTGAAGTTTTAAGTTTTGGATATTACAATGCCCAGCTAAAATGATATATTGGGGTAAACAATGGAAAATATTGTTCGTGTCGGGGTTGGAATTTATATTTTTAATCAAGAACATCAAGTTCTTTTGGGGCAGAGAAAAAGCGTTCACGGATTTGGATGCTGGTGTCCGCCCGGAGGGCACCTTGAATTTGGTGAGACAAACGAACAAGCTGCTATTCGGGAAGTAAAAGAAGAAACAAATCTTGATATTTGCGAAGATGATTTGAGTTTGCGAGGCGTTACCAATGATTTTTATTCTCAAACTCAAAAGCATTATATTACATTGCATTTCTTTTGCACTAAGTTTGTCGGTACGCCGCAAGTTATGGAAAAAGACAAATGTGTGTGTTGGAAATGGTTTGACGTGAATAATCTTCCAGAGAATTTACTTCTATCCAATCAGAATTTTATAAAAAAATGTTCTTTAGAGTGTTTGTAGATGAGCATCAGGGAAAAGGCGTATTTTGAACGCCGGGTTTGCTATTGCTGCGAGAAGGATATTGTGACTCCGCATAAATTTTATTCGGAAATGTGCGAAAGTTGCGGAGAATTAAATTATCAAAAAAGAATACAACGGATTGATTTACGCAATCATCATGCATTGGTTACCGGCGGCAGAATTAAAATCGGGTTTGAAACAGCTCGTTTGCTGTTGGAAATGGGGGCTGATGTTACGGTAACATCCCGTTTTCCGAACGATACGTTGAAAAGATTTCAAAAACTTGAGAATTTTAATCAGTATCAACCGCGTTTGCATATTATTGGCGCGGACTTTCGTTTTGTACAGTCGGTGCAGAGTGTAATAGAGTTTTTTAAGGGCAGACCGTTAGATATTTTAATCAATAACGCAGCACAAACAGTACGCAGACCGGCTCCTTTTTATAAGCATTTGTTGGAGGCGGAGTTGCAAAGGCCTGCTTTGGAAAATATTGTTTCTTCCGGAATTAAAGTCTTAGCCGATACAAAACTTAATTTGCCGGCTCAAAACAAACGGTTGACTTCAGCGGAGATGTCGCAGTTGGCATTATTGCCGGAGGATCTGATTACGAATGAGAAAATTTTTCCTGCCGGAAAATATGATAAAGATGGCCAACAGCTGGATTTGCGCGATAATAACAGTTGGATGTATGAATTGGAAGATGTTTCTCTGGTAGAGATGTATGAAATTTTGCAAATTAATCTGATAGCTCCTTTTTTGCTGAATACAAAGCTGCTGCCTGTTTTGCAGCAGAATAAAAATATGGCTTTTATTATTAATGTTTCGGCTATGGAAGGCAATTTTTATGCGCCACGCAAACACAGTCGCCATCCACATACGAATATGGCGAAAGCTGCATTGAATATGATGACAAGGACTGTTGCGGAACATTATAAAAATTTGGGCGTTTTTATGAATAGTGTTGATACGGGATGGATAACCAATGAGAAACCTAATCCACAAAATTTGGGCGAAAACGAGCGAAAATCCAAGATGGCGATTGACGAAACAGATGGCGCCATGAGAGTATTGGATCCAATTATTTCAGCCTTACAAAATAAAGAACCTCAGTATGGAAAATTATTTAAGAATTACAGAGAATATAAATGGTAAATTTGGAGATAATTTGTTTTGCCGGAATATGAATGTGTTTGTAGTTTTTTATTTCAAAGCCGTTTGAGGATTTAATATTTTGGTTCGTAAACCGTGAGTTGAGCATCACCAATACTAACGGCGCCCTTTTCTGGGGGCCGCTTTGCTATGCGTGACGAGGCTTTCAGCGGGTCTGAATGTTCTTTTGTGAAAATCGTATTTGGGGAGTTTTTACGAATTCGCTTGACGATAATCCTTTGTTTTTACAGTGCAATAAATTTTTATGCTATAAAATAGAAAAATATCTTGACTTAAAGTATGCTCTAAAATTTATCATTTTCGTGTCTGATATTTATGAGTTATTTTTCGGAGGGAAAAATGAAGATTTTTTTATTTTTATTGGCTGTCGTGGCGGTAATTTTTGCGTGGCGGTTTTATCCGGTAAATTCCTGGGACAAAACTTTCCCAAAAAGCGATAATGTTACTGTTAAAAAGGTAAAATTTAAAAATCGCTACGGTATTGAGCTGGTTGGGGATTTATACATACCCAAAAATAAAGTGACTGAAAAACTGCCGGCGATTGCCGTTTCCGGCCCTTTTGGTGCGGTTAAAGAGCAATCATCCGGTTTGTATGCTCAAACAATGGCGGAGAGAGGTTTTATTACTTTGGCTTTTGATCCGTCTTATACGGGCGAAAGCGGCGGGCATCCGCGTTTAGTCGCCTCACCGGATATCAATACGGAGGACATGAGTGCCGCAGTTGATTTTTTGAGTGTGCAAGATGATGTTGATGCCGATAAAATAGGCGTTATCGGAATTTGCGGATTTGGCGGTTTTGCTTTAAACGCTGCGGCGATGGATACAAGGATAAAGGCAACTGTTACTTCGACGATGTATGATATGAGCAGAGTTAATGCCAACGGCTATTTTGATACAATGGATAAGGAAGACCGTTATAAGCTTAAGCAAAAACTTAATGCCCAACGTACGGAAGACTTTAGAAACGGAACTTATGCAGCAGAAGCAGGGCTGCCGGATAAATTAACAGGAAAAGAACCGCAGTTTGTTAAGGATTATTATGATTATTACAAAACACCGCGCGGATATCATAAGCGTTCTAAAAACTCAAATACGGGCTGGAATATGACATCTTCTTTGTCGTTTATCAATATGCCCATTTTGGCTTACAGCGATGAAATTAAGAGTGCGGTTCTGATGATTCACGGCGAGAATGCTCATAGCCGCTATTTCAGCGAAGATGCTTATAAAAAACTGGTTGGCAATAACAAAGAACTTATGATTATTCCTAATGCCAACCATACAGATTTATATGATAGAACTGATATAATCCCGTTTGATAAAATAACGCAATTTTTCAGAGATAATTTGAAATAAGCGGAATTTTATCCGGTTTGTGATAAGCATCAGCAATGCAACCAGCGCTCTCTTCAGAGCGCTGGTTTGTTGTGCGGGACGAGGCTTCCGGCTGGTTTGAATGTTCGTCTGTGAAAATCGCATTGCGGGAAGATGTTACGAACTCGTGTACTGGCAATCTTTTATTTTTTGACAGCATTATCGGGTTTGAAGTTCGTCGGGGTTCGGAAAATATTTTGCTCATTTTATGTTTTTTTATTTTTGTGTTGACAAGTTGAAAATATGATTTTATATAATAGTCAAATATTAGACTATCAAATAATTTACTAAACGGATTTTATATGAAAAGGGAAGAAGTCAGAGCGTTTGTTAACCAATATTGCCATTTGCGGGATGTACAGTATGCGGCGTATACGGCTTGTGCGAGAAGGCATAATTTAACGACAAATGAGTTGTTTGTCCTGGATATTATTTGGTTTGCAGAGGATGGCTGTTTGCAGTCTTATATTTGTGAAAGAATGTCGGCAACCAAACAAACCATAAGCGCGATAATCAAAAAATTTTGGAAATCAGGTTATGTAACCCTTGCCGAATCTGAAACAGACCGGCGCAATAAAATCATCCGTTTTACTGATAAAGGCTATGACTATGCGAAAAAAATTATTCCTCCGGCGGCAAATGCAGAGATTGACGCGATGGCTGAGTTGGCTAAATCGGAAAATATTGCCGAGTTAGTACGGTTGACAATGTTATTTTCTGGTCTGATGAAGAGAAAATTTGATGAATTGAAATAGGATTATATTAAAATGGAACTTTATGAAGCAATTGAAAAACGCAGGACAATCCGGGATTTTGAAGATAAACCGGTTGATATGGAAGTTATCAAAAAAATTCTTTCCGCAGGTTTGAAAGCCCCGACAAACAATCACTTGCGCCAATGGGAATTTGTGATTATCAATGGTAAGAAAGAACGTTTACGCGTACTGAAGCTGGAAGATATGACAAATCCCGATGATTGTGACAAGATGCTGGATGGTTTCGGCATGACCGATACAGACCAAAGGGGAATGTATCATATCGCAATGCCAAAGCAGTTTTCCATGTTATATAATTCAGGATGTTTAATCTTGCCTTTCTTTAAGTTGCGTGAACCGTTGTTGCAACCGACTTGTCTTAGCTCTTTAAATGAATTTGCCTCTATTTGGCTTTGCATTGAAAATATTTTGTTGGCGGCTGCCGCGGAAGGCATATTCGGCGTTACCCGCATTCCGATGACAGAGGAATTGGAACATATTAGAAAAGCAATCAATCATCCTGACGATTATGCGATGCCTTGTTACATTGCTTTGGGATATCCTGCCAAAGATGCAAAAATACCGGTGCAAAAAGTTATTAATGTTGAAGACAGGATACATATCAATAATTGGTAAAATCGGCTCGGAAACTATGAGGCGAGCCTCGCCAATTCAACGGAGCTTTCTTCAGAGCGCTGGTTTGTTATACGGGATGAGGCTTCCGGCAGGTTTGAATGTTCGTTTGTGAAAATCATATTTCGGGAAGATTTTACGTACGAACTTGTGTATTGATAGTCCTTTATTTTTGGCAGCATTATCGGGTTTGAATCTTATCTGCGTTTCGGAAGTGCATTCTTAGAAGTTTGAGAAAATTTCTTATTCTAAACAGTTATTAAGAATTGCGGGATAACCTTCATCCGGGCTTATAGGTTCGTATTTTTGTAAAAAGTCGTTAAAACAATTTTCATCTATGAACAGTTCGCCAGGATTATTTGGGTTCCTTGTTATCATTTAAGCGGTGTATGATGGCGATACATTTTCCCTCAAAGTCTGACAGGGGCAAATTTGTTCCTAGGATATAGGCATCCAGTTCTTCCCCATCACCAGAGACAGTATTTGGAATATAGCCGTAATTAACCGGGTATATGAACCCATGCTTTGGATGAGATGAGCCTAAAAGGCGGTCTATTTTGGCTTTAACAATTTTTCCGATATAATGTTGCGAATTATTCATTTCACTTCTCTGTTTTTTATTTTAACAAATAAGAAGCTTATTGCCATAGAAATCAGCTCGAAAATTATAAGGTTGGCACAAGTTTGGGGATTTAGAATTTAATTTTTGTTAAAATTTCATCTTCATCATATTCCTTTTTTTCAAGTTTTGGCCAGGTGTCGAGGGAATCATTGTCAAAGCGAGGGAAAATGTGGATATGAAAATGAGGTACTGATTGTTGGGCAGACTTACCGCTGGCGTGTAAAATATTGATGCCGGTGGCGCCGAGGCATTCTTTCAGATGCAAGCTGATTTTTTTGGTAAACTTTATAATGTGTGTCAGCTCTTCCTCCGGGATATCGAAAATATTTTCAAAATGCTTATTGGGGATGACAAGCAGATGCCCGTACACCTCATATTTCTTGGTAAAAAGCAGGATAAAATATTGTCTTGATAAATTATTTTTGCCGGAAGTTTTTGATTATAAATCTTACAAAAAGCACACTCCATAAACGCCTCCTGTTATTTTATCCTTGTTTGCAGCTTAGTGTAATAGAACATATAAGTCAAAACAAAAGTTGGGGCGGCTGTGGTTTCTTGAAACGGCTGTAAATATTTCAGGTTGATTTTTTTTGCGGCAGGTGATTTAATATCCGTGGTAAAAGAAATGTATGAAGATTTTAAATTGGGGCATTTTATTATTTTTGGAGGAAAAGAAGATTTTGAAGATACGAAAGTTTGAGAGGGCTGATTTACCTCAAGTTTTGGAGTTGTGCCGGGAGGTTCGCCAGTATCATACAGATATTCTCGGCGGGTATTTTGCCGAGCAGGACGATGCGTTTGAGCAATCGGGGTTTTTGGCAACTCTGGAAGATGACAGGATGACAGCATTAGTTGCGGAAGAAGGTGAGGAAATTAACGGGTATTTATTGGCGGAGAAAAAGTATTCGCCGTATTTGAGAGAACCAAATGTTGTCCATATTTCAAATATTGGGGTGAAGAAAGGTCTGCGGGGAAAGGGCATCGGAAAAAAGCTTATGGATGCACTTTTTGAGATGTGCAAAGCAGAAGGTGTTGATGAAATCCGGCTTGGAGTATTTAATAAAAATACTGTTGCTTACAAATTTTATGAACGATATGGATTTGAACCCTTTGAACAGAGAATGAGCATCCGGCTCAAAGAACATACAGTTTGAGAAAAGCCGTCCAGTCCGCAAACTGCGGGTCAACTCCGCCCGTTCAGACGGATATCCGGCTTTAGCTTTAGCCTAATTCCATACAGAGGATGGGATACGGGTTTCCCTGTTCGTCAAAGTCAGTCCTTTTATACACTCTGAACCCCATGTGTTCATAAAAGCCGACGGCCTGTGGGTTTTGTTCGTTGACGCACACTTCATTGACGGCGTAGTTTTCGATGCCGTATTTTATCAGTTGCCGGCCCAGCCCTTTTCCCCTTTCTTCGGGCGCTATAAACAGCATTTCGATTTTTTTGCCTTCTATTCCCATAAAAGCGACAGGTTCGCTTTTTCCGTTTTCGGCAATAAGCAAATGCGATACGTTTTTTAACGCATCGGGAACATATCCTTTTATTTTTTCAATTTCTCCGGCAGACAAAAAGAGGTGCGTCGCCTTGACGGAAGCTTCCCATACTTTGACTAATTGCGCTATCAGCAGCGGGGGTCTTTGTGCGGGGATAAGCAGTTTCATTTCAGGGCTCCTGGTCTGGTTGGCAATAGAGAAAAAACGGGCAGAAAGCGGGGAAAATCTCTTTTTGCGCGTTACAATGCCGGAATTGCTGTCTGGGCAATACCGGAATTGTCGTTTGATTTTATATGATTTTTGCGGCAAAAGCAACAGAAAAATAATTGCAAGAAGAAAACAGTCGGCGGATAAAACAAGAGCCCTGCCGGTGGGGCAAGGCTTTTGAAGGAGGCGCACGGGCAGATCCGGTGGAAGACGCGGGCGGAGCCGGCCGGAGGGCAACGCGGGCAAATCCGGTGGAAAATGCGGGCGGTATGCGGCAGCCAGGCGTTTCGTCAGCATGACTGCGGGCGGCGGCTTAAGCGTCCGGCGTTTCAGTAATTCAGCCAGAGGACTTTGTTCTTTTGCTTCTTTTCCGCTTTGAATGCCTTATGTGCGAGGACGAGAAGCAGAAGCCCCCAGCAGGCATAAAAAGCGATACAGCAGATAATCAGGGGATGATTAAGTTTTTGAAATCTGACTGCGGCGTAAAAAAGAAGCGTCGTATCGACAGCCACAGGCCATAAAAAATAAGTCATCATCCAGCGGATAATGTTTTGCTGAGTTTTGTATGCCTTAACGGCTTCTTCGGAACTGGCGTACAAATAAGCGTGCTGCTTTTCATATACGTCGATTACCGGGTAGGCGCTTTGCGCGGGGTGTATCCCGTACTGATGCCGGAACAGGCTTACAGCCTCTTCAATCATTTTTTTATTCATAATCCTAAAATTTAATAATTAAACAACATAATCGAATTTGGGCGTTATCATAATTCCGTTGTCAGAAAAATCAAGAAATTTTGCGGAAGGAAGGGTAAAATCGGAGATTTTTGTGAAGAAGATGCAGGGGGATGGCTAGCAGCCGGGGAGGGGAAATAAAAGTACCCGTAAAAAAACGGCGCATTATTTTATAATCTGCTGGACAATGGAGCGCGGGCTTTTTAGACTGAGGGCAATTACATATTAATATTATATCATTATGGAAACAATTGTTATGAGGATTTTAATCTGGGCCGTTTTTGGCGTTGTAAGCTGTCTTTTTTCCGGCTGTTCGCTGGTTACTTGTGCGGCGGGCGGCGGATTTAATTTTTCCAGTTCGCCTTATTCAAGCTGGGAATCGTTTCAGCATGAGGGAGAGAGGTTTTTAATCAGCCCGCACGGAAAAAACGAGTACTACATCAGAAAGTATGACTGTTTTCTGTGGGGGAGCGTCGACCATCCGGTTAAGATGATGATCGGGTCCTTCTTTTTGCAGTACAAGGGATTTCCGTACTTCAGCATTTACCATAAGGGCGAAACGCAGCTCTTGGATGTGCGGGAAAATCCCGAACGGCGCTTTGATGCCGACGGATACGGCGTCCGGGTGCAGATACGCTATCGGGACGGGCGGAATGCGTTTGTGACGGTCACAAATCCGCGGGGAAACGCCAGACGATTCGAAATGCTGCTGCGGGACTGAACGGCTGCTGCGGGACTGAACGGCTTTCGGCGCGGTGGGCGTTGGAAACAAAAAACAGCTCCTTTTAGGGGCTGTTTTTTTGTAAAATGTCTGCTTTTCGGAGTATCTCGAGATACGGTGCACAACGGCGGCATTTAGGAAATTTTTTCCGGAATTGACATTAAGACGAGAGCGAGAATGAAGCAACAGACCAGCCACGGCCCGGTAATCTTTCCGGCGCCTTCTTCCGAACGGTCAGTTGCAATGTAGTACTCCGGGTTTTTGCGGTATTTTCGGTTTTCGCTGATTAAATCGGCGATAAGCAAAACGATGCCCAATACCAGAGAGGCACCGGCCCAAACCATAATTTTTGTTTCCAGGGACATAGTAATTTACTTTTGGTATAACATAATGATTGTTTGATGCGCGGATTATAATGCCGCCGTGGCAAAAATCAAACTTTTTGGGAAGCGGGAGAGGCGGGAGGCCGGGAAGGAAAGAAATGCGGGAAAGCATTGTGTCCGGCGGAAACAGAACGGCGAAGGCCGGGCAGAGGGAAAAGAAAAGTGTACAATCGTGTGGCAGGCATTGAAATTTTAAATTACGGGATTACAAGGTTGGGGAATTGGCGCGGTGCGGGCGGTATGAGACAGCGGCACGGCGCGGAAAACCCGGGCGGCGATACGGCGCGGAAAATCCGGACGGCGATACGGCGTGGAAAATCCGGACGGCGATACGGCGGGGAAAATCCGGACGGCGATACGGCGGGGAAAATCCGGGCGGCGGTGCTGCTTGAAACCGGAAAAGGGAAGGAAAAGGTCATGAAGAAAAGTCTGGTTGTTCTGGCGTTCGGGACGCTGGGGCTGGGTATTGCCGAGTTCGGCATGATGAGCATTTTGTCGGCGGCGGCCGAGGGGCTGGGAATTTCGATTGCAAAGGCGGGGCATTTGATATCCGCTTATGCGCTGGGCGTTTGTTTCGGTGCGGTGGCGTTGGTTTTTCTCTCGCGGGGAAAGCCGCTGAAGACACTGCTGATTGCGTTGATGGCGGTGATGTGCGCAGGCAACCTGCTGGCGGTGTTTGCGCCAAATTATGAACTCATGATGATGGCGCGGTTTATCTCCGGGCTGCCGCACGGCGGGTATTTCGGCGTGGCAGGGATTGCGGCGAAGAAGCTGGCGGCACGGGGCAAAGAGGTTGAGGCGGTATCGGTTATGATTTCAGGCATGACGGTGGCGAACCTGCTGGGAATACCGATGGCATCGTATCTGACGCATATTATGAGCTGGCATATGTTGTTTGCGGTGGTGGCCGCGTGGGGGCTGTTTACGATTTATGCCATTCGGGAATGGGTACCCGATATTGCACCGCTGCCGGCGACGAACTTTCGGGCGCAGTTTGCGTTTCTGCAAAAGCCGCAGCCGTGGCTTCTGCTGGCGACGATTATGCTCGGCAACGGCGGGCTGTTCTGCTGGTACAGCTATATTAACCCGATTATGGTGGAAACGGCCGGATTTCCGTTTTATTATATGGCGGGAATTATGATGCTGGCAGGGCTGGGGATGGTGCTCGGCAATTTTGTCAGCGGGAGGCTGTCGCTCAGAGTGCCGGCGGTGGAACTGACGGTGGCGATGATCGGGCTGATGTTTCTGGCTTCGGCCGGCATTCTGCTGCTGGCACCGCAGCCGTATGTTGCGCTGGCGCTGATGTTTTTTGGGGTATTCGGCCTGTTCGGCGTTTCCAGCCCGGAGCAGTCGCTGATTATCGATACGGCAAAGGGCGGCGAAATCCTCGGCGCTTCCGGTGCGCAGGTGGCATTTAACCTCGGCAATGCGCTCGGGGCTTATTTCGGCGGTCTGCCGATTGCCGCGGGATATGCGGTGCAGACGTCGGCAGCACCGGGTACGGCCTTATGCCTGCTGGGGCTGGCTACGGCTTATTATTTCGGCAAAGGGTATCGGCGGGCACAGGCGGCAGCGGCGGAAAACGGGAGCAAAACGGGGAAACAGGAATTGCGGACGAAAGACGGGGAAGAGTGAAAAAATGCAAGCGAAAAATATTTTTGCACTTTTATTGCCAAAAGTCTTGATTTTGATTTACGGACTTCCTAATTCAGAATCAGAACGTGGTACATATGCAAGCCGCCGATGAAACCGGAACCGCGGGAGATGTTTCCGAGCGGGGATACGCAGAGCGGCTGATGCAGACACGAACAGATTTTGGAGGATAAAATGACTGATACAAATATGACACGCAAAGACAACAATCACGGAATGCCTACGCATTACGGTTATAGAAACAAAGACTTTAACGATATGGTCAACAGCTTTTTCAACAACTGGCTGGACTTTCCGTACGAAAATACCGCAATGAAGGCGGCCGAGCCGAAACTGGAAGTCAGCGAGGACGAAAATGAAGTCAAAGTTGCGGCTGAATTGCCGGGAATGAGCGAGAAGGATGTTGATTTGGAGATTTCTGCCGACGGGTACCTGACAATTTCGGGCGAGAAAAAGCAGGAGCGCAAAGAACATGGCAAAGGAAGCTATTTCTCGGAATTTTCTTACGGGTCGTTCAAACGGACGGTGGCTCTGCCGTGGGATTTGCGGTTTGACGACGCAACGGCCGAATTTAACAACGGTGTGCTGAATGTCGTTATTCCGAAGTCGCAGGATGAGAAGGGCAAAAAGCGTAAAATTGAAATTACGCGCAAATAAGCCTGTAAGCGTCGGGGCATTTTGCCCGGCGCACTGCCGGGACAAAATTTTGTAAGCTGCTAATGGACAGAAGGGGCGGTGCAATGCCGCCCTTTTTGTATGTCTGCACATCGGTTTGGGCGGACGGGAAAAGACTTTTGCCGCGGGCTTTAAACACGGGCGGCGGGCAGTTATATAATCAGGCAGCAGCGAAACAACCGGACAGAAAGGAGGCAGATGATGAAAGCCGGACCACGGATTAAAGTTACCAAAGACGGACCATATGAAGTTCATAATATCGACCGTATTATGCGTTATCAGATTATTCCCGACGACGAGGGGGCAAGCGAGGAATACAGGGCAGACAGAAAGTACGATGTTGCGCAGAACCCGGTTTACGTCTGCCGCTGCGGGCGGACGCACCGCGCACCGTTTTGCGACGGTTCACATGCGGCGGCGGCCTGGGACGGCGAGGAGAGTGCCGGTTTTGCGCCGCTGGAAGACGGAGCGGAATATTTTGAAGGGCCAAACCTGCGGCTGGCGGATAATCCGAAGTTCTGCGCATATGCACGGTTTTGCGACGCAAAAGGGCGGGTGTGGAACCTTATTAATGCGGGAAACGACCGTGCGGACAAGCAGGCTATCCGCGAGGCGATGCTTTGCCCGGCGGGCAGGCTGGTAATGTACGATAAGGAAAGCGGCGAGGCATATGAACCCGAATATGAGCCTGAGGTGGCGGTGCTGGAAGATCCGGTTATTGAGGCGAGCGGGCCGGTTTTTGTCAAAGGCGGCATCGAAGTAGAGAGTGCTTCCGGACGCAGCTATGAAGTGCGCAACCGGCAGACGCTGTGCCGTTGCGGGCGTTCGCACAACAAGCCGTTTTGCGACGGTTCACACGCGGCGCAGCCGGTGTTTAAGGCTGCCGGCGAAGGGGAGAACAGCGAAGCTTAGCGTCCCAGAGTTCGTTTTCTGAGAGAAGCAACCATTGCCGCGTTTGCCTCTGAGGAATTGGCGCCGGTATTGCGGGCGGCAGCGTTTGGAATGGTGTCATGAGCGACGGTATCGGCGGTGTGTACGGTGTCGTGAGTGGCTGTGTCGGCGGCGCTTGCGGAGATGCCGTGTGTGGCAGAACTTGCGGCAGCGTTTGGAAAGGCCGTATCGGCGGCGCGGGGAGCGGTGGCATTTTGTGCGGGATTTCTGTCGTTATTCATCTCATCTGCCGGGCGGTTGAAAGCTTTGTCAAAATCTTCGTGCATTTCCTGTTTCAGCCGTTCCCTCTCCAGCTTATGAAGAGTGGCAATATCTAATTGGCGGACGTTTGCGGTGTAACGGTTGTTTTCTTCAGTCGGGGCGTAGTAATGTCCTCTGATTATGGCATAGTATCCGGCATCGCTTAATTTTTTTTCTTCGCGCCCCAAAATACTCTCGCTGTCTTCTTTCCAGCGGGCTTCCGTATCTTTCAGGAAGGTGGGACAAGCTGTGCCAAAATTTTCTCTTACATATTGCTGTGCACTTTCGTAGTCTTCGTTTTCATAAACGAGAGGGCGGTCTTCTTTTTTCAGAGTGAATTTTGAGGCGTAGCGTTCATAAAACCCCGGAAGGATTTTGTCCGCTTCTTCCTGTTTTTGCTGCGCGCATAAAACGGCGAGCTTGTCGGTCAGGCCGACGACGTTGTTATGAACCGCAAGGGATTGATAATCTTTCAGCGACAATATGCCCGCCTGAGCCTTGGGATACCACATGTTATCGTTTTCAACAGGATTGAACGGGTCTTTCCGGTTGCGGTTAATATTGTGTAAAGCCGTTTTGGGTATAATCAGGTGCATTGTCGGCGGCCGGATTGTTTTGTTTTCAACTTTCAAATCATTGAGTGGGCATCCGTCATAAAAAGCAACAGGAGCTACGACCTCCCGGTATTCAGCGAGGGCTTCCTCCGGCGTTTGGGGATTGTTGGCGGTATCAGGCATGCACGTTCTCCGTTTGTTGTTTATCAATAAAGAAATTATATCATAATGCAGGCAAAAAAGCAACAGCTTTACGGAAAATGACAAAAAGCGGCCGTGATGTCGGCGATTATGCTGCCGTGATGTCGGCGATTATGCGGCTGTGATGTCGGCGGTTGTCAGCGGGATGACGGTTTTGAGCGCGGGGAGCGGCAGTTCAACCTGATAGCCAATCATGCCGGCGCTGAAAATTATGGTGGGAAATCCGGCAGCGGTCTGGTCGACAACGGTCGGAAACTGCTTTTTCATGCCAATCGGCGAGCAGCCGCCGTGAACATAGCCGGTTAAGGGGAGAAGGTCTTTCTGTTTCAGCATTTCCACCGATTTTTCATTGACGGCGCGGGCGGCTTTTTTGAGGTCCAGTTCCGCGGCAACAGGCAGCATAAAAACGTAATGGGTGCCGGATTTGCCGGTGGTTACCAATGTTTTGAACACCTGTGCCGGATTTTGCCCGAGGGCGGCGGCGACTTCGGTGCCGGAAACGGCTCCGGTGGCGGCATAGCAATAGGTCTTGTAGGCAATTTTGTGTTTGTCGAGAATACGCATGGCGTTGGTTTTGACATTTGACATAGCGGCAATTTTCCTTACAGCATTATTTCTTGCAGCATTATCAGGCTGCCGGTTATGTATAAAACGGGCGGCAGTATTTGTAAAGCGAAATCTGTACCGTATATTTACGGGGTGCGTGTTTGCCGTAAAAGAAAAGCCCTTGCGCGGGGCAGGGGCTTTTCAGAGAGTTGGCAGCAGCAGGGGCTACAGCACGATATTGCCAAAGCGGGTCTTGAAAATCTGCAGGGCTTTGGCCGAAAGCTCGTGAATCTTGTTATAAAAAACAATCAGGGCGAGGTCGGCGTTTTCTACAAATTCCGGTTCGACATCTTCGTCAAAACGGTTTTCAGAGATAAATCCCTTTAAGAAGCAGGCGTCTCCCAGACAAATAAGCTCAACCTGTTCGGCCGGGGTTAACACACTTCTTGACAATGACTGCGCAGCGGCAACGGTATAGTCCTGGCTGCATAAAACAACATTTTCCATAAAAATATAATAAATTTAATAAAACATTCTTTAATATAGCGCAAAATAAGCAATGAGGCAAGCAAAAAATGCGTAAAGGGCAATTTTTTTTGCAAAAAGGTATGGATTTTGCAAAAGGGAACGGTATTAACAAGGGGGAGGGGGACGGCGTTTGCGGAATGAGCTTCGGCGTTTGCAGAATGGGAGACGGCGTTTGGCGCAGGCAGGAAGCGGCGGGCGCAACCGGAGCATTTTGTGAAAAAAAGGCTTGCAATTTGTCTCACCCCGTGCTATCATAAGAAAGCTGACTGATGCAGCTGCGTTGGTCATACAAGAAAAATC
>ENA-ORSS01001371-ORSS01001371.1-human-gut-metagenome-genome-assembly--contig:-NODE-1371-length-25106-cov-2.720889_pt1 | contig 25106 bp, 20 predicted proteins | sample MGYA00241899_ERZ509162 | MGnify/ENA primary metagenome ERZ509162 (study PRJEB26280, sample SAMEA2338641) | human gut metagenome | biome: human gut; feature: human-associated habitat; material: faeces... | reverse complement strand
GCAAGGGAATTGAGGTTTTCGCCGTGGTGTTTCAGAACGCCGTACATATGGTTCAGGTCGACGCTTGCGTTGAGATTGCCTGCCGCGAGTGCCTCGCCGCCGGATTTGAGCTTTTGAAGAGAAATCAGGATCAGAACCAGAAGCGGCGCTTCTGCAAGCTTTGCGATCCACTCTGTCAGCCCGTTTGTCTGAGGCCCATCGAAGCATGCACGCAGTGCAGGATCTCCCTGGCTTTTCTCTCCCTTTGCGCCCCATTCACTTCCATAATAAACGCAGGGGATTCCGGGCATACCAAACATCAGCGCATAAATAAGCGGCAGATGTTTTTCATTGGTAAGGATGCTTGCCACTCGCGTCACATCATGGTTGTCCACAAAGCTAAGCAGATGCTTTCCTTTATAAAGGGTCCAGTTTTCCGGGCCGAACTGGCGCAGCAGAGAGTGGACAATTTCAAACATATTCATACTGTTGAAGCTGGAATACAGTCCCTTATAGCATTCATAGTTAGTGGCAGAATGCAGCATGGAATCATTCATCAACCGGTTGTAATCCCCATGCAGCATTTCTCCGACAAGAAAGAAATCCGGCTTTAAGCTGTCGCAGAAGCTTCTCAGACGACGGACGAAATTTTCGTCCAGACAATAAGCGACATCCAGCCGCAGACCGTCAATATCAAACTCATCAATCCAAAATCTTGCACAGTCAAGAAGATAGTTTACTACCTCGTCATTGTGGAGATTAAGCTTTACAAGGTCGTAGTAACCTGCCCAGCCCTCATAGCTGAAACCGTCGTTATACGGGCTGTTGTTCCGGAAGTTTACATTTTCAAACCAAGACGCATATCTTGAATTTTCACGGTTCTGCTGAACATCTTTGAAGGCAAAGAAATCTCTTCCCACATGATTAAAAACGCCGTCAAGCATAATTCTGATGCCGTTATCGTGAAGTGTTTTGCAAATTTTTTTGAAAGATTCGTTGTCACCGAGCCGACAGTCGATTTTTTTATAATCAATAGTATCATAGCCGTGCTTTGAACTTTCAAAAACAGGGTTGAAAACAAGTGCGTTTACCGACATTGACTTCATATGGTCAATCCAGCCGTAAATTTTGTCAAGTCTGTATTCCTGTTTGAAATCATTCTCCTTTGGTGCTCCGCAAAAACCGAGCGGATAAATATTATAAATTACGGATTCATTTATATATCCCATTATATTATCTCCTTTTTGCACAGAATAAAGCAATGTACGAATGCAGTGTTTTGTGTACATTAGTCATAATTATAACACTAAAATTTCTATTGTGCAACTGAATAATTTGTGTTACAATGTAACATATTGATGATTTAAAAATGATTTAAAAAAAATCTCGGAGGAACAAAATGCTCAAAATACCCGAAAACAAAACAAGAAAAAAATTAAGAATCACACTTTGCGTGCTTTATCTCGTTGAAATCGTACTCTGTGCGTTGCCGTATTTCCAGTACATTGACGAAAAAAATGTACTCCATTCTTATTCCGTATTTGATATTATGTCTGTATGGGGACTCAGCGGTTCAAATGATGCGGTTTTTAAGTATTCGCTCTTTATGCCGATTTTCTTCATTATTCCGATTGCAGGATTTTTCTTCTGCGCTCTTGACAAAGAACGCAATATGAAGAATATCGTTTCAATCATCTGCTGTCTGCTCGGTGTGCTTTCAATTATCACAATGGTAAGCTATACAATCAGCCTTGCTTCTGTAATTGCACTTCTTTTGTACATCTCACAACGCTTTCAATCTTTGCAAGATTTACCGACAAAGATGCTACGAAAGCTCCTGTTAAGCAGAAAAACACAGATCCGAACAGGGAAGTGTAATTTTACAAATTTAAAGTTGAAAACGGAAAATTGAAAATTTCGGTCGGGAACACAGCATGCTTAATGCAAAGCATTGTTTTCCCGACTTTATTTTATAAAATTAAAACACGGCAGTTCATTATCTGAAATGATTGCCGTGTTTATTTTTGCCGATTTTATTTTTAAAATTCCGTCAGAACAATGTGTGCCTGAGAATTATCGAGGACTAACGGCTTATCCATATCAACTCTCTTTAGTTCTCCGTAGAGTCTGCCGAAAATTACGGTTGTTTTGTCCATATATGCCGCCATAGCCTCGCCTTTTACGGTGAACGGCTTGAATGTAATGTCAACTGCCGAATATCCCGCCTTAAAGTACCACGGTCTGTCAAGCTTTCCACCTGTGCTTTTAACATTTATCTGCGACAATTTTACAAGATGACCGTCTGTGAAAAAGCAATTTTCGTTGCCGTAACGGTTGTCGCCGACTCTGCTTGCAAGACAGAGGGAAAAGCGTTTTCCGTCAATAAAGCAGTCGGAGCTTAATCTCTGATAATTATGCTTTCTCGGCTTTGAAAAGCGTGTCCAGTCAAAGTAAGCGTTTGTGGTTGTTTCGTTTAAAGAATATTCCATACCGCCAACACGGATAATTCCGCCTGCGACAAATTTGGGAACAAAGCGTTTGAGATAAAAATATTTTCTGTCTCTCTCAAACGGTGCAATTTCGTTAAGACTTTCGCCCGCCGTCTTTTTGAGATTAATGTTAAAGTAAAGATTTTTTATGCCGCCAAAGTCGATAAAATCACATTTTAAAAATCTTCCGTTCGGTGTGTTTGTCAACTGCAGCTGAAGTCTTTTGTCTGTGTACAAAAGCTCTCCCGAACTGCCCGATTCGGGAAGCTCGTTCTTGCTGAAAACAAATTTCTTTACAACACAATCATAAATCACACCGCCTCTTTTAAGGTCGGCAACCGCAATTTTTACCGCAAATTCCATGCCTAAATTTTCAACCGAAAGATAGAGCGAAACCTCTGTGTTGCTTATGAAATAGCAATCTCTTTCGTTGTGTTTTCCGCTTGTTTTGCTCTGTTCGCTGTTATATTCAAAAACAGGCGTTCTTGCCCAGCCTGCACACATAACCTCTCCGTTTTCTTCAAAAACATTATGCTTTTCGGTTATCTCATGTTGCAAAACAATCCCTCCGTGTTCTCATTTTTAAAATTTTCCATAAAATCACACCATACAATATACACAAAATAATTATGCTTTTCAAGAATTATAACAAAACTGTAAATTTCGTTTTCTGCCGTCAACGGTATATGTACTAATTTTCTGATTTCATGAATAATCTGTAATAATATCATATACCTGTGGGGGCGGTTTTTATGAAGAAATTTGTCATTTTGCTTTTAATCTGCTTATGTTTTCTGCTTTGTTCATGCAGTGCCGACACATCGGGATATAAAAACGAGCTTACCTGCACAGACTGGAGTGCAGAGCTTGACGGCGGCGGAAAGATAAGCCTTTCGTTTGACGGTGAAAATGCGTCCCTTATTATGATGAGCGGAAAAGACAAGGCGGAGCTTTGCGGAAAATATGTTGCCGATGATACAACGCTTGTCATATTTGTGCCGAAACTTTACCGAAACTACACCTTTGAATATATTCCCCACGGAAAAAAACTTGATTTGTCATACAACGGTTCAAAAATTACGCTCAGCCGTGCCGATAACACGCAAAAAAACGAGTAAATCAGCCGTTCAATGTTTCTTATGTATATTTTGAGCGGAATACGCAGATTAACGAATAATTTTATTGATAAATAAAGTTGTGTGTGTTATAATGTTTTAAGCTATGTTATTATGCCATTTTTGGATTTTTTCGGAGGTATTGTTTTGGTAGTGTTTGGAATTGATCCCGGATATGCCATTGTAGGTTGGGGAGCAATCAATTTTCAATCGAATACATATAAAACCCTCGGTTACGGTGCAATTGAAACCGTTGCCGGAACTGATTTTAACAAACGGCTTGAGTACATCTATGACGAAACCTATGCTATTCTCAACAGATGTCGCCCTGACGCCCTTGCAATCGAAAAACTTTACTTTCAGACCAATCAGAAAACGGCTATCAATGTTGCTCAGGCAAGGGGAGTAACCCTGCTTGCGGCACAAAAACTTAAAATACCAATCTTTGAGTACACTCCTCTTCAGGTCAAAACGGCTGTAACGGGATACGGCAAGGCTAAAAAACCACAGGTTATGGAAATGACCGCAAGGCTTTTAAAGCTGAAAGAAATTCCGAAACCCGATGATACCTGTGACGCACTTGCAATTGCAATCTGTCACACACAGGCGGCAGGCTCACAGCTCAGAAGAGTAATGTACGGAAAGGGACTTTAAATATGCTTTATTCCGTAAGAGGAAAACTTATTGCTATAGAATCAAATGCAGCGGTAGTAGAGTGCGGCGGTGTCGGTTATATGTGCCAGACAACAATGAACACACTCAAAGCCGTAAAGCTTAACACAGAGGTAACGCTCTACACCTACCTTAATGTAAGGGAAGATGCGGTTGACCTTTTCGGCTTTGCAACAAAGGCAGAGCTTGAAACCTTTAAAAACCTCATCAGCGTAAGCGGTGTAGGTCCAAAGGCAGGACTTGCGGTTTTGTCGGAGCTCAGTCCCGAACAGGTTGCAATGGCGATTGCCTCCGATGACCTCAAAACAATTACAAGAGCACAGGGAATAGGCAAAAAAATTGCACAGAGAATTGTTCTTGAACTCAAGGACAAGCTTGCAAAAGCGGCTAAAGAGGACAGTTCCTTTGCACAGGCGGCACAGAACAGCGTGAATGTTTCAGCGGGAAATGTTCCGAAAGCAATCGAGGCACTCGGGGTTTTGGGCTATTCTCCGTCGGATGTTTCGCCCGTACTCGCAACACTCGACAGCGCCTTGCCTGTTGAACAGCTTATTTCGCTCACATTAAAACAGATGGGAAGACAGTAACATATGAGTAAAATGGAATTCTCGGATGAATTTGATTTTGAAAACAGAATAACCGATACTTCCGAAATTCCCGAAGATACGGCAGAGAGCGACAACCCTCTGCGACCGAAAACACTTTCGGAATACATAGGACAGGAAAAGGCAAAGGAAAACCTCAAGGTCTTTATCGAGGCGGCAAAAATCAGAGGCGAAACCCTTGACCATGTACTGCTCTACGGTCCTCCGGGACTCGGTAAAACAACTCTTTCGGGAATCATTGCGAATGAACTCGGTGTGTCAATGAGAATAACCTCAGGCCCTGCAATTGAAAAGCCGGGCGACCTTGCGGCATTGCTTACCAACCTTAACGAGGGCGATGTGCTTTTTATTGACGAAATTCACAGACTGAGCCGTTCCGTTGAAGAAATACTTTACCCTTCAATGGAGGACTTTGCAATTGACATCATCACGGGTAAAGGTCAGATGGCGGCTTCGTATCATCTGCCGTTGCCAAAATTTACACTTGTCGGAGCAACCACAAGAGCAGGTCAGCTGACCGCTCCTTTGCGTGACCGTTTCGGTGTGGTGTTAAGACTTGAGCTCTACACTCCCGAGGAGCTTGCACAGATTGTTGAAAGAAGTGCCGGAATCCTCGGAATAAAAATTGAACATGACGGTGCGCTTGAAATTGCGTCCCGTTCAAGGGGAACACCACGAATTGCAAACCGACTTTTAAAGCGTGTGCGTGACTTTGCACAGGTTATGTCAAACGGCGTCATCACACTTGAAACCGCAAGGACAGCACTTGACAGACTCGAAATTGACGAACTCGGTCTTGACCGCAACGACAGAAGAATGCTTGAGGCAATCGTTCGTTTTTACAACGGCGGTCCTGTCGGACTTGAAACACTTGCGGCGGCAATCGGTGAAGAGGCTGTAACAATCGAGGATGTCTATGAACCGTATCTTTTGCAGATAGGTTTTGTCAGCAGAACACCGAGGGGCAGATGCATAACTGCGGAGGCTTGCAAGCATCTCGGCTGTGAATTTCCTAAGGGCGTTGTAAATGCACAGCCTACACAGCCGACTCTCTTTGGTGACAGGGAGTCATAAATCAGTCACAATATGAGTGTATAATTCAACAGAGTGCAAAGCTTTTACTTGGGTTATACCGAAAATTGCAGTTTTGAAAATTTACAATCTACAAATTGTTTAACGGAGGAATATATATAATGGGAAGATTATTCGGTACAGACGGTGCAAGAGGTGTTGCAAACGCAGAGCTTACACCCGAACTTGCAATGAATATAGGCAGAGCGGCGGCAATGGTTCTTATCAGCGATGAGGTTGAACACCCCACAATTTTAATCGGTAAGGACACAAGACTTTCGGGCGATATGCTCGAGGGCGCACTTATTGCAGGACTTTGCTCGGTAGGTGCAAATGTTCACATTCTCGGGGTAGTCCCTACTCCTGCGGTTGCTTATCTTGTAGGCAAATACAATGCCGATGCAGGTATTATGATTTCCGCATCACACAACCCGTTTGAATTTAACGGTATCAAAATTTTCAGTTCTGACGGATGCAAGCTTCCCGATGCCCTCGAAAACAGAATTGAAGAAATCGTACTTGACCATGTTGTTCCGTATGCATCAGCAACAGATGAAAATATCGGCAGAGTAACATATGATACAGAGGCGGCTGATTTGTATATTGACCACCTTGTTTCGGCAGTTGACTGCGACTTTGAGGGTATGGAAATCGCACTTGACTGCTCAAACGGTTCTTCTTCAAGAACAGCCGAAAAGCTTTTCACAAAGCTTGGTGCAAAGGTTCATATGCTTTTTGACGAGCCTGACGGTGTGAACATCAACCGTGACTGCGGTTCAACTCATATGAGCAAATTGCAGAAGTATGTTCGTGAACACAAGCTTTCATGCGGTCTTGCATTTGACGGTGACGCCGACAGATGTCTTGCGGTTGACGAAAGCGGAAACCTTGTTGACGGCGATTATCTTATTGCAATCTGTGCAAATGATATGAAGCAAAGAGGCGTACTCAAAAAGAATGCCGTTGTCGGAACAATTATGACAAACATGGGCTTTAACAAATTCTGTGAAGAAAACGATATGCACTTTGTTTCAACAAAGGTTGGCGACAGATATGTTCTTGAGGCTATGATGCAGGAGGGCTACAACATCGGTGGCGAGCAGAGCGGTCACATCATTTTGCTTGACTACGCAACAACAGGCGACGGTCAGCTTTCAGGTGCAATGATTCTCAGCATTATGAAGAGAACAGGCGAAAAGCTCAGTCAGCTTGCAAAGATTATGGAGCGTTTGCCGCAGGTGCTCATTAATGTAAAGGTCAGCAGAGAGGGCAAGCTCTCATTCTATACAGACAGGGAAATCAAGGCTGAAATCGAAAGAGTTAGCGAAATCCTCGGTGACAGAGGCAGAATTCTTGTTCGTGTATCGGGAACAGAACCTCTCGTAAGAGTAATGCTAGAGGGCGAAAACCTCGAAGAAATTCAGAACCTTGCGGAAGAAGCCGCACAGGTAGTAAGGGAAAGACTTGCATAATGCGATTATCTGATAAATGGAAAGATTATGAACTTATAGATACCTCTGACGGGGAAAGACTTGAAAGATGGGGAGATATAATCCTTATCCGTCCCGATCCGCAGATTATCTGGTCAAGCGAAAAGAAAAATCCTCTTTGGTATTCGGCGCATGCCCGTTACCACCGCTCAAATCGTGGCGGAGGAAGTTGGGAACAGTACAAAAAAGTTCCCGACCGCTGGACTGTAAATTACGGCGACCTCGTTTTTAACATCAAGCCTATGGGATTCAAGCACACGGGTGTGTTCCCCGAACAGGCAGTTAACTGGGATTTTGCCGCAGAAAAAATAAAAAACGAAAACAGACCGCTTAAAATTCTCAACCTTTTCGGTTACACAGGATGTGCAACTCTTGCGTGTATGAACGCAGGTGCAACCGTTTGCCATGTTGACGCATCAAAGGGCATGGTTCAGTGGGCAAAGGAAAATGCCGCATCAAGCGGTATTGCCGACAGACCTGTCCGTTGGCTCGTTGACGATTGCGTAAAATTTGTACAGCGTGAAATCCGCCGTGGCAACAGGTATGACGGAATCATCATGGATCCTCCGTCATACGGCAGAGGTCCGGGCGGTGAGGTCTGGAAACTTGAAGAACAGCTTTATTCACTCGTAACCCTGTGCAAACAGGTTCTCTCAGACAATCCGCTGTTTTTCATTCTCAATTCCTACACAACGGGACTTTCTCCCGCTGTAATGGAGTATTTGCTCGGAGTTCTTTTGCAGAAGGACTTCGGCGGAAAAGTATCAAGCGATGAAATAGGACTGAAGGTGAGCGACACGGGACTTGTATTGCCGTGCGGCTCAACCGCAATATGGGAGAAATAATAAATGAGCTTTATTTCACTTGACAACATCAGCTTTTCATATTCTGACATTGAAAGCGGTCAGCCGTACAAAAATGCGGTTGACGGTGTTTCTCTCAATATCGAAAAGGGTGAATTTGTTGCCCTTCTCGGTCACAACGGATGCGGAAAGTCAACTGTTGCAAAACATCTCAACGCAATGCTATTGCCGGATAAGGGCAAAGTGTATGTTGACGGAGATGACACATCAGATGAAAACAAGACATATGACATAAGAGAAAAAGTGGGACTTGTACTTCAAAATCCCGACAACCAGCTTGTTGCAAGCGTTGTTGAGGAAGATGTTGCATTCGGCCCCGAAAACCTCGGAATACCGCCAAAGGAGATTCGACAGAGGGTTGACGATGCCCTCAAAGCCGTTGATATGTACGATTACCGTGAACACGCTCCGTTCAAGCTTTCGGGCGGTCAGAAACAGCGTATTGCAATTGCGGGAATTCTTGCAATGCAGCCGCAATGCATAGTTCTTGACGAACCCACGGCAATGCTTGACCCTAACGGCCGTGACGAGGTAATGACAACGCTTTTAAAACTCAACCGTGAAAAGAATATGACGGTTGTCCTCATCACACACTATATGGAAGAGGCAGTCCTTGCCGACAGAGTTGTCGTTATGGACGCAGGAAAAATCCTCACTCAGGGTACACCCGAAGATGTTTTTTCACAGGCGGAGCTGCTCAAAAAGCACCGTCTTGATGTTCCGCAGGCAACAGAGTTTGCATACAGACTCAGGGGGTGCGGAGTAAAATTTGATAAACTTCCTCTCAATGCAGAGCAATGTGTAAAAATGCTTGAGGAGGTGCTGTCATGAGCAAGGTGCTTGAACTGAAAAATTTAAGCTATGTTTACGGAACAGGCACTCCGTTTGAGAAAACCGCTGTCAATAATTTGAGCCTTTCAATTGAAAAAGGCGAATTTATCGGCATTATGGGACACACGGGCTCGGGCAAGTCAACACTTGTTCAAATGCTCAACGGACTTATGAAACCAACTTCGGGACAGGTTATTCTTGACGGCGAGGATATCTGGGCAAATCCCAAGGATATCAGAAAAATCCGTTTCAAAGTCGGAATGGTATTTCAGTATCCCGAATATCAGCTTTTTGAAGAAACCGTTGCCAAGGATATCGCATTCGGCCCTACGAATATGGGCAAGAGCGGTGCAGAGCTTGAAAAAGCGGTAAATGACGCCGCAAGATTTACCGGACTTAAAGATGAACTTCTTGAAAAATCTCCGTTCGACCTTTCGGGCGGTGAAAAGAGAAGGGCGGCAATTGCAGGCGTTATAGCAATGAATCCCGAGGTTCTCGTTCTTGACGAACCGACCGCAGGTCTTGATCCTATGGGCAGAGATGTGCTGTTGAGCCAGATTGTGCAGTATCACAAGGAACGCAAAAACACAGTTATCCTTGTATCCCACAGCATGGAAGACATTGCAAGGGTTGCCGATAAGATAATCGTTATGAACAAGTCAAACCTCGTTATGTTTGATAAGACGAAAGAAGTTTTCTCAAAGGGACGAGAGCTTGAAAAAATAGGACTTCGAGTACCGCAGATAACAAAGATTATGCTTGAACTGCGTGAAAAAGGTTTTAATGTTCCCGAAGGAATACTTACTGTTGATGAGGCAATGGACTGTATTTCCTCACTGCTTGACAAGGAGGGTAAAATATGGTAAGAGATGTTGCGTTCGGTCAGTATTTTCCTGCGAACAGCGTAATCCACAAATGTGATCCCCGTGCAAAGCTGATTATGCTTGTCGGATTTCTCGTAATTATTTTCTGTACTTTTAATTATGCTTCGCTTGCGCTTGTTGTGCTTTTTACCGCACTTTTTGTTGCGGCAAGCAAGGTGCCTGCAAAGTTCTATTTCAAAAGCATGAAAGTAATTATATTTATTATAATAGTAACCTCAATTCTCAATGTGTTCTACGGTTCAGGTGATCCGCTTGTACAATGGGGAATTTTCAAAATTACCTTAAACGGCATTAACAGAGCAATTTTTGTTTCGGTAAGAATCATCTGTCTTATCCTTGCAAGCTCCTGTCTTACATTCACAACCTCTCCGACAGAGCTTACGGACGCAATCGAAAGACTGATGAAGCCGCTTGCAAAACTGCACTTTCCCGTTCACGAGATTGCAATGATGATGTCGCTTGCTTTAAGATTTGTTCCCACACTTCTTGAAGAAACCGACAAAATTACTCAGGCTCAAAAGGCGAGAGGTGCCGATATGGAGTCGGGTAATATTATTCAGAGGGTAAAGGCGTTTATCCCTATTCTTATTCCGCTTTTTGTTTCGGCATTCAGAAGAGCCTATGAGCTTGCAACAGCTATGGAGTGCCGTTGCTACCGTGGCGGAACAGGAAGAACACGAATGAAAACTATTCATATGGCAAAGCGTGACTATGTATCTTTTGTAATGGTCGCACTTCTAATCAGCGGAGTGATTTTATGCAACATATTCCTGCCTGCGGCAGTTTAAGAAATCTTCTTCTCACAATTTCATATGACGGAAAAGAGTTCCACGGCTGGCAGATTCAGCAGAACGCAATGACGGTTCAGGAGGCTTTTCAAACTGCTCTTTCTAAGATTATCGGTGATGACTTTGATGTAAAGGGATGCAGTCGCACAGACAGCGGAGTTCACGCAAATATGTACTGCATCAGCCTTAAAACAGAGCATCCCATAAAGCCCGAAAGGCTCAAGGCGGCGCTTAACCGCTGGCTGCCGCTAAGCATTGCGGTTCTTGACTGCAAAGAGGTTGCACCCGATTTTCACGCCCGCTATTCCTGCACAAGCAAGGAATATATCTACAAAATCTGGAACAGCGAGGTGCGAAATCCGTTTCTTGACGGATACGCACTTCATTACAGATACAAAATTGACGAAAATCTGCTCGACAAAGCCGCTCAGGCATATGTCGGCAGACACGATTTCACTTCCTTTTGCACGCTTGATAACCGTGAAAAAGGGGATATGACCAGAAATGTAAAAGCCTTTTCGGTAACCCGTGAGGGCGACCTTGTTACAATGAAGGTTGAGGCTGACGGCTTTTTGTACAATATGGTTCGTATTATGGTGGGAACACTTCTCAGGATTCAGCAGGGTAAAATTGCTCCTGATGAAATTCCCTCCATTATAGAAAAGAAAAACAGAAAATATTCGGGTCCCACCGCACAGGCTTGCGGATTGTACCTGAATCGTGTGAATTATGAAAATGACAACAGTTCACAAAAAGGAGTGAACGCTGATGTTTAAAAAATTTAAAGGACATTATTCAAAACGAAAGACACATAAAACCGACAGAGATGTAATGAGCTATGAGGATATGCCTCTTGACGATTATGAACAGGAAAAAACCGAAATGTCGCCGCAGGCTGTCAAGAAAATCGTACTCGGTGCGTGTATTGCCATTGCGGCAGGACTTATAGTTTTTGCCTTTGCAAACCGTGACAAGCTCACATGGGAGAACATCTCAAACTGGTGGACTTATGATGTACTCGGAAATGCAGGTCACGGCTATCCCGTTGACATTATCGGTTCCGAGGTTTCATCAGGCAACTTTGCAGTGTCACAGGGACATGCTGTGTATGCGTCGGACACCTCGTTCGTAACCCTTACAAATTCGGGTACAGAGGTTGCACGACTTCAGCTTACACATTCAAATCCCATAATGAAAAACAATGAAAACAGATTTCTCACATACGGAATCGGCAGTTCAAGCTATGAGATAAGCAGTTTTGACGAAACGCTTTACTCAGGCAATGCCGAAAATAAAATATACACAGGTGATGTTGCCTCAAACGGTACATACTGTCTTGTTACCGAGGACAACGGTTATCTTACAACGCTGTATGCCTACAGCAAAAATAATAACAGAATTTACAAATATTCTTTTTCAGAGTATTATATAACATCGGTAGCAATTAACAAGGACGGCTCCGGTTGCGTTGCCACAGGTGTGTCAAGTGATAAGGGTTCAGCGGTAACGGGCGTTTATGTGCTTGATTTTTCACAGGAAAAGCCTGTTTCAACCTACAAAATTTCGGGTGACAGCGTGCTTGATTGCAAGTATCTGACCTCAGATACGGCGGTTCTTGTGGGCTCACAGGCAAGCTATATTGTTAAAAAAGGTGAAAAGAATTACAAAACAGTAAGCTATGAGGACAAAACTCTTTCAAATTACTGCTTTAACACAGATACATCAACCTATACAATGGCTCTTTCAAGGAGCGGTGACGGAAGAAGTGTTGCTCTCATAAGCTATAACAGCAACGGTGAGGCACAGTACACAATAAATACCGAACACAAAGCCGATTCGCTTTCTGTCTACAAGGGTACGGTTGCAATCCTTGACGGAAATGTTGTTTACGGTTATAATCAAAATGGCGATTTGCTTTATTCGACAAATTCGGGAACTGGTTCAAAAAAGATTGTGCTTGCCTCGGACTACACCGCTTACATTCTCAGCGTAAATCAAATTAGGTTTATTGACCTTGACAGTGTATCGAGCGACGATACCGCTCAAACTTCAAAACAGGAGTAATAAATTTGGTTGCAGATATAATTATTATTGCCGTGTTTGCGCTTTTGTTTTTTATTGATTTCAAGCGTGGCATAGCAATTACAATTCTCAATGTTGCAGGTGTGGCTCTCACGGGCTTTCTTGCATATCACATTTCAAATTTTCTTGCATCGTGGGTTTATACGGCATTTGTTCAGCAGACCTTAACAACAAATCTGCAACAAATGATTGACACTCAGGGCATCAACTCAGCCATTGCAAACAGTTTTTCGGCTTTGCCAAACTGGGTTATGGGAATGCTCGGATTCTTCCTTTCAATTTTCGGATTGGATTCAAGTGTCTATACAAACGATTTTCAGGTACCGAACTCTGCCGCAGCGGCGGTGTCGGCTTCGGTGGAAAATCTTATTCAGCCGGTTATCACAGGAATGTTCCGCTTGGTTATCGGTGTGGTTATATCAATAATTATCTTTATAATTATAAAAATTTTTGTCAAAAAACTTGCAAGAGTGTTTAAAATACCCGTGGTGAAACAGATTAATAAGCTTCTCGGCGGTGTGTTGGGACTTGCGGAGGCGGCAATCCTTGTATTTTTTGCCGTTAATATCTTTTCGGGAGTGCTTGAGTTTTCAAATCCCGAAATGCTTAATAACCCGATGATTTCGGGTGCTGTTTTTAAATTTTTCAGCGTTGCAGTCTGAATGAAGAAACAGGAGGGAACAGTAATGGAAAAAGAAAAAGATGTGTGGAGCTTTAAAACATCCGATTTGGTTACTATACCTAATATTATAACTTATGTAAGATTTGTGCTTATAATCCCGTTTGTATATTTTTTCCTTGCGGAACAGTATATATATGCGGCAATATGTATAGGTTTGTCGGGACTTTCCGATTGCTTTGACGGAATGGCTGCCAGAAAACTCAATCAGGTAACTCCTCTCGGAAAAATCCTTGATCCCATTGCAGACAAGGTAACGCTTTTTGCGGTCGTTATCTGTATGGTGATTTATGTGCCTATGGTTCTTCCGATTCTTGTAACACTTCTGGTCAAAGACCTTCTTATGCTCATCGGAGGTGCCGATTTAATCAAAAAAAGACTCACTCCGCCTTCTGCAAATTGGTACGGAAAGGTCGGAACAATTATTTTCTACTTTTCCGTATGTCTTATCGTATTTCTCAAGGCCTTTTTTGCCTACGAAAATATGGTGCTTGATCTGATATTGCTTTCGGTTACAGCCGCATCAATGCTATACGCTTTGTATCGTTACGGCAAAATCTATTTTGCAATGATTAAGGAGTACAACGAATCACTTAAAAAGACAGCTGACATTAAAAATAAATAAATTCCGACAAATAAATATTGAATTATTTGTTAAACAGTTGTATAATTCTTATATTACCATGACAGCAAATGTGCAATTTGGTGTCCTAAAAAGGAGTATGCTATGCTTTGTACAAGATGCGGAAAACGGCCTGCGGTTGTTTTCGTTTCAAATAATAATTCCAAAGACGCCCCAACGGCAGGTTATTGCCTTACCTGTGCAAAAGAGCTTGGAATCAAGCCGGTTGAGGATCTTATCAGCAAAATGGGTATCTCGGATGAGGACCTTGAAAATGTTCAGGATCAGATGAACACCCTCATGAACAGTATGGGTGACGGCGATATGTCACAGCTTATGGAACAGCTTGGTGCGGATAACCTTGCCGAGCAGATGGGCGATTTTGCTAAAGACGGTGACGGCAGTGAGGATGATGACTTCTCTCACGGTGCACCTGCATTCCCTGCATTTTTCAACAGTATGTTCGGCGGACAGAACAACAATGCGACAAATCAGGATAATAATAAAAAGGGCAAAAAAGAGAAAAAAGAAAAGAACAGAAAGCACATCAATCTTTACTGTGAAGACCTCACACGCAAGGCGAGAGAGGGCAAAATCGACCGCATTGTCGGCAGAGACAGCGAGATTGAGCGTGTAATTCAGATTCTTTCAAGAAGAACAAAGAACAATCCTTGCCTTATCGGTGAACCCGGTGTAGGTAAAACCGCTATTGCAGAGGGGCTTGCTCTCCGCATTGCCGCAGGAAATGTTCCTCAAAGACTTAAAAACAAGGAAATTCAGCTTCTTGATCTCACATCGCTTGTTGCAGGCACTCAGTTCAGAGGTCAGTTTGAAAGCAGAATCAAAGGTCTTGTTTCCGAAATCAAGGAGAACGGCAACATAATTCTCTTTATTGATGAGGTTCACAGCCTTGTCGGCACAGGTGACAACGAGGGTACAATGAATGCCGCAAATATCCTCAAACCGGCTCTTTCAAGGGGCGAGGTTCAGGTCATCGGTGCTACAACATTCAACGAATACAGAAAATATATCGAAAAGGATTCTGCTCTTGAAAGAAGATTTCAGCCCGTAAAGGTCGGCGAGCCTACAATTGCTCAGTCAATTGATGTTATTGCAGGCGTAAAAGGCTATTATGAGGCACATCACCGTGTAATTGTTGACGATGATATCGTTCGCAAGACAGTTGTCCTTTCCGAAAGATACATAACAGACCGTTTTCTTCCCGACAAAGCAATCGACCTTCTTGATGAAAGCTGTGCCTGTGCCGCTCTCCGCAACAAAAGCATGGAGCGTCACGATAAGCTTGAGGATGAAAGACAGAAGCTTCTTATCAGAAAGGACGCTCTTACAAATGCCGATGAGGTAAACTATGAACAGCTTGCCGAGGTCAACACAAGCCTTGCAAGAATTGACAGCGACCTTAAAGAAATTGATCCTGAAACTCTCGTTTCAAAGGTTACAGAGGAGGATATCGCCAAGGTCATCGAACTCTGGACAGGCATTCCCGCATCAAGAATCAAGGAAAACGAGCTTTCAAAGCTTGCCAACCTTGAGAACGAGCTTAAAAAGAAAATTATCGGTCAGGACGAGGCTGTAAAGGCTCTTGCATCTGCAATCAGAAGAAGCAGAGTTCAGATTTCACCTCGCCGCAGACCTGCATCGTTCATCTTTGTAGGTCCTACAGGTGTCGGTAAAACAGAGCTTGTAAAGGTTCTCAGCAAGGAACTTTTCGATACTCCCGAAACTCTTATCAGACTTGATATGAGTGAATTTATGGAGAAACATTCGGTTTCTAAAATTATCGGTTCACCCGGATATGTCGGTTACGATGAGGCAGGACAAGTAACGGAGAAAGTTCGCCGCAGACCTTATTCGGTTCTCCTCTTTGATGAAATCGAAAAGGCTCATCCCGATGTTCTCAATATTTTGCTCCAAATTCTTGACGAGGGCAGAGTTACAGACGCTCACGGTAGAACAGTAAACTTTGAAAATACTGTTATCATTATGACATCAAATGCCGGTTCTGCATCAAAGGACAGCGCATTAGGCTTTGGCAAGACTGAAGAAGATGCCTCAAAAGAAAAGGTTATGAAGGCACTTTCTGAGTTCCTCCGTCCCGAATTTATCGCAAGAGTTGACGAGGTTATCGTATTCAACAGCCTTAAAAAGGACGATTTTGTAAAGATTGCAGACCTTATGCTCTCTGAGTATGTACCGACTCTTGAGGAAAAGCACATCAAATTCACATTTGACGAAAAGGTTTGTCAGCTCCTTGCAGAAAAGTCATGTAACGGTGCAAGCGGTGCTCGTGACCTCAGAAACACAATTCGCAGAGAGGTTGAGGAGAAAATTGCAAACGCAATGATTGAGGCAGGTGCAGGCGGTGTTACTGCAATGCACCTTACAGCCGAAAACGGTGAGCCTGTTCTTCAGTCAATCTGATTTTTTACGGTAAAAGTTAACACATAAAATTTACGCATATCGGGCAGTCATAACGATTGCCCGATTTTTTGTATGCAGTATAATTCTATTAAAGAACAATCCCGCACGGCGAGCCGACTTTTCTTATTCGTGTAGATAGTTTGTAAATGTCAAAAAAAATATTGCATCATTACTTTCGGGAGTCCAAAGAACGCTCATACGGTTGGATTACACAGACAATTACAATGTTACGCTCAGGCATAATTTGTTTTGCATTATACAAACTGTCTACACGAGAGAAAAAAACACGAGAGAAAAAAACGGCTGTGTAGCATAATGTACACAGCCGTCTTTTGAAAATAAAATGAAAGAAAGATTAACCTTTTACAGCACCTGAAACAACACCCTCGATGATGTATTTCTGACAGGCAAAGTAGAAAATAATAATCGGAACGATGCTTAGAACGATAAGCGCCATAATAGCACTTGTGTCCGTATGACCGTAACTGCCGTTAAGATACTGAATGTGAATCGGAATAGTTTTGTAATCCATATCAAGAATAAGATAGGGGAGAAGGTAGTCGTTCCAAATCCACATTGTTTCAAGTATTGCAACCGAAATAAAAGTAGGTTTCATAATCGGAAGAACAATACCGAAGAAAGTTCTCAAAGGACCTGCTCCGTCAACATCTGCGGCTTCCTCAATTTCAACAGGAATTGATTTAACAAATCCCGAGAACATAAATACCGCAAGTCCTGCTCCGAATCCGAGGTATATAATCAAAATACCCCACGGAGTTGTAAGCTTGAGACTGTCGGCTGTCTTTGAGAGGGTAAACATTACCATCTGGAAAGGAATAACCATTGAGAAAATGCAGAAATAGTAGATGATTTTGCATATACGAGAATTTGAACGCTGCAAGTACCACGCACACATTGATGTGCAGAAAAGAATAAGCACAACACCGCCGATTGTAATGAAGAAGCTCCATACAATTGACTTCCAGAACGGATAGTTGCCGTGGAACATACCTGTCATATAGCTTTGAAAGCCCTGAAAACTGTCTGCATTCGGAAATTCAAAGATTGCACGGCTGATTGCCGCATTGCTCTTGAAGGAGTTCATCAGTACAATGAAAACGGGAGCAACATAGAATACTGACACAATAGAGAAGAGAATTGTTAAAATTTTCATTCCTACGGTTTGTTTTTTCTTTACAGGCCTATCCTTAGCCTTTGCTGCAACTTTTGCCATTACTGCTGAACCTCCTTTCTTCTTGTGAAGTAAAGCTGAATAAGGGCAATGATAACAACAATTACGAAGAAGATAACGCCCTCAGCCTGACCTACGCCACGAGAATTCTGGTTTGCATAGAATGTATTGTAAATATTGAGAGCCATCATTTCCGTCTGATAAACCATTGTACCGCTTCCCTGTGATACAATACCCGGAGCACCGCCTGTGAGGGCAAGGTTCTGGTCGAACAGCTTAAATGAGTTTGTAAGTGTAAGGAATGTGCAGATTGTGATGGAAGGCATCATCATCGGCAATGTTACATTTGTAAGCAACTGTTTTTTGCCTGCGCCGTCAATTTTAGCCGCCTCATAAAGATCATGAGGTACGCTCTGGAAACCGGCAATGTAAATAATCATCATATAACCTGCCTGTTGCCAGCACATAAGAATTACAAGTCCCCAGAAGCCGAAGTTTGCGTTAAGCGCAAGGTTTGTTCCGTAATACTGAAGAATACCGTTAAAAATGTACTGCCAGATGTAGCCGAGAATGATACCGCCTACAAGGTTAGGAACAAAGAAAACAGTTCTGAATACATTTGAGCCCCTGATTCCGAGCGTGAGTGCATACGCCACAAAAAACGCAATGAGGTTAATGAGTATAACCGATACTATAACAAACAGTACCGTAAACCAGAATGAATGTAAAAAGCCCTCATTCTGAAAAGCTTTGACATAGTTTCCGAACCCAATGAATACTGCGTCGCTTGTTGTTCTGAATTTACAGAATGAAAGGTAAATGCCGTTAAAGAACGGATATACAAAACCTATAAGGAAAGCAGCAAGAGTAGGAAGAACAAATATAAGAAAATAAATTTTTCTTTTAGGTTTTCTAAACATAATATTTTGCCTTTCCGTTCATAAGAAAGGGGGGCGGAATGCCGCCCCCCTACCGAACCTGTTAAATTAAAACAGAAATTTTACAATCAGCCGTTAGCCTTTGCATATTCTGTTTTCCAACCCTGTACAAATGCAGTCTTAACAGCGTCCCAGTCGCCTGTACCTGCTGCATACTGTGTAAGAGCTGTGCCAACACCGTTTTTCCAATCTTCACTTGGCATTGTTGTGAAGTTCCAGCTTACCGGAGTTTTGCCTGCTGCTGTGAGTTCGTTATCAATCTTAACAAATACATTGGTTGCTTCCTTAGCATTCTTGAAAGGAATTACAAATCCCATATCGTCAGCAAGAGCAGATGTACCTGTTTTGTTTGTTACACACCAGTTCAAGAATTCAAGAGTAGCTGCCTGATCGTCAGCACTTGCCTTGTTGTTTACACACCAGTAGTTCTCTGAACCTGTGCAAAGACCCTGATTAGCTTCATCGCCTACGCCGATGTAAATCGGGAGCATGCCGAGTTCGTCGTCCTTCATACCTGCCTTGGTAACTGTTGAATATTCCCAGCTGCCGTTCTGGAAGAATACTGCTTCGCCTGATGTGAACTCTGTTTCAGCGTCTGTACCCTTCTTGCTTGCGAGGTCTGCAGGATCACATGTTGAATCTTTGATGTAGAGATCCCAGATGTTCTTATAGTTTTCAAGGTATTTACCCTCGATAGCGTCTGTTGATTTGATGTTCTTATCCTTGTACTCAAAGTAGATAGGAAGGTTAGCAAGGTGAGTTTTGAATCTCCAGTCAGATGAAGAATCCATACCTGCTGATGTGAACGCACCCTTAACGCCGAGCTTATCCTTATTCTTCTGGATTTCATCGGCAACAGTCTTTAACTTCTCAAAGCTGTTGATGTCCTCAATTTTCTTAACCGAAGCAAAGTCAGAATCGCAATACTTCTGGAGAAGAGTCTTGTTGTAGATAATGCCGTATGTTTCAATTACATAAGCAATGCCGTAAACCTTGCCGTCTTCTTCAAGCGCATAATCCTTTGAAGTAAGCTGATTATAAATTTCTGATGAGCTGAGGTCTGCACAATAGTCTTTCCAGTTTGCAAGACCGACAGGACCGTTAACCTGGAAGAGTGTAGGAGCGTTGTCCTTGTCCATCTCTGCTGTAAGTGTTGACTCATAAGTACCCTCGGCAGCTGTCTTAACAGTTACCTCAACACCTGTTTCGTCCGTGTACTTCTTAGCAAGAGCCTGCCAATCCTTGTCCTGCTCAGGCTTAAAGTTAAGATAGTAAACTTTACCGTTTTTTGCGTTGCCTGCTGCACTTGAATCATCTTTTGATGAACCTGATGATGAAGAACCGCCGCAGCCTGCAAGAGCAGTAGCAGTCATCATACCTGCAACTGCAAGAGCTGCAGCTCTTTTGATTGTTGATTTTTTCATAGCTTTCACCTTAATTAAAAATATTTATCCGCTAAACCCGGATATTGGCGAGAGAACAACATTCTGTGTTCTCTCTATTGCAACAATCATAACACACTATTTATGAAAATACAATAGATTTTTTTAAAAATTTTCTCTGTGATTAGTCAAAACGAAGGTATTGACCAAATGTAATTTCAAAATCAAACAAAAAATAACCGCATATTATCTGAGTTTTGTGACTTATTTGTCAAATAAGAAATATTAAAGCAACATTAAAGTTACAATATTGTAACCTGTCAAATATGGTCATTCTATTGAAAATGACAAGTGCTTTGTGCTAAAATTATGTCAAATTTGTTTTTTAAGAAGGTTAATTTAGCAATCATGAAAAATTTCAATCAATCATCACTTGTACGATTTTTCACCCGATTTCCTAAGTTGTTATTTGCGGGATTGATGTACTCAATTCCGTTTGCTGTATTTTCCGGAATATTCATTCTCATAAGCTTTCTGTCCGGATTCAACAATGTAATATTATGGAGCTTGGGTATAATTCCCGCAATGCCGTTCTATTCCGGACTTGTAATGGTAATCCGCAAAATTTCGGTTGAAAAAGAGGATGTAAATGTTTTCAAAACTTTTGTACAGGCATTTCGTGAAAATCTGAAAAAATCAATCTTCAACGGATTTGTCGCTTACCTCATAGTAGCATGTTCGTTTTTTGCAATTCTCTATTACGGAACACTTGCTCAGACAGACATCGTTTACGGCTCTGTCTTTACCATATATATAGTGTTCTCAATTGCAATGCTGATTATGCTGTTCTATGTACCCCTGCTAACAATTACCTATGACCTCAGACTCCGTGACATTTATAAAAATTCACTCCTTTTGATTTTCGGTAAAATTCTCAGAAATATTGTAGCACTTGTGCTTGTCGTAATAGTTTCATTCGCAGTATTCCTCGCAGTAATCTATGCAAAGGGTGCAATGCTTGTTATTGCAGTTACTCTCTCGGTAATTTTCTACCCGATGATTGCAACCTATATAATAGTATCTGTAATCGCAAAAGGCGTGCAGGAGTCTGTCGGCTACTTCACAGGTGATAATGTGCAGTATGTCCTCACGGAAGAAGAAGTTCAGCGTGAAACCGAAGCAGTTGAAAACGCAAACTCCGATGATGATTACATCTTCGTCAACGGCAGAATGATTAAAAATCCGGCTAAAACGAATACGAAAGAGTAATTTTTAAAGCACTTTGCAGAATGACCCGACCCCCCAAAAGTTAGACCTAAAAAATCTAACTTTGGAGGTCGGTATTTTTATGTCAAAATACAGTTATGAATTCAAGAAGAAGGTAGTAATGGACTACATAAATGGAAAAGGAGGATATAAAAGTTTATGTAAAGAAAATGGGATACCGAGTCAAACAATATTACGAGATTGGATCTCAGTATACAAAGAATTTGGAAACAAAGGATTAATGCGATCAAGAGAAAAGAAAAATTACTCTTTTGAATTTAAGATGCATGTGGTAGAATTATACTTAACAACGGAAGTATCGTATCGAGAACTTGCATTGAGTTTAGGTATCAATAATCCACCAATGATAGCAAAATGGGTAACCGATTACCGTGCAGTTGGACCTGATGCGTTACGACCAAAGAGAAAAGGACGGAAACCCAAAGTGTCTAAACCAAAAAAGATAATACCTAACACAGAAAAAGAAAAAGCTGAATCAGAATATCTGAAACAGCTTGAAGATGAGAATTTAAGATTAAGGATTGAAAATGCGTATTTAAAAGAGCTGAGGAGATTGCGTTTGGAGGAAGAAAAACCTCCGAAAAACAGGCAAGAATAATACACAGTCTCCGAGGAGAATTCAGGCTAAAAGATATTCTTGCCGTAACAGGTTTTCCAAAGTCAACATATATGTATTGGCAAAATAGATTTGAGCGAGAGAACCTGGATGAAAAATTAGAAAAAGAAATTCTTGATATACGAAAAGTGCATAAAGACTATGGTTATCGCAGAATTTGGGGAGAATTGCGAAACAGAAATATTTTTGTAAACAAGAAAAAAGTTCAAAGAATTGTTCAGAAATTGAACCTGCAAGTAACCTCGTTTACTCATAAAAGCAGAAAATACAGTTCATACAAAGGTAAAGTAGGAAAGATTGCTCCAAACAGGATTAACCGTAGATTTAACACAAGTGTACCGCATCAGAAAATCACAACAGATACAAGTGAATTTAAGTATTATGAGGTTGACAGCAAGGGCAGAATGATAATCAAAAAGCTCTATTTTGATCCATTTATGGATATGTTTAACGGAGAAATTCTGAGTTTTGGCATATCTCAAAAGCCATCTGCCGAGAACATTATGAGTGCATTAGATGAAGCTATTACTATCACTAATGACTGTTCATATCGCAGGACTTTTCACTCTGACAGAGGATGGGCTTATCAGATGAAAGCATATTCACAAAAGCTGAAAGAAAACAGAATATTTCAGAGTATGTCAAGAAAAGGAAATTGTCACGATAACTCTGTTATGGAAAATTTCTTTGGAATATTAAAGCAAGAAATATATTATGGAAAAGTTTATTACAGCTATGAAGAGCTTAAACAAGCAATTATCAAATACATTGATTACTACAACAACAAGAGAATCAAACAGAAACTCGGCTGGTTAAGTCCGGTTGAGTACAGGATTAATGCCTTAGTTGCATAACAAAAGCGTAGCAGCTAAAAGCCACTACGCTTTCAAATCTAACTTTTGGGGGTCACCACAAATTGAAGTGCTTCTTCTTTTTGTTTATTCATTTATATTTGCTTCAATGCTTTCGTAAGGAATGCCTGCAAAACTGTTCAGTATTGCTTCAAAAATTATTTTTGCGCCTTTGCAGGGAACTGCCATGCCAATTTGCTTTCTTACACTTTCCTTGCTTCCGATGAATTTATATGAATCTTCAAAAGTTTGCAGTCTTGCTCGCTCTCTGTTGGTCAAGGCTCTGGGTTCTTTCCAGTGATAAATATGTGTGCCGCCTCCGCCGCTTCCAGTGACAGTGTAGGAAGGCTTTGTCGGATCAAGACGCTTATATATTTGACTGATTCTTGCACCCCTGACATTAAGCTGAAGCTCTTCCGGAAGATTTGCGGTAAAAGCATTTTCTCCGGGTTTTATGTGTTCCAGCCTTCTGATGACTGTGTCAGATTGTTTTGTTCTTTCGTTGTTAAATGCATCGTCAGGTATAGGAGGGACTTCTATAGCGGTTTTACATGTGTTGTCAATGCCGGAATATGGAGCAGGTGAAGGAACTTTATAGGTAACATTAATGTCATTTCGTATGCCAATAATAATAATTCTGTGTCTGGCCTGCGGTATCCCGTATTCCTCGAATTTATAGAGATGAGGGGTTATCTTATATCCGTTTATTCCGGCATTTCTGAGTTCGTCTAGTATTTTGACGAAAGCTTTGCCGTCATTAGCATTGCGAAGCCCGCCTACGTTTTCAGCAAGAAACCACTGAGGGTTAAACAGATTTAGTGCTTTAACTCCGTAAGAGTATAAAGGACCGTAAATTCCGTCCATCCCTTTTTGTTCACCTACGATGCTGTAATCGTTGCAAGGAAAGCCAAAAGCCAGAGCGTCAATTGGTTTTAGCTTGGTCATATCCAGTTTTCTGATATCTTCGTGATAAACTGTTTTTGGAGCTTTCGGACATATATTATATCTATAAGTATCGCATGTATCTTTGTCATAATCGTTGGCCCATTGATGTATAATTGAGAAACTTTTATCTTTTATTTTCGCATTCATTGCTCCCCAGGCAATTCCTCCCGGACCGCAGAAGAGCTCTCCTAATTTGAATTTCATAACTGTTTCCTTTCAGTGCTGCTTTGATATTATGTAATCAATTTGCCCCTGTATATGTTTTTTGTCGTCTTCAGTAAGCTTGTCTATCCCATGAAAGACTTGCGGGCAAATATTCAGTGCTTCATAAGTAAGATATCCAGCCTTAATATATAAATCAACAATGCTGATGTCATAAAAATCAGCCAATTGTTTAAGCATCAGGGGAGAAGGTTCCTGATATAGATTGTTTTCGAGTTTGCTGAGTCTGGAATCAGTAATTCCTGTTTTTTTATATACTTCATTCAGGCTAAGTTTTTTTTCTTCTCTAATTAGATGCAAATAAGTTCCAAGTGAATCCATCCAATCACCTCATTTATTATTATATCATTATTGCTGCGGTAATGCAAGTGATAATTTAGAAATGCTGCAATATCGCAGCATTTAATTTATATTTCAGCATTAACATAAAATTTAGCTCGTAATAAAATGCCAAATAATACAAATTTTAGAGAAAATAAGCAAAAAATATTGAAAAACCTCAAAGTTTGTGGTATAATTTCACTTAAGATATATTTCTCAAGATTTTATTTAACCTTTTGCACTATATAACAAATACATATGCTACCGGTTAGCTATTAGAATATTTGTTTCGGTGATAAACTGTATATAGTATATTATTACATCAATTATGGAAAAACAAATGAATTTTTATAGAAACTCTACATATATTGGAGAATAAAATTTTATAATCACTTGCATATAGGAAACAATGTTGACTTAACTGAATAGAGAAAATTAAAAAATGGAGATTTTTAGATGAGTTTAGTTTATAAACCTTAAAATCTGAAGTCATATTATTAATTCTGGGTGTTGTTGTAACCCAGATTACAACATTTGCAAAAACACTTAAAAAGTCTTTCTAATGTCTAATGTATTATTTGATAATGAAAGATTAATAATTAGTAGCTTTAGTAAAAATCACTTAGCTGATAGTTGCTATAAGGATTTGAGAATGAAATCAACTAATATTTATTTTGAAATAGGTTTGTTGACTTAAAAATTTAAAAATCATGATGGAAAATGCAGATATAATAAATGCG
>ENA-ORSS01001353-ORSS01001353.1-human-gut-metagenome-genome-assembly--contig:-NODE-1353-length-25263-cov-11.699659_pt1 | contig 25263 bp, 39 predicted proteins | sample MGYA00241899_ERZ509162 | MGnify/ENA primary metagenome ERZ509162 (study PRJEB26280, sample SAMEA2338641) | human gut metagenome | biome: human gut; feature: human-associated habitat; material: faeces... | reverse complement strand
AAGTAAAATAAGCGGAATAACGCTAATAGCACTGGTAGTGACAATTGTAGTTCTTTTAATATTAGCAGGAATAACAATAAGTTTGGTGTTTAGTGAAAATGGAATAATAGCAAAAGCAAAAGAAGCGGCAGAAAAAACAAACCAAGCAGCAATAAATGAACAAGAGCAAATGAATGGATTAGGTACAACTATTGAAAATATGTTAAATGGAACAGGTGGAGGAAGTACACCAGAAGATCCAACTAAGAATTGGGATTCAAATAAAGTAGACAAAGTGACAAGTGAAGATAATATAGTTGTACCGGTGCCAAAGGGATATACTGCATCAAGTGTGGCTACGGAAAATAAAGTGTCAGAAGGATTTGTAATATATGAGAATACAAATGGAGAAGATAAGAAAGAGGAAGTAAATGATAACAATAAAGATACAGCAAGAACAACAAGAAACCAATTTGTGTGGGTGCCAGTAGCAAATCCAAGTGAGATGTATGGAACAGATAAAGATGGGAAGAAGTGGGGAAAGTTATATAACTTCTCAGCAAATGGAATAACTGCGAAAAATTGGACAGAGCAAGATAGTGTAATAAGTATAACAGCAACATCTGGTGGTAGTAGTTTTCGTGAGCCAGATATAATAGATGCTGATTCTTCAAATAGTGTAACAATATCACAGCTAGAGACAGAATTTAATAACATGATAGAAAGTGTAAAAAAATATGGAGGATTTTATATAGGAAGGTATGAGACAGGTAACTTATCACAAGAAAAAGCATCTATAATAAAAAATAATAGTGATATAGGAAATCAAACATGGTATACAATGTATAAAAAAGCAAAAGGAATAGCAGTAAATAACAATGTAACAAGTAGTATGATATGGGGAAGTCAATGGGATGCAACATTGAGATGGATGTATAATAGTGGAAATGAAGAAAAGAAGAAATATACTTATGATAGTAGAGGAAAAGGAAACTATAGCAGTGATTCACCAATAGCAACAGGTTCAATAGAAGCATATGCAGTAAATAATATATATGATATGGCAGGAAATGTAAGTGATTGGACAATTGAAGCGTACAGCACCGTCCTTCGAGTTACTCGTGGTGGTAACTATAGCGACGATGGCAGCAACGGTCCAGCGTCTGTTCGCCGCAGCAGCAATCCGACGAACAGCATCGACAACTATGGTTTCCGTGTAGCTTTATATATGTAACCCTGTCCCCCTGTATGTAAAAAACTAGAAGAGGGTATACAATAGGATTATTAAGATGAAATAAGAAATTAAATAACAAGTCAGTAGCGGATTTATTCGCTACAAGGAGCAAAATTTTTCTATGACCGAAGGCTAATAGAAAAATTTTGCAACTATTCGTTGACAGGCGCCCGCCAACTATTCGTTGACAGGCGTTTTTATTATGCTTTTTAAAATTTACATAATATAAAATGCCGGAAAGGAAATAAAAATGAGTTTTAGTAAAATGGTAGAAGGACTAAAGGAAAGAGATAAAGAAAAATTATTAATAATAGGTTTAGGAGCATTTTATATAGCAATAGGAGAAGATGCGGTATTATTACATGAAAAATTAGGATTAAAATGTACATGTTTTAAAAATCATATATGTAAGGTTGGAATACCAAGAAATTCAATAGGAAAATATATAAAAGAGATAGAAAAATTGAAATATGGATATATTTTATATGACTACAATAGTAAAAATAAAAGATTACTAGAACTTTCTTATAAAGAAGGTAAGAAAAATAAAATAATGAATAAATTTAAAATGAATAATTATGATGAAAATAAAAAATTATAAAAATAAATTTTAAAAAATTATAAAAATAAATTTAACGATTATAAGATAAATAATTTAAATCATAAAAGAATAAAACAAATAAAAATAGAATATAAAAAGAATAAATTTGAGATTTAAGGCTATTTAAATATGCTACAAATTATGGTTATTTTGAAATCAACCTTATGTAAAAATAAATAATTCTTATTTTTTGGTTATTTATTCAAATCATAATTTAAAAAATAAAAATAAGATAATTTCATTTAAAACTATATAAAGAAAGAGTATGTTAAATCGTTTAAGCATATTTATAGAATTAATTTTATTTAGGTATATTTGGAAGTTATAGAACATAATCAGAATTATAGAACATAATCAAAATTTAGAAATAATATTAAAGTTATTAAATTCTTATTTTTAAAATATATTTCCTTATTTTATAGGTATTTAAGAATAAGAAATAGGTGTTCCAGTTAATTATGTTAATCAGGGGGTGGGAATATATAAACTATTTGATATGATTAAATATAGATGAGTTATAAAAATTGTATGTCTTATTACTGAGATTAATATAAAATAAATGATTAAAGAGTTATTTTAATTCAATTTTAATTTTGGTTGTTTGTAAAAATAAACGAAAATAAAATTTAGAATATATAAAAAGTATAAAATTAAGGGTGCGATTTTTAAGAAATACAATGGAAATAGGGGAGATTTTTAAGTTTTTCAAGAAAATTGTAGAGATAAATTGTTGAAATTTAGTCAAAGATTACTTGACTTTAAAAATAAAAAAAAGAGAGGAGTGTTGTGCAGGAGATGTGAGGAGTAGGTGATGTGTAGATGAAGCACTTTATGGGTTTGGACAAAAACAAAAACACTTAAAAAATGTAAAATAGGGGCATACAACATAAATTTAAAGCTATAAAACGCAAAAAATAAAAAATCATAAAAACAGATAATATGATTTTTTTTGAAAACTGAATAAGAAATCAAAAATACTATTTATAAAATTACAAGCTTTAACCAATTTCTTTTTAATTTTTTGAGAGCCTAAAAGCTTGAAAAGTATTGCAATCTTTATAAAATTAGCCATTACTAACTGTACTATGTGATTAATACAGTTAAAACACAATACCTCGCATTACATAGTAAAAACTATTTATACTTCGGCTCTTCGGCTCTTCGGCTCTTCGGCTCTTCAAATTATCTAATACACGACACTAAACAAATTTATATAAATCAATCTAAGCACTGAACAACTCTATCAAGTAAACACCAACAAAAATAATACAATAGTAATATTATAGTAACATTATAATAATATTTAAGTATATCTTATAATTAATTTATCTATGCTCTTTTTCCCATTTCTCAATACATTCATCAATAGCCCTATTTATAAAGGCATTCATACTTTCACCCGTATGAAGTATAAAATCCTTTATATAGTCTTTCTTACCTTTTTTAACTATTATACTGATTTTATCGTATGTTTTATCATTATATCTTTTAGCTGATTCTTTTTGTTTTTCTGAAACTTTTCCCATAAATAAAAACCATTCCTTTATTTATATAAATTAACTAAAATAATAATTTAAAAATAACTTATGTTTGTGCAAAAATAAATTAAAAAATAACGAAAAAGTGTTGACATACTACATCAGATGTAGTAAAATATAATCAAGCTAAAGATGAACCTTGAAAACCGAATAGAAATGCAATACGCTTTGTATCGGCGAAATTTGCGGGGACGGCAAGTAATACTTGTAAGAGCAAGTCAAGAGAGTTTGCGTATTGTAGTTAGTATTGTGTGCTAACATTTTTTATATTAAATCTCTTTTGTTTAGGGCGTTTGTTTAGTAGTCGCAAACTAAAATAAGACTACTTAAGACTACTGCCAAAACTTTAACTTTAAGAATTAATCTTAATTTTTAAAGTTTAAAAAATACTCTATATTGTGTCTGGTCTGGTAAACTGTCACAATATAGAGCCACACACACAAAATGACAAACTAATATTATAGTAGCTATAACTTAAGTATATCACTATAAGTATATCATTAGTGGGTATTTTTATTATAGCGAATGTTTAACAGTTTGTCAATAAAAATTTTATTATAAAGGAGTTTTTAAAAATGAAAGAAAAAGTTACTAAAAAGGCTATTATGCAAAATTATACTTGTATATCTGTAGGCTATTGCAATTTACAAACTTTATTGCAATATCACAACGCGCAATATTATACTTGCGGCTATGATGGATGGCACGCCGATATATATATATTTGGTGGCTATGCAATAGTTACGGGTTATCAGCCTTTCGGCAAAATCAAAGCTGATTATGACTTATGTCAAAAATACGAATTAGAGGCACAAAAAAAGAAAGAAAAATTTATAGATAATTCAGAAACCTTTGAAAAACTTATTGATAATTTTATAAAAGAAGTTATTAAAAAGTAAAAGTTTAAAGTTCCCGCGGGTTTATCTTTAAAGCCCGCGTCCACTGCCCGCAAGGGTAAAAAAATAAATAATATAAAGGATTGGTAAAAATGTTATCTAAAAAACAAATAAAAGCTATTCGTAAAAGTATCAAGCTATTTTCTGATGATATGCAAAACGCTTTCAAAAAAGAATGTTACTGTATGAATATTGACTATACAGACGGCACAAGTCAAAAATGCTCTTTTAAAAGACTAAAAAGTGCTTTAAAATATCTTAACACAATAATTAAATATGATTTATACACCGCTAAAGTAAAAGAAATATATTTTACTTTGCAAAGTATAAATGATTTATTTGAAATAGCATTGTATTTAGACGGAAAACTTGAACTATTGTAAATATTATCAAAATCCCCTGAAGAGTCTTTGAAAATTAAACTGAAACTCCCTTAACGGGAGTCGGGATTATACCCAAAAAAAAATAATTTTATAAAGGAGTAATTTATTATGTTAAAACTTAAAGGACTTAAAAAAGCAGTAGGAGATTATAATTGGTGTAAAAATGCCCCTTGTTGGAGGGCTGATTTAATGCTTGATACCTCAACGGGCGAATTATGGACAGATACTTTTTATGGCTTCAATTATAGTTGGAACGAATACCACGACAAGGATATTATTAATTTGTCATCGTTAATGAGAACGAAAGGCGAATATAGCGTATCAATGAAGACTATAAAAGCATTTCTTGAAAAGTATTTTAAAATAGCATAACACTGATGGACGAGGAAAGTATCCCCGTTAAAGTTACATTGTTATATCCAAAGTAAACAGGTACTTATACTAAAAGGAGGTTGTTATAATGGCAATCATGGAATGGGTTTTTGATAAAGAAAATTTTATGGGGTCAGCTAAAACATGGCTAATCAGTGGCTTTTGCTCTCTCACGGGAAAGACAAAAGATGATTATATTGCTGATGGTTATACAGTTTTAAGCGATGATGAATATTTTTCTTTTCTTGAAGAATGGGAAAATAAAAATTTTATCGGCAAATGGAAAGAGATAACAGAAGAAGAATATAATGATGCTCTAAATGTGTTGCCACCTGTTGCGTGGTATGACGGCGGATTTTTTATAAGTGAAAGATACACAAGTAATATTTCCGACTTTTACCAAAAGTATAACGGTAGATATTATACATCATATCAAAGATGGAGCACAAAAAGAGAAGATATAATAAAGTCTTTGTTGGAATTTATAAAGGAAAAATTAGTAGGCTAAAATAATTTATAAAGGAGAATGTATAAAATGAAATCGCAACACATTTTAGAAATGCTGAATGAGGGAAAAATAGAAGATTTAAAAGCCCTTTTGTCTGAGGAAATTTACAAGTCAGAACTGCAAGACAAGGGCGAAAAAGCTCGATACAGTGCAATGAAACGATACTACCGTTTTGCTGATAAAGACAAAGTAGAAATGCTAAAAAAGCCTTGTAAAGACATTGAATATAAAGGAAAATTGTATAATTGTTTTATAGATGGTTATTGCTTTACCGTCACAACAGAAAGTATTGGTAATATGAAAACTTATGACAACACCAATAATGATTATTACAACATTAACAAACTTATAAGTTTTAATGGCGATATGGAAAAATTGAATTTAAATAAAATATTGGCTATTGCGAAATCTAAAGGCTATAAATTTAAAAAATCCGAAGTAGATACAATTAACGCAGTATATTATTTAAAATATAAAGGAAGTTATTATAAAATAGGCTTATTAGATAAAGCTTATTCTATTATTAATGACGGAGAAGAAGCGGAAGTATATTATTCTGGAAAAAGTGATGTACTGATTATCAAGAATAATATCGGTATAGCTGGAATTTGTCCAATAATCATAAAAGGTGACATAGCAAACAAAATTATAATTGAGAAATAAAGGAGTATTTTTAAATGGAAACATATATTAACAAAATTAAATTATTTACAAAAGTGTATAATAAATTTAAGTCTATCGAAAATGAAAAAGACTTAAAGAAAAATAAATTGGCATTAGTTGATTATGAGGTATTATTTGAAATTCTAAAAAAGATTTCAAATTTTAAAGAATGTAGTGGTGTATGGTGTATGCAAGAAAATGTAGCAAATTGGTGTAAAAACCAAGGAATGTATGTAATACCACCAAAAGGAAGTGGACAGTATGATTCTGTTAATTATTGGATTAGTATAATCGAAAATTAAAGGAATGGAAAAATTAGGAAGTTGGGCGGTTAATTTTGAAATTATACTTGATGGAAAAGTGATAAAATTTGAAGATTTAAGCGAAAATTCACAAGAACATATTCTACAATGTATCAAAGATGATTATTATTCAGGAGAATTAGTTGAGGAGGAATTTTAATTATGAGTGGAAAATTTGAATTATTTATGTGTTGCTTGGGAAACGGTATAACCGTATGCAATAAAGCTGTAATGGAAAATAACGACTATAAAACAATAGCTCATATTTCAGAAGGTGGAAACATTAAACTGTATGTTAAAGAGTCTTACATTCCTTTAGAAGATATGAAAACTATTAAGAAACAAGCTGAAAATAAAAGGAAAGATTTTCAGGAAAAATTTAAAAAATTATCTAAATCATTGCAATATATGATAATTTTAGATAATATACCACTTAATAAATTTTTAGAATTTACTAAGGACAAAAGAAATTTAACGGAAAAATTACCTGAAATGAGAGAATATTATTATAGCATTGCTTAATAAATTTATTATTTTTATATACTATCTTCTTTCAGAGGATTTTTAAAAAATCCCTTTTTCATAACCTAAAATTAAGGCTGAAAAAACTCGAAAAAAATTATTCTTGCCACGCTAATTATCAAAAAAGGTGGCAAACATATTAAAAATTTAATGGAAAATTTAAGGAGGAAAATATGACACTAAAAGAATTTTTAGGCATTATTAATATGTCGGTGCGTTATAGAGTAACGGATAGAATGACAAGAGAAACTATCAAAGTATCAGCAAAAGACAAGGAAACGCTGAAACGGAAAATCTACATGGTTTTCCGGGATGAGGACGGTACACTAAATATTTGTCTCCATTAAATGGAAAACCTGAGCTGTTGGATGGAATAAATAAAATGCCAATTTTAATGGAAATATTATAATAATTATTCACTTTTGGGAAAATTTATGTTATAATAGTATATAAAATTACATAAAAGTTAGTGCTGGAGGGTTTCTGTAAACTTCCAGCCCATATAAAAGCTCAAAAAATAATTATAAAGGAGGCAATAAGTTTATGAAAACAGTAAAAACAATAATTGACGGAAAATTTATTAAGGTAGAAAGTCCTTACAATCCTGTTTTTATAAGAAAAGCTCGACAAATACAGGGGAGATGGGACAAACCTTATTGGATATTCCCATTAAAAAATAAAGAATATGTAATCAATGCTCTTCTTGCCTCATATGGAGAGTGTGGAAGTTTATCAGAAAATATACCTTGTGTAGATGTAATTATAGATATGGATAAATATCCTTGTGGTTGCTATTTAAAAATTGACACTTTAATAGTAGCGGAAAGACCTTCCAGAGATGCAGATGTAATTCTGTCACCTAAAGCATTGGTTATGCAAGGCGGTTTTGAAAAAAGCGGAGGTTCAGTTAAAAATCCTTGTATAGATGCCCTTAATGGAACAATCATTAAAGTGGAAAATATTCCTTTGGTGATTGCAGAAAGAGTTAAAGACTTGGATGGAATAACTATAATAAATCGTGACGAAAACAAGGATAAAAACAATAGAGAATTTCTCTTAGAAGAAAGAGAAAAGCTTGTAAAAAGAATTAAAGAAATTGATACTTTACTTAATAAATGAGGTGTTATTATGTTAGATTTTTTACTTGGACTTATTATAGGAAGAAGCAATCCTAATCAATGTTTTACTGATAAAAAATATAATAAATATTTGGAAAATCAAAGACGAATTAAAGAGGAAGCTTTTAGACAGCGTGAAGAAAAAGAGCGAAAAGAAAGAGAAGAAATACTTAAAAAAACTTGTTCGGTATCTCCTTTTTATCGTGATGAAAATATATATAATATTATTAGAGGATTGACTCTTAACCAGAGAGATTTTGATAAATTTGAAAGTCAAATTAAAAAAGGCTATGGATATATGTTTTTTATTGAGGTTGGAGAAATTAGTGAAACTGGATATATTTACCCACTGGAAAAAGTTTTCAAGAACCGCTCACTTGACAAAACCGTAGCAAAATTTATTGAATTATGTAATAGTGATGAACATCATTATCGAGTTGCAATAGAGTTTGGGTTAGGCAATGAAACAATCGTCACTACAAGAGTTATGTCTTGGTGTGAACGCTATAGAGAAGTAGTATATAACACTACCCCACTTTTTTCTATATCTTTTTGGAAAGATTTTAATGAAAGAAAAAGAAAGTTAGAGGAAAAAACATCGAAAGAAGGAGATGAAAATGATGACTTTAATTGATAATTATAAGATGATAAATTCTGAAAAGGATACTTCTATAATACTTTTACATTCATACGGAAAAACAGAAAAGAGAAAGAAAGATGGTAATTTAAAAGATACAAAGTGTAATAAAAAGGAAGATGAAAGTTCTGAAGTCTTTGCTTTTAATACTGAAGAAAAAATAAAAAGTATGATGGATGTCTTTAATAAACACATAGCTGAATCAAGAGCTAATACAATGGAAAAAAGAGCAAGAAGAAATAAATTAGTTTTTCTTGTTGGAATAAACATTGGTATTCGTGCTGGTGATTTGATTAAGCTAAAGTGGAATTTTTTTATTGAAAGTCTTAATTTTGATGGTACTGTGGAAAAATTTAAGGAATATTATGACTTAAAACCTGAAAAACAAAAGAAACAAAATAAATTTGTTCGTTTACACTTCAATGAAACTGTACGGAGGGCAATAAACGAATATGTGGAAAATTTCCCTATAACCAATTTGGAAGATTATATTTTCTTTGCAACAGATAATTCAAACGAACATATCTCATATCACGTTTTGTATGAAATGTTGAAAAAAACAGCCAAGGAAGCTGGAATAGAAGAAAATATAGGCACTCATTCTCTGAGGAAAACTTGGGGTTTTTGGTGTTGGCATAAGGCAATGGATAAATCTAAAGCATTGACGATTCTTCAAAAATGCTTCAATCATTCCAGCGTTGAAACCACATTGAAATATATAGGATTGCTTGATAGTGAAATAAAAGAAATGTATAACAGTATCGAGCTTGGTATGGAATATATATAATTTTTTGTCTAATGAGGTGATATTTTATTGAATAATAATTTTAATTGTGATATAATTCAAACAGAGGTGAGTTTGGATTATATGAATGAAAATGTTTTAATTGGAACAGCCATGTTGAATGAAATTTGGAATAGTCAACAAAAAGATTTATTCGATTTATTGATACCTTTTCTTAAATATTCAATAGATAGAACTACTAAAGTAAATGAACAGTTGGATATTTCAAAAATTAAAAATTATTTTAGAAAAGAATTTGGATATGAAAATATACCAACAAATGTTATTAGATGCTTATTAAATAGGCTTTCACCTAAAATATTAATAAAAAAACATAATAATTATATATTGATTAAATCTTTAAGTTCTGAGGCAGAAAAGATTTATCAACAAAGACAAATATATAAAGAACATAGAGAAAAAGTTGGAGAATCTTTGTCTCAATATTTAAATGAACATTTTCAATCATCTTATAATACAGATGAATCTATAAAAGCTTTAATAGATTTTTTTGTAACAAAAGGATTTATTGTTGTCAAAAATCCTAAAATTTTAGAAATGGTAACTCAGAAGAATGGAAAATTAGATTATTATATTGCAAACTTTATAATAGATGAAAATAATAGACAAAGCATTATTTTTGATTATATAAATGATATGGTTAAAGGTTTTTTTGTGTCAGCGGCTATATCTACGGAGTCAAAAACTGGAAATATGGTTAAATCTAAATTCAAAGATACTTCTTTCTTTTTAGACACAACAATTATCATTCAGGCTCTTGGATTTAAATTGAAAGCTGAAAAAGAGAATGCACTTGAAATGATAGAAATGTTAAAGAATAAAGGTGCAAAGGTGTGCTGCTTTCAACATACAATGTTAGAAATAAAAAATATATTAAGAGCATATAAACACAATTTGGAAAATCCATATCAAAAACCAACATCATTTAATACACTTGAAGCGTGGGATGAACAAAGATTTACACCTAATGATGTTGATAATTTTTTAGCAATATTAGAAAGAAGAATTTCTTCAATAGGGATTGAAATTATTAATCCAAATTTTAATGAAGAGGATTACAAAAAATGTGATATTAACTGTGCAGAATTACGAGACTTCATAGGAAATAATATTTTGTATAAGAATCAACAAGCACTTGATTTAGATGCTAATAGTATTTCAAGTATTTATGCTTTAAGAGCTGGAAATAAATCTAATGAAATTGAAAAATGTGGATATATTTTTGTTACACCTAATACTAAATTAGAAGCAAATGTAAATAGTTTCTTTAGCCAGAGAAATAAAAATGAAATATCATGTGTAATTTCTGATATTGATTTGTCATCAATTATTTGGATAAAAAATTATTCAACAAATAAGGACTATCCAAAATCTAAGTTAATCGAAAATGCGTTAATAAGTCTTGAACCATCCAACACATTTATGGAAAATTTTTTTGATATAGTAGAAAAATATAGAAAAAATGGCGGCATATCTGACGAAGAAGCAGTTGCAATTCGTACTGATATTTATTGTAGGCGGCAGTTGATGAATATGACAAATGGTAATCCTAAAAATATAAAGGAAAGTCATGTGCCTGAATTACAAAATTATATCAAAAAAATGTATTTAGGTAATGAATATGGAAAATCTGAGCAGATGCTTCAAAAATATCAAGAAGAACAAGATAAAAATAAAAAAGCTATAGACAATGCTATATCAGAAATATCTAAAAGTGCAAATAAAATTAAAAGATATGTAATGAAAATTATATTTACTATTTTTACATTAGTAATTTTTATTATTATATTAATATCACTATGCGATATGGTTGTTAATATATCTAAATGTTTTGAAGAATATACAAGTATTTGGGGGTTAATATGTAATATAATTGTAATTCTACTTGGTGTTTGGGGTGTATTTGATTTAATTTTTAGTAAAAAAGGTTTATTAAAAAAGAAGAGTGAATTTATTGCAGAATATTTTGCAAGTAAAGAAAAAGAAAAGAAGAAAAAAGAATTTGAAAAAATTCTTGGAAAAGAAGTATTTGATAAATATAAAATTTAAAAGATTTTATTAATAATTTAGTGGTGATAATATGAAGGCAGATTTTAAAATAAGTTCTAAAGATATAATCAATGAATATAAATCGGCTTCTTCTAAGTCTGCGGTTGGAAAAATTTTAGGAATATCTTACTCTAAAGTGGTTAAAACCTTATTATCTGCTGGTATTGACATAGAAGATGAACTTACTGATAATATATTTGATTTAAAATGTCAAGGTTTTACTAATCAAGAGATTTGTAAACAATTAAATATAAGTATGAAGGTATTAAATGCTCATACACCATATGCAAAAGGTGCATATGGACTACCAAATGATGAAATATCTGAAAAAGCTTTATATTATCGCCAATGGAAAAATAAGAATAAAAATAATTAATATTTGAAAGGAAGTATAATTATGTGGACTGTAAAAGAAGTGATAGATAATTCAGGAATGACAATAGCGGAATTTGCAAATCATTATGAAATACCTGTTGAAACATTAAAAGAATGGTATAATGATAAGGAAAATAAAAGAAACTTATTAGATAGAGAAATAACTAAAAAGAGAAAAAAGGAAAGTGGAAAAACTAAAATAAGCACATCTAAAGACGGATATAGATTCGCTAAATATGGAAAATTTACTCTTATGTTAGATAGAAATAATTCAAAAGAAGCAAGTATTGAAAATTATGATGAAATATTTCAGCAAGAAGCAGAGGAAAGAGAAATTGAACCAGTAGATATTATAATTCCAAATGAAATAGGTTTTATTAAAATAAAAAAGATTATATTTATGTCCTTTTCTCAAAGAAATATAGGTACAGTAAAAATCGAAAATGGAATAGAAAGAATAGAAGATAGTGCTTTTATATATTGCTTTAATTTAAGAAGTATTTCTATTCCTGAAAGCGTAAATTATATAAGTAAATACGCTTTTAAAGGTTGTAAAAATCTTGATGAGCAATCAAGACAAAAAATTCTTTCGCTTGCACCTGAAACCGAATTTGAATAAGAAAACATAATAAATGGAGATAAGTATGTTTAGAATATATGATAAGAAAAATCAAGTCTTTGTAACTTCTAACAATATAATGGTCAACCAAGATGGTTATTTATATAAAAATGAACCAACAAAAAATATACTTATTTTTCTTGATAATGATAGTAGGTATATAAAACAAGAAGGAATAGGAATTGTAGATGGTGATGGATGTTATATCTTTGTGGGAGATATAGTTAGAATTATATTGGATGATAAAAATAATACAAGAATAAATAAATTTGGCGTAGTATCTTATATTCCTCAGCTTGCTACATATATGGTTGTAGACCATAAAGACCAAATTTGTTATCCAATAAGAGCAAACAAAGATGAAATAGCAGATAATATTTGTATTATTGGAACAATTTTTGATAACAAAATTGAAGATTGGTTGTTTAATAATGAATTTAAAGATTGTTCTTTTAAAAAACAAAAAAATAAAGAATCAGATTATAAAATATTTGAGGATAAGAACTGTCATCAAAAAATAATTAAGCTTTTAAATGATACTAAAACTTTAAAAGTTAAAATGGATTATTATTTTGAATAAACTAATTACTTATATAAAGTAGGTGGAAAATATATGTCTGATATTTCTTTTCAGCAAATTTTAACTAAAACTATTATAGAAGTCGATAACAAATTTATGGAAAAAATATGGGATTCTCTTGAAAAACACATTAGGAGAGAATATGTTCCACCTTTATTTAGTGATTATACAATCATATTAACAGAAAAAGGTGCAAATAGAAAGATTATAGAAAAGAGTTTTGAGGAAACTGTTTATTTTTCTAATCTTTCTATCGAAGACCAGAAAAAGGCTATAGATAAAGCATTGAAAGAAAATGGTTTATCTGAAGATATTGTTCGATATTATTATGTAAAATATTTTTCTGCTACCGAGTGGGAAATAACTGTATTTGAATCTGAAAAAGATAAGATTGAGAAAGTATGGACAGTAGAATGTGTGTATAGAAACACACCGAGTGAAGATGGTGAATTTTATGGTATAAAAGTTAAATTAAATAAATATGATGATAATTCAATAGATTTTAAGAATCGAATGGCTACAAAATATGGGATTTATAATATGTCGGATTATGCAAGACAAATAGGCACATTTGCACTTGACCTTGTAAATGCAATATCTTATTATATGCAGCACTATAATCCAGATGTTGAATATAAATTAATCAAGGTAGAAGAACCTAAAAAAAGTAAAAGAAAAAATGGTAATGCTGGTTATAGGCAAAAAATCGTTTTAAAATCAAAAATATCAAGATACATTTTATCTGATGAAACACATAAAAATAATATTAAAAATATAAGAACCTATCGAAAAATAAAACCTTGCTGGCAGGTAAGAGGTTATTATCAAAGGTTTGGAAAAGAAAAGATTTTAAAATATATTCCTCCACGCATAAATTACAGGAGAGATATTAGTAAAACGGAAGATTTACAGCCAACACCCAATAGATATAATTTGATTGACAATGATGATAAATAAACCGCTCTCGTAAGCTGATGGAACAATTCGTTCTGTCAGCTTATTTTTGTTTTTAAAAAATATATATCATTATGCTTAGTTTTAAGGCTCTATAAGCGTTTTAAATAGAAGGTATGGAAAAATATACTAAGAATGAAATAAAGTGTATTACAGGGCAATTTAAAGCCAAATAGGACTATTCTACAATATAATATCCAATCTACTTGAAATAAACAAATAATATAAAGTTTATTTTTATTGGTAAATTTCTTATCAATTTTCAGATTTTTTCACCCTCTAACCCTAATTTTTTCATTTCAGACCGTTATAATATTTATATAATCTTATTTTATATATTTAAGGAATATAGTCTATCCACGAAAACAGGGTATTAAAAGCGTGGATAAATTTGTGGAGAGAGTATATTCATTTACTTATATATATGCGAAAAAATTGATGAGTTTGAATTGAGGTTTGAATTGGAGTTAAAAGGTGGAGAAGAAATCCCCACTCCAACTGCAATTCAGGATGTTGTATTAGAAAAATCAGGTTCCAACAGTCATAGAAATGTTTATGCCATCATTTCGTGATAAACTAAATAATCGTTTTGTTAAAAAACACTTTCACTTCCAGCTTGGCTTGCAGATATGGCTGATAAAGATGATGTAAATTGTTCTAAAATTTTACAAAATGCCCTTATGGACTATCTTGGAGTTAAACAATGATTTATTTTTAATGTTTAATTCAATAAAAATTAACCGCTCTCAGAGTTATTACTTTGAGGGCGGTTTTCGTTTAAGTGTATTAAAAATAAGTTGTAAATTTAATAATCACTTCAGTTGAATATTTGGCACTCATAGGAATTTCAACACCATTGATAAGTGTTATTTTGTTTCTTTCTATATCTCTTATTTTTCGAAGATTAACAATGTATCCAGAGTGACAACGACAAAATACAGGAGGTAGTTCTTTTATCAAATTTTTAATTAAAATTCTTTGAATAAAAATATCATTATCAGTAACAATTTTAACATTGTTACCTCTACTTTCACAATAAAAAATTCGATTTAAAACTATACTATGATATTGTCCTTTGTATTTATAGACATATCTTTGATGAAGTGTAGCAAAATCTTCAAGCATAGACTGTATACCTTCGGTTAATGCTTTTTCATCTCCTTTTTTTATAAAACGATATACTCTATGCTTGATAGATTCACCAATAAATTCTGTATAGCTTGTCACATAAAAAATAATAATGCTTTCATTTTGAGTATATAACTTGTCACCAACATTCAATCCATTAATTTCTGGCATATCAATGTCAAGAAAAACAACATCAAAAGGACTATTTGAATGTGCTTCTAAAAGTTCTAAAGGGCTGGTATAAGCAAAAAAATTGAATTCAAAATTGTAATTATCATACTTAGCAATAATATCTTTTGTTAATTTTATTAAATTTTTAAGAGTAGCGTTGTCATCATCACAAAATGCAATATTCATACTTATATTATCTGAAGATTTATCAAATATTATAAATGGGAATTTATTGTTAATTTGGAATTGTTTGAAAATTATATTGAAATTAGATGTAATTATATTGTTTTCTACATTTAAAGCTACTAAAATGTTATAACTATATTAGCAATAAATTCCAATGTAATGACGAAAGGGCGTGATTAAAATGTGCTTATAATCAAAAAGAACGGCTTACAAGCCGTTCTGAAAGGTGGGAATAGTTATATGTATATTTAATCAATTTTGAGCCATTTGCCACTGTTTTTAGCTTTATAAATGCAATCATCGCTAAACCACATAAAATCGTAATCGACTTTATAAGTACCATTATTATTATACCCATTTACATAACTTACTGTGTACATTTTACATTCTTCAAATCTACCGCACCAATCACATTCTTTTTCATGATAAGTTTTTTCACCTGTACAGCAAGTATTAAAAAAATTAATCATAAAACAAATGCCTACAATAGAAAGTATAATAAGTACAACCCATGTCTTAACTGTATTTGTTCTTTCTTCTAAAGTTTCTTCTTCTGATTCTTCTTCTAAGCTTTCTTCTTCTAAAAATTCTTTGTCTAAGGTTTCTTCGTTTGTACTTTCTTCATCTAATAAAAATTTTTTCGTTTTCTTCATATTTTCCATACCTGATACCACCTTATGTATAATTTACAAATTATATAATGATAACTTGCTATTTATATTATAATTTGATAATTTACTAAAGTCAAGGATTTAATAAAAATATTTCTATTTTTTGTGAAATAAATTAGCTTGTAAAGTACGAACAAATGTTCTATAATTAAAAGAAAGGAGGGGTGAAAATGAAATATAAAGAGTGGATAATGATATTACTTGATAAGATAGATGATGAGGAGGTATTAAAGAGAATATTTCGTTATATACATAAACTTATTGTTAATTAAAAATAAAAAAATCAAACAGTTCAAGACTTGTTTCCAAATTAAAAGTAGTGTGTCTTGTTCTGTTTGATTTTTTTAATTGACTTTTTATTTAAAAAATTTTTTTAAGGATTTCAACAAATCCTTCTCTTTCTTTTTCAGATAAAGATAAATAGTTTTTAAGAATTTCTATTTCGGTTTCATTTAAGTTGTATTGTGTAGCAAGCTCGTCTAAAACACCTTCTGGTTCTGGTAAAAATATATCGCCTTTACCAGTTTCAAGCCATACTATATTGACATTAAATTCTCTGCTAATAGACCGTAAAGTCTGTTCGCTTATTGCTCTTTTGCCGTTTTCGTAATTACAAATTGCCGATTCAGTAACGCCAATTTTTTTTGCGAACTCTGATTGAGTAAGTTTTATTTTTTTTCTTAGTGTTTTTATACGCTCATTTTTATCCATTATTCGTTCACCTCCACTATTATAATAGCAAAAAAACTTTTCAATGTCAAGTTTTTTTAAAAAAACCATTGACAAACATTTCGATGTGTAGTAAAATATTAACAATGAAAAGAAAATCGAGGTGAAAAACATGAAAGACAAGATGAATAATTTTGAAAGTGCTATTGAGTTACTCGAAACATTAAAGACAATGACAAGTGATGAACAGAAGCTTGCTCTTATGCTCATCAAAGGTTATTCAGCAGGCATTAAGGTTAAAAATGCTAATGTAGGAACAGTTTAACAACGATTTAAAGAAGGGGACAGTAATATGAATAAATACGGTAGTTATAAAGATTTAAAAGAAATTGTGTTTAGTTTGGCATATTCATATTTGCACGCAACACAACTTCCATATAAAGTTGAGGATGCAGACCATGCTTATCTTGCAGTAGAAAAAATTTTGGTTTTTGCAGGCTTAGACCAAGAATTTCGTGAGTATATAAAAATGCGAAAAAAATCAGGTCATGCTGCTTATGCAAAGTACATTGAAGAAAAGAATAGTAACGAAAGCAAAAATGAAAACGAATAAGTTTTTACCGATAGGATAGTTTAATCTGCATTTCGATTCGCTTGGTTATGATATTATCGGCAATTTGAGCTAATGTAGGCAAAGATAGGCTACCGATATTTTCAGCTATTGATTTTGTTTCATTCCAAATATTATCTTCTCTTATATTGGCAAGAAAAAGATAACCTTGTGATGATAAGTCTTTTATAAAGATAGAAAATTTATCATAGTCATTATCATCGTATTTTACATCAAGTATAAGCCTATAATATTCGCATTGTTTGATATGATAAACAACTTCTTCGTAAGAATACTTGCGTAACAATTCAGGGTTGTTATCAAAGCCACCATTGTAATACATACCTTTATTACTGATACATATTTCTTCAACGGATAAGAGAATATCACGAACGCAATCAGGGTTCAATTTCATGTTAAATACCACCTTATGTATAATTTACAAATTATTCAACAATAACTTGTTATTTATATTATAATTTGATAATATACGAAAGTCAAGGTTTTAATAAAAATATTTTGATTTTTTGTGAAATAAATTAGTGTATAGTATATGAATTAAATTGGTTGTTAAGGGTCGCATTTCAAATGATACCCTTAGAGAAAGGAAAGTGTTCATGAATCATAGAGAAAATGATAGTCTATATCAAGATGATATGAATATTTATAAAATTAAAAGTACACAAGTTATTCTTGTTATAAAAATTACAACACCATTTTATAGTAAAGATAACTTTCTAAAAACAAATTTTAAAACGCAATATAGGTCTTTATCTGGTGTTTTATTGTGGGAAGAAGATACAACAGATAAAGAGCCTAATACAAATTTAGAATTTGTTCCTATTATTAGGAATGTGTTTCTTGTTGATATTAGTGCCGGTAAGAATACTACTGAATGCCATTTGACTCACAAAATGCAATATTTGTCACTTAGTGGCAAATTATTATCAGAAAAATTAGTAGGTGAAACACAAGATAACGGTAGTAATATTGTGGATGAGTTTCCACTTGAAACATTAAAAAGTATTCTTGGTAGTTTTTATACAAACAGAAAAGATTAATTTTTAGAATTGGTTGAATTTTGGCTTTTATTGTTATTTTTAGATTCAGTAAACTTTTGTGCATCTAAGAAAACAAGTTCTGTATTTATAAATGAAACCATAACATCAATAAATACAAGCATATCTTCTATGTTGTAGTCTAAATTCTTTTTAATATAGTGAGTTTCGTCATTACCAATCCATGTGGCAGCCGTAGCTAAGTTTTTTATCTGAGAACTTTCAATGTATTTACTTATACATGGTGAGAGATTAAGGGATTTTATATTAACTGATTCATTAGGGTTTAAAAAAATCACATAGTCTTTTACCAAAAATTCAAGAGCTTTTCTGTAACCTATACCTGATATTTTAGTTAAACCTTGTTGTTGAGCTATATACGCTTGATTATAAATTTCACAAAAATCTGGCGATAGTTTTTGAATCAATTTTGGAAAATCTTTTGTATTGTAAGATTCTTTAGGTGAAAAGGATATTAAATTTGTGGTTTGATAATATAACACTTCGTAATGACCAATAAAAAATTTTTCACACTTACTACAAAAGTAAAATGAAAATAATTCATTGTTTTCATTGTCTTTTCGAATAAGCCAGTTAGTTATAGGTTCAATTTGTGTAACAGTGTTGCACATCGGACAATTAGAAGGTGTTTGAATTTCAATATGGGCACCACATATTCCATCATTGGGAAATACAGGAATGTCTGAGATTGTAATTAACATTATATTTTACCTCTTTCTACAATATATTACTTATATAGTATCACAAGGTAAAATAGTAGTCAATTAGTTTTATGGTTTGAAAGGGGTAAACTTAGATGAATTACATTGTGTTATTTTCATTGATTTCTAATATTACAATTACATTTTTATCAATACTTAATTTACTTACAAAATGCCAAAATACCTGTTATGGCAGAAATAATACCTGCGATAATACCAGCTTTTGTCCAAATAATCGAAGATTGCGACCATTCCTTATTTCTTGTGTTATTAATATCTTCTGTACTGGCATTAGTTTCGGTGTATTTGTTATTAGCTTTTTTTGTTAAATAATTGATTGATACTTTTTATCACAGTATTAGGAAAAGTACAATAGAAAGGTATGATGAAATGTACGAAGTTGTTAAAACATTTACAAATAAAGATTTCGGCAAATTGAGAGTTGTGTGTATTGATAATGAGTTCTTTCTTATAAGTAAGGATTTAGGAGAGTTCTTAGGATATGTAAATATAAGCAATGCTGTAGTAGTCCATGTTGACAAAAAAGACAGAAAACATTGTTTGATTAATACTTCTTTTGGTATTCAAAAAATGGTAGTTGTAAATAAGAATGGAGTTTATAGTCTTATCTATAATGTTAAGTCACAAAGAGGTAAGAACGCAAGAGATTGGATAATTCAAAATGTAATTCCAGAACTTTATGAAAATTATGAAAATAAAGAATTGAGTGTTTTGAATTTATCACAGGAAAATGAAAGGAGTTTAAATATGAACGAAATTATCAAAATTAACTATGACAGCGAACAGCCAACAGTACTCGGCAGAGATTTGCACAAGGCTTTGGAAGTTAAGACCGCTTATAAGGACTGGTTTCCAAGAATGTGCGATTATGGTTTTGAAGAGGGAAAAGACTTTTGCTCATTTTTGAGCGAAAGTACAGGAGGCAGACCAAGCACAGACCACCAACTTACAATCCCTATGGCAAAAGAAATATGTATGCTTCAACGCTCCGAAAAGGGCAAGATGTTCAGACAGTACTTTATAAGCATTGAGGAACAGTGGAACACACCCGATGTGGTTATAGCAAGAGCATTATTGATGACAAACAAGAAATTGGAAGAATTAAAAAATAAGAATTTACTTCTTAAAGCCGAAAATAAAGCACTTGAAGCCGAGAATACCAAAAAGGAAAATATCATTCAAGAAAATCAACCAAAAGTTGACTTTGCAGAAGGTATCACAGCAAGCAAAGGAACTATTTCAATGAGCCAATTTGCGAAAATGGTAAGTAAGGAAACTGGTAAAACGATTGGAAGAAATGCAATTCTTCTTTGGTTAAGACAGCAGAAAATTTTGATGAGAACTAATGAACCTTATCAAATGTATAAGAAATATTTTGAATATGTTCCAGTTCTTAATCATTGGGGCAAAGGTGGCTTTGCAACAAGGGTTACGGGCAAAGGACAAAAATGGTTATTTGAGAGATTAAGAAAGGCTGGTGTAATCGGAGAAAAGAAAAATACAAAATTGGTAAGTGTTAGTGTAGTTCAAGGTGATGAAGATGATTTATCTTGGGTAGATGAAATATAAATAGAAATCATACAAGTTGGATAATTGATGTAATTGTAGATTGTTTATAAAATTTTATAAATAAGTATAAAATATACCATTATACATTATATCATCATATAAGTAAACAAGCAATAAGAATATTTAAATAAAAAGGAGATTCTAAAAATGAAAGATTTTGATGGTTTTGCATATGAGGTTGTTAAGGGTAATGTAATAATCGAAAATTTGTGGAACTCAAATAGTGAAATTATTATTCCGAACGAAATAGATGAGAAGCCAGTTACAGGTATAAGTGCTTGGGGTTTTGCTAATAACAGTGAAATATATAGTGTAAAAATTCCTGATAGTGTTATTGATTTATACGGAAGGGCTTTTAAGAATTGTGAAGAGTTATCTACTATAAAAATTTCAAAAAATTTAAAATACATAGGATTTGATTGTTTTGGCAATACGCAACTCAAATCAAAACCTGCGATATATAAAGCATTTGATATAACAGAACGAGGTTTGGTTTGCAGAGATTATTTATTTAAGGAAAATGAATGGTCGGAAGAAATAGAAGAAATTATGCCTTGCGAAAATGGTTATCATTATTGTACCAATTTATTTGAAATTTTTAACTATTACTCTGGTGCTTTAGATAAAGATATAGTTATATATATTTGTGAAGTTGGAGATAAGATTATTAAAACAAGTACCAGCAAATGTGTAACAAACAAAATTAAACCAATAAAAAGATTAGGCAGAGAGGACATTATAAGAATTTTGAATGGAGGTGACGTATGATGACACTCTTTAAAGGTAATAATCAAGAATCAAGTTGCAAAAAGACTATTCCAGCTTTTGAAAAAGTATTTAAAAACACAATTTTAAAGAAGGCTATTATTGAAATTTACTTAGAAAATCCTTTTATGCTTTTAACCAGAACTCTTGGTAAGAATTTAATAAGTGAATATAAACAAGACAATTTAATTATTTCTAATGGAAATCGTCATAAAACAAGGATTGTTTCTATACCTTTGTCCGAAATAAAAGAATATGGATTCAAACAATTTGCTGATAATGAATTTGAAATAAGTTTTGAAATACAAAATGTTATATACAAAGTGTATGCGATTGTATAAAGGAGTAGTGTAAATGCCATCTTTAAATGAATATCAGAAAAAAATGGTAGAAAAATATCATTATTTAATAAATAAATTTATTAATGATTATAAAACTATAACTTTATCTGAACATTATGATTTATTAGCTATTGCTCTTTGCGAATCAGCTATACAATATGATGAAGATAAAGGGGCTTTTATACCCTTTGCGTGTATGAAAATGAAAACAGCAATAATAATGGATAATAGGAAGCGTAATACTCAAAAGCGTGGAAAGAAATATAAAACACTTCCTTTAGACGAACCTTTAACAAATAACAAGGAAAGTCTATCTTTAGCTGAAATTCAGGATAAATTTTTCTCTCAAGCTGTAATGAATAGAATATCTTTTGAAGATGATATTATCAATAAAATCACATTTGAAGAATATCTTAAAACTCTTGCACCAAAGGATAAAACTATCATTGATGGATTATTAGCGAATAAAAATCAGAACAATATAGCACATAAAATTGGTTGTACGCAATCATATGTATGCCAAAGAAAAAAAAGACTTAAAAAAATGTGGATAAACTTTAATAATGTTTAAATCAGGAGGAATTTAAATGCTATATAATGTAACACTTTTTACAAAAGAAGGTAATTCAATTAAATTGCCAAATGTTAAAGAGGGTGATGTGCAAAAATTCTTAATGAATTGCGATATGTATTCTAATATTGAAATTATTGGTAGTGTATTTGAAAAAGAGGATACTGAACCAGATTATGAAGAATTATTTAATCAACTTAATGTTGATAAACTTCAGAAAACAAAAGTAAAAGTTAGAAAATTGAAATCTAAAAAGCGTGGCGTTTCACAAACATATACTTTTTCAAATTTCTTATCAAATGTTGCTGATAACCAACGCTTTCTTTTTAGATAAAAACAGTTTAATTGTAGAAAAGGAGATTTTAAAATGGACTTTATAAATATAGACACAATCAAAATACCAAAAGCTTTTACAGATTCTAAACCAAAAAAGAATAAAATAGAGAAAATAAGAAATTACTGTCAGAAGAATGGTCATATAGATAAACCTATTGTTATTAGAGAAAATGGCAAAGGCAGTTTATTGGTCGATGGTTATATTAGGTATTTAGTTGCGAAAGAATTAGGATATAAAACCATACCCTTTATCTTTGAAGATAGTTTGTATTCACAGCATAAATACATATATGGAAAGTTTAAAAGTTGCGATAAACTTTATATTTGGAAAGTTAAAGACTCTATTGATGTTAAAGTAAATGATACAGTTGTGGTGCAGAGCAAGAAAAGTAAAGGCATAGTCACAGTAGTAGATATATTTACTTTAGACGGTATGAAAAATGTATATTATTATGCAAAGCATAGAGATGTTATTAAAGTATGTAAGGAAGGGAGTGTTTGTAATGCAACAAAATAAATATGAAAAGAGATGTAAATGGTGTGATTTGTCTTTTGTAGCAGATACACATATGCAAAAATATTGTTCATATGATTGTAAAAGAGCTGCATATCTTGAACAACAAGCTCAATTCAGAAATAGGCAAAAGAATAAGGGAACAGTAGTTAAATATAAAGAAAATGTTAAGTCAATAGATGAAATTTTAGAAGAATTAAAAAATACAAATGAAGAAAGATACAAGAATGGGAAATCACATCTCTCTTATGGGCAATACATATTGAGGCTGAAAGATGAAAAGCAAAAGGAAGGGTAATATGTCAAGATTTAAAATTAGATTAGATACTGAAAGTGATGTTTTTAAGTTTTTAAATGTAATAACAAATCTTAAAGGAAAGATTGAATTAGTAGGCAATGATGGTTGTACGCAATGCAGGGTTAATGCCCGAAGTCTTATCGGTTCGCTCTATGCTATAACTTGGAAAGAACTGTGGATTGAAAGTGAAAATGATATTTATAATAGTTTAAGAGAGTTTTTGACGGAGTAAACATATGAAAAACATAGATAAAATGAAAAACATAGATAAAATGAAAAACATAGATAAAATGAAAGATAATATTATGAGTTTGTTTGTTGAATTATATCCTCAGAATCGTGTTAAACATCTTGTTAGATATGGTAGTTCTAAAAGAATTAGAAATAAAAATGCTTCTCGTATTTTAAAAGAAATTCGAAAAGAAATGAAACAAGCAAAAGATTATAGATATTTGAGTATAGACATTGCAAGCAAGCTTAAATAATTACTAAATTATAAAGAGGTTTTAATGTGAAAATTAATGTTATTAATAATATCCCAAATGTAAAGGTCACTTGTGATAAAAGTGATGATGGCAGTTGTACAATAACTTTAACAGAGGATAAGCGTTTTCCTCTTGGCGAAGCACAACTTGGTTCAGTTGTGAAAATTGGTAATCGTGAATATATCGTTCTTGACCATTCAAAAAACACTACCGCAGTTATCACCAAGGATTTCGCCAAAAAAATGAAGTTTGGCGAATCTGGAAGTTATCTTACCAGTGATGTTCGTAAGTATTGCAATGGGGAGTTTTACAATGAATTGGTTGCTGCTGTTGGTGCTGAAAATATTGTAAAGCATACCGTTAAGTTGGTCGCAGATGATGGCACTGGAAAGGGTAAAACTTGCTGTGATAATGTTTCTATTATCACTACCGAGAACTATCGCCGTTACAGAGAGTTCCTGAAGGTATATGGAGATTGGTGGTGGACTGCTACCAGAGTTACTTATGACGATGAAGATTACACTCGTGGCGTTTGCTATGTCCGTTCCAGTGGCATTCTGAGTTGGAGTGGCTGTGGCTATTGCTATGGGGTTCGTCCGTTTTGTATTTTGAAATCTTTCGTTTTGGTAGATAGATGAGGCTTAGTAAATATGAATAATTTTGAGGAATACTACAAAATCAGAAAAATTAGTGAAGATTTATTTAGCTTGATTGTTAGAATTAAGAAACTTAATAATTTTGAAGTAGAAGAACTTGTAAATTTATTGGAATTTACAATAAAAAAATTGGAGGATTAAAAATGAATAAATACGAATTGTTACAAGATGACAAAATTGAGGTGAGCGGTCGCACACTTTACAGAATAAGGGCTTTAAAAGACTTTAAAGGTGCGAAAGCTGGTGACTTAGGCGGTTATATCGAGAAAGAGAAGAATTTATCTCAGGAAGATAATTGTTGGGTCTGTGGGAACGCTCGTGTCTTTGGTGAGGCTTATGTCTGTGGGAACGCTCGTG
>ENA-ORSS01001352-ORSS01001352.1-human-gut-metagenome-genome-assembly--contig:-NODE-1352-length-25273-cov-5.108018_pt1 | contig 25273 bp, 19 predicted proteins | sample MGYA00241899_ERZ509162 | MGnify/ENA primary metagenome ERZ509162 (study PRJEB26280, sample SAMEA2338641) | human gut metagenome | biome: human gut; feature: human-associated habitat; material: faeces... | reverse complement strand
GGCAGGCCATTACCCGCGCCATTGCCGACCAGGCCCGTACCATCCGCATCCCGGTCCATATGGTCGAAACCATCAACAAGCTGATCCGCATTTCCCGTCAGCTCCTGCAGGATAAAGGCCGCGAACCGTTGCCGGAAGAAATCGCCGAAAAGATGGACATTCCCGTAGAACGTGTCCGGGAAATCATGAAGATTGCCCAGGAACCGGTATCCCTGGAAACGCCGATCGGCGAAGAAGAAGATTCCCACCTCGGCGACTTCATCGAAGACTCGGAAGCCGTCGCCCCTGACGACGCTGCCTCCTTCATCTTGCTGAAAGAACAGATCGAAGACGTCTTTTCCTGTCTGACTGACCGGGAACGCAAGGTCCTCTACCTGCGCTTCGGCCTCAAAGACGGCCGTCCCCGTACCCTGGAAGAAGTCGGCCAGCACTTCAACGTCACCCGTGAACGTATCCGCCAGATCGAAGGCAAAGCCCTGAGCAAACTCCGCAATTGGGGCAAACGGGAAAAAATCAAAGATTTCCTCTAAGAGATAGTATCAATCTCTCCGTTTCGCCCTATGAGGCGAGGCTTGAAACGGCAAAAAGACCGTGCACGAAGATGGTATCATCATGTACGGTCTCTTTTTATCTTTAAACTCAAAAAAGCGTCTGTCACATTATACGGTTTTGCATAATGTGACAGACGCTTTTTATTCATGGTGGGCCCACTTGGGTTCGAACCAAGGACCAACCGGTTATGAGCCGGTGGCTCTACCACTGAGCTATAGGCCCAAAGGCTAAGGCATAAAGCCTTACCAATTTATTATACGCGAATTAGCGAAGGGCGTCAAGGATTTCTTCTTAAAGGACGGTGTCAAACTATGGTGGGAATTTTATGATGATAATAGACGAGAATATAAATACGGATTGGTGATAGTTTGCGTATTAATAATGATGACAAACTGTAATATAGTTGCTATAATAAAATCAATTAATGAAACTGTTATGAATAAGAATAAGTACAGGCAGGGAGAAATAGACTATGAATGGCATCGCAAGAAATCGCAATAGCATATGTCATGTAGAATGTGTGTCTATTCGTATGCCTGAAAGCCATATGGGGGGGAAGTATCTTTTAATTGTAAGAAAAGAACACTATGCAATAGCTATAGACAGTATGATTCATTCATGCTGTCTTTTTTTGCGTGTTTTTTAGAATGACATATTCTGTCGTTCTCGATTCGTATAATAAAAATAAACAGCATTTTATCAAAAATTAAAATTTAATGAATACCATTCCCTTATTATGATTTAGAAATGGAGGAACAGGGCATTATGAAAAAAAAGGAATTAGAACAGTATATCCGTGAAGCACAGTCAGTCCTTGATACGCAAGAGCTTTCTGAAACGGTAGTTATGAATGATTTATCAGAGCTAGAAGAAACAGTTCGGTCATTTCGCGCTAAGATTGTTATGGCCGGACAGTTCAGTGCGGGTAAAACGGCACTTATCAATGCTTTCCTAGGTGGCGAGGAGATTCTGCCAGAAAATATCAACCCACAAACGGCCTTGGCAACGGAGCTCACCTACGGTCCCACGGCCCGCGTGGTTTTTGTGCATAAAGATGGAAGGCAGGAAGAAGTGACACTTTCCGATGCCAGAAGCTTTCAGGTAAAAGACTGCTCCAAGTGTATCTATGTATTGCCGAGGGAAGTCCTAAAGGAAATTTCGGACTTGACCCTTGTGGATATGCCTGGCTTTGATTCCGGCATTGAGGCACATAACCGGGCTTTGTTCCAGTATATTGGTGAGGCTGCGGCATACATCTTCGTTATTGATGTTAAGAATGGTACCCTGACGGCTTCATCGTCGGCATTCCTTGCGGAGCTTCGCCGATATGCTTCGACTATACGATTTGTCCTAACAAAGTGTGACGAACGGCCGCCACAAGAAGTGGCTGACGTAAAAGAAGAAATTGAGCGGAACATTGCGGAAATCCTCGGACAAAGGACCCTGGTAGCGGCAGTATCAAGTCGCGACTCAGGGTGTCAGCAATTCATGGAAACATTGCTCAAGAGTTTTTCGGCAGATGAGTTGCTGCTGGAAAAGACGGGTGGTCGTTTCATTGATTTGCTCCAACAGGGGCGGCAGATGCTTTTGACAAAAGCGGCAGGCCTCTCGTTTAAGCCACATGATTTTGCCGTAGCAGCACAACAGAGACGTGAGAATCAAGAGCAATTTTCACGTCAATTGGCACACAAGAAACGGGAACTGCATCAGAGGATGAAAGAAGAATACGTTCCCCAGATTATAGCGGATGTACGAGATGCATTGCAAAGTAATTCTATGCAACTGGCTTGTACGGCTTGCTCAGGAGACCAGATGGCTTTCTCAAAGGCGGTTAATGATATTTTACGACCGGTGCTTGTGTCTTCTGTGCAAAGAAACTGGAACTTGGGATTAGAAGAATTCGCATCATCGTTACAGTGTGGCATGCAGCAGGAGACAGACGAGGCTCTTTCAAATCTCTCCGGTGAAAAAATGGCAGTTGCGATTGATGCTGTCAAGAAAATCAGCCAGGGTGGCATGAAATTTGCGAAGTTGCACAAGTACAAGAAAATGTATACAGTTTTTTCAACAGGGTTGGCCGTAGCAACGAACATTGTTGCACCTTGGCTGGAACTTATTATCATCTTCTTGCCAGATATTCTTTCGCTGGCGCAGAAGTTTTTTGGTGAATCGCCGGAAGAAGCCATGAAGCGCAGGATTGAGGAACAGGTAATTCCACAGATTTGCACTAAACTGCGGCCGGAGATTGAGCGGGCAGCAGGTGATATGGAAGAAGAATCGGTTCAGGAGGTTGAGCGCGACTATCAGGCAGCTATGGAACGCGAGGCGGAAGCTTTGCTGCAGGTTGAGCAGGAAAAAGAAGCCAGCCGACAGCTGATTGAACAGCAGAAACAATCGCTGATGGATGCAGCAACTAAGTTACAGGCGCTGCAGGATAAAGTGGCAGCTGCCTGTACCGTTGAAGAAAGGATGGTAGACAATGAAACAAAATAACTTTCAGAGATTATTAGATAAGCTGACGAAAATCGAGACTTCCCTGTTACAGGATGAAAAGGCACATCTCCTGTCAGAACCGTATTTCCAGCGGTTCCACCAGGAACTTACAAAAGTGAAAACGCATGCTGAAGAAATCCTGACGCGTAACCGCACGCTAAAAATCGGTATTATCGGCCAGGTTAAAGCTGGAAAATCATCTTTCCTTAATGCTCTTGTTTTTGATGGCGAAGACATCCTGCCGCAGGCAGCCACGCCGATGACAGCAGCTTTGACAAAAATCGTTTACGGGGAAAAAGCACAAGCCGAAGTCTTTTTCTACACGCCGCAGGATTGGGAAAGCGGTATAGAGAGACTTGCGAATCGCTACCAGAGCATTTTTGATGAGAAATGGCAAGGTAGGCGGCGTCAACAGCAAATTGCTTCTCAGCAACAGCCGGCTCTTTCGGTACAGCCTGATTTTGTCTTGCAACGGGCAGCAGCCCATGAGATGGAGCAGGAGTTCCCTCAAGAAACGGCAGCGCATCAGTTGTTGAACATGAGTCGGAAGTGTGACGTTACAGTCCAAGACCTGCCTGTTTCTAAAGTGGTGCTACTTAACGATATGCAGGAGGATTTGAAAGCTTATATCGGTGCGGAAGGAGTATATACACCCTTTGTTAAATATCTCGTGCTGCAGATTGACAATCCACTGCTCAAGGGGTTGGAAATCGTGGATACGCCAGGTCTTGGCGATCCTATTCTGTCCCGTAGCCAGAAGACAAATGATTTCTTGATTCAATGCGACCTCGTTTTCCTGCTCAGTGTGACCTCACAGTTCCTGAATCGGGACGATTTAGATCTTTTGCAACATACACTGCCAGCAGAAGCCATTCAGAAAGCTGTGCTGGTCGGTACGAAATTCGACCAAGCATTACTTGAAGACCCGTCGCGCAACTGCAGGCCGCTCAAGGAAGTTGTCCTTGCTACTAGCAAAAAGATTGCGCAGAGTGCGCGCCGTACGCTTGAGCGGGAATGCGACCTTGCACCTCAGAACAAGGTCATGGACAAGGTCAAGGAATCTTTGCCACCGCAATTCACGAGTTCCATCCTCTATCGGGCAGCTCGGGAAGTCGAACAAGGAAAAACTCTGGGCACGGGTGAGAAGCATATTCTTTCACAGATGGAACGCCGCTTTACGGGAGTAGAGAGTGACAATCCGAAGTTCTTGATGGGGCTGGCCAATATCAACCGGCTGAAAAAGCGAGAATTCGACAAGGTTCATGCCGAAAAGGAAGCACTTATTGCCATGAAAAGCAGTACATTTGCCAAGGAAAAGCGGCATGTTTTTCTGCAGCAGCTGGATGATATGCAGCTTGAAGCCGAAAAATGCTTACACACTATCCAGACAGAAGATTTGGACATGCTGCAGAAGAAATTGGTTGATAGCCAAAATGCCATGCGTTCCATGCACAAGCAGATCCGGGCAGCCTTTGAGAAATGTGGCCTCGATACGGCACGTCAGCTCATTGGCATCAAGAACAATATCAATCAGTTAATGGAAGAATTCCACGATCTGCCTATCAAAACTGATACACGTGAGTATCATCGTACAAAAGAGCATTGGTTCCGAAAAGATGAGCATTGGACGGAGATTGAACATGTAAAATATGCAGAGGTCAGTGCGGTTATCCACAATATCAATGCCTTTGTTACGCGAGCAGAAACGAATGTTTCGCAGAATTTACAGTTGGCCATCGATATTGACAGAATCCGCGATGAGATTAAGAATATTGTTGTCCAAGCTTTCTTGAAGAGCAATGCCGAATTTGATGAGGACGATATTGCGGGACCAGTGGAGCTCGTGCTGAGCCGGGTGACGATGCCAAAATTTCAGATCGTCCAGCGGGATTCCTATACGGATATGATTGTTAAGCAATTCCAGAGTGGTGTTGTAGAAGGGCAGAATATTCATCAGTTGGCTCTCTCTCAGACACGCGTTTTGGAGAAGATTGCAGCAGATATTGCAGGCCGATTGGAGCAGCAGGCCCAGGAAATCCAGACAACCTTGACGGAACAGGGGCTGACGTTCAATGATGATGTCAAAGCGCAAATTGAAGCCCGAGTCCATCTCCTGGAAAGTCATATGCAGGACCGTAAACAAAGTGCTGTTGCTTTTACAGAATTCTTGAAGCGCCTAGAAAGCTATAAAAATGAATTGCGGTTATCTGTGGAAGTTGGTGATGATTTTGTCTGAAGATGAGAAGCTGATAATAGCGGACGCGGTGGCCTCAGATGAAAACGATTATGACTTTTTCGGAGATACGGCAGAATCTGCGGTAGGCAATGAAGAGGAAGAGGCAGGCAATATCTATCTGGAAAATCACGAACAGGCAATCCAGCTAGCCGCATCGCTGCTGCCATGCCGCAGTCATTATACCAAACGGCAGGAGGTCCTTGCAGATTTGGATTATCTGATTGATGTTCGTATGGTGGAAGCGATGCAGCACCTTACAAGTATCAATGTTCTTGCAGAAAGTAGTCGTCTCAAAAAGCTTAGTGATAAGTTACTTGCCGCCAAGCAAATCAGGGCTCTGAATAACAAGCTGGTGGTGGGACTTGGCGGACGCTTTAGCGCTGGTAAATCTAGCTTTATTAATTCACGTCTTAAGAGCGATGCGGAGACAATCCTGTTGCCGGAAAATCAGAATCCGACGACTTCTATTCCGACATACGTCGTTTCTGGCCCGCAAAATGGTATCCGAGCATATCTGCAGGATGGCTGGATTGTACGACTGAAGCTAGCGGCGATGCAGGCCATGACGCATGATTTCTACGAGACATATCGAATTGGATTCTCTCGTTTCGTACGTAGCCTGATGGTCTACACGAATGCATTTCCTGAGGAGATTTCGCGATATATTGCTCTGCTTGATACACCCGGTTATAACAAAGCTGACGCCGAAACGAGGGATAGTATTTCTGATGCTAAGATTACGGCAAAGCAGTTGAAGTCCGTGGACTATTTGATTTGGCTCGTCCATATCGATAACGGTACGGTTGGTGCGGCAGATCTTGAATTCCTAAGGCAGATTCATCCGGAGCAGCCAATTCTTGTGGTATTCAATCATGCGGATGAAAAGACCGATGAGGAGAAGCAGCAGGTAGTCAGTGCTGGCAAACAAGCACTGGAGCAAGCAGCCATTCCTTATTTTGACATCGTAGCGTATTCTTCTCGTTATGGAGAGGAATATCTGGGAACTGACAGCATTCGCGAATTCTTCCGTACTGTTAGTAAAGTAGCAGAACATCGGCAACCTGTTCCTCAAGAGCTCGCAGAGCTACAGAAACGCATGAATCGTATTTATACAGCGGAGAAGAAGGCGGCCTGTCAGCAGCTCGCCAACTTGCAGGAAACTATTCATCAGGCAGAAGATATCTTGTCAATTTTATCACTTCTGCGTATCTACCGCCGCGAATCGAATCGCGTAAGAAATCTCAATCAAGATTATGATGATTTCTCTCAGATTATGGAACGGCTGAAACGAGGTATACAGAATTTGTCGCGTCATTAATTAATTCAGGAAAGTAGTAAAAAAGGTGGTTGTCATAAAGATGGGAGCGATTGAACATAAAGATATGGATGATATGCTGTTGTTGAGTAAATTGTTGGCACAGGAACGCCACATTCCGTCCGTGCCGGAATATAGTCTCTATAATAAAATCTATGCGTATCTGCAAAAGGAAATCCCACACCTCCTGGCAGACTTGCCTTATGCGCATAAGGTAGAACTCTGGCGGGATATTGAGCATATTTTTGACCATATGGAATTTGGCCTGCAATGGCCAGAAATCCTATGCCGGAAGATGATTGGAATTATGCCGCTGGGAAAAGGGAAACACGCGAAATCGTGCTTCCAATTGCTCAAGGAATTCGTGACGCCAGAAGTCTGGCATCACTTGCAACTCAATCATAATGTGACGAGTCTTCTGTTGCCGTCACCTTCCTTTACGGGTATCCGTTTTTTGAATACGGCTTGGCATATCGGTGAACTCACCAATAAGGAATACCGAGGAGCGACGCATGAACTCTGGAAAAAGAAGGTGGAAATCGGACAATTTCTAGAATGCTTTGTGTTCGGCAATGCTATATCGTCGTGTGAACATCTGGCCTTTACTTGGCTACCGGTATTCCGCAACCGTCAGCTACCCTTATATGAATTAATCTGTGAAAATCTCGACTATCTGGTGATTTTCCCGCCTAAGGAGGATGAGAACTGGGCTTCGTCATTGATGTTCCTGCAGGCACTAACGTTTTGTGCACAAAAGGGAATATCCGTGATTTTGGCCGTCGAAGACCCGAAACAGGCGGCTTGTTTGCAGGCCCTTCCAGGATTGTTGCTCGATATGGTGACGGTTCTTGCGCAGGAGAAAATACCATCGTTTCTCAGTCAGGAGAATACCCCATGTTGTCACTATCATTATACTGTACATCTGCGCAAAGTCTTTTACGATGTTGAGCGAGAAGCGTTTTGGCGTCAGAAGGAATGCAACGAAGATTTGCTTCAAATCAAGCAGGATTTAAATTTCTTAAGTCAGGATAGTACGAAAAAACAGGTTTTGCAATGTCGCACAGACATCCAGAAAAAACTTGGCGAGGAAAAGCAGAACCTGCAGAAGCTTCACCAAACGCTTGATGGATTGTTTCAGCAGACTACCAAACTTGAAGAACAGCTTGCGGCAGAATTCGATATGAGCGAGGATACCCTGCGCCTATCAGATGCCTTTCTCATGGCACAGCTTGCTCGAGAATGCCTTGAAACGGGGAAGTTGCAGGAAGCGAAGGATATTAGCTGTATTCTTGAGCAGGCTGATTTTCCTTATGCTTACATTCTGCCGTTACTCGAGCAAAAACAACGCGGCACAAAGATTTCTGTCGAGGGTCTTGAGCGTATGAAGCAGCAAAGTGATAATGAATTCGTTCGTCATGCCAAGTTGGCATTGCTTGGAGAACTCGGCTTTTCGGAACATGATGCTATGCAGATTGCTCGGGACATCCGCATGCTCGATACACCGGCAGAAGTGTATTACCGTGGTATCTGGGCAGAGCACACAGAAAAATACGGCACAGCAGCTCGCCTTTATGAACAGGCATATCGTCAGGGCTTCCAGCTTGCAGGGCAAGGCCTCATGCGTCTCGTGCGGAATGTTAAATCGTTGCCGCTTGTGCGCGCAGCCGATATAATGGTACCTGAAGCTTGCTTGCTTTACGGTAAGGAATTGTTGCAGAATAAGCATTATACAAAAGCTGGTACGTATCTCAAGATTGCAGCTGGCAATGGAGAAGTGGAGGCCATCAACATTCTTGCGAGAAATCTATGGCAGCGAATTATCCGCAACTATTACAAAGATATTTCCGAGGAGGATATGAGAATTAAGCTTATAAATTGCCGCAAGCTCTTTGAGTTCCTGGGTACTAAGTATCCTGAGGATGAATCAATTCCGGAAACGCTGGGATTCATCCACCAGCGGATGGGGGATAAGCAACGGGCTTTGTCGACTTGGATGTCTTGTCATACAGCAGAAGCTCGTTATCAGTGCGGACGCCTGTATGAATACACTAGCGATACGTTCCCGCAAGATCTCGATAAAGCAGCAGCTTTCTTTTCCGAAGCTATGAAGCTCGGTAGTGAAAAGGCCAAGGTGGAATATGATAAAGTGAACGGCTGGAAACGTAAGCGAGCTCAAAAAGCAAAATCAACCAAAACGTATCGGTCAACGAGCAATTACAGCAAACGTACGGAAAGCACACGTAGTAGCAGCGACGACAGCCTATGTTTTATTACAACGGCTGTTTGCCGGGCCCTCCATAAAGACGACGACTGTCAAGAACTCATGGTTATGCGACATTTTCGTGACGATGTGCAGACGAAGAACCCCTTGTTACGGGAGATGATTCGCGAATATTACCGAGTGGCTCCAAAAATTATCGAATGCATTCAGAATTCTGGTAAGGCAGATATCGTGTACCAGAAGCTCTGGGCGGATGACCTTTGTCCTATTCTCCAGAATTTGCAGCACCATGCATATCGGCAGGCAGTGCTGGGGTATATTGCCATGGTTGAGCGCTTAAGCCATCGGTATGGTGTGCCATTCCTGCCTAATATTGAACAAGATATTGTAGCATATCGTCAGCGAGAATAAGAAAAGTTAGTCTGAGATTAATCAAGATATGCAGATTCCCGCACAGTTATGAACTGGTACGAGCTATTGAATGACCCTGGTTGTGGATTTATGATGAGCAATTTACCTGATAGTAACAGCTTTTTCTTTACCAGAAGTTCTATCAAAACTGAAAAAAGCTGGTAGATGAATAAGAGATAGATGGAATGCTTTGACTGAAATGAACGATAATGAATATAAAGAGAGGGCCTGCGGATAGTCGGTGGGGCCAAAAATAAGTTAGTTACGAAAATAACCGCTCAAGATTAGGGCCTGAAGCGGTTATTTTTGTATTCTCTAATATGTTATAGGTTTACAGTTTGGCTTTTCTCCATAAGAAAAGGGCTCCGAAGAGGGCGCCGACCATGATGGAACCCAGGCCGGTAGCGTTATATTGTCTGGACGCAGGTCTGAGGCGTGAAGATGAGGACGCGGCTGGCCCAGGTGCATTTTTCTTTCATTTCGTCGAAGAGCGGGCCTTCGCTGGCGAAAGCGGCAGTGCCGGTCAGCAGGCAGCCCGTGCCCATGCCCATTTTGCCCTGTACTTCATGGCTGCCGACGACGACTTCGACGCGGGGATTGTGGCTGACGTTCTTTTCGGTCTTGTGGAAACCGAAGCAGGGGATGAGAATTTTTTCATCATCCGTTACGATGAGGTATTTGTTCCAGGTGTTTGCGATGTGTGCCTGGCCTTCGGCATTGGCTGAAGCGACAGAGACGATACCATCGTGTTTGATGCAGTCGAAAAAGACGTTGGTTAACATGGGTATTCCTCCTTTAGCAAAAAGACTACGTCCATTATAGCAAAAGGGAAGGGAAATGTATACGATTGTGAGCTATGATGGGGCATGTAAAAAAATTTCCACCAGAGGTTGACGCTGTTCTGTTGCAATAAGTAGCTTGTTGGAAGTGCATAGAAATGATACAATAATAGCAATATACTTGCCGGATAGCAGACCATTTTTCAGTACGATCATTTCTAATTTATTCTTGACTTTATGAGATATAACTCATAAAATATAAAGAGGAGGAAACAAATGCAATTTGAATTGGTTTTCTATGAAACTGGAGACGGCCAAAAGCCTGTTGAAGATTTTTTACTAGGACTCGATATGAAAATGCGCGCCAAGATGATTCATATGATGGAAATTCTTGAAGATAAGGGGGTTGAACTTAGAGAACCATATACTAAACCATTAGGGGATGGGATTTTTGAATTACGTTGTAAACAAGCTAACAATATTACCCGTGCCTTATTTTTCTTTTATATTGGTGGAAAAATTATTGTTACCAATGGTTTTACTAAAAAGACACCTAAAACTCCGCGCCAGGAAATTCGTTTAGCGCAAGAACGTCGAGCCGATTACATTCGACGAATGGAGGGTCTAGAATGAAAACATTAAAGCAATTTAAAGCAGAACAAATGAAGAATCATGATTTTGCAGCTGCGTATGCTGAATTGGAACCGGAAATGAATGTTATTCGTGCCATTGTAGATACGAGAATCGCCCAAAACCTTACGCAGAAAGAATTAGCTGAAAAAACAGGAATTGCTCAAACGGAAATCAGCCGGATTGAAAATGGTACCCGTAACCCGTCCCTAAAAATTCTGCAACGTTTGGCAGACGGTATGGATATGGTTCTAAAGGTATCTTTTGAACCCAAGAAAAAAATTAAAGCCCAATAAAATCGTTAACGAAGCCTCGCTGATAGATCCTATGGTACATGGTGAAACCGAACTAAAAATACTCACAAGACGTATAATTACGCTATTTGTGAGTGTTTTTTATTTTCAAAAGTGCCAAGTGCGGGATTATTATAGTAAAAAGGAAGGGAAATGTATACGGCCGTGAGGTTTCTGTTAAGATTGTGTTGCCACGAGACGCCTTGAGGTTATATAATTTATGTATTATGGATAATCTTTTTAGGAGGAAGTATATGGCAGATATTCGTATCATCCGGGGGCAGCGGATTGTTCCCGATATAGAGCAGGCCTTGCGCTTTGTCGGCTATGGCACGAAAGGGGAGGCCTGGGAACGGGCTGAAGGGATGTGCCGGGATATGGCACCGCTCCTGCGGCGGTCTTTGCAGGCCAAGGCGGCTCTGGCTTTTGCCGGGGAACGGCTCTATGTCATTCTGACGTTAGGCGCGGCTGTGAGTCGTCAGCTGGACCGCTATCGCGATGACGGCGACGACGTAGGGGCTCTGCTGTTCGATGCCATGGCGGATACGTGTCTGTTTGCTTTGGAACAGCAGGTTCTCCAGCAGCTCCGACTCATTTGCCGGCAAAAGGGCTGCGGCATCGTCTGCCGGCACGAGCCGGGAAGCGACCTGCCTTTATCGGTCCAGGCCGATGTCATCCGTGAGACTTCTGCCGGCCGGACGGTCGGCGTGACGGTCAATGCCTCGATGGCTTTGTCGCCGGTGAAGTCCATGAGCCTGGTCTTTGACTTAGGCGACGACCCGGCTGTGTTCCAAGTGAATCACGATTGTACATCCTGCCCGAAGACGGATTGCACCCAGCGCCAGGCTGGAACGGCTCAGGAAGTGCATATTACCTGCCCCGGAGGCTGCCGGGTCCATGACTATATCCAGGCTCAGGGAACGGCTCTGGCCCTGCCTTGCGGCGGTAAGGGCATGTGCGGCAAGTGCCGCATCCGCGTCGTCCAGGGGACATTGCCGGTCACGCCCGAAGACCGGCGCATCTTTTCTGATGAACAACTGGCCCAGGGCTGGCGCCTGGCCTGTAAGGCCGTGACCCGCGATGCCGTAGAGCTCGTCGTCCCGGTCCAGGAGCAGCAGGGCTTTTCGGCCGTCGCAGCCGACTCGACGGACCCGGCTGCTGTGGTAACGGAAGGTCATGACTACGGGCTGGCTGTCGATATCGGGACGACGACGTTAGCCGCAGCCCTCGTCGACTGCACCGATGGCCAGATCCTGGCGACGGCGACGGCCGTCAACAGCCAGCGTTCCTTTGGGGCCGACGTCATCAGCCGTATCGGCGCTGCCTGCCATGGCAAGGGAAAGGCCTTGCAGAAAGCCGTCCGTCGCGATTTGACGCGCCTTGTGCAACAACTCTTCCAGGACCATCCCGGCGTTGCCGGCCATTGTCACCGCATGGCCATCGCGGCCAACACGACGATGCTCCATCTGCTCATGGGCTGGTCTTGTGAGGGCTTGGGGAACTGGCCCTTCCATCCCGTCTCGCTAGGTGGCGGGACCTATGAAGTACAGGCCGTTCTGGGACGGCAGGGCGTACTTACGGACTGCACAGTGACTTTGCTGCCCGGTATGAGTACCTACGTCGGCGCCGATATTACGGCCGGCATCTGGCAGTGCGGCGTCGCTTCGTCGGACGACCTCAGCTTGTTCGTCGATTTGGGGACCAATGGGGAGATGGCCCTGGGGAACAAAGAGAAACGCTTCATCGCTTCGGCACCGGCCGGGCCGGCCCTGGAAGGGGGCAAGCTGACCTGGGGAACAGGCAGTGTGCCCGGGGCCATCTGCGGGGTCCACATCGAGCGGGGCCGGGCCAAGGTGCGGACCATCGACCATGGGGTCCCTGTCGGCATCTGCGGGACGGGCATCCTGGAAGCCATGGCCAGCCTCGTCCGGGAAGGCCTGGTCGACGAAACGGGGAAACTCGTCGAACCTTATTTCCATAAAGGCTTCCCGCTGGCATCGACGCTGGATTATCAGCGCATCATCCTGAGCCAGCAGGATATCCGGGAAATCCAGATGGCCAAGAGCGCCATCCGGGCCGGCATCGAGTCGCTCATCGAACGGAGCGGCCTTTCCCGCCAGCGTATCCGGCAGGTCTGGCTGGCCGGCGGCTTCGGCTATTATCTGGATCCGCAGAAAGCGGCTGTCATCGGCCTGCTGCCGCCGGATTTGGCTGAACGGACGACGGCCGTGGGCAATACGTCCCTGAAAGGGGCCATCGGCCTTTTGACGGGCGCCGTGACCTTAGACACGTTACAGGCCATCGCCGACGGGGCGGAAGAAATCGTCCTCGGCAACGATGAAGCCTTTCAGCGTTTATATATCGACTATCTGAATTTTTAGGGGGAACTTAGATTGACTAACGAAGAATTACAGCACTTGCTCAGCCGCGGCGTCGTCATGCTCGACGGTGCGACCGGGACGAATCTGCAACAGGCGGGCATGCCTATCGGCGTCTGCCCGGAAAAATGGATCTTGGAGAACCGCCAGGTCATGATCGACTTGCAGCGCCACTTCGTCGAAGCGGGCAGCCAGATCTTGTATGCACCGACCTTTACGGGGAACCGCATCAAACTGGCCGAATACGGTCTGGACGACCAGCTGGCCGCCATCAACCAGGGCTTGGTCGCCATTTCCAAGGAAGCCGCCCAGGGGAAGGCCCTGGTCGCCGGCGATATGACCATGACGGGCCAGCAGCTCTATCCCATGGGCGACCTGACCTTTGAGGAACTGGTCGATGTTTATCGCCAACAGGCAAAGGTCTTGTATGACGCCGGCGTCGACCTGTTCATTGTCGAAACCATGATGAGCCTCCAGGAAACGCGAGCCTGCATCCTGGCCATCAAAGAAGTCTGCGACCTGCCCATCATGGCGACGCTGACTTTTGAAAAAGACGGCCGTACCCTCTATGGGACGCCGCCGGAAGCGGCTGTCGTCGTCCTGCAGCACCTCGGCGTCGCCGCTGTCGGCCTGAACTGCTCGACCGGGCCGGCCGATATGGTGGAAACGGTCCAGAAGATGTATGAATATGCAACGGTTCCCCTCATTGCCAAGCCCAATGCGGGCCTGCCGGAATGGGATGGCGACAAGACGGTCTACAAGACGACGCCGGAAGAATTTGCTCAGGACGGTAAACTGCTCATCGAAGCCGGTGCCCATATCGTCGGCGGCTGCTGCGGGACGACGCCGGACCATATCCGGGCCCTCCACGATGCGGTCTGCCAGATGACGCCGAAAGCGCCTCATGCCAGCCATCACCGCGTCCTGGCTTCGGAACGGCAGGTCGTGGAAATCCAGCTCGACGGCTCTTTCCAGGTCATTGGTGAACGCATCAACCCGACGGGCAAGAAGAAGCTCCAGGCTGAACTGCGGGCGGGAAAGCTGGACCTGGTACGCGCCATGGCCCGCGAACAGGAACGCAACGGCGCGGCCATCCTCGATGTCAACATGGGGACCAACGGCATTGATGAAAAGGAAATGATGCTCAAAGCCATTTACGAAGTGACGGGCGTATCGGGCCTGCCCCTCAGCATCGATACGAGTTCGCCGGAAATCATGGAAGCGGCCCTGCGCATCTATCCCGGCCGGGCCTTGGTCAATTCCATTTCCTGTGAAACGGAAAAGCGCAAACAGCTCCTGCCGGTCGTCAAGAAGTACGGCGCCATGTTCATTGCCCTGCCCGTATCCGACGCCGGTATCCCTAAGACGCTGGAAGAAAAGCACGCCGTCCTCGACGAACTCCTGACCGATGCCTATGACCATGGCTTTACGCCGGAAGACGTCGTCGTCGATGCCCTGGTGGCTACGGTCGGTGCGGCACCGACGTCGGCCCTGGACTGCATGGCGACTTTCTCGCACTGCAAACGCGACCTGGGCCTGGCGACGGTCTGCGGGCTGTCCAATATCTCCTTCGGCCTGCCCGACCGGATGTATGTCAATGCCACTTTCCTCTCCATGGCCATCGCCAGCGGCCTGACCATGGCTATTGCCAATCCGTCCCAGGACCTGCTCATGAATACGGCAGCGGCTGCCAACATGCTCATGAATAAGGAAGGCAGCGACCTGGCCTATATCCACCGCATGCAGTATTTCGACAAGAAAGAAGCCGAAAAGAAACGCCAGGAAGAGGCAGAACTCCTGGCCCGTCAGGGGATGCCGGCCGACGTGGCGGCGGCGGGGGCGTCCCAGCAGACTGAACAAGGGCCGGTCAATCCCGTCTATCAGGCCGTCCTGGAAGGGGAAAAGGATGCCGTCGTATCCCTGGCCCAGGCCGAACTGGCCAAGGGCATGGCACCGGATGCGGTCATCAACGACCTGCTCATCCCGGCCATTACGAAAGTCGGCGATTTGTATGATAAACAGGTCTATTTCCTGCCCCAGCTCATTGCCAGTGCTAACACCATGGAAACGGCCATTGCCTATTTGGAACCGCTTATCAAGAAGGCACCGGGCCAACAGGACATGGCGACGATTGTCATTGCCACTGTTGAAGGCGACGTCCACGATATCGGCAAAAACCTCGTCGGCCTTATGCTGCGCAATTATGGCTATAAGGTCATCGATCTGGGCAAGGACGTGCCGGCCGGTACGATCATCGAGACGGCGCTGCGTGAAAAAGCGTCTGTCGTCGGGCTGTCGGCTTTGATGACGACGACCATGATGCACATGAAGGACGTCATCGCCGAAGCGGCGGATAAGCATTACGACGGCAAGATCATCATCGGCGGCGCGGCCGTCACGCCGAGTTTCTCTGATGAAATCGGGGCCGATGGCTATTCCAAAGATGCGGCAGACTGTGTCAAGCTCGTCAGCCGTCTGTTATCGTAAAGGGGGGGATGACTATGCCAGCATATCGTTGGGCAACTTTGGGCTGCGGCGTCATCGGCAATGAACTGGCCCAGGCGATGCAGGCCCTGGGCGGGAATTTATACAGTGTCGGCAACCGGACCCATGAGAAGGCCCTGGCTTTTGCTGAAAAATACGGCATCTCCAAGGTCTACGACAGGCCAGAGGATATCTTTGCCGATCCCGACGTCGATATCGTCTATATTTCGACGCCGCATAATACGCATATCCGCTATCTCCTGCCGGCCCTGTCTGCCGGGAAGCACGTGCTCTGCGAAAAATCCATCACCTTGAACAGCCGGGAACTGGACCAGGCCCGGCGCTGTGCTCGGGAACACGGCGTCGTCCTGGCCGAAGCCATGACTTTGTATCACATGCCGGTTTATAAGCAGCTCGCCGAGCTTATCCGCTCCGGGGCCCTGGGGCCGCTGCGGTTCATCCAGATGAATTTCGGCAGTTATAAAGACTATGACATGACGAACCGTTTCTTCAACCGCTCTCTGGCTGGCGGGGCCCTCCTCGATATCGGTGTCTATGCCTTGTCTTTCGTCCGCTATTTCATGAGTTGTCAGCCCGACCAGATTGCGTCACAGGTCCGCCTGGCGCCGACCGGCGTCGATGAACAGGCGGGCATCCTCTTGCAGAACCGGGAAGGGGAAATGGCGACGATTTCCTTATCGCTCCACGCTAAGCAGCCGAAACGGGGCATGGCCGCTTTTGACAAGGGGTATATCGAAATCTACGACTATCCCCGGGCCGATACGGCGACGATCACCTATACGGCCGATGGCCGCCAGCAGGTCCTGCAGGCCGGCAGCCAGGCCAAGGCCCTGCAATACGAAATCGTGGATATGGAAAATGCCGTGGCTCATGGTGGCCAGGGCATGTATCTGGATTATACGAAAGAGGTCATGGACCTCATGACGGCCATCCGCCAGCAGTGGGGCCTGACGTATCCGGAAGAAGAGGGGGGAGTACGATGAGTTACTCGGCAATCGATACACTTTGGATTCTCATGGCCGCAGTCCTGGTCTTCTTCATGCAGCCTGGCTTTGCCATGCTCGAAGCGGGTCTGACGCGGGCCAAGAACGCCGGCAACATCGTCATGAAGAATTTCATGGATTTTGCCCTGGCTACGCTGGTTTTCTGGCTGGCCGGTTTTGGCCTCATGTTCGGCCACGATTTGTCCGGCCTCATCGGGGTACCGGATTTCTTTGCCCAGAAAGTGGATTTCACGGCCGGGACACCTTATCCGGACCTGGCCTTTCTGCTCTTCCAGACTGTCCTCTGTGCCGTGACGACAGCCATTGTATCCGGTGCCATGGCGGAACGGACGAAGTTTTCGTCGTATTGTCTGGTCACGATTATCATCAGCCTGATCATTTATCCCGTTGCCGGCCACTGGGTCTGGGGCGGCGGCTGGCTGGGCGCCTTGGGTTTCCATGATTTTGCCGGTGCTTCCGTCGTCAGCCTGACTGGCGGCATCTGTGCCCTGACCGGTGCCAAGGCCCTGGGTCCGCGCATCGGCAAGTATAACCAGGATGGGTCGGTCAATGCCATTCCCGGCCACAGCCTGCCCCTGGCCTGCCTGGGCATGTTCATCTTGTGGTTCGGCTGGTTTGGCTTCAATGGCGGCCAGACCCTGTCCTTATCGGGGGAACAGACCCTGCTCAAGGCGGCAGCTATCTTCTTTATCACCAATAGCGCAGCCGCTGCCGGGACGACGGCAGCCATGGTGACGACGTGGATCCGCTATGGCAAGCCTGACGTATCCATGACCCTTGATGGCTGTCTGGCTGCGCTGGTCGCCATTACGGCCGGCTGTGATGTCGTCAGTGTGCCTGGCGCTTTCTTCATCGGCGCTATCGCCGGTGTCGTCGTCGTCTTCCTCATCGAATTCATTGACCAGAAGCTCCGCATCGACGATCCCATCGGGGCCATTGCGGCCCATGGCGGCTGCGGGGCCTTGGGAACGATCCTGACGGGCTTGTTCAGTGTCAAAAACGGCCTGCTCTATACGGGTGACACCCATTTGCTGCTGGTCCAGATCGCCGGCGTCGCAGCTATCGGCCTGTTCGTCTTCGTCGCCATGACGTTGGTCTTTCGCATCCTCCAGGCGACCATCGGCCTGCGCGTATCGGCAGCCGAAGAAATCAACGGCCTGGACTTCAAGGAAAACGGGCTGATACCGGCTTACGGCCTGGACCGCAGCGACACTCTGGAAGACTTGTCCGAAGCCTTGAAGGCCGGGGAAGCGCCGCAAGGGGCGAAAGAAATTCCCCTGGACCAGGTCATCCCCGATTCGGTCATGGCCAGTCCCCAGCCGGTCGGCGGCCATGCCATGTATAACGTGACCATCATTACCGATGAAAAGCGGTTCGAAACCTTGAAGGATGCCATGGAAGCCATCGGTATCACGGGCATGACCATTACCCGGGCGCTGGGCTTCGGCATCGAAAAAGGGCGGACCGAATTCTACCGCGGCGCCAAGGTGTCGGCCAAGCTTCTGCCGAAAGTCCGCGTAGAAATGGTCGTTTCCAAAGTATCGCCGCGGACCATCATCGAGACGGCCAAGAAAGTGCTCTATACGGGCAACTACGGTGATGGCAAGGTCTTCGTGTCGGCCATCGATAATGCCGTCAAGATCCGCACCGGCGAAGAAGGCTACGACGCCCTGCAGGACTACCCGGTAGCCGCGAAGAAGTAAGCTTTTACGGATATTTCCCTTGATTTTTGCAAAAAATATACAGGCTCTGGCTATACTGAACGTATACAGCCCGAGCCTGTTTTTGTATGGATGAAGGAGGAAATGCCATGTTTGCGTCGTTGTTTGCCAAAACCCAAGCCCAGCCTCAGCGGAATTATTCCCGCCTGGTCATCATCAGTGATTTCCATTATCCCTGTAAGAACCTGGTCCCGCCGAAGGAACGCCTGATGCGGATGGCCGCCAAAGAAAGGGTGCTCCAGGAAATGAATGACTGGCGGGACCTGGACCTGGCTGTCTTTACAGGGGACATGGTCCAGCGCAACGGCGATGCTGCCGAATACCGTCTGGTGCGCCTCGTCGTCAATGGATTGAAGAAACGCAAGGCTTTCATTGCTGGAAATCACGAACTGCTCTATACGGGCCATCATGGCGAACTGCGCCCTGGGAGCTGCACGGAACGGATCATCCATTTCGCCCGCTATACCCAGACCTTCGGCCCCCTTTATTATGCCGGGGAGCAGGGCGGATACCTGTTGGTCTTCTTATCGCCTGACACCGTGACCGGCGGCGCAGCCGTCGAACTGTCCCCCCTAGCCACTAACCACTTAAAAAGGCTTGTCGTCGCGCGACAAGCCTTTTTTCTATTCTTCTTCTATCTTTAATTGATCCGGTGTGGTGCAGAAGGTAAATTCCGGGTTCCGTTCTACGATCCAGTTGGTCTGCCATTCGTTGGCGATGAGGAGGACGACGCGCTGTTTGTGGTCTTTGACGATCATGGCGCTGTCGATGTTCTTCAATTCCTTGTAGTCGTGGCCGTTGTCCTGGATCCAGCGGGCGACGGTGTAGGGCAGGCGGTTCATTTCCAGGTCGACGCCGTATTCGTGTTTCAGGCGGTATTCCAGAACTTCGAACTGGAGTTGCCCGACGGCACCGACGATGTAGCTTTCCATGGAGCCCAGGTTTTCATAAATCTGGACGGCCCCTTCCTGGGCCAGCTGGGTCATGCCCTTGAGGAACTGTTTACGCTTCATCGAGTCTTTGGCGCGGATGCGGGCGAAGAGTTCCGGCGGGAAGGTCGGGAAGTCCTTGAAGGTGACTTTTTTCTTGCCCGAATAGAGGGTGTCGCCGACGCCCATGGTGCCGTTATCGAAGACGCCGATGATGTCTCCCGGGTAAGCATCTTCGACGATGGTCCGTTCCGTGGCCAGGAACTGCTGGGGCTGCATGAGGCGCAGGGTCTTGCCCGACTGGCGGTGGGTGACGGTCATGCCTTTTTCGAATTTGCCCGAGCAGATGCGCATGAAGACGATGCGGTCGTGATGCTGGGGGTTCATGTTGGCCTGGATCTTGAAGACGAACGACGTGAACTGGTCCGATGTCGGTTCGACGACGCCTTCCAGACATTTGCGCGGCTGCGGCTTCGGTGCCATACGCAGAAATTCTTCCAGGAAAGGCTTGACGCCGAAGTTGGTCATGGCCGAACCGAAGAACATCGGCGTCAGTTCGCCGCGCTTGACCTTTTCCATGTCGAATTCGTCGCCTGCTTCGTCGAGGAGCTCGATGTCGTCGATGAGACCCTGGTGGACGTCTCCGTCGAGGAGTTCCTTGAAAATCGGGTCGTCGGCAGAGCCTTTGGTCGATGCCAGTTTGCGCTGGCCGTGGGTCGTGTCTTTTTCAAAGAGTTCGATAGACGACGAAGCCCGGTCGTAGATGCCCTGGTAGTTTCCGTTCAGGCCGATAGGCCAGTTCATGGGGTAGGCGTGGATGCCCAGGATGTCTTCGATTTCATCCATGAGGTCGAAGGGGTTGCGGCCGAAGTGGTCGATCTTGTTGACGAAGGTGAAGATGGGGATGCCCCGTTCTTTACAGACGCGGAAGAGCTTCTTCGTCTGGGCTTCGACGCCTTTGGCGACGTCGATGAGCATGACGGCGCTGTCGGCAGCCATGAGGGTCCGGTACGTATCTTCACTGAAGTCCTGATGGCCCGGCGTGTCGAGGATATTGATGTGATGGCCTTCGTAGTCGAACTGAAGGACCGAACTGGTGACAGAGATACCACGCTGTTTTTCGATTTCCATCCAGTCCGAAACGGCGTGCTTCGCCGTCTTTCTGGCTTTGACGGAACCGGCCAGGTGGATAGCACCTCCGTAGAGCAGTAATTTTTCAGTCAGCGTCGTCTTACCAGCATCAGGGTGGGAGATGATGGCAAAAGTACGGCGATTATTTACTTCATCGATTAATGACATAGTACACCTCATCTGTAGTTAAAGCTAAAACATGCAAACACTATTTATTATATCGGGTTTTTCTGGGAACCGCAAGCGATTTACGGCTAGCATTTCTTGCCATTTCACGTTATAATAGACTTAAAATATACAGAATGAGAAGGAGCGTCTTACATCGTGATTATTACCAGAGAAACAGATTATGCCATCCGCATTTTACGGTCCCTGGCTGATTTACAATTGAAGAATATCCGGGAAATCAGTGATGAACAAATGATACCCCGGCAATTTGCCTATAAGATTTCTAAAAAGCTCGAACGGGCCGGTTTCATCGAAATCATCCGCGGCGCCCAGGGCGGCTGCCGCCTGACCCGGGATTTGCATGACATTACCCTCATGGACATCATCAACGTCATGGAACGGGAAAATATGATCACCAGCTGCCTGGATGGCGATTTCCAATGCCCCTATCATCGCCGTTACGGTTTCTGCGACGTCCACGAAGCCCTGGCTGGCGTACAGGGCAAGCTGTCGGCTTATTTGGCGACGATCCATTTGTATGACATCATGTTCCCCCACGGCGGCCCGGCGCCTGTGAAAGCGTCAGGGGCATCGCGGGACGCATTGTAAAGGAGAAATTTTATGAAAAAAAAGACGTTTATTGCCGTTTGCATGTTTGCCTTATGGATGGCCCTGATTTTGCCGGCCATGCCGTCTTCCGTACAGGCTGCCAAAGGCGGTGGCGGTGTCCGCGTGTCGGCGCCGAAATCGCTGCCGGCGCCAAAGGCGGTGACGCCGAAAACCGGGACGGGCACAAAGGCAGCGCCCAATACGGGCAATACGAAACCTATCCAGGCTCAGCCGCGCAAGGCGGAAAGCCCGCAGGCCAATACGAACCGGACGACGTCTTCGTCCCGTCTGGGCAGCGTCATGCGTGGTGTCGGCCTCTTTGCCGGCGGCATGTTCCTGGGCAGTATGCTCAGCCATTTCTTTGGCTGGGGGTCCCTGGACTGGGGCGCCGACATCCTCGGATTGTTAGTGAATATTTTCATTTTCTATCTGGTCATCAAAGGCATAACTTCCCTTTGGCGCTGGCTTCGCAACCGTCGAAGCAGGTGACGTATGGACGAATCATTTATGAAAGAACGGGCCATTTTGCCGCTCATCGTTTCCATGTCTCTGCCAGCCGTCGTGTCGATGATCGTCAATTCGCTCTATAATATTGTCGACAGCCTGTTCGTCGCCATGATCAGCGAACAGGCTATGACAGCTGTGTCCCTGGTCTTTCCGATGCAGAACTTCGTCAATGCTGTCTGCATCGGCTTTGGCGTCGGCCTGAATGCCATCATTTCCATCTGTCTCGGTGCGGGCCAGAAGGGGACAGCTGACGTAGCCGCGACACATGGCGTCTTCCTGGCTGTCATCCATGGTTTGGTCATGACGGCAGGCTGTATTTGGGCTGTGCCGGCTTTTTTATGGGCCTTTACGCAGGATGCCGGGCTCATCGACCTAGGCCTGCGCTATGCCGTCATCGTCTTTGCCTTTTCTACGATCCTCAGCGTCGACTTGGTCTATGAAAAGATGTTCCAAGCCGTTGGCCGCATGCAGGTTACTATGGTTGGCTTGTCTTTGGGCTGCCTGGTCAACATCATTGGCGACCCGATCCTCATTTTTGGCCTGGGACCGATTCCGGCCATGGGGATTGAAGGCGCGGCCTGGGCGACGGGCTTGGGCCAGACGGTGAACCTGCTCTTCTACGCCTTTATCTGTCACTGGCGGCCGCTGCGGGTCGAAGTCCGCCGCTGCCATCTCCATTGGGATATTGAACTCGATAAACGGCTCTATGGCATCGGCATCCCGGCAGCCCTCAACATGGGCTTGTCGTCGGTTTTCCTCGTCGCCTTGAACCATCTCCTGGCGCCTTTTTCGCCGACTTATATTTTCATTCTCGGCGTCTATTACAAGCTCCAGACCTTTCTTTCTATGCCGACAAATGGTATCATTCAAGGTGTACGGCCGTTGATTGGCTATAATTACGGAGCTGGGGAATGGGGCCGCGTGCGCTCTATCTATCAGACGACGCTCGTTCTCAACGGCCTGATCATGATGGCAGGCTTGGTCATCTGTCTGACTGTACCGGACGTCCTCATGAGCTGGTTCACGTCTCGTCAGGAAACCATCGCAGCTGGCGCGTCGGCCTTGAGCATCATTGCCTGGGGGAGCGTGCCGTCGGCTTTGTCCATTACGGCGTCTGGCGCTCTGGAAGGGCTGGGGAAGGGCAACCCGTCCTTTGCCATCACGCTGTTGCGCTACGTCGTCATCAGCCTGCCGGCGGCGTGGCTTCTCTGCCGCGTCTTTGGCCCTGATGGCGTGTGGCACGCCTTCTGGATCTTTGAATGTCTGGCAGCGCTCGCAGCCTGGAAGATCTATGGCCACTATGCCCCAGCCGTTACGACAGAAAAGGAGTCGACATGAAGTATAAAATCATTGCTTGTGATATGGATGAAACGCTGCTCAGCAGCGATGCGACGATTTGCCAGCGCAACATCGAAGCCATTACGGCGGCCATTGCCAAAGGTGTAAAATTCGTTCCCTGTACGGGCCGGGGGTTCCGTTCCATCGAAGGCGTCTTGAGGACTCTGGGGCTCTACGACCAGGCGGACCAGTATGTCATTGGTTTTAATGGGGCCCATATTACGGAAAATAAGGGCAGCCGATCCCTTTTCTGGAATCCCATTCCTTTCGACTTGGCCGACCGGATTTTCCGTCGCTGCTGTGCATACGGTCAATGTATGCATATCTATACGCGTGATGTCGTCTATATCACGAATATCACACCCGATGAAGAAGCGTTCCTCCACGGCCGCATGGGGTACGTGCCCGTCGAAGCGGAGAATCTCGATTTCATCCGCGGTAAAGAAGAAGTCTGCAAGCTCATCGTGACCAATACGGACTATGACTATTTGCAGCGGGTACACGCCGAACTCCAGCCCCTCCTGGGCGATATCACGGTCAGCTTCTCCAGCAACCGTTATATCGAATTTATGCACCAAGGCGTCAACAAAGGAGCTGGCCTGCACAAACTGGCCGATCTCCTGGGCGTGCCTTATGAAGAGACCCTGGCCATCGGCGACAACATCAATGATACGGATATGTTCAAAGCGGCTGGCCTTTCCGTCGGCGTCCACAATCTCAACCCCATCATCCGCCCGTATTGCGACGTCGTCACCGACGCCACCAATGATGAAGGTGCCGTCGCCGAAGCCATCGAGAAGTATGTGTTGTGAGCGTGGTTCGTGGCTCGTAAGAAACTGAACTGCGAAGGCCGCGGCCGCAGGTCGCAGACCGTAAGCCTCTCCTATGAAGAGAGCCAATGGGCATTTACATCTAAAGCCATCCACTAACAACTAACCACTAGTCACTAACAACTTAAAAGGAGCTGTCGCGATGCGACAGCTCCTTTTGTGCTATAATATAAGGCAAAAGGGGGCTTTCTCATGGATAGCAAAGAATTGAGCCGTCATGCGGCTCACGTGCGGCGGAATATCGTCAAGATGGTCACCCTGGCCCAGTCCGGTCATCCCGGCGGCTCTTTGTCCATCGTCGATATGCTGCAGGTCTTGTATTTTGATGTCATGCGGATCAATCCCAAGCGGCCTCATTGGCCGGACCGGGACCGCTTCGTCCTTTCCAAAGGCCATACAGTACCGGCTCTGTATGCGACGCTGGCTGAACGGGGATTTTTCCCGGAATACGAATTGTGGCACCTGCGCCAGTGCGGTGCTATGCTCCAAGGCAATCCCGACATGAATACGACGCCAGGTATCGATATGACGACGGGATCCCTAGGACAGGGATTGTCCGCGGCTAACGGCATGGCCATGACGGCCAAATTGGACGGGGCAGACTGGCGGGTCTACGTCATCGCCGGCGACGGTGAAATCGAAGAAGGCCAGATATGGGAAGCGGCTATGTCAGCTGCTCAGTATAAGCTGGATAACCTGACGCTGTTCATCGACCATAACGGATTGCAGATCGACGGGTCTAATGAAGACGTCATGGACGTCATGCCCATTGCCGACAAGTTCCGGGCCTTTCGCTGGAACGTCCTGGAAATCGACGGCCACGATTATGATGCCATCTGCGCTGCATTGCGGCAGGCCCAGGCCGTGAAAGGGAAGCCGACGGTCATCATCGCCCAGACCGTCAAGGGCAAAGGCGTATCGTTCATGGAAAATGCCGTGTCCTGGCATGGCAAGGCGCCGACAAAAGAAGAATGTGAACGGGCGTTACGTGAATTAGGGGGCGAAGGCTAATGGCAATGGCAACACGTGATGCCTACGGGCATCTCTTAGAAACGGAATTGTATAAAAATCCCAAGATCGTCGTCCTCGACGCCGACCTGGGCTCGTCGACGCGGTCCATGGCTTTTCAGAAAGTGGCGCCAGAGCGCTATTTCGATATGGGTATTTCTGAACAGGATATGATGGGCACGGCAGCGGGCTTTGCGGCTTGCGGCAAGATTCCC
>ENA-ORSS01001349-ORSS01001349.1-human-gut-metagenome-genome-assembly--contig:-NODE-1349-length-25301-cov-7.967440_pt1 | contig 25301 bp, 26 predicted proteins | sample MGYA00241899_ERZ509162 | MGnify/ENA primary metagenome ERZ509162 (study PRJEB26280, sample SAMEA2338641) | human gut metagenome | biome: human gut; feature: human-associated habitat; material: faeces... | reverse complement strand
CATCGGGGCTGCTCTTATTTACGGCAACCCCTCAGTCAATCCGCCTTGCGGCGTATTGCCAGCTCCCCGGCCGGGGAGCCTTTTGATGGTACCGCTAACCAAAAGCTTTCCCCGCAAGCGGGGACAGCTTTTGTTCAGCCGCTCCATCCTGCGCATTTTTTCTGCATACAGCCCCTGCGGTTCAAATATAAATACAAATGAATAGAGCCGCGAAAGGAGCAAGGTGAAATGGAAGCGAAATTTTTAGATATCGGCGGGAGCAAAACGCTCAGGCTGGTCGCGCGGGAAAGCGCCGAGGCCGCAATAGAGGGCGCGCTGCCGCTGCCCGCGGGGATAAGGCTTGGCGATATTGAGCCGCTTTGCGCTGCCGCCCGGGTGGAGGCCGCAGCAGCAACCGCACACGACGGACGGATAGACATAGAGGGCAAGCTGAAGGTAAGCGTTATATTCCGCAACGCCGTGCGGGAGATGATACCGAGCGGGGACGGCGCGGACAATGCCAATGAGGACACAGCCGCTGCCGAAAAGGGCGGTGCGTTCACGTCCGGCGCGGCATTCAAATACAGCATTGCGTGCGACGCGGCGCGGGAGGGCATGCGCGCGGAGGTCACGGCTTACGTCACTTCCTGCACGCTGAGCGCCGCGGGAGAGCTGATGCTCAGCGCGGTCGCGGGGCTGGACTGCGCCGTTTATGACACGTCTCCCCTACCCATGCTAAACGGCATCGATGGCGCGGAATGCGAAATGAAGCACGAGTGCATATGCACCTGCACAGAAACATTGATAGGCCAAAGCGAGACGGACTTTGAAACAGAAACCGCCCTGCCAGCGGGCACGGAGCCGCTTTTTGCAAGCGGGGAATGCAGCGTAAGGAGCGTTACGCCGGGCGGAGACACGGCAATAATAGAAGGGCAGCTTTGCCTTGACCTGCTGCTGTGCAGCCGCGCAGGGCTTACGGCGCACGCCGTGCAGTTCCCATTCACAATAGAGGCGGAGCTTGACAGCCGCGCCGAGGGCGACGCATACGCCACGGTTTCGCTGAAGGATATATACATATCTCCCGCCGACGCATCAAGCGGCATAGCCGCCGTGCGCGCACGCCTTGCGGTGAGCATATATCAAACGGAGCAGAGCGAAACGGCTATCTGCACCGATGCGTTCATACCCTATCATTCCTGCCAAATGCAGACGGAGAGCGCAAGCATTATGCAGCGGATGCGCCGAAAAACCTTCCGCTATACGCTGAGCGAAAATATACCCCTTCCCGACGGGACGGGCGGCGCGAAGAGCGCAATATGCTGCGCCGCAATGCCATACGTTACCACAGCGGAAGTAAAGAACGGCGTGCTAAGCATAGAGGGCATAATAACGCTGAACTGCGCGCTGCGCACGGCTGAGCCGAACGCGCTGACGTTTGCATCGCAACTGCCTTTCCTGTGCGAAACGCAATACACCGGCGCGGATGCAGACGCGGCGGACGCAAGCGTTAAGTGCCTATCCTGCACGCTTATGCTTACGGGCGGTATGCTCACGGCGGAATGCGTGCTGGAGCTTTCCGCGGTGCCGTATACGCTTACAGGCATGACCATAGTATCCGCCGCGGGTGAAGCGGAGCCGGTAAAGCGGCAGAGGGCGATTATAGTATACTTTGCCTCTGCAAACGAGACGCGCTTTGACGTGGCCAAGCGATACAGCCTGCCTGTAAGCAGCATAGCCGCGGGCGGGGACACGCTTTGCGAAGGCGAAAAGCTTACTTTTTTGTGCTGAGCGGCTAAAGCGGCATGATGAGCTGTGTTTTTGCCGCAATGATAGCGGCGGCAATAATATGCGGCGCGGCGAACGGCAGCATAGCGGCGGTACTTGACGCGCTGACGGAGGGCGCAGCCAACGCGGTAACGCTCTCCCTCTCCCTTGCGGGGGCGTATATGCTATGGATGGGGCTTATGGGCATAGCGCGGAGGGCGGGGCTGATAGACGCGCTTTCGCGGGCAATGAGAAAGCCGCTTGCCCTGCTTTTCCCCAACGCGGGCGGGGCGATAGCGCCGATAACGCTGAACTTAGCCGCGAACTTCTTCGGCGCGGGCAGCGCGGCAACGCCCTTCGGGCTGGAGGCCATGAAGGAGCTGAACGCGAAGGCTAAATATGCCGGCGTAGCTACGGACGAAATGTGCATGTTCCTTGCACTCAATGCATCGGCGCTGGAGCTGCTGCCGGCGAACGTGCTTGCGCTGAGAACCGCCGCAGGGAGCGAGGATGCATACATAGTGGTGCTGCCCACGTTCATAGCGTCCGTGATAAGCTTCGTTTCCGCCGCCGCAATATGCGCGCTGTTCTGCCGCATAATGCCGCAAAGGCCCATAGGGAAGGGCAAGGCATGAGCTATATTCTGCCCCTTATGATACTGGGGCTTATAATATACGCGCTGATAAAGCGCGTGGACATATACTCCGCGTTTACCGAAGGGGCGGCGGAGGCGCTGCCAATGCTTATAAGGATATTGCCGTACATGGCGGGGATGCTTGCCGCGATACAGGCGCTTAGGGCGTCCGGCGCGCTTGAATGGCTGCTTGGTGCGCTTTCCCCCGCTTTTAACGCCGTAGGCCTTCCGGCTGAGCTTGCGCCGCTTTTCATACTGCGGCCGTTTTCGGGCAGCGCGGCGCTCTCGCTCCTTGGCGACGTACTCACAACATACGGCCCCGATACTTTCACGGGCGTTGCGGCAAGCATAATGCTCGGCTCCACCGAGACCATATTCTATACCATCGCGCTTTATTTCGGTACGGTTGGCATACGCCGCACGCGCGCGGCATTGCCCGCGGCGCTTATAAGCTCCGTTATAGGTACGGCGGCGGCGATAGTCCTTGCGCAAGGACTATTTGCATAATGGGGCAAGTGATGCTATAATACTGGTAAATTGGGCGAATGTGTTTTTGCCCGAAAGATAAGGCTTTGCGGGCAAAATTGCCGAACGCTCAGCCGGGAGGGGTTTTTATGAAAATAGACGTTATTCCCGTATACGGAAAGGTTTTAAGCAACCATATATCGTCCTGCACGGTAATAGTTGTGGACGTTTTGCGCTCCACAAGCTGCATAATAACCGCCGTTGGCAACGGGGCAACCAAGGTCGTTCCAGCGATAGACCCCGGCGAGGCGGCAATGCTTGCAAGCAGGCTTGGGGCGCAGGACGTTGTGCTGGCGGGCGAGCGGGAGGCGGTGAAGCTGCCGGATTTCGACCTTGGCAACAGCCCGTATGAATTTACCAAAGAAGCCGTGTGCGACCGCAGCGTTATAATAAGCACCACTAACGGCACCGCCGCCATACACGGCATGTCCGCCGCGAAAGAGGTACTGATAGGCGGCATGATAAACCGCACAGCGGTTGCCAAAAAGGCCGTTGAGCTGGGCAACGACATAATAATCGTCTGCGCCGGCACATATGGGCAGATTTCTGCGGACGATCTCTTAGCCGCAGGCTCCATCGCGGAGGCGATACACCGCATGGCGCGCGAGCCAATGGAAGCAACGGACATAACGATGGTCTGCTGCATGCTGTACGCGGACTGGAAGCAGGGCCGCGCCGACCTTTCCGTTACAAAGCACTGCGCACGGCTGATATCACTCGGCTTTGAGGAGGACATAAAATACTGCTTCAGCGAGGACATAACCGAAGTCGTACCGGTATATGAAAACGGCGTAATAAGGTGAAGAGCGGATAGATAAATAGGGAAATTAAAAGCAGGGTATGACCCTGCTTTTTTTGCTTCTTCAAAAATCCGCCTTACAGCTTCATCAGCGCATCGTAGAGCGCTTCGAGCCCATCGCGCGTATAATACTCTATCGTTATTTTGCCCTTCTTTTCGCTGCCGTCTATGGTCACCTTTGTGCCAAGATGCTCCCTGAGCTTTTCCTGGGCAACGTACATGTCGTTTGTTTGACGGACGCGCTTCTTCTTTGATTCGCGCTCCACCTTGTCAAGCTCCGGGTTGGTAAACTTGGTGGCCTTGCGCTCTATCTCGCGCACGGACCAGCCGTTTATGGCGGCGTCGCCCGCAAGCCTTCTTACGGCAGCCTCGTCCTTTATGGCGGCAAGCGCCCTGCCGTGGCCCGCGCTGAGCTTGCCTTCCTTCACCATGTCCTGCACGCTGTCCGGCAATGAAAGCAGCCTCAGGCTGTTTGCTATTGCGGGACGGCTCTTGCTCAGACGGGAGGAAACCTCCTCCTGCGTAAGGTCGTGCTGCTGCATCAGGAAGCGTATTGCGGCGGCCTCCTCAATCGGGTTCAGGCTTTCGCGCTGAAGATTTTCTACAAGAGCTATTTCCTGAATTTCGGCATCGTCAAACTGCTTCACTATTACGGGTACGGTTTGAAAGCCCGCAAGCCTTGCCGCGCGGAAGCGGCGCTCGCCCGCGACTATGGTATATCTGTCCCCATTTTGGTGCACTATTATGGGCTGCACCATGCCGTGCCGCTTCAGGCTCTCCGCAAGCTCATTAAGCCTTTCTTCATCAAATGTTTTCCTTGGCTGGTCGGCATTTGTATCTATCATGTATATGTCCGCCTGCACAACGCCTTCCGGCGGAGTTGCGGTAAAATCGCCAAGCAGCGCGTCCAGCCCGCGCCCAAGCTTCTTCATTGCCATTGCTTATTTCTCCTTTTCCACAAGCTCCCGCGCCAATGCATCGTATGCCTTTGCGCCGACGGATTTAGGATCGTATTTATTGATGGGCATGCCGAAACTCGGCGCCTCGCCAAGGCGCACGGAACGGGGAATTATGGTATCGTACACCTTATTTTTGAAGAATTTCTTCACCTCAAGCACCACCTGCTCGGAAAGATTGGTGCGCGCATCGAACATGGTGAGCACAACGCCCTCCACCGCAAGCTTGCTGTTAAGATGCGTGCGCACAAGCTTTACGGTGTTCATAAGGTCGCTCAGGCCCTCCAGCGCATAATATTCGCACTGTATGGGCGCAAGCAGCGTATCTGCCGCGGTAAGCGCGTTTATGGTAAGCAATCCCAGCGACGGCGGGCAGTCTATGAATATATAATCATAATTCTTGCGCACCTTGTCCAGCGCGCGCTTCAATACCGTTTCGCGGGCAAGCGTGTTTACAAGCTCCACCTCCGCACCCGAAAGCTCCTTGCGGGCGCATATCAAATCAAGCCCGTCGGTGGGGGTCTTTACGGTGGCCTCGGCCGCGCTTACGCCGTTTATCATAACGTCGTATATGCTGTGCTCCGGTGCGTCCTTATCAACGCCAAGGCCGCTTGTGCAGTTGCCCTGCGGGTCAATATCTATGCACAGCACCCTTTTGCCCAGCGCCGCAACGCAGGCGGAAAGGTTAACGGTGGTGGTGGTCTTCCCCACCCCGCCCTTCTGGTTTGCAATGGCTATTATCTTGGACATGCTTTTCTAATCTCCCTCAGCTTTGCTTCGTCCGCCTCTATGTGCAGATCCATAAGTATTTCATCGTAATATTCGCCGTCAACGCAGAATCTCCCGCGGTGGCGGCCTATCTCTTCAAAGCCGAAGCGCTTATACAGCGCAATGGCGCGCTCGTTCTCCGCATGTACGCTAAGCTCGATGTTTTTTAGCGACGCTTCCTTCGCAAGCCCTATCAGCATCTCCATTATCGCGGAGCCCACGCCTATGTGCCAATACTTTTTGCGCACGCTCAACGCAATTTCCCCCGTGTGCGCCAACCTGCGGCGCGGATAACAGCCAAGGCTGAATATGCAGGCAAGCTCGCCGTTTATGCGCCCGCTGTACACACCGCCGCGCTCCTGCTTCAAATTCTCCTCCAATATTAGGCGCTCTTCTTCCTCGCTTATGCCAAGGCCGTTTTCATCCATCAGCAGAAAATGCGTCTCCCCGCCGATCGTTTTAAGATATTCCAGTATTTCCGCCGCGTTTTCGCCCCGCGGACGGAATATTTGCAGCACGCTGCCATCGCGCAGCACAACGCTTTTTTCCATTGCCAGACATCTCCGTTTTGCGATATTTCCCTATTATTATATAAGATAATTCCTAATAACACAATGACTCAATGCTGCATTGTTTCACGTGAAACATTATAAACGGATAAATTCTGCAAAAAGATGGATTATAAAGAACGGCTTTGGCATAAAAAAGGCGCCGCGGGGAAAATGGCGGCGCCTGACAACACGGCATGGGCGGCCTTGGGGAGGGAATCGAAGGCAAAGCCCATGCCAAAGATTATATCTTGAGTTTACTTCCCGTCCCGTATCCTTACGGCAGCCTTACTCACGGCGGGAATAAGCGCGGCAATTACGCACAGTATGGTATCCACGCCGATTGTGGTGAAGTTATACATGAACGAATACGCCCACGCGTTGGCGTAGCCCGCCTCCGCAGCGGAATCGGCAAAGAATATCGCCCCGCTGAGCACGCCGCACAGCATGCGGCAGAAGCCGCCCACGCCCGCGCCGAGGGCAAGGCTTTTGGGGAAGAAGCCCGCAAGGCCGAGCACCGTAAAGGAAAGGAAATAATCCAGCACAAACTGAACGGGATGCACAACGTACGCGCCCTGCACCACCTGCAAAAGGCTATACGCAAAGCCCGCCAGCAGGCCGGCCGCGGGGCCGTACATCCACGCGAACATGAATATGGGCAGCATGGAGAACAGCGTTATGCTGCCGCCCATGGGCATGGAGAACAGCTTGATATAGCTGAGCACGAACGCAAGCGCTATGCACAGCGCGCCCTGCACCAGCATACGGGTGGTAAGCTTATTGCCCTTTTTCTCAACTGTCGGCGCGGCATTGACGTGCTTTTTATTCAGCACCGCAAGCACCGCTATCAGCGCGGCGACCGCCACGATAGCGCCTATGAACATCCAAAGCTCAGTACCCTCAAGCTTTGCAAGCTTTTTAAGCAGTACAAATTCCATTCTTGTTAAAACCTCCGTGTGTTTCTTTTGAAAAAAGAAAAATCTCCGCAATTCTTTGCGGAGAAACCGGACGGCATTTTCGCATGCGCCAAATCTATTCTCTCCGCTTCCCTACGCCGGCATTATCCGTACAGGTTCCAAGGGTATATCTCAGCCTGAAAACAAGCTCCCCCAGCGGGTGATTATTCTCTTTTCGCCGCTATATTAGCACGTTTGTGAAGAAATGTCAATCCGTGCCTTTTGGTGCGCTTTATAAACTTTCTGCAAAAACAAGGGGACGCATCGCGTCCCCTCAGCTTTACGATCTCTCACGCTCACCCGCCGTCAGGTGGATTTCACATTGCTCAAGCAATATTTCACTACGCTTCAGCGCAATTTCACCCTGCGTAAGCAGGATTTCACTGCGGGCGTAAGCCCGCTTATCCTTCGTACGTAAAGAATCCGAAATGCTCCGTGCCGTTCATAAGGCCGAAGCGGCCGAGCGTGGTGGGTATCTCCCCCGCCTCTCCGCTGAGCTTGTAATAATCGGGCCACCAGCTCATGAATTCGCTGTTAAGTCCGTCCAGCGGAGTATCGGGCATATAGAACACGAAGTCCGTGCCGTTCTCCATGCCGTGCGCATCGCTCAAAACAAAGCGTACCTCATCCTCTATCCATTCCGCGCCCTTGCTTTCGTCCTTTGTCAGCTCCTCAAGCGTCATGGCATAGGAATTGTCGTCTATCTTGGTTATGTTGGCAAACCTGCCGGAGAATTTGCAGTAATACACTGTTCCCTTGGGGTATTTTTCGCTGTTTTCGATCATTTCGCTGTCGTGGTATTCGCCGGTGAATGTGCCGTCCGCGTTCAGCGTGATCTCTGTCCCCCATGCGCCCGCGCCGCTTGCAAATATCATGTTCAGTGGATCGTCGCCTATGGGCAGCGCAGCCGCGGCGTTATCCGTCTCCGCGCTCTGAGTTTCGGCAGGCATTGTCTGGGCGGGTGCAGTCTCGGCAGGGGCCGCGGTAGGCTCGGCAGTAACAATTATATCGGGCGTAACCTCCGGCTCTGCGGTGTTCACGGGCGCGGTGCAGCCCGTAAACATTGCCGCCGCCAATGCCGTGCAGGTTAATGCGGTTATTATCCGCCTTAGCTTTTCATTCATTATTTTACTCTCCTTATCCGGCGCGGTGCTGCCCGCGCTCAATTCGGTCTATAATAATATGCTTATGTACTGATTTTATCAATATATAAGCATATCTGTTTCAAGTTTGTTTACAAGTTTGCGCCCTCTTCCCGCCAGGCTTGCAGCAGCGTATCCGCGGTTTTGTTCAGCTCTTTTTCCAGCGTGCGGAAACGGCTCAGCAGTTTTTTCCCCTCCGGCGTGACCTCCGCCCCGCCGCAATTACGCATCTCATCTCTTCAACCATATTATTCACCGGCCCCCGCACCGGATTGTTTCACGTGAAACATTCTTCCTGCGCGAAATTTATTTAAGCTTTATTATGAATATTCCCGGCATAAGGCCGCCCGCTTCGGTGCGCGTTTCCGTAACCAGTTTAAGCTTGGGCCGTTCGCGTATCAGCTTCTTCAGCAGCGTGAACTCCATCGTGTAAAGTATTGCCACGCCGTCCTCGTTCAGCCATTGCGGCAGCCGGTCCAGCAGCCCTGCATATAGTTTTTCGTTGTTGGCATGGGTACCCACGCGGTTCCCGAAGGGAAGGTTTGCGACAATCTCGTCATACGGGCGCTTCGCTTCAAAGCGCAGCATGTCGTTGCATATGAACTTGGCCTTTGAGCCTGCGTTTTCGGCATTTTTGCGGGCAATGTCTATTGCCCTGTGCGCAATGTCAACGCCCGTAAGGCTTGCCGCGGGCGCAAGCTTTTCCCGCTCAATAAGCAGCGTGCCGCTGCCGCAACAAGGATCCAGCACCCTTGCGTTCACCTTCATGTGCTCCATGGCATACCGGAGCACTGCCGCCGCCGTTGCGGGATGTATGCTTGCGGGCAGCGCCTCGGTACGGTAGGTGAACCTATCGTCGCAAAACACGGTCGGTTGCAGAAACGCATCCGCGCGGCCCTGTTCATTTATTTCAAATATAAGCTCCGCTTCATAGTCGCTCGGCGCGTTCACAAGCTTTTCGCTGTCTATCACGGCGGCTATCGCGCGGCTTTGCGCCGCCCTGTCCTTTACTTCGCCCCTCAGCTCAATTCTATATCCGTAGGGCGGTTCGCCATCGCAGCAGTTTTCAAAGAATTCGCGCATAAAGCGGCTGCATTGCAGCAGCTGCTTCGCGTCGCTCGCATCCATGTCCCGCGCTATGGGCATTAAAATGCTCTGCATGCTCCTAAGGCGCATCAGCTTATCTATGTCCTTTGTTTTTATAAATACGCTGTTGCCCTTGTGCGCATAGGGCTCAAGCTCCTCTTCCTCCATGTCGTAAAGCAGGGAGCCTACCAGCCTGTCCGGTGCGCGGAGCTCAAATTCATACTCCGTATCGAGCGCGCGGAATGCATGATGCTCAATTTTCGTAAGCTTGCGCCTTGCGCTGAGGAGAGCGTCCGTCTCCTCTGCAAAGTGTCGCTTTTCACTTTCGTCCTTTGCGGCGGGAACGGTGTATTTTTCAAGGAAAGTCTTGGCCTCCTCGCCGCCTATCGCGCCTATTGAAAGAATAATGCTCGGGCGCACAAAGCGCGTCTGCTCCCGCCCAAGCGCAGCTATGAGCCGCGGCGCGTCCGCTTCCCTTTCAAGCGCTCCCATCAGCCGCGCAGTGTTTTTCCTAAGCTTCGCATCGTCAGATAAAAGCATTGCGCAGAAGCGAGCGTTTTCATCCGCGCTACAAAGCTTATCCGCCATAGCTTCGCGGAATTTTTTCTGCTTTGCAAGCCTGCATAAAAACGCGCCCGCCGCCGCATTGTTTTCTTTTATATACAGCGCCCACGCCGGCTCAAACGCCTGCTCCGCCTTGGCGGCAAGCTTTTCGGGGCCGTTGGGCTCATTTAGTATTTTCAGCGCCTTTTCGCGGCTCATATAAATCATTTTTTGCTCCTTTTTGCGGCTTCGGCGCGTATAACGTCCAGCACCTCGTCCGTGCCGTCCGCCTTGGCGTCCGCGCTCATGGTGGCTGTGAATGAAAGCCGCCTGTCGTAAAGATCGTTCACGCTGTCAAGCAGTGTGTTTTCATTAAGCTGCTCCTGCTCCAGCACCATTGCGTAGCCCTTGCGGGAAAAATAACCAGCGTTCTGTATCTGATCCCCCCTGCTTGCGCTAAGCGGCAAGGGTATTAGCAGCATGGGCTTGCACAGCGCCAAAAACTCAAACACCGCGTTTGCCCCCGCGCGGGAAATAACAACGTCCGTCGCAGCAAAAACGTCGCTCAGTTCGTTTGATATGAATTCATATTGCTTGTAGCTTGCGCTGTCCAGCTCCTTCTCCGCCTTGCCCGCGCCACATATATGCACAATGTCGAACGTACGCTCAAGCTTGGGCAATGCCGCGCGCACGGCGCTGTTTATTGCCGCCGCGCCAAGGCTGCCGCCCATTATCATAAGCACGGGCTTTTCCCCGTTAAAGCCAAGGAAGTCAAGGCCGCACTGCTTATCGCCCTTGTAAAGCTCCGGCCGTATGGGAGTGCCGGTATGCACGCCTTTTTCACCGGTGAATTTGAGCGTATCTTCAAACGTTACGCAGATTTTGTCCGCAAAGCGGGAGTTTATTTTGTTCGCAAGGCCGGGAGTATAGTCGCTTTCGTGCGTAACCACCGGCACGCGGCATTGGCTTGCCGCAATAACCACCGGCACGCTCACGTATCCGCCCTTTGAAAACACTACGTCCGGATCGATTTTGCGTATAATGCGCCGCGCCTCGCCTATGCCTTTAAGCACCTTAAACGGCGTTGCAAGCGTTTTCAGCGAAAAATATCTTCTCAGCTTGCCCGCGCTTATTTCATGATAAATAATATAGTCCTTGCCGGCCATCAGCTTTTTTTCTATTCCGTCCGCCGTGCCGATATAATGTATCTCGTATCCCTCGCTCAAAAGCTGGGGGAAAAGCGCCATGTTCGGCGTAACGTGTCCGGCGCTGCCGCCGCCCGTGAATACGATTCGTTTGTTCATTGCTCCTGCCTTTCGTAAAACCGTATTTTCCGTTCATAATATGCTCATTCGCCCCATAAGTATATCATTTACGGAACCTTTGGGCAAGAATCCCCTACTTCCCCACGCAGAAGCGGGAGAATATCCTCTCTATCACGTCCGCCGTTACCTCGCGGCCGGTTATTTGGCCAAGGGCGTAAAGCGCGGTGCGTATGTCCGCCGCGGCAAGGTCGGTGCCCATTGCGGCGTCCGCGGTTTCAAGGGCGGCCTTCGCCTCAGCAAGGGCATGTATGTGGCGGGAGTTGGTAACAAGCGCGCTCTCCGCCTCCTTGGTGAGCAGCAGCGCGGCCATGCGCTCCTTCAGCGCGTCAAGCCCTTCGCCCGTTACGGAGCTTATGGATATGGGCGCAAATTCGGCGCAGCCTTCATCCATTGTAAAGCCCTGCCTGTCCGCCTTGGTGAACAGTATCAGGCATTTTCTGTATTCGCCCCGCTTTGCGGCGTTTATCAGCGCGCGGCTTTCTTCGTCCATGGGCTTTGTGCCGTCAATGGCAATTAGTATAAGGTCGGCCCGCTCGCCCGCCTTCTTCGCCCGCTCCACGCCTATGCGCTCTGCCTCGTCCGCGCCCTCGCGTATGCCCGCCGTGTCCGTTATGCGCACGGGCGCACCGCATATATCAAGCGTTTCCTCAAGCGTATCGCGCGTTGTGCCGGGTATGGAGGTCACTATCGCCCGCTCCATGCCCATCAGCGCGTTGAAAAGGCTCGATTTGCCCGCGTTCGGCGCGCCGAGTATGGCTACCGCCGCCCCTTCGCGGAATATCCGCGCCGCGTTGCCGCCGCGTATCAAATAATCAAGCTTATCTATTATGGGCGCAAGTTCGTTTTCAAGAGAAGATACCGTGTCCTCCTCAAGCTCCTCCGGATAATCAAGCGCAGCCTCAACGCCGCTGAGTATATCAATAAGCCTGTCCTCAATATCCTTTATGCCGCTGCCTATGCTGCCCTCAAGCTGCTCCTCCGCCATGCGCGCGCCCTGCTCCGTAACGGAGCTTATAACGTCCATAACGGCTTCCGCCTGGCTTAAATCAAGCTTGCCGTTCATAAAGGCCCGCTTTGTAAACTCCCCGCCTTCGGCCGGGCGCAGGAAGCGGGAAAGCACCGAAAGTGTCCGCTTTGCAATAACGCGGCTGCCGTGAATATATATTTCCGCCATGTCCTCGCCGGTATAGGTTGCGGGGGCTTTAAGGAAGCAGGCCATTGCGGAATCTATCGTTTCCCCGCTTTCGGGATCTATAACATGGCCGTAGTTCATAACGCGGTGCTCCGGCGCGTTTTTGCAGCGGAAAACCCGCCCAAGCGCATCTTTTGCGCCGCTTCCCGTTATGCGCACTATTGCTATCGCCCCGCCCACAGGCGAGGACAGCGCGAATACAGTATCCTCACTCATCCTTTATGTTGCCCTTCCCTATGTCCCTTGTTATCTTTTCCAGCGTCTTCGGTTCGTTATCCCGCGGCTTGCAGGCGCAATGCATAAGCAGCGCGCGTTTCACTTCCCCTACCCGCGGGCAGGGGCGTATGTTCAGCCAGCGGCAAATGTCCTGCCCCGTGCATTTCAATTCCTTTTCGGTAAAGGGAGCGTTTTCGGCCTGCATTTCGGCATATACGCGCTTCCAGCGCTCCGCCGTGTCCACCCTGCCCAGCTCTATGCCGCTGCCGTGCACGTCCGCTTCGCGTATAAGAATAAGCTTTTGCGCGCCGTCCCGCCCAAGCTCCACAAATTTCTTTTTTATCTTGCGCACGCGCGTTTCGCCCTTCAGGTCAAACATATGCCACCGCACCAGCGTAACCACTTCTTCCCTTAGCGCGGCAGGGGCTTTAAGCCGTGTCAAAACGTCGTTCGCTATGCGGGCGGAATACATTTCGTGCCCATGCATGGAGCCGTGGTCATAAAACGCGGTGGCCTTGCCCGTGTCGTGCAGAAGCATTGTCCACCTGAGCACCAGCTCCGGCGGCACAGCCGCGCATGCCCTTAGGTTATGCTCCATAACGTCATATTTATGGAAATCCCGCCTTTGCTTAACGTCATAGCAAAGCTCAAGCTCCGGCAGCAGTACCTCTATCGCCCCGCTCCGGTGCAAAAGATGCAGCGCGCCAATAAGCGCATCGTATCCCGCGCCGTAGGCCGTGTCCGCCATTATAAGCTTGCACAGCTCGGCATATATCCGCTCCGGCGAAATGTCCTTCAGCCCTTCGCGGCTTGCGTATGCGGCGGCAAGCGTGTTTTCATCCGCTTCAAAGCCAAGCTGCCCCGCAAAGCGGCACAGCCGCAGTATTCTCACCCCGTCGTCCCGCATTATCAGCGCGGGGTCGGGATTTGTGGCGCGGAGTATCCGCCGCTCTATATCCTCAACGCCGCCGGTGGGGTCTATTACCTCCTTTGTGAGCGGGTCAAGGTAAACGGCGTTCACGGTAAAATCCCGCCTGAACGCGTCCTCCTCAAGCGTTGCCGCGAAGCTGACCTCGCTTGGCCTATGGCTGCCCGTGCCGTCGTAACTCTCTTTCCTGAACGCGGCGTATTCAAAGCTCATCCCGCCCATAACTATGTCCAGCGTGCCGAACGCCGCGCCCTTTTTGCGGCACTCTATGCCCCGCGCGGTAAGCATGGCTTCAACATCCTCTATTATGAGCGCGCTGCAAACGTCTGTGTCGTTCACGGGGTATCCCAGCAGGCAGTTGCGCACCATGCCGCCCACGGCATACAGCCGCACCCCGTTTTCACTGAATATCTCCGCCAATGCCGTAAGCTGCGGAGCAATGGTAAAATCGTGCATGTGACCTCTCGCGCTTTATTTTGCCAGCTTATACAGGGCATATTGATTAAGGCTTACGCCTTCCTTTTTTGCGCTTTCCACCAGCTCTTTATGCAGCGAACGCGGTACGCGGATCATAAGCTTTCCGCTGTATTCCTTATGGTTTTTATAATCATCCAGCGATATTGAATCCGCGCTGTCCTCTTTTTCCGCAGTCTCTATCGCCTTTATATCTTCCACGGTGGGTTCTTCCGCCTCAAGCGCATCTATTACCTTCATTCTTTCTTCAAATTCTTTATTATCAAGCTTTTTCATAACTTCTGCTCCTTTCAGTACTTTTATGCTATCATATATGCTATCGTTTTTCAACTGTCTTAATTTAACTTCCTCAGTCTATTCGCTGTAAGCTAATTTTCTGAGGGAGTTAAGGCTCCCCGGCCGGGGAGCTGGCAAACCGAAGGTTTGACTGAGGGGTTGATGTAAACAAGAACAGCCCCGATGCAACCCCTCCGTCCATTCGCTGACGCTCATGTCCACCTCCCCTTTCAGGGCAGGCTTAATTAGAGTACTTCCAACAAAAAAGACAACCCTGCGGCTGTCTTTTTTCTCTCTTTATTTTTACTCTTCCCTGCCCTTGGGCGCTATCACCACGCGGCGGTTGGGTTCTTCGCCCTCGCTGTATGTGGTGACGTAGGGGTTGTTTTGCAGCGTTGCGTGCAGCACGCGGCGCTCGTAGGGGTTCATCGGCTCCAGCGTCCTTGCGCGGCCGGTGCTCCTTACCTGGGACGCTACCTTGCGGGCAAGGCGGGCAAGCGTTTCCTCGCGCCTGTCGCGGTAGCCCTCGGTGTCCACGGTTATGCGGGTGAATCCATGCTCCTTGCGGCTGCGGTTAACGTGCAGGCTGGTCAGATACTGTATCGCGTCCAGCGTTTCGCCCCTGTGGCCTATCAGCACGCCCATGCCGGAGGATTCTATTCTCAGCCTTACGCCGTCCTCCTCGCTAACGTTGGCAAGAACCTGCGCGTCTATATTCATAAGGCGGAGCATTTCCCTGAGGAACTGCGCGGCTTCGTTGTTCTCCGCGGCCTCAAGCGTGTATTCAATCTTGGGCTTGGCGCTCTGTTCTTCGCGTTCGCGGCGGTTGCTGCGCTCGCGGCGGTTATTCCTTTCCCTGCGCGGCGACCTTACTTCGCTGACTTCTTCAGCTATCTCTTCGCGCACTTCGCCGTTTTCGCTTATTTCTTCGGCTACGGTAATGGTTTCTTCCTTCGCCTCTGCCGCTTCCTCGCTGCGCCGGGGCTTATCCTCGCGGTGGGGGCGTTCGTCGCGGCGGTTACCGCGGTCGCGCCTGGGCCTGTCGTCGCGGCGCGGCCTGTCCTCGCGGCGGCGATTGGCGCGCCGTTCGGCTTCGTTCATGTAGTCGGGTACTACTATCTGCTCCGGCTCGCGCTCGGTCAGCTTTACTATGGCGGGCTTTGCGCCTATTCCAAGTATGCCCTTGGTTTCGTGCTGAACTATGTCTATCTCAACTTCGTCTATCGAAACCTCCAGCTCCTTAAGGCCGTTGAAAATTGCTTCGTCTATTGTTTTGCCTGATGCTTCAATGGTTCTCATTTGTCAGCACCCTCCTTTGCCGGTTCCGTTCTTGGGAATTTCTTGTTCAGTATAAGGTTGACTATTATCATTATTACGCTGGTCAGCGTCCAGTAAATTGCAAACGCCGCGTTGTAGTTAAGGCAGAATATGAAGCTCATTACCGGGAAAAGATAATTCATCCATTTGGTGGACTTCGCTGCTTCCTCGTTGGCGGCGGGGGTATTCTTGGTCATGAGCCAAGCGGAAAGGAAGTTGGTGCCGCCGGCAAGTATGCTCATTATGAACCAGCCGTTGTTGTATCCCTTGTAAACGTCAAGGAAGGGCTGAATGGCCGCGTCGTAAATGGCTATTGCGGTTTCGTTTGAAAGGAGCTGATAGCTCACGCCGCCCTGATAAACCTTGGTAACGGCAAGGCCCATCTCCACCAGCTTTTCGCCCACGCCCGGCTCGTTCAGGTAAAGCAGGTTTGAAAGCTCCGGCGTGGCAAGGAAGCTTGCGCCGTTGGCAAGCACGGGCGTAAGGCCGTTATCGGGCTGCCAAATATTGTTTATCCACAGGAATTTGAAGGATTTGAACAGCTCCATGGCGTTTTCATCCACCAGCAGCCTAAGGTTCATTTCATATCCCCAGTAACGGAACGCCGCTATGAAGCAGAAGAAAAGCGGCATGGTTATGAGCATCGGCAAGCAGCTGCCCCACATGCTCACGCCCTTTTCCTTCATAAGCTTTGTCTGCTCGGCCTGGAAGCGCCTGGGGTCGTTGGCATACTTTTTTTGCAGCCGCTGTATTTCGGGCTGCACCTCCGCCATCTTTGCGGAGGACTTGCGCGTTTTTATATCGGAAAATATGGTCAGCGCGCGCAGAAGTATGGTGCTTATCAATATTGTAAGGAATACGTTGCCGAAGCCGCTTTCGGATATGGCGCAGGTAAGGCTGTATATCCAGCGCATGGCTTCAAGGAACCAGTTTGTCAAAAAGAAATCACCGGTCAAAGTTTATGTCCTCTCTTTCCCTCCGCGCAATAAAACAACCCTTGCGCGGCATACGAATGATGAATATTTCTTATTCGTGTTCTTTGTATTCTTCTTTTTCTTCTTCGCTTTGTATTCTATCGGCCCCGTCCTTATCCATGCCGGATGCATGTCGCCTTGGGCCAAAGCGGAACTCCTCCGGAACGGGATCGTACCCGCCCCGCGAAAACGGGTTGCAGCGCATTATGCGCCACAGCGCAAGCAGGCCGCCCTTCAGCGCGCCGAAACGGCTTATAGCTTGCTTTGCATAAGCCGAGCACGAGGGGATATAGCGGCAGCAGGGAGGATGCAGCGGCGATATCCACCGCTGGTATCCTTCTATAAGCGTTAAAAACAAACGCTTCACGCTTTATTTTCTTCTTTCTTCAACAAATCGCCCCGGCGCAGAAGGCTGCGCGCCGCGGCGCATATATCGGAAAAGTCCGCACTGAGTATCGGCGCGCGCGCTATAACAATAATATTATAGCCCGGCTTTACTTCGCCAAAGACCGTATCGAATGCGCTCCTTAGCCGCCGTTTTACCCGGTTGCGGCATACGCTGTTGCCCAGTTTTTTGCTTACGGAAAAGCCAATGTGTTTAAGCTCGGGCGTTCTGTTCTTTGTGAATATAACGACCATCAGCTCGTTCGCCTTGGAATTTCCTCTGCGGTATACATAGCGGAATTCCTTATTCCGCTTCAATGAATAACAGCGTTTCACCTGAGTTGATATTTTTCCCCTTTGTGGGGCCGTGGGCATAAAAGAAAATGCGTCCTTCATGCCGCGCGGCCCGTCTGCACGCATGTTTTTATGCGCGCTTTTGTTTTGCTTCTGTTCGCCCTTTTATCAGGCGGAGAGGACCTTGCGGCCCTTGTTGCGGCGGCGGGCAAGCACGTTGCGGCCGTTGCGGGTTTTCATGCGCTGACGGAAACCGTGAACCTTTTTGCGCTGCCTTTTCTTCGGCTGGAATGTACCAAGCATTTCTTTTGCACCTCTTTCCCTAATGTGTTATATCATGCTGCCCCCTGCCCCGTTGCCAAAGCCGATTGGAAGTACGCCTTCTTTTAGATAAGCAATACCGGGCTGTTGCCGCCCGGCGCGGCCGGCTTTGCCCAAATGGGCATAGTGCAGCAGTTAAGCAGTATAATCCATCGGTATACGATTATATAAGAAAAGCAAGCCCTCTGTCAAGAAAATATGCTTAGTTTTACTTTATTTTTGGCTGTCTACAACATATTGTTATGTATAAGCCCTCAATTGTACAAGCCCAAAGCATTTTCCCTTGCAAGCCGGGCGGCGTTTTGCTATTATAAAGAAGGTATTTATTTTGGTACTTATTTTTTTCGACCCCTTAAAAAGGGGTTTTATACCGTGGGAGGTATTTACAGTAATGTTGTCCGCTTTGTCTGTTTGGCAGAATTCCTTAGACGAGATCAAAAGATCCATGACCCCGCTCAGCTACAATACATGGGTAGCCACGATGACGCCCATCTGCATAAAGGATAACACCCTTGTGCTGCAGGTGAAGGATCCTTCAACAAAAAACACGCTTAAAAGCATATATACCCAAACGCTTACGGACTGCATAAACCGCGCCAATTCCGGCACATATCTTGTCCGCTTTATAGACGAATCCGAGCTTCCGCTCTATAATGCCTACCGCGAGGATAAGCCCGTTGCCGGCAGCGACTATTACCTTAACCCCAAGTATACTTTTGAAAGCTTCGTTGTTGGCAACAGCAATATTTTTGCCCATGCCGCGGCGCAGGCCGTTGCGGAAGAACCGGGCAAGGCATATAACCCGCTTTTCATATACGGCGGCGTGGGTCTTGGCAAAACGCACCTTATGCACGCCATAGGCCACAGGATACTTAATAACAATCCTTCCGCGCGCATAGTATACATAACCACGGAAACGTTTACCAACGACCTTATTCAGTCCATTCAGGAAAACAGCCGCGTGCAGTTCCGCAACAAGTACCGCACGGCGGACGTGCTTATAATAGACGATATACAGTTTCTTGTAGCCAAGGACAGGACGCAGGAGGAATTCTTTAATACGTTCAACGCGCTGCATACATATGGCAAGCAGATAATCATAAGCTCCGATAAAGCGCCCAAGGACCTTATAAACCTTGAGGACAGGCTTGTTTCCCGCTTTGAAGGCGGATTGGTTGCGGATATTCAGCCGCCCGATCTTGAAACAAGGGTTGCAATACTAAAGCGCAAGGCGCAAAGCGAGCAGATAGACGTGAGCGAGGACGTGCTCACATTCATTGCCGAAAAGGTAAATTCAAACATTCGCCAGCTTGAAGGCTCCCTCATCCGCGTTATAGCCTTCGCAAGGCTTACAAAAAAGCCCATAGACCTTGCCCTTACGGCAACGGCGCTCAAGGATATTGTTGCCGGATACGACAATACGCCCGTCACCATACCGCTTGTGCAGCAGGTTGTGAGCGATTATTATGATATCGATATGGACGCGCTCCTTTCGCAGCGCCGCTCCATGGACGTTACCTACCCGCGGCAGATGGCAATGTACCTTTGCAAGGAGCTTACCAATAAACCGCTCAAGGCCATAGGCGCAAGCTTCGGCGGCAGGGACCATTCAACCGTTATAAACGCCTGCAAACGCATAGAGACGGACATGAAGAACGACCCGCAGGTATCAGACCTTGTGGAAGATCTTACCAAGCGGATAAAGAAGCAGTAATATATCAACAGAGTTATCCACACAGTGTGGATAACTTATGTGGATTACACAGTGTATAATTGTTGAAAACGTGGAAAATGTAAACAACGTGGACAAGTACATATTCCTTACCACACTTATCCACAGGAGTTCTAACATCACTTTTTCAGCATTTTGGGACAAAACCAAACTTGTCCACACAACTTACAACGCTACTGCTACGGCTGCTGTTAATATATATAGACACGCTGGCGAGAGTGTGTGGATAAGAGTTACCATTGTTAATAAAAGAGGAGGTTTAGATATATGCGCATAATAGTGGATACGAACGCGCTGAACGCGGCGCTTTCAATCGTAACAAAGGCCCTGCCGGTAAGGAGCACCATATCGGTGCTTGAAGGAGTATACATGAAGGCGGAGCAGAGAAGGCTGCTGCTTCGCTGCACGGATCTTAATATTCAGATAGAAGCCAGCATAGATGCTCTTATTGAAAAGGAAGGCGCAACGGTGCTGCCGGGCAGGCTGTTTTCCGAAATGGCCAAAAGGCTGCCGGGCGAAAGCGTTTCAATAGACGTAAACAAGAAGAACACCGCGGAGATAATCAGCGGCGCATACCGCACCACCCTTCAATGCGAGGATGCGGGCGACTACCACGCCATGAACGAAGTTGAGAGCGACACTTCAATTAAAATAGAGCCGAACGATTTCAAGAGCATGGTTCGCGGCTGCATATTCGCCGCCGCTCAGGACGATACAAAGCCCATACTGACAGGCGCGCTGATGGAGCTTGGTTCGGACTCCCTCCGCCTTATAGCGCTGGACGGCTACCGCCTTGCGCTGCGCACCGCGCCCATAGTGAACAACGGCACGGAAGAAAAGGAGATTGTCGTTCCCGCGCGTTCGCTTATAGAGGTTGCGCGTATACTGCCGGACGATGGCGAGAAGGCGACCATAACATTCAGCCGCACCCACCTGAGCGCCACCGGCGGAGACGTGAAGATAATAGCCCGCCTTATGGAAGGCGATTTCATAAAATACAAGCAGATATTGCCCAACGATCACATGACCCGCGTGCGCGTGAACCGCAAGGAGCTGCTCGACGGCATAGAGCGCGTTGCGCTGATGGCGCGCGAAAGCAAGAGCAACCTTATTAAATTCTCTATTTCCCGGGAAATGATAGAGATATCCGCCAACAGCGAGATAGGCCGCAGCAACGAGGAGATTCCCTGCGCCGCCATGGGCGAGGATATAGAGATTGCCTTCAACAACAAATACCTGACCGATGTATTCAAGGTGCTTGATGACGAGGAGATATACATGGACTTCAACAGCAACGTAAGCCCCTGCGTGGTGAAGCCCATAAACGGCGACGAATATTATTACCTGATACTGCCCGTAAGGCTGTTCACGGGAGCGTGAGAGGGCTAATGCCCTCAGTGAAATCCTGCTGACGCAGGGTGAAATATTGCTTTCGCAATGTGAAATATGGCTGCGCCATGTGAAATCCGCCTTACGGCGGGTGAACATAAGAGATTATAAAGCTGTGGGGACGGGAAACCGTCCCCTTGTTTTTGATAAAAGTTTATAAGATGCGAAGTAGGGGCCGTCATTGGCGGCCCGCCGAGATTATGCAAGAGTTTGTAAGGTGCGCCCAAAAGGCTCCCCTTTACGGGGAGCTGGCAATACGCCGTAAGGCGGATTGACTGAGGGGTTGACGTAAACAACAGCAGCGCCGATGCAACCCCTCCGTCTGCTCGCTTTGCTCGCGGCCACCTTCCTCAATGAGGGAGGATGGTGGTATCACTAACCAAAAGCTGTCCCCGCAGGCGGGGAAAGCTTTTGGGTTAGCATAATTAAGTTTCTTCTTGCATATCGGATTGAATTTGCATATAATAAAGACAGAAAACCGCGCCCGCCGGAGACGGTTGGCCGTGATATTTGGTTAAAAGAAAGTAACCGTTACCTTAGCCCGGAGCGGTTACTTTTCTTTTTGCTCATCTTTATTACGAAACGTAATACTCTGAAGAAGAACTTGAAAAGTTCAATGAGTATTGCCAAGAATCCGAAGAATTCTGACCATGTCATCATGAAGCCACCCCCTTTCCTTATCAGGATTTGGGTATGGCCAACCGTCCCCTTTTCTGCGTCGGGGCAGGCGCTTAAATTAAGTATAATGTAGAATAGTGTCGAATTGCAAGCAAAAACTTAATAGCACTAACCAAAATGCTCCTCTTTACTGGGAACTGTCGGCAAAGCCGAATGAGGGGTTATCAACAAACAAAAGGGACGCAATGCGTCCCTTCATCCGTTCTTCATTATTTTATTATCTCAAGGTACTCCCCTGCCGCCTTCCTCCAGGAGAAGTCCTTTGCCATGCCGCGGCTCACAAGGCCGTTCCACAGGGGCTTATTCTGATAATCCCGCGCGGCGGTTTCGGCGGCGTAGAGCAGCTCGTGCGCATTATAATTGGCGAAGGAGTAGCCGCAGCCGGTGTTGTCGCAGCGGTTGAAGGGGGTAACGGTGTCCTTCAGGCCGCCTGTTTCGCGCACTATGGGAACGGTGCCGTAGCGCATGGCTATCATCTGCGTCAGGCCGCAGGGCTCAAACAGGCTCGGCACAAGGAATATGTCCGCGCCGGCAAATATGTGGCGGGCAAGCGCATCGTTATATTCTATGCGGGCGGCAAGCCTGCCGGGATAGGTTCTCTGCGCGTATCTGAAAAGGTTTTCGTAGCGGCTCTCCCCCGTCCCCAGCACAACAAGCTGAATCGGAATGTTCATCATTTCCTTCAGTACCCGCTCAACAAGGTCAAGCCCCTTCTGCCCCGTAAGGCGGGAAACTATGGCCGCAACGGGAATGCTTGGGTCAACGTCAAGATCAAGCTCGTTTTGCAGCGCGGCCTTGCATTCCGCCTTGCCGCTCATATTTTCCGGGCAATAGTTGCGGCGCAGCGCTTCGTCCGTAAAAGGATCGTAGGAAACGGTGTCTATGCCGTTGAGTATGCCCACAACGTCCCCCGCGCGCTCCGCAAGCACGCCCTCGAGCGATTCGCCGTAGAACTTGGTCATTATCTCCTTTGCATATGTGGGGGATACGGTGGTAACCTTGTCCGCGTATACTATGCCGCCTTTAAGATAGTTCACGTTGCCGTAGAACTCCAGCTTGTGCATATCAAACGCCGCTTCGCCAAGGGAGAGCAGCTCGTCGCAGAAGCCGCGGTCGAACACGCCCTGAAACCGCAGGTTATGTATTGTAAGTATTGTTTTTATGCGGGAGAAATACGGCATCTTGGCATAATACAGCTTCATAAGCGCGGCGGCCATTGCCGTTTGCCAGTCGTTCAGGTGCAGTGCATCGGGCATGAAGCCTATGTGCGGCAGCATCTCTATTATGGCCTTGGAAAAGAAGCCGAAGCGCTCCGCCTCGTCGCAATTGAAAACGCCGTAAATATAATCCCGCCCGAAATAGTATTCGTTATCTATGAAGTAATACGTTATGCCGCGCTGAACAAGGCTTTCAACCCCGCAGTATTGATTGCGCCAGCCAAGCTTTATATTAAAATCGCACTCGTGGCGCATATGCATGCCGAACTGCGCCTTTATTTTGGCGTATAGCGGCAGCACAACCCTTATGTCCGCGCCCATTTCCCTAAGCTGAACCGGCAGCGCGGCGGCAACGTCCGCAAGGCCGCCTGTTTTCACGAAGGGAGCGCATTCGCTGGCGGCAAAGAGTATTTTTTTGCTCATACCAGCGCCCCTTTCCTTATCGTCACGGGGAAGCCTTCGTATCCGGCAAGATGCCTGCCCGGGCGCACCTGCACGCCCTTATCGAGTATAACGTAATCCAGCGCGCAGTTTTCGCGTATTTCGCTTGCCTGCATCACTATGCAGTTTTTTAGGCTGGTCCCCTGCCCAACGTGTACCCCGCGGAACAGTATGCAGTTTTCTACGCTGCCTTCAACTATGCAGCCGTCCGCAAGCAGGCTGTTTTTAACCTTCGCCTCCGCGCCGTAGCGGGTGGGGGCTTCGTCCTTTACCTTTGTGTAAATAGGATGCTCCGCATTGAAAAGATCCGCGCGCACGGCTTCGTTGAAAAGATCCATATTGTGCTTAAAATAGCTCGGCACGGAGTCAAGCCGCGCAACGTAGCCATCGTAACGGTAGCCGTTAAGCTTAAGCTTTGAAACGTTCCTTACAAGCACGTCCCTCATAAAGTCCGTATAGGCGTGGACTGCCGCGTCCTCAATAAGGTATTCGAGCATGCTCTTTTCCATTATGTATGCATCGCAGCAGCGATAGGGCGTTTTGGGCCTGTATGGTTCTATTTCAAGGTCTGTTATCCTGTTCCCTTCGCCAAGGGTAAGCCTTAAATCATCGTAACGCACGGCGTCGCCCCAGTCCTTTTCCTCGCTGTACATTATGGTAACGTCCGCGCCGCTTTCAATGTGGCTTTTTAGCATTGCGTCGTAGGTGCAGTTATATATTGTGTGGCTGCCGGTAAGTATAACGTAGCGCTGGGCGCTGCGGCGCACGTAGCCCATAACGGAGCGTATGGCGTCCACCGTGCCGCGGTAAAGGCCGGTATTGTCCCGCGTTAAAAACGGCGGCAGTATAAAAAGCCCGTCGCGCTTCCTGTGCAGGTCCCATTCCTTGCCGCTGCCCAGGTGATCCATAAGCGAATGGTAGTTCCTTTGCGCTATAACGCCAACGTTGGTAACGCCCGTATTCACAAGGTTGCTCAAAATAAAATCTATGCAGCGGTATCTTCCGCCGAAGGGCACCGCGGCGATGGAGCGGCTGTATGTTATGTCCCTGAGCTGGTTGTTGGATTCGCCCGTGTAAATAAGTCCGAATGCTTTTTCGTTCATGCCGCGCCTCCTTATTTGCTCACTACCATGCCCGCGGGTATCATGGCGCATTCGGCTATGCGCGCCCCGCTGGCAACAAGGGTTATGTCGCCTGTAAGCGTAGTGTCGTATGCGTTCGTGCCGTCCGGCTCAATGCCTATCTGCGCGCCCGGGGCAACGCATGCGTTTTCGCCCAGTATGGCCTTTCGTATAACCGCGCCCTCGCCTATGCGCGCGCCGGGCATAACAACGCTGTTTTCTATAACGGCGTTCCTGCCTACCCTTACCCCCGTGAAAAGCACGCTCCGCTCAATGCAGCCGTATATTTCGCACCCTTCACTCACTATGCTGTTTTCTGCGTGCGCATCAGCGCCTATGTAATGCGCGGGCATTATGGGGCTGCGGCTGTATATGCGCCATTCGCTGTCGTTAAGGTCAAGCGCGGAGGGATTGTCTATCAAATCCATGTTCGCTTCCCAAAGGCTCTTTACCGTGCCCACGTCCTTCCAATATCCGTTGAAGCCGTATGCCGCAAGGCGCTTGCCGTCGCTCAAAAGCTTGGGTATTATATCCTTGCCGAAATCGTGGCTTGAAGAATCGTTCTTTTCGTCCTCGGTAAGGTATTTTTCAAGCACGTCGAAGCCGAATATGTATATGCCCATGGAGGCGTTGTTGCTCACGGGGTTTTTGGGCTTTTCCCAGAATGCTGTTATCATGCCCTCCTCATCGGTCTGCATTATGCCGAAGCGGTGCGCTTCCTCCATGGGTACCTGCAAAACGGCAATGGTAGCATCCGCCTGTTTTTCAATATGGCAGCGCAGCATTGCGGCGTAGTTCATTTTGTATATATGGTCGCCGCTCAATATGAGTACATATTTGGGCGAATACTGCCTGAGAAATGCAAGGTTTTGATATATTGCGTTCGCGGTGCCCGAATACCATTTGCCGCGGCTGCCGCTTACATACGGCGGGAGCACATATACGCCGCCGCTGTTGCGGTCAAGGTCCCACGCGGAGCCGTTGCCCAGATATGCGTTCAGCTCCAGCGGGGAATACTGCGTAAGCACGCCCACGGTATCAATGTCCGAATTTACGCAGTTTGAAAGCGGAAAGTCAATTATCCTGTATTTCCCGCCGAAGGGAACGGCGGGCTTTGCCGTGCGGTCGGTAAGCACGCCAAGGCGCGTGCCCTGCCCGCCGGCAAGCAGCATTGCAACCATTTTTTTTGTTACCATAGGCATTTGTTCTCCTTTTGTAGTAGTGAAAATTTATGTTCTTCCATATGTAACAGAAGTTTGTATATCGTCCCAAAAGGCTCCCCGGCCGGGGAGCTGGCAATACGCCGTAAGGCGGATTGACTG
>ENA-ORSS01001342-ORSS01001342.1-human-gut-metagenome-genome-assembly--contig:-NODE-1342-length-25425-cov-7.102207_pt1 | contig 25425 bp, 25 predicted proteins | sample MGYA00241899_ERZ509162 | MGnify/ENA primary metagenome ERZ509162 (study PRJEB26280, sample SAMEA2338641) | human gut metagenome | biome: human gut; feature: human-associated habitat; material: faeces... | reverse complement strand
CCGGCATCACCCGACAGCTGAACAACCGCCACTGGATAGGCGACGTGCTGGTAGGAGCAGGAATCGGAATGATTGCGACCTATCTGGGGTATTTCTTCAGCGACCTGATATTCAAGCCTCAGCACATTGCCCGCAATGCAGCGGCAGATTTCGGACGGTACGATCCGCCCTCCTTCCTCGCCTTCAACATGGGGGTAGCCACTGGACCGTCTCACCTGAAAACCGCCGAACTGTACGACACAGAAATGGGAACACCACTGGGCATGAAGCTGCACATCGGTGCCAGTACGGTGGTCAGCGCTGAAGGAGCCTACTTCCTGAATACCTACATCGGCATAGGCGGACGACTGAAAGTATCGACTACTCCGCTTATAGCGGAAATCCCTGCCGAGAACATGAAACGTTTCGACATGGACAACGACCGGCAGGAAGGTGCACCGGTAAACATGTTTCTGCTGAACGGTCTGGAATCGGACCACCTGGGCATGTTCGACGTGGACTTAGGCCTCTACCTCTCCTACCCTCTCAGTCCACAGTCCCAGATCGGTACCAAGCTGCTGGCAGGACGAAGGCTGACCGCCAACTTCGACCTACAATCGGTGTGCCGCATCAATCCGCAGATATTCGACCGCACACGGGTGGACGAAGCGACCTACAACCGGTTCTACAAAGAAGACGTAGATTACTACATGCAGCAGGAAGGTCTGTCGCGACAGGAACTGCTGAATGAAGAGTTTGTGGACGACGATTTCCTGAAAATAAGAAGAAGCAGTTCCTTCAAGATAGGAACAGGACTTTGGCTGACCTACCGCTACAAGAAAGATGCAGCTCTGCGCCTGTTTGCCGACTATGACTACGCCGCTCCCCGCCTGACATACGACCTGAAAAACTCGTGGACGGACGACGAAGGAAACAGAGACGTACAATCGTACACGCGGCGCACCAGCATGCATAACATCACACTGGGCGCCGCCATTGCATTTGTTTTCTGAGTCATCGGCTTCGGTTCACTAGCCGAGCACCAATTCAACCACCTTGTCGGTTTCGGTCGGCACTTCATCAAGCAACAGGGTGATGCCACCTTCCACCCGCTTGAACTTCAGCGATTGACGGGTAACGAAGTCGAGCGCCTGTTTCACCTGCTTGCCTTCCAGTGGCAAGAAGAGCGCCTTGTCGGGCAGGTTCAGGATGTGTACAAACAGGCGGTTCCCCTTTTGTGTTGTCACTCCCCAGTCGTGTGGAGCAATGCATCCGCCACGCGTGCCGTAAATGGTTTCGCCATAAGTCTGCATCCATTCGCCTACCTCCTTCAGGCGTTGTACAGCCACTTCGGGCAGACAGCCGTCGGGCTGAGGGCCGATGTTCATCAGCAAGTTGGCATCCTTGCCTGCCGCCTTCACCAAGTAGTGAATCAAAGTCTTAACCGACTTGTAGTTCTGGTCGGTAATCTTATATCCCCACATGCCGTTCATAGTTTCGCACGTCTCCAGCGGCAAGCTGCTGACGTCCTGTCCCGAAAGTCCAGCCTTGTTTTCGCCCGGCAGATCGCGCTCGAAAATCTGGATATCTTCGCCTTCGAAAGGCACCTGATGGTGGTTGTTGCCTACAAGGCAGGCAGGTTGCAACTTGTGGATAAGCTCATACTGTCCGGGAAGCTGCCAGTCGAAGTCGGGATTCTGATCCTGATCCCACCAACCATCAAACCAGATAGCTCCTATCGGGCCGTAGTTGGTTAGCAGTTCGGTGAGCTGGTTGTTCATAAACTGATAATAGGTAGGCCAGTTGCCTTTGGCGTCGGGGCGTCCTGTCCCGCGGCCGGTACGGCCCCATGGGTAATCTTCGCGATACCAGTCGAGGTGCGAATAATACAGGTGCAGACGGATGCCCTGCTTGTGGCACTCGTCGGCCAGTTCCTTCAAAATGTCGCGCTTGAAGGGAGTGGCATCGACTACGTTGTAATCGGAGTACTGGGTATGGAACATGGAGAATCCTTCGTGATGACGGCTGGTGAAGCAGATATACTTGGCACCCGAAGCCTTGATGGCTGCCACCCATTCGGCTGCGTTGAAGCGGGATGGATAGAAACCTCCTGCCAGTTTGGCATACTCCTTATAGTTCAGGTTGTTGTTGGTCATGGTCCACTCGCCCGTAGCCAGCATGGCATACAAGCCCCAGTGCAGGAAGATACCAAAACGGGCATCGCGAAACTCCTGGCGGGATTTCAGATTCTCCTCAGTAGGAACATAATGCTGGGCACGCAGCGGAAGCGACAAGCCGGCCAGCAACAGCAGGGAAGCAAGAAAATGTGTTTTCATAAATCACCATTGTTTTTTGTAAAAGCTACCTCAGTACCCGTCAATAAGTAAGCTATATTCAGGTCCCGATGTAACCTTATAGTTATACTATATTATATATAATGTATCCCATGCCGGCAGAACAGACAACCGTTCTGCCACCACGGGCGTACAACATACAAAGTTAATGAAATCGATGAAAACCGCGAATAAAAACAGCGAATAATGCCGTTTTTACCACAACTTATGAACCTGCTCCTTGATATATTCATCGTATACCTCACGCACCACCTTCATCTCTTCGTCAGTAAATGCAGGAAGGGCAGAAGCGGCTGCATTGGCTGCAATCTGGGCAGGTGTGCTGGCTCCGGGAATCACCGTGCTGACAGCATCGTACATCAGAATGTAGCGTAAGGCAGCCAAAGCCAGGTCGTCAGTATTCAACCGTTCTTTGAGCACTTGTGCCGCCTTTACGCCGGTAGCATAATCGACACCGGAAAAGGTTTCGCCTTTATCGAAAAATTCTCCGTTACGGTTGTACGAACGGTGGTCGTCTTTACCGAAGGTAGTTTCCAGCGTATATTTTCCCGAAAGCAACCCACTTGCCAAAGGCACCCGGACAATAATCCCCACATTCTGCTGCTTGGCTTTAGCGAACAGTTCATCAGCCGGACGCAAACGGAACATGTTGAATATGATTTCTATGGCCGAGATGTCGTGGTTCATTGCCTCCAGAGCCTCATCGATACGTTCCACGCTTACTCCATAATGCAGAATACGACCCTCCCGCTTCAACGCATCGAGCGTATCGAACACTTCCTGCTTGGAGTAGACCTCCGAAGGCGGACAGTGCAGAAGTACCATGTCGAGACAATCCCGTTGCATATTCTGCAAGGAGTTGAAAACAAACCGACGGATGTTTTCGGCATTATAGCCTTCCGCATTATGAGGATTAAGTCCCCGACCACATTTCGTCACCACGTAAATGCGCTCGCTACGTCCTTTCAAGAACTCGCCAATAGTTTTTTCGCTCAATCCGCCCTGATAAATATCGGCTGTATCGAAGAAATTGATGCCTTGCTCACATGCTGCTTCAAGCGTTTTGAAGGCTACTTCTTTATCGAAAGGATCGCCCCACTTCGAACCCAGCTGCCATGTGCCAAGTGAAACCTCGCTGATACGAAAGCCGGTTTTCCCTAAAATTCTGTAATTCATAATGTCAGTCCTTTTTTATAATTATACCAGTAAACAATAATAGTATATCCATATCTGCAATTATAAGCACAAAGATAGTATACGACATTGAATTAATAAATACATGAGAAATTATACATATACCGATAAATTAACTGGTATACTGACTTACAAAACAGAATATAATTCATACATTTGCGCATAAAACAAAAATAAACCATGTACAAAAGAAAAAATCCTTTGGATCTGTCGTGCGGCATCCGCATCACCATGTGTGTGATAAGCTCAAAATGGAAACCTTGCATCATCGATGCCTTGCGCGAGGGGCCTAAACGTCCCAGCCAGCTTCATCGGGAAATACCGGAAGCCATCAACCGCGTACTGGACCAGAACCTCCGCGAGTTGGAAGAAGACCAGATCATAGCCAAGACTATTTATCCGGAACTGCCACCCCACAGCGAATACCATCTGACAGAACTGGGTAAAAGCCTGCTGCCCATCATCGACATAATGGACGACTGGGGAGAAGAACACCGCCACATCTACGAAGCCCTGAAACTGTAAACGGCTACGTACTGCCCCAGCCGGTAATACCCCGGAAAACTTCTCGCTCGTGCTCAATAAAAAAGAAGAGAGCCTGTCCGGAAACCACGATTACGCAACATCCCCGCCATCAGGCAGCGGACAAGGCATCATGTTTTTCCTGACAAGCCCTCTTCTTATTTTTCTTTCGAATCCGAAATTCTGGCTTATTCTTCGGTATATCGTTCAATCGTCTGTTCGCGGTCGGGACCTACTGAAACGATTTTAACGGGTACGCCCAACTGTTCTTCCAGGAAGGTGAGGTACGCATTGAACTCTTCAGGGAATTCGTCTTCGCTCTGCATCTTGGTCATGTCGGTCTTCCAACCCGGCAGTTCTACATAAACTGGCTCTACACCTTCAGTAATGTCGTAGGGGAAGTATTCGATTTCTTCACCGTTCATTCTGTAAGCTACGCATGCCTTGATGGTATCGAATGTGTCGAGCACATCGCTCTTCATCATAATCAGTTTGGTAACGCCGTTGATCATCACCGAATACTTCAAAGCTACCAGGTCGATCCATCCACAGCGACGCTTACGACCTGTCACTGCTCCGAACTCATGTCCCAGTGCTCCGATCTTCTCACCGGTTTCGTCGAACAGCTCGGTAGGGAACGGACCAGCTCCGACACGTGTACAGTAGGCCTTAAAGATACCGTATACATCTCCAATCTTATTAGGAGCTATACCCAGACCTGTGCAGGCTCCGGCACAAATGGTGTTGGAAGAGGTTACAAACGGATAAGAACCGAAATCGATGTCGAGCATCGTGCCCTGTGCACCTTCGCACAACACCGACTTGCCTTCCTTCAACAGTCCGTTTACTTCGTGCTCGCTGTCTACCAGCGGGAACTGCTTCAGGTATTCGATACCCTCGAACCAGGCTTTCTCCAGTTCGGTCAGGTCGTATTCATAGTTCAGGCTCTTCAGGATTTGCTCGTGACGGGCCTTGGCGGCTGCATATTTCTGCTCGAAGTTGTGCAGGATGTCGCCTACGCGCACACCGTTACGGCTGATCTTGTCGGTATACGTAGGACCGATTCCCTTACCGGTAGTACCTACTTTGGCATCGCCTTTGGCAGCTTCGTAAGCAGCATCCAGAATACGATGAGTAGGCAGAATGAGGTGTGCCTTCTTGGAGATGTGCAAACGCTCCTTCAACGGATGTCCGGAAGCTTCCAGCGCCTCGGCCTCAGCCTTGAACAAAGCCGGATCGAGCACGACACCATTACCGATGATATTTACCTTGTCACCTTGAAAAATACCCGAGGGGATGGAACGGAGCACATATTTCTGTCCTTCGAACTCCAACGTATGACCGGCATTCGGTCCACCCTGAAAACGTGCTACTACATCGTACTTCGGAGTTAATACGTCAACGACTTTGCCTTTGCCTTCGTCGCCCCATTGCAATCCTAATAGAATGTCTACTTTCATTTTTCTTTTTTATTATTGTTGTTCTTATTTTTCCGTTTGTTGGCACGCTCGCACCTGCTGCACAAGCCATACATATACAATGAATAGTGCGTCAGGTTGAAACGCCCCAGTCTGGTATTTTCAATAGCATGCTGCAGCTCTTCATTCTGAAACTCGGTCACCTTGCCACACTGCGTACAGATCTGATGATGATGCGTATCGCGGTTATAACATTTTTCGTACTGGGAAGATGTGCCAAACTGGTGCTTGATGACCAGCCGGGCATTGATAAGCAGAATAATGGTATTGTAGAGGGTGGCACGGCTGACACGGAAATTCTCCTGATCGGCCATCAGCGAGTAAAGCGTATCAATGTCGAAATGCCCGTCAATGGAATAGATGGTATCGAGTATGGCGTAACGTTCGGGTGTCTTGCGATGCCCGTGCGCATTGAGATATTCGGTGAATATCTGTCTGACCGTATCTTTCACATTCTGACTTTCCATATCGGGGTTCAGTTACTTACAGCTTACAAAGTTAAGCCTTTTTTGTTGAAAGCAAGTGATAATAGGGATTTTTTCTTTAGAAACTACAGAGAAAGAGAGAAAAATAGATTTCCAAAGTAAAGACATAATATCTAAAGTAAGGACATCATATAACTACTTACTACTGATAATACATTAGTATGACTACTTATGATAATACTGCTGATATTACTTATAGTATGACTACTTACTATTGATAATACTACTTAATTAACTACTCATAAGTAGTAACGAAGAAAATCGGGAAAAGTTTCTTTTTTTTGTAATTTTCTTACTACTTTTTTTTACAATATGAGTATCAGAAGAGGGAAAAGGAAGGAGAGAAACAAATCTTGGGCTCTTGGCTAAAAATACTAATTTTGCATACAAAAACCTGTTTCAAAAGCTAATACCTTTTGAAATACCCAACATGGCAACTTTTCGGTTAAGAAAAATTACCTCCGAAAGCCCCTTTGGAAAAATTCTCCATCGCAAATTCCCAATCCAGATTTCGCAATTTCTGAATGTTCCAAACTCACGTCTCAGAGACCAATCCATCCCCAATTCGTTAAGGGCTCAGGAATAAGTACTTAGCTATAAAACAAAACGTTCTTTCGAATTCAAAAGCCACGGAAGCGCCCTTCAAAAAAGACTTTTGCTATTATTTTATAGCTTAGTGCTTCAAACATAGGCAAAAACGCTATTAAAAAATATGCATTATGTATAAAAAACCTAAACAACAGAGCAACATAAACAGATTTTCTCCGTTATATTATCTAAAAGAGAGAAGAAGAGCATCAAAAGCAAATGATAAAATAGATTACAAAGTAAAACCATAATCCATACAAATAAGACCAGCTTCGCCATCCCATTATTTCACCATCCACTATCATAATACAGCCCTCATGGCCTAAACTTCGCTGGGATATGCCCATAGAGACAACAGGACATAGCCCAACAAGCACCCCCATAAAGCCATCGCGACAAACCCATCACAAAACACAATCAGATTATTAACCCCCAATAAATATCACGAATATGGCATTCTATAAAAAAGCATACAATAAGAAAACCGAAGTATATTATCCCCGTGCCATCACCATAGGCACCGCCATCAATACCGACCAAATAGCAGAAGCATTGGCCGACAGAAGCACCGTCACCAAAACGGACGTTAAAGCCGTATTGACGGAAATGGCAGACGTCATGTCACAATACATGGCCCAAGGCAAAAGCGTAAAACTGGAAGGACTCGGTTCTTTCCGATTAGGACTGAACACAAAAGGCGTGAAAAACGAAGAAGACTTCGATTTCCAGACACAACTGCAACGCGTAAAAGTAAATTTCACCCCCGAGACCACCTATCCTGTTTCTACAGGAGCAGCCACCCGCAGTATGGTTAGCAAAAGCCTCGAATGGATTGAATACGACAAAGCACTGACTACCGCCGACAGCAGCGAAGGAGGGACTCCATCCGGAGGTGGAGGTGAGGATCCGTTAGGATAAGCTGAACCCGTAAAAATGCAAATAAGCTGATAAAATGTAGAGGGTGTTTTATCAGCTTATTTGTGTCACGTATCAATAGCAGGATTTCTGAACTTGAAAACTTAGTTACGACGGCTTCCTATCAAGGACTACCCCCATTTGAAACTGCCTATGACAGCTTCCAGGTCCTTTTCCCACAGGCTTTCATCTTCTCTCCTATAAGATAATGTTATGACAATATTTTGGTCATCATTAAATAGTAGATAGGTGTTTACGTTTGTTTGGTAATTTTCTTCACCCTCCCTTTCGTATTCAATGTTTAGGGCATATATAGTTCCGATTCTAGCCCAACAGACATCCGGTTTTCCCAACAACTTGTAGTCGCCAACATCTACTAATTCTTGAATATAGCGAATATCCTCAATGGACAGTTCTTCTTTTTCGTCCGCTTTCAAGAAATCTCCTTTCTGCCCTTGTTCCAAATCAATAATGATCCGACAATAAGTGTTGAATGCAGAAGAGTCTCTTGCAGCCAGTCCCTTTTGGGTAAAGATGATAGGGAGACTTTTAATACGTCTCCTTTTCCAGTGATAATCGTACATATTAGGCGTATAAATGCAACTTGTATCTTTAACTTCCATCGAAGGAGGTATTTTAATGCTAAATACCCCATACATCTGATATGTATCCCAATCTTTCGTAAAAATAGACTGCTCCATTAAGACGGGTTCATCGTAATATCCCGATAAATACCGTTCCCGATTTTCTTCTTTCTTTTCTTCGACTTCCATATCGACAATAGAGCTCAATATACCCAATATCAATATGATTAATACAGCCAACGGGATTGCGTATCTATTTTTCATTGTCGTCGGAGACTTTTGAGGATTCTTTGAAACCTTGATATACCCAAATTGCAGCCAAGTATAATATAAATCCAACAATGGGAGTAACGAAGATAGCAGTCACGACATCATCCTCATCTTGCCCTGCTGCCACGATTACCGTTAAAATAACACATAATACACATAATAACCTATTGTTTCCTTCTGATAATGGGAACCAATAACTACGTGAGGGCATCTGCTTATTTTTGTTCGGATGGGTTTCTTTTATTGTCTTAATGTTCGTTTGGCGTTCATTAATGACGGGATGATTTTCCTTAGGATCAATTTCTTCTATTCTCATAATATTACAGTTAAAGTTTAGAAACAGCGAAAAGACCGAAAATGAAAGCAATAGATAGAAGTATTACCCCTGCGACAGTCCAACTTTTTTGTACTTTCTCAAATTCTTCTACCGATTTCCACGCTTTATTATTCCATGCTATTTTATTCCCTCTTACGCCTAACCAAAAAGAAATGATAAGCCCTGGAATTGAAAACAAAATCCCAATATAAGGTATATTCACAAAGCAATATAACAAGAATAACAGAAAACCTAACCCTATTTTTCCATTACCTAAACACCATATCCACCCCATTAAGAATGCACCCCAGTTGAATGAGTTGAATTTAGCAGGAAAAGTCTTCTCATCGTAAGAGACATTAAAGTTCTTCTTGCAATGACAACACTTCATTACAGCATCTTTTTCACTTAAACATCTATCCACCACTAACTTTTCCCCACAATTCGGACAGACCACCTTTTCCATATAATCACCTCCCATATTATTATCTCCAGCCCCCAAGATAGTTATAAAAACACGAAGCGTGGAACTGCAATGCCCACGTCTAAAGTTGAGGTCCTGAGAAAACCTGTGAATACAGACAGATAAGGTAATAGCAGCCCACGCTATATGCGTGAGAACCACTATGCTATCCTTGTATTCACTTATGAAATTTCTCAGGTTTCAACTTTACAAGATAAGCATAACGCTTCTTAAAATTCTAATATGTATTGTGCAGAGTCGCTACTCTTGCACGGCAAAAATATAAAAAAAGAACTGCACTCCAAAGGTTTAATAAAAACTTTTGAAGTACAGTTCTTTCTTTTTTTTGAATTCCCCCTTCTTACTTACGTCTTTACCCTCCTACTTCATCCTTTACCAAACCGTATAAAAGCTGTTCCGATTCTTGGGAAGAATCCTTCATCCCCTCGACACGGCGACAAACCATAAAGGCATGCTCTTCGCTGTGCTGCATGAAGCGACGAATGGCGGCCATAGCGGCACTGCGTACCTGATACCCTCCCGACAGAAAAGCACAAACTGCCTGATCGAGAAACTCATTGGCTACGCGGTCGGTCATGTCGCCCTTCTTCAACAACAGACGGGCAATAGTCAGGAAACCGCAGACCTGTGCAAGTTCGCGCTCATCGGCAATCCATTGGAAAGCCTTGGCCGGAGCATACGGCAAATGCTGGAAAAGATTCATCGATGTAAGTTCGGCAATCTCGTTGTTGGGCATGGTGTCCACCCAGATATCGGCAATCTCGGGATAGAACGTGTCAACGGGTTGCAGCAGACCGGCCAGAATCTTGCATTCGCGAATGTCTTCTTTCCACAAGGCCTGCGCCAGCGCATGATCTTTCTCGTAAGCGGCGGCAATGCTTTTGATACGCGGCAGTTCCACACCAAAATTCAGTTTATAGACAAGACCTTTCTCGCGCATGCTTTGCGACACGGCACCGTTCATCGAAAGGCGGAGCTGGGTCTTGATATCTTTCAGTTGTTCGTGTAAGTCCATCATTCAAATGCGGTATATAAAATCATTTTAGGCACGGATGACACGGATTTTCACGGATTATCTTTATTTTCCTCTCCGTGTTTTTCCGTGCAATCCATGCCTGAATTATCCAAACAAAGCGACCTCAAGCCTTATTCGTTGACATAAGGCAGAGTAGCATAATCCTTGCTATAGCGAAGCATCTGCTCGGCATAACCTTCGTCGTAGGTCACCTTTACATCGGTGATATTGCCATTGGCATCGGTTACAGCCTCGTACTTCGGATTGACAAAACCTTTGTAAGGAGCCAGATTCAGTTTCTTGTAGCGATCGAGCACCTCGGCATGAAGTTCAGGATCGACCTTCACGGCATAGTTCTCGACCAGCTGACGGGCTGCCTCGAAATCGCCGGTCGACTTGATACGCTGTATCTCGGCCAACAGATCGCCGAACAGGGTACGCACTTTAGCGTAATCGTTCACTACCACGTAGGTCTTGCCGTCTTTCTTCTTCAGTTCGACCACCTTATCGGCAGCGCCCTTCTCGTACACCCAACGGGCTATCAGGGCACGGTTGCGCATGTGGGCTTCCTCAATCTGATTACCCGGCTCGATACGCACTAACTGCGTCATCAAGCCATTCATCAGATAAGTATAGAACTGCGCTTTGTAAGCATCGGCATCGGGCAGCAGGCCAAGCTCGACCAGTTTAGGATCGGCTACGTAATACAAACCGAACAGGTCGGCACGGGCTTCTTCGATGGTAGAGCCATAAGCCTTCAGTGCATCAGGATCGACACCCGGAAGCAACTTGCCGGAACCATGTCCCAGACACTCGTGCAAGTCGGTATGAAGTTCATCGGTCAGATCGGCATACTTGTTGATGTTGTCCAGCTCGGCTTGGCTATAAACGAATTCTTCATTGAAACCATTGCCATGAGCTGCTTTGTTGTAAGCATCGGTAATGTTCCCAATAGTGACCGACTTCGAACCATGCTGGCTACGGATCCAGTTGGCATTGGGCAGGTTGATACCGATAGCCGTAGACGGGTACAAATCGCCCGCCAGGATGGCTGCGGTAATAACCTTAGCCGATACGCCCTTCACTTGCTCTTTCTTGAACTGCTTATCAACAGGCGAATGATCTTCGAACCACTGTGCATTGCTACTGATGATCTCGGTACGGCGAGTAGCCTCAAGGTCTTTAAAATTAACCAGCGATTCCCAGCTTGCCTTCATGCCTAGCGGATCGCCATAGCTTTCGGTAAAGCCGTTCACAAAGTCGATACGTGAATTCAGGTCTTTCACCCAAAGGATGGCATAGTCATCGAATGTCTTCAAGTCGCCCGTCTCGTAATATTCTACCAGCTTGGCAATAACGGCCTTCTGTTCGGGCGTCTCGGCTACAGTTTCGGCTTTCTTCAGCCAATAGACAATCTTTTCAAGAGCTTGTCCGTAAAGACCGCCGACCTTCCATACTTTCTCCTGAATTTTTCCGTTTTCTTTCACCAGACGGCTGTTCAGTCCGTAAGAAACCGGAGTTTCATCTTTCGGATCCTTCAGAGCGTTATAAAAATCTTCAGCCTCTTTCTGCGTCACTCCTTCGTAATAGTTGCAGGCAGAAGTGAGCACCAGGTCTTCGCCATCGGCCTGATTGACACGCTTGGGCATCACAGCCGGATCGAAAATCACCGGAAATATCTCATCGCAGAACTGATCCAATGTCTGCCCTTCGGCCAAAGGAAGTTCGGAAGCATCTACACTGGCCAAAGCCTGCTTGAAAAATTCGGGAGTAAAGCCCGGCACAAACTTCTCGCATCCGTAATGATGGTGAATGCCGTTGGAGAACCATACCCGTTTCAGATACACTTCCATTGCCTTGAAATCGGCAGAATTCTTATCGCCTTTATAGCCGGTATAAACAGCTTCGAGTGCACGGCGAATACGAAGATTGTATTTACCATTCTGGTCGAACAGAATATCGCGACCCTGCAAAGCCGCTTCAGTCAGGTAGTAAACCAGTTCTTTCTGTTTCAGGGACAGGTCTTCAAACCCAGGCACCCGATAACGTAAAATCTGTAAATCAGCAAATTGTTCCACTGTATAATCAAATTTGTCTGCCTCGGCAGTTGTTGTTTTGGGATTTCCGCCACATGCAGCCAATAAAGCTACCCCAGCGGCCATCGATAATAATTGTTTCTTCATCATATTCAAAATAAGGACAAGATTCGCATTAAAATAAACTACTCAAAAAAAACAGTAGCTAATGATATCTGTATTTTTAAACGAGAAAAGGAAGTATTCCAAAACCCAGTTTCAGAATATTTCCTTTTTACGAGCTTTCCCACTTTCGCAAACTCAATTAACCATTCCCATGTTGTGTCATGAAATTAAATTTGCGAAACTCGGCCAAGCTTTATGCAAGCTTTTCACTTTTTATTTTTCTCGGCATGACGTTTACGGTACCCGTTTGGAGTCTCGCCCATATACTTGTAGAACGCAGCATAGAACGACTGACGATTGGCAAAGCCTACCATCGTGCTGATTTCTTCTACATTTTTGTCGGCATAACGCTTATCGGTCAACAAATGCAATGCATCCTTGATTCTATATTCATTCAACAAACAAGAATAATTCATTCCAAAACGAGAATTAACCACAGCAGACAAATAACGTGTATTTGTTTGTAACTCCTTTGCCAAATCTTTGGCTGAATAATCGGGATCTCTGTACTTCTTCTGCACAACAATAATGTTCAATATTTTGTCGTACAACTCATCTGCCAATTCCGGACGGATCAAAGAACGGTAGGCAGCATTCTTTTCTTTCTTCTCGCGCAGGTTGTAAGGACGCTTCTTTGAAGTTTCTTCCTGCACTTTGTTTTCTAAATCACTCATTTTACTTAACTGGTTAGGGGTTTATTCATTTCAAGAAAATCTCAACAATTTCCTTTTAGACTTTACAAAAGTCTGACATTTTTTTTTTATATGCAACTTTTTCCGTACATATTTTTAGTGCATAAACATGCAAAATATGGATATAAAGCGTCTAAAGCAGGTCTAATAAGATTTTTTAACGTATAATTGCTTTCTACACTTGACAAATTAATAATAAACAAGCATTCAAAGAATTGCAGACATTCCTGATAAATAATGTAATTTTGTCCCCTGAAACCAAACATCATTATATGCTACATACCCTCAAGACATATTTCGGTTACGACAGTTTCCGACCCCAGCAAGAAGAAATTATCCGTCACCTGCTACAGAAAAAAGATGCGCTGGTACTAATGCCTACCGGAGGAGGCAAATCCATTTGCTACCAGATACCTGCACTTCTTTGCGAAGGTACAGCCATCGTAATTTCTCCACTTATTTCCTTGATGAAAGATCAGGTAGAGAGTCTGTGTACCAACGGAATAGCTGCCGCTGCGCTGAACAGCAACAATGATGAAACCGAGAACATGCAGATCCGCCGTTCCTGCATGGAAGGCAAACTGAAACTGCTGTATATCTCGCCAGAAAAACTGTTGGCCGAAGCCAACTACCTGTTGCGCGACATACACATCTCGTTTTTTGCCATCGATGAAGCACATTGCATCTCGCAATGGGGACACGACTTCCGCCCCGAATATACCCAACTGGGTATTTTGCGAGACATGTTTCCACGGATACCTATCATTGCCCTGACCGCCACCGCCGACAAACTGACCCGGCAGGACATCGTTAAACAGATGCGGCTACGAGAGCCGCGCATTTTTATATCATCATTCGACCGTCCCAACCTAAGTCTGACTGTGAAACGAGGGTATCAGCAAAAAAAGAAAAGCAAAGCGATTCTCGACTTTATAGAAAGACACCGGGGAGAAAGCGGAATCATCTACTGCATGAGCCGGAACAAGACGGAAACAGTAGCACAAATGCTACGGAAAAACGGAATACGGGCAGCCATCTATCATGCCGGACTGGAGCCAGAAAGACGAAATCAGGCACAAGAAGATTTCATCAACGACCGTGTACAGGTGGTATGCGCCACAGTCGCCTTTGGCATGGGGATCGACAAAAGCAACGTGCGCTGGGTGATACACTATAACCTGCCCAAAAGCATTGAAAGCTTTTATCAGGAGATTGGACGTGCCGGACGCGACGGACTGCCCAGTGACACCCTGCTATTTTACTCTATGGCCGACCTCATTCTGCTGACCAAATTTGCTACCGAAAGCGGGCAGCGTGATATTAATCTGGAAAAGCTGCACCGCATGCAACAGTATGCCGAAGCCGACATCTGCCGGCGGCGTATTCTGCTGAACTACTTTGGCGAACAGCGAACGCACGATTGTGGTAATTGCGATGTATGCAAAAACCCGCCCGAGCGCTTCGACGGTACCATCATCGTACAAAAGGCTTTAAGCGCCATCGCACGTACCAACCAGCAGGTAGGCACACAAATGCTGATAGACATTCTGCGAGGCAACCTGAACGCAGAGCTGAAAGAGAAAGAATACCATCAGTTGAAAACATACGGAGCAGGACGAGACATCCCTGCCCGCGACTGGCAAGACTATCTGCTGCAAATGCTACAACTGGGATACTTCGAGATAGCCTATAACGAAAACAATCATTTAAAGATTACTCCTGCCGGCAACGACGTACTCTTCGGCAGGGAAAAAGCAAGTCTGGTAGTCATCAGACGCGAAGAAACAAAAGATAAGAAACAAAGCAAATACAGAAAGGTTGTCAGTACGCCTCAACTCCCCCTCGCCGGCATCGAAACCGGAGAAGAAGAACTGTTCGAAGCATTAAAAGCCTTACGCAAGCGTCTGGCCGACGAAGAAGTCCTGCCTGCCTACATTGTATTATCCGACAAAGTACTACACCTGTTGGTGCAGCAAAGGCCAACCTCTATCGAAGCATTCGGAAACATCAGTGGCATAGGCGAATACAAGAAACGCAAATACGGACAGGCCTTCGTCGAGCTTATCAGACGATTTGTCTGAGGTGTAACGCTTTATTTGCTCTGGCGCATCAAGTCGCGGACTTCGCTTTGAGGAACTCCCAACGAAACTGCTTTTTCAAAATCCTGTTTAGCCTGAGCCTTCTTCTTCTGAAGCAGATAAATACGCCCACGCATCAGATAGGCTTCGGCCTGGCTGGGGTCGAGCTGGATAGCTTTCTCCAAATCAAGCATAGCCAGATCGCTTTTCAGCATATCCAGCTCCACACCGGCACGGGCCACGTAGATAACAGCCAGTTCATGCGGCGTATAAGGTGTCGCCCCACCCTTATCGGCCAGTATTCCATCGAGTACCATCAAGGCTTCATCATACTTAGTGTCGCGCTGACAGAGTGTAGCCAATCCCAACCGACCACTGTAACTTTGCGGTTCCACCTTCAGTAAAGTATCGTAATCCTGACGGGCCAACTTATAGCTTCGCTGCTGCATGTAGATATATGCACGCATCAACAAAGCCTCACGATTGTGCGGATCAAACTCCAGAACCTGAGAATAATCGGCACGGGCTTTATCGTCTTGCCCCAGTTCCAAAGCAAGCGTAGCATGATTCATCAAAATAGGAATGGACATAGGTGCGAAGTTCAATGCCATCCGATAAGACTCCAAAGCCAGTTCATACCGGTGTTGCCGGCGCTGGATAGTGCCCAGATTGGAAAACAGCAAGGCATTATGCGGATTGGCAGGTTCGAGCTGCAATGCCTGACGGATGTATGACTCAGCCTGCTGAAGACTGTCCTGTTCGGTCGCTGCCACCGCACGCTCGCACAATTCGTTATAAGTCTGCGCCGCAGCCGGAAGAATAAAGAAAGCTGCCAGAAGAAAAGAAAACGTAATTTTTTTCATAAGTCAAAGAAGGAATAGTAGGGGAAAAAACAAATCAATACAGCCCTGATGACATATAGCGTTCGCCTGTATCGGGCAAAAGTACAACAATACATTTATCTTTCATCTCGGGCCGATTTGCCAAAACACTGGCGGCATGAAGCGCAGCACCCGAAGAGATACCGGCAAGCAGTCCTTCGGTAGCAGCCAGCTCGCGGGATGCACGGAAAGCATCGTCATCGGCCACTGGAATAACCTCATCTATGACAGAATCGTCGTAATTGCCCGGTATGAAATTAGCACCGATCCCTTGAAGGCGATGTGGTCCTGGCTTACCGCCTTCGAGTACAGGCGATGCAGCCGGTTCGACAGCTACTACATGAACCCGAGAATTATGTTTCTTCAACGCACGGGCTACTCCGCTGACTGTACCTCCCGTCCCGACTCCTGCCACGAAGACATCGACCTTTCCGTCCGTATCGGCCCACACTTCTTCGCCGGTCGTACATTCATGTACGGCAGCGTTCGACGGATTATCAAACTGTTGAAGAATAACGGCACCGGGCGTAGCATCGCGCAATGCCTCGGCTTTGGCAATGGAACCCGCCATACCTTCGGCACCCGGTGTCAGCACAATTTCCGCTCCAAGTGCTTTCAGCAGGTTACGACGTTCCAGACTCATGGTTTCGGGCATGGTCAGCACCAGCCGATACCCTTTGATAGTAGCGACCATGGCAAGGCCAATGCCGGTATTTCCGCTGGTAGGCTCAATCAGGGTTGCACCGGGTTTCAGCACACCCCGTTTCTCGGCATCTTCAATCATAGCCAATGCCGTACGTGCCTTGACACTGCCCGAAGGATTAAACATTTCAAGTTTTGCCACAAGCGGGCAAGACAAACCATGCAGACGGCTGTATGCTGACAATTCCATAAGCCGCGTATGTCCTACAAGGTCGATAAGGTTCTTTGCTATCTTCTGCATATCACAACTAATTATCTCATTTTATTTTAATATCAGTCTTCCTTTTCCAACCGCACAAAAGAGGTAAAACTGATAGTCTCCAATTGTTTAAAAGCCTCTTTTCGGTATTTGCACTCCAACGGACAGCAATCGCAACGCGAACGGTCAAAGATATTGCAAGGATCCAGATGGACAGTCAACTGAATGCGGTCAGCAAAACGCTCCTCAAGGGCAGCCTTCAGCCGGTCGCCCGATTTGTGTCCTTCTTCTATTGTATAGTACCAAGGTATGGTAAGGTCACAATCCATATACAGAAAACTTCCATACTTAATGACTTTGGTATTGTGAATATCTATCCATTCAGGACCACGCTTCTCGTTGAGAGTTTCGGCCAGCTGTTGCAACAATTCTTCATCGGCTTTATCAAGCAAGTTGGCAGTAGTCTTACGTAAAATAGATATGCCGGTAAAAATGATAATACATCCGAAAAGTAATGCCAGCGCACTATCTATCCACATGATGTGTGTGAAATGCAGCAGCAACAAACCAGCTACCAACCCAATAGTAGAATAGGTATCCGACTGCAAATGCTTGCCGCCTGCCACCAGTGCAACAGATGAATAACGCTTTCCGGTACGGATACTGTACCATCCCATCGCATAATTCAGCAAACCCGAAAGTGCTACAATGATAATACCAATATCGAGCCGCTGTACTTCTACCGGAAAGAACAGCCGTTTGATACCTTCGTAAATAATCATCAGCCCGGCCATACTGATCATGATGCCTTCTACCGAGGCCGAAAGTAACTCAACCTTTCCGTGACCAAAAGGATGACTCTTGTCTTTAGGACGAGCCGACCAATAGAGTGCATACAAGCTCATGGCACCCGCCGCAACATTAACAATACTTTCAAGAGCATCGGTCAGAATACCGACAGAATCTGTCAGCCAATAAGCAACGAACTTCCCTACAAGAATCAGAAAAGAGAGGAGCAGAATCTTCTGCTGCACTCTCTGTTTCAAAACTTCTTCTTTCATCGGACTTACATCAAGCCTTCTTCAAATAATCCACCAGCCAGGCACCTACTTCTTTTGTACCATACTTGGCACCACCTTCTACCTGAATTTCGGGGGTACGAACATTGGCATCGAGCGAAGCATCAACGGCACGACGAATAAGGGCGCCTTCTTCTTTCAAATCAAAATATTCGAAAAGCATAGCCACAGACAGTACCTGAGCCAGCGGATTGGCAATGTTCAATCCTTTGGCCTGTGGCCACGAACCGTGAATGGGTTCGAATACCGGTGTGCTCTCTCCCGTTGAAGCGGAAGGCAACAAACCCATCGAACCACTGATCACAGAACCTTCATCGGTCAGGATGTCACCAAAAGTATTTTCGGTCACCATCACGTCGAAGAAACGCGGTTCCTGAATCATCTTCATGGCTGCATTATCCACAAACATGTAGTCGGTCGTTACTTCAGGGTATTGCGGAGCCATCTCCTGAGCAATCTGACGCCAAAGGCGGGAAGAAGCCAGAACATTAGCCTTGTCGACCACAGTAAGATGCTTGCGACGCTTCATGGCATATTCGAAACCTACGCGAAGGATACGTTCAATCTCGGGACGAGTGTAATAGTTCGTATCCCATGCCTTGTCATTATCCTGATACTTCTCGCCGAAATACATACCGCCCGTCAGTTCACGGATGCAGAGGAAGTCAGCTCCTTCAACCAGCTCGGCACGCAGAGGCGACTTATGAAGCAAACATTTGAAAGTCTGTACGGGACGAATGTTGGCAAAGAGTCCCAGTTTCTTGCGCATGGCCAGCAGTCCTTGTTCTGGGCGCACTTTGGCCGTAGGATCATTATCGAACTTAGGATCGCCTACTGCCGAAAAAAGTACGGCATCGGCATTCTTACATATATTATAGGTATCTTCGGGGAAGGGATCGCCCACTTCATCGATAGCATGTGCACCACAAATGGCATATTCATACGTCACCTTGTGACCAAACTTCTCGCAAACGGCGGTCATTACATCCACACCTACGGCGGATATTTCGGGGCCGATACCGTCACCGGCCAATACTGCTACTTTCAGTTCCATATTGTTTATTCGTTATTTTTCAGTAATTCTTTCACTTTATCTTTGTATTTTCTATTCTTACGGAGCCGACGGTCGCCTGCAATGAAACCGCACGTCAGCAAAGCTGACACCACAAGATTCACCAGCAAATTACCGTCTTTCCATTCCTTATCGGGACTGAGCCAACGCAAACCGACGTTGACACCCAGCACCAGAATGAATATCAGCACATAAAGTTGCCAAGGCTTCAATACAATCTTTCTCATCACTTCTTTCAATTTCTATTAGCTGCAAAAACTGTACAAAACCAAAGATACTAAAGTCCCGACAAGGTAGAGTACTTCGCAACGCTAATTTTTGTTTTCGTATTCGTCTTCTATCATGTTCAGCATCTTCATCGTAGCCTTGATAGCAGCTTCCGTCTGGTCGGCATCAAGACCGCGGGTACGGAAAACTTTGTCATCGAAGCTCCATGTGATGACTGTCTGCACGAAAGCGTCGGTACGTCCTCCGGGCGGAATGCTGACAGCATAATTGGTCAGCATGGGGAAACGCCGTCCCAACGTGCCTTTATATACTTTACGCAAGGCACGGACAAAAGCATCGTACTGACCGTCACCGCTACTGTTTTCCTCATACTCCTGTCCGTTGATTTCCACCTTGATGGTAGCCATCGGTTTGAGACCATAAGCCAGATTGACGATGTAACTCTTCAGTTTGACACGCTCGGTACGGACATCGTGTTTCAGGACGTCGGAAACAATGTAGGGCAAGTCTTCTTGCGTGACAAGTTCTTTCTTATCGCCCAGTTCGATGATGCGTTCGGTAACCTTGCGCATGGATTCCTCGTCCAGTTGCAGTCCCAGATCTTCCAGATTCTTACGGATATTGGCCTTACCGGAATTCTTGCCTAAAGCATACTCACGACGACGGCCGAAGCGTTCGGGCAGAAGGTCATTATAGTAGAGATTACGTTTGTTATCACCATCGGCATGAACTCCCGCTACCTGCGTAAAGACATTTTCGCCCACAATAGGTTTGTTGGCAGGAATGGCAATACCGGAGTACGACTCTACCACGCGGCTAACCTCGTTCAGACGACTTTCATCGATGCCTGTCACGGCGTTGAAGTGGTCTTTCAGAATGGCCTGTACACTGGCCAGCGGTGCATTTCCTGCCCGTTCGCCCAAACCATTGATTGTTGTGTGCAAACCGCGGCAACCACTTAACACAGCCGCCAGAACATTGGAAACGGCCAAATCGTAATCGTTATGAGCATGAAAGTCAAAGTGTGCCTGCGGATAACGCTTCTTCATCTTGCGCATGTATTCAATCACTTGCAACGGATTGAGGATACCCAACGTATCGGGCAACATGAAACGGCGAATACCCGTACCAGTCAATGCATCCATCAGCTGAAAAACATAATCGGGCGAATCTTTCATTCCATTACTCCAATCCTCCAGATAGACATTCACCTCCATATCAAGCGACTCTGCGTAATCGACTACAGCATGAATATCGGCAATATGTTCTTCGGGTGTCTTTTTCAACTGGTAGGTGCAATGTTTCATCGAGCCTTTGCACAACAGGTTGATAACACGACAACCGGTAGCATGTATCCAGTCCACAGAAGCATGCCCGTCCACAAAACCAAGCACTTCGACACGCTGCAACAAGCCCCGACGTGCTGCCCAGTCGCATATCATGCGTACGGCATTGGCCTCGCCGTCGGACACACGGGCTGAAGCTATCTCCACGCGATCTACCTTCAGCTCCTCCAACAGCAGACGAGCAATCATCAGCTTTTCATGAGGCACGAAAGATACACCGCTGGTCTGTTCGCCGTCGCGCAGCGTGGTGTCCATTATTTCTATTTTTGGATGATTCATTATTTATCAGTTATTATAGCATACAGATGACACAACGTATAAACAACCTGTGGCCATCTCGTAAAATCAGTGTCATCCGCGTACTTTCGATTCGTACTCTTCTATCTTCCCTTTGTTCTCTACAAGGAAATCGATGTCATCCAGTCCGTTCATCAGACAATGCTTCTTGTAAGCATTGATTTCGAAAGTTTCGCTACGGCCTGTCACCTTGTTGGTTACGGTCTGGGCTGGCAGATTTACTTCGACTTCAGCCTTCGGATTGGCAGCAATACTGTCGAAGAGTTCCTGCAAGAAGCTTTCGCTTACTACTACAGGCAATACGAAGTTGTTCAGTTCGTTATTCTTATGAATATCGGCAAAGAAACTGGAAATGACTACACGGAAACCATATCCGGCAATGGCCCAGGCAGCATGTTCGCGACTAGAACCGGAACCGAAATTCTTTCCGGCCACAAGAATACAACCACTGTAAGTAGGATTATTCAGCACGAAATCCTTATTCAAAGTTCCGTCGGCATTGTAACGCCAGTCACGGAAAAGGTTGTCGCCAAAGAACTTTTCCTCGCGGGTAGTGGCTTTAAGAAAACGGGCAGGAATAATCTGGTCTGTATCTACGTTCTCCAATGGAAGAGGTACGCAGGTAGAAGTTATGATGTTGAATTTCTGTTTCATCTTGATGAATGAAGAATTAAGAATGAATAATTAAGAATTTTCAGGAATGAAGAACCAAGAACAAAGAACAAACATCCGCTATATGCTGCACACAGAGGAAATTCTTCATTCTTAATTCTTCATTCTTCATTTATAAAAGTTCTCGCGGATCGGTTATCACACCCGTCACAGCAGCAGCGGCAGCAGTCAGCGGACTGGCCAGCAACGTGCGTGAACCGGGTCCCTGACGTCCTTCAAAGTTACGATTCGAAGTAGATACTGCATACTTACCTGCGGGCACTTTATCATCGTTCATTGCCAGACAAGCCGAACAACCGGGCTGACGGATCTCGAAACCGGCCTCGGCAAGTACTTTGTCCAAACCTTCTTCGCGTATCTGTGCATCGACCATCCACGAACCGGGCACCAGCCACGCTACTACGTGCGAAGCCTTTTTCCGTCCCTTTACGATGGAGGCAAAAGCACGGAAGTCCTCGATGCGGCCATTGGTACATGCTCCTAAGAATACATAATCAATCTGTTTGCCCAGCAACTGTTCGCCCGGCTGGAAACCCATATAGTCGAGCGACTTTCTGAACGATGCCTGAGCAGCCTCGCCCATACCTTCTGTAGTAGGAATGTGCTGTGTAATGCCCATTCCCATACCGGGATTGGTTCCGTAAGTAATCATAGGTTCAATGTCGGCTGCATCGAAACGTACTTCTTTGTCGAATACGGCATTGTCGTCACTCTTCAATGTTTTCCAATAAGCTACAGCCTTATCCCATGCTTCGCCTTTCGGTGCATATTCTCTACCTTTTATATAGGCAAATGTCACTTCATCGGGGGCTACCATACCACCACGTGCCCCCATCTCGATCGAAAGGTTGCACAGCGTCAGTCGGCCTTCCATTGTCAGGCTGCGTACGGCCTCACCGGCATATTCTACAAAATAGCCCGTAGCTCCGCTGGTCGTCATCTTCGACATCATGTAGAGGGCCAGATCTTTGGCTGTCACACCCTTGCCCAATTGTCCGTCTACAGTAATGCGCATTGTCTTCGGACGAGTCTGAAGAATGCACTGTGAAGCCATAACCATCTCGACTTCACTGGTACCGATACCAAAAGCTACCGCACCCATTGCTCCGTGAGTCGAAGTATGCGAGTCGCCACATACAATCGTCATGCCCGGTAAGGTCAGACCACGTTCGGGACCTACTACGTGAATAATACCATTCTTTGGATTCATCATGCCGAAATGTGTCAGTCCGAATTCTTCGGCATTACGGGCCAAAGTATCGACTTGTGTACGCGAAACAGGATCTTCGATAGGCTTGTCCTGGTCGTGTGTCGGAGTATTATGATCGGGCATACAGAATATCTTCTCAGGGCGGAAACAGCGGAGTCCGCGTGCACGCAGCCCTTCGAAAGCCTGCGGACTGGTCACTTCGTGGCAATAAAGGCGGTCAATATAGAGTTGTGTAGGGCCGTCCTCCACTTTCTGTACCACGTGGGCGTCCCAGATTTTATCAAACAGTGTATTCATTTTCTAAAACAGTTATTTATACAAATCAATTGCTTAAGAGAAAGTTATATAATATATAAGGTATAGATCAATCCAACTTGAATTTATTGATACAGTCGATGTAGGCCTCGACAGATGCTGCAATGATATCGGTATTGGCACCGAAACCGTAATAAACACGGTTATCATATTCTACCTGCATGTGAACCTTACCCATATCATCGCTGCCCTTACTGATGGCCTGAATTGTGAATTCCTTCAATGTCATCTGGCGGTCTATAATCTTCTTCAACGCCTTAATGGCAGCATCTACCGGACCGTTTCCACTGGCCGCAGCTTCAAACTTCTCGCCCGAAATGTTCAGGCCAAGGCTGGCTACCGAACGTACACCGACACCACTGGTCACTTGCAGATACTCCAGTTTGATACGGTGATTGTGCGAACGGTCAGCACCGGCAAGTACCAGAATATCATCATCGTTGATGTCCTTTTTCTTATCGGCCAGCTTCAGGAAGTCCTCATAAACCTTATCCAACTTTTCCTGATCGAGTTTTACTCCCAGTACTTCCAGACGGTTCTTTAATGCAGCACGTCCGCTACGGGCTGTCAGGACAATAGAGTTATCATCAATGCCGACGTCGTGCGGATCGATAATTTCATAAGTCTGTACATTCTTCAGCACGCCGTCCTGATGAATACCCGAAGAATGCGCAAAAGCATTCCTACCTACAATAGCCTTGTTGGGCTGCACAGGCATGTTCATCAGGCTGGAAACCATACGGCTTGTCGGATATATTTTTTGAGTATTAATGTTCGTCTCAATATCTATGTCTTTATGACACTTGATAATCATGGCAACTTCTTCGAGCGACGTGTTTCCGGCACGTTCGCCAATACCGTTGATAGTAACCTCCACCTGACGGGCACCGTTCAGCACGCCAGCCATGGTATTAGCAGTAGCCATTCCGAGGTCGTTATGACAATGAGTCGATATAATAGCATTGTGAATACCGTCCACATGCTCCATCAGGTATTTTATCTTTGCCCCATACTCCGATGGCAGGCAATATCCTGTTGTATCAGGAATATTCACTACCGTAGCTCCAGCTTTGATAACCGCTTCAATAACACGAGCCAGATATTCATTTTCCGTACGACCGGCATCCTCTGCATAAAATTCCACATCGTCTACAAAACGGCGCGCATATTTCACTGCTGCTACTGCCCGCTCGATTATCTCTTCACGATTGGAATTGAATTTGTATTTGATATGCGAATCTGAAGTTCCGATACCAGTATGGATACGTTTGCGCTTGGCATATTTCAAAGCTTCGGCAGCTACATCAATATCTTTCTGTACAGCACGTGTCAATGCGCAAATAGTAGGCCATGTCACAGCTTTTGAAATCTCAATCACCGAATTAAAGTCTCCCGGACTTGAAATAGGGAAACCGGCCTCAATCACGTCAACTCCCAACAATTCCAGTTGCTTTGCTACCTGAATCTTTTCCACCGTGTTCAACTGGCATCCCGGAACCTGCTCACCATCGCGGAGCGTCGTGGCGAAAATAAATAATCTGTCACTCATCTTGTTTATTGTATTTATAAGTTATGTACATAAAAAAAGCCTTTCACACAAGGAAGTGAGAAAGGCTTTATATATCTTCAACTTACATATATTCACGCACGACACTCACTTCCGCTACATCTTCCTAGCAGAATAATAATACCACACAGCAGAATATATGTAAAGTTCTGAATCATCTTCTTCTATTTTTTAAACGTTGCAAAGGTATAGAATATTTCGTAGCGAGCAAACAAATTAGTTACTTTTTCAATTAAAAAACGACATTTTATAACCTGTTGGCAATAAATTCTAGTAATATAATACAAAAAGGCACATCTATATAAAAGATGCGCCTTCTTATATTATATACTATACCTACAATTATTTGTTGGCACAGTTACTATCACAATTCTTTTTAGGGCATTCTGCTTTCTCACAGTTGCCCGAACATTTATTATCGCAAGTTCCACTGCATACACTATCACCTGCACAACAAGCCTCATTAGCAGTTTTACAGCAAGCAGAATCGCATACTTGTTCTGTTGTATCAGAAACTGTTGCAGCATTTTTCTTATTTCCACAAGATATAATGGTTAACGAAAACACCAATGCAGCAGCCAAAAATAATTTAGTCTTCATAAATCGAATCTTTTTTAATTAATAATATGCTTATATACTCCGCAAATATAAGAAACTGTTTTGAATTGATTCAAGAATAATGTTACAGTCTCCTTAAAATTT
>ENA-ORSS01001333-ORSS01001333.1-human-gut-metagenome-genome-assembly--contig:-NODE-1333-length-25523-cov-5.482331_pt1 | contig 25523 bp, 16 predicted proteins | sample MGYA00241899_ERZ509162 | MGnify/ENA primary metagenome ERZ509162 (study PRJEB26280, sample SAMEA2338641) | human gut metagenome | biome: human gut; feature: human-associated habitat; material: faeces... | reverse complement strand
GAGGACGGCTCCATGTCCTTTGCCCCGCAGCTCGCGCGCCTGCTCGATGCCGACTACAGCGTGCTCGCCAAGTCCGGCGAGGGCGTCGTACACAACTGGGGCGCCGGCTGGCCAGACCGCGGCCTCCATACAGCGGAGCGCTATCCCTGGACTTTCTACGGCGCGCGCAAGACCGCAGGCAACACCATCTGGCAGTCTGAGCGACTGCCCGTCTCGGCCGTCATCCTCGCGCTCGGCACGAACGATTTCAGCGACGCGAAGCGCCGCCCGTATCACAGGGAATACGTCGAGGCCTGGCAGAGCCTCATCCGCCGCGTGCACGCCATGAATCCGGATAAGCCCGTCATCTGCCTCGAGCCGCTGCCCGCCGCCATCAGCCCCGTGGCAGGAATCTGGATTGCAGAAGCGTGCCGGCTCGCACAGTCGGAAGGCATCCCAGCCCACTACATCCCGCTCAATGAGAAGGGCCCTCTGCTCACCCCCGAGGACTACGTCGGCGACGGCACGCATCCGACAAAGGCAGGCTCCGCCAAGCTCGCCGCCTACCTCGCCCCGCGCATCGCGCCATTCCTGCCCCGCCAGCCGAAGTGATGGCGTATAGGAAAAGCCCGCTTTCCTCTCGCCTTTTCAGGCGATGAGAGAAGCGGACTTTTCATTTCTGTACCCAATGGGTATTGCTCATACTTCTTTGAATACCTTTCGGAAGATGAGCTGCGTCATCACGTTGTCGATCTGCTTCGCCATGCGTTCAGATTCAATCAGCGTCCCCAGCTCGATATTGCCCTGCTGCCCGTGATATGACAGATTCGCTGAGGTTATCAACGTCTGCTTCCCATCTACCGAGATGACCTTTGCGTGCAAAGCAGCCATTTTGTCATCCTTGTTGTTATAGTCATATATCTTCAGAAATTTCCCCTTATATTGGAGGAGCTTGTCGGCTTCCGGCTGTTTCTCAATGTTATTGATGAAAAACTTGACGAAAATCCCTTTCTGGCTCTTGTCGATGATGATGTCCATAAGTTCCGAAAAATACGAGGAAAGAGAGTACCCCGTGATCAGAATATTTCTTTTTGCATTTTCGATCATCGATTGGACAACTGTCATCGTTGGTTTTGCATTGATCCCGAAAGACGGCGGTGCTGTCACCACAAGTGAAACCTTATCCTTCCGTCCTGTGGTCAGAGCAGTCTGGATTGTCTCAGCTATCTCCTTGCAATCTGTCAACGACAAACCCGGATATCGTCCGTGCAGGACGCCCGTGCTCTCGTCGGTACCATTAGCAGTATCTGCCTTTATTATATTCAGGAGGATTTCTCTTTTCAGATCTCTACCTGACATAGCTCATTCACCAGTTCTCTGAAATAAGAAGTCTCCTCGCGCTCTGCAAGAGGTACCACAAGTCCCCGGTCAAGCATCCTGTTTCCGTTCTCGCAGGCTGTTTCCGATACCATGCAACAGGAATGGCATGCGGCTCCGTTTGAGTTTTTGCCGGCCGGAAGTGTGTTCATGCATTCCGGATCGTTCGTGCATACAAGTGCCTCCTGGAACGCATCCCGCATGAGATTTGTCATCTGTTCTGCTGTACCGAGTTCCACTAGGCCTCCGAGAGAACCTTCCTTGTCCGAGCTCCCCGTGTAGAGCAGGATACCCGCCATCTTGTCGTCGAAGTAGATTCTTTCCCGGATAGCAGAAGAAGAATAGCCAGACGACATGGCCATCTGCTTGATGAGAAGATGGGAAAAGGTATGCATGAGGACATAAACGGCATTGCGGTCCGCCTTGATTGTCCAAGCCTTTGACTCGCAGTATGCCCTGTAGGAAGCAGCATATTTTTCAGAAATATGCTTCACTTCTGTGTTGCTGAGCCACTTTGCAAGCGTCTGCTTGTTGAATTCGACGAAGATTCCCTCGCCGTTTACCTCTACAGCAGGAAGCCAGCGCTCATCCCCGCTTTTTGTCAGATAGACGATATTCGGCTGTTCATCCGCATCTGGATCCGGCGCATCAACCCGCGTAAAGCCAAGGAGTACCCGCACCTCACGGAGTCGTGTTATGCGGATGATTCGCTTGAAGTAGCGTTTGAAATACTCCGGCAGAGGATCTTCCTCGGCCTTGAAGTGCTTCTTGTTGGACTGATAGGTCGGATCATCGTGATGCGTCATGGCCTCATATTCCATCCGCTTGATTTCTTTGAATTCCTTGATGTTTTTCATGCGCCGCTCATAGGCTTCATCAAATTCTTCACGTGTATACGCGGTAAAGAATTTCTCATATGCTTTGTCGACACCCTCCTTCCCTCCAATGACATCCTTGAGCAATTCAATATCACGCAGATGCTCATCGATCAGGTTGTACAGCGGATTGATCCAAGGTGGAATCGATATGGCACTCCTTGTCACGGCAAAGTACACATTCGATGCGCCGCGCTGTGACGGGATAACCGGTTTCTCGCAATGCTCATGTTGGCTATGCGGTCTGAACGGATGCATGCCGCTACAGGACACCCCTTCGAAATTCTGTGCCTGTGTAGCACCGCTCATGCTTCTTTTCGCGCCACAGGAGCATTTCACCCACATATCCGCCAGAGTCGATATATGTCCAGTAGAATATATTCTCATTTCACCCTTGCAATCAGTATCCCCGCGATGAACCCACCATTTCCATGGGAAATCCGACATATGCCCATTTTCGCAGATCGTGATGAAACGGGCAGGATAAGCTCGCCAGTTGCAGTCAGGGCAGTTCACGCCATATCTCAAATACTTGTCGAGATCATTGTCGATACTCTCTCTTGCATCAAAAAGCCTCCCGCACTTGGAGCAAACATGCCAATAAGGAAAAGTTACGACTGGTATGTCATGCTTGAAGCTGGTTCTCGGCATATAGAACGCATCAACATTCAAGTACGACGCAAGCCGCCCGTCTATGATTTTCTTTCCCCTCTTCTTCCAATATGGAATATCCAGGATGGTCACAGAATCCTTGACCGCATCTACAACCGATCCTGGACCAAAAGTGGTAATGATCTGGTTCGGTCGCAGCTCTCCGAGTTTGTTATTGTCGTATCCGGCCATATTAATCCTCCGTGTAATAGTACATATTTGCTGCACTCTCCACATCACGCATCGATCGCAAGGTAGGCTTCTCACTCTCGATATGGGGCTGTTCATATCCGTTCATCAGTCTGTTATATTTCTCCGTTCCCACAACATAGTAGCGAAGAGGCTTTGCCTGCGCTGCCTCTAGCTTCCACCAATCAATGAATTTATCGATCTCATCACTCGCTTCAGCTCTTGCAGAAGGTTTGACGATCTTTATCCGGTCAAGAATCATTTCTTTCACAATATCAATCTGCTCCTGCGATAAAGATGCGATGTCCTTAGCGTCTTCATTTTTTGCCATTTGAGGATACAAGAGTCTTATCGCTGAAATCACGAGTGCATGGAGGACACGGTCACGTGCCCTTGCAGAGAACGGCGTAGCTGTCGTTCCCTCCACGAATCGGTAGAGCTGTGCATGGTAACCGGTAAAATTCTCGTAATGAGACAAATCACGCGGCCGGTATGCATTGTACAATGTCACGACGAGGCCTGGATGAGCACGTCCGATACGGCTTGTCGCCTGGATGTATTCGGAGTTCTGCTTCGGTTGCCCCGTCACGACCATGAGTCCGAGCCGGTCAACATCCATGCCGACTGCAATCATATTCGTTGCGACGGCTGTGTCTATGTGATTCTTTTCGGTATAATGCAGCTCAAGCTGATTGAGCTTTTCCGGTATTTTCCATGACGACATACGGGATGTAATCTCCTCATTCTTGTTCAGGAATCTGCGTTTCCCGGATTCGTAACGATCCTCGGTACGATTGTAACGTTTATCAATACGCTTGATTCTGTCGGGAATATCGTCCTGCAGAAGTCGGACTGCTCCACCGAGTTCTCGGATACTGTTGAAATATCCGATTAGACTGTAGTACGGATCAATGACCTCCTTGTACTCATCCTCCAAGGAAAGCATATAGGCTTTCTGCAGGATGATGGCATACGTTCTCAGGAGGGCCGTTTTCATAGACTGCCCTGGAGCGCAGATCCCGACATACTTCCGGAATGGATCTTCTTCGACAGGTATCTCGCGTATAAAAAAGCTGTCCCCAATCTCAAAGCCATTCGGGGGAAACTGCTTCGTGACCTTCCTTGCATACAGACTTTTTGCCTGATTGTCTGCATTTTTGATTGTTGCCGTGGAGACCACGTACTTCGGCTTGATCCCATCATGCGTGCACAGATCCTCTATGATGGTTTCATATCCACCATAGACGGTTCCAAGCGGCCCTGTAATCAGGTGAAGCTCATCCTGGATGATCAGTTCTGGAGGGAGGAACGGTTTGACCGGCGTTACCTTGGCAGCAGAAAGTCCGTCTTTTGGGTTATGACGCTTCGGATGTTTTGCGCCAATCGCAACGTATCCATCGCGGCTGCACTTACGGTCAACCCTTCCGAAAAGGGCATTTGTCTTCTCGTCCCACGGCAGTCGTGCGAACTTGTCAACCGTTGACAGGATGATGGTCGGACATTTTGCGTAGATTTCCTCGTCCACCAGATATACTGGGATAGGGATGCGTTCTCTGTCCTCTGGATATTTATAGAATACACAATGTGCATCGGAACAGTAGATCTCCACAGACTTCTTGTCCGGCTCGATCACGAAATCATCCTCTGTGAGCGGCTTGCCGCAGAACGGACAGGTGAGCAGTTGCTTGTATAGGAGATTTTTCTGCCCCCGTACCCCATCCGAGTTATCTGGCTGGCCCTTCAGATCATCAAAGCGGTTCGGAGTCACGCCTCCTCCGACCCAGAACCCTATGCTTATGGGCTCTTTGCCGAATTTCGGATATGTCTTTCTCCTGATACATTCTGCAGCGATAACCATCTTCGTGATGCGGTCACGCTGCTGCGTCGTCAAGAGACGCAGCGTATACCGGAGGATGATGGTCACGCCGCCGTCACGGTTGTACTCGTCCGATTCAGAGGCATGCAGGCGTCTGTTGGCGATGGTGAAGGCCATGAGTCCGAGGTAGGCCTCCGTCTTTCCACCGCCAGTCGGGAAGTAAAGCAAGTCGACGATATCACGTTCCGAATCCTCCGGATGGACGATTCCCTTCAGATTCATCAGGATAAAGGCAATCTGGAATGGTCTCCATGCAAACTCATTCTCAGATTTTCTCGGGTCTGTAAAATCTCCTAAGCAACATTCTACGCCTTCTTTTTTACCATGTCTCTTCGCGTAGTTCTTGATGCTGTTCTGCAGGAAAATCACGCGGTTCATGAAGTTGAACGCCTCAAATGCGATATCGTCCGTCTCAATGATATAGATGCCGTCGCGGATCCTGCGCAGAGCATCACGACAGTGGCCGATCACGTTGTTCCCGATTTCATCTCTGAATCTGCTGTCCTTCATCTTGGAACTGCCCGCGAGAGTTTCATCTATCCACTTTTCATATGAAACAGCAAGTGTATTCAGCTTCTGTATGGTTTCCGACTTCTTTCCCTTGCGAGACATCCTCCAAGTCGAGAAGTAATCCGGCGCGAACCCCTTGAGTGCAGGGCTGACGTTCGGATACTCATATTCCGGGATGAATGCGGATTCCACATAGTCCGTGCGGCCGTTCTCTGTCTTGCCCCATACAGCGGCGCAACCTCTACCGCGTCCCATGATTGGCCTCTGTTCGAAGTAGAACTCATCGGTTGCGAGAACATGCCTGCAAATATGCTCGGCGATAAACACTGCTGAGCCATCCTCTGCATGCGCCTTGAGGTTCACTTGGAACATCAGGCCCTCAACATCATTGGCTGGGTTCTCGCGCTTGTTCACGACATAAGCAGTGACAAGCGAGTACCCGTCCTTCAGCGTGATGCGCGATACATGGACATGTACATTTGAATCCTCCACGAGTGGATAATCCTTCGCGCGTCCAAAGCCGCTGAACTTCACGCAGACAGTCTCACGTTCAGGAATTCTCTTGTAGACCATGCATTTTTTTTCGGTTTTCTCTTCTTCTTGTTCTTGGGTCGTCTTTATATAGTCGCCCCATGTCACATCGAGGCAGATGCTTTCGAGACGGCTTTCCACATAGAAGCTGATACCGATAGATGATGGCAGCTGGAACCTCGTGGTAGAGATGGGTTCGTTGTCATCATCCTCACCAGCCGTGAAGTCCTCGTCCTTATCATAATCGATATCCGCTTCGATTTCCTGCTCATTCTCATGCGGCGCATTCTCATCGCGCTGCGGTTCGAGCATGCCGACGAGATAGGCATAGCGCGGGTTCTCGTCCAGCACTTCTTCCGGAGAAAGCGGGCCAATCAGGTCGGTCCTGATTGCGTTGATGATTTCCTGTCGAACCTTGGCATACTCAACTCTTTCAGCCATTACTCTTCCTCCCTTATCGTATGTGCTGTCCCGAGCGTATATTTGCAGGTATTCCCGGGATGGATATTGTCATCGGATATCAGACGGTACTCCCATACCTTGTGGTCGGGGTCTGCTGTCGTGGCGAAGGTACACCACCGGATCCCTTCACGCGCCTTGGCAACAACCTCCTCATTACTAACTTCATTGCGGGCTTTCACTTCAACCATGAATTTCCCTGCTCTCGTCTCCACGAGGAAGTCCGGGGTATATTGCTGCCCAGCTTTCCAGAACAGGCCGAGCTGGTTGAGCGGCGGCTTAATCCAACAGATGACATCCGGATCTTCCTCGAGGATGATGGAGAACTGCCGCTCCGTATCACTATCGAAGGCGTTCTCCGGATAGTAGGACTTCTTGTACCCGGTGAACAGATACTTCCTGATGTTGCTCTTGTCCGTAAAAGGCTTGTCGTATCGCACCTTTCCACCTTTCTTCACGTTCTTCATGAACTCACGGAAGACGATGAGATCCTTCTGGACGATGTGGATATCCTGCGTCTCCCTGTCCATATGAGCGTAAAGCTGATTCTTGATATCGCCCACAATCAGACCAGCGTAGCGTCGGACGATTTTCTTCTTTTCCTCTTCGTCGCCGGGTATCTGGTCAAGGTACTGATCCACGACATCAAGGATCAAGTCTGCATCGTCATAGGAAAGCTCACTGATGGAATCAAGCAGCATGCATGCCAAGGTGTTCTCGGCGTTCTCGACTTCAAGTGCCTGTGCATCCACTTCTGTCAGCAACTGCTGATTGATTGCGTCGAAACGCTCGATCTTTGCTGTGGCAACCTCAAAATCCTGTATGGTACGCTTCACATCAAAATGGTTGAACTTCACCTCGGAGGTCGTCTGCACGAGGATTTTCGGCACCGATATAGCCCTTGCCGAATATTCCGTGACGTTTTTCTTGAACTCCGCCTGCGTCATCGGCCGCCTGCCTGTCTGATCCCCGCCTGTAATGCCCGTAACGGAGGGAGTATGACCTGCCGGTGCACTCGTGGCCTTGCTGGTTTCAGTCGTTTCATCTGTTTTTGCTGCATTCGGCGTTACGTCAAAAAGGCTCAGCTGATTCGGATTGTCAGACTTCCTAGCCTTCTGCCCGGAAGCCATGAAATTCTTCACGTATGCCTGATAGACTTCATACTGTGCCCGCGGTTCGCGCACCTGGCCGAAGGAGCTGATCCCGACTGACGTGATGGCTTCGTCGAGGAACACGAGCTGCCCATCTCCAAAATTGCTCGAGACCTTCACAGATTCCAAGTCCTCTGTTTCCGTCTTGTCTAGGTCGCGGTAGCGGAAGATGTCGCTATCCCGGATCTCGTCCACCAGCTCCCGGTAATGATCATGCGCTACGATATCGAGCGTGTCCAGATTCTCGTCACCGGTCTGCTCGCCGAACGGCAGGCGCAGTCCGCGCCCGATGGTCTGCATGGCGAGGATATCGCTCTTGGCCGCATTCAGCGGAATGATTGTGAACAGATTGTTCACGTCCCAACCTTCCTTCAACTTGTAGACATGCAGGACAATCTCTATCGGATTTGCCGTACTCTCGATGGAGAGAAGCAGACGGACATTCTCCTCGGATTCCTCGCCGCGCTGCTTCGAGTGGACCTCGATAACCTTGCCTTTGTATTTCCCTCGCATGAAATCGTCGCTGTCGATCAGAGCGTGGATTTTCTTCGCGTGTTCCGTGTCCTTGCAGGCTATAAGCACGATTGGTTTCACATAGTCGAGTTCATGGTTGACACAGTATTCCTTCAGAACGGACTTGCGGCGCTCGTGCAGCGTGAGCCCGTCGCGAATCTTCATCTCCTCGATATCGTCTTGGCTGTATCCGGCGATATTGGAACGCCCCATGACGACCGGGATCTTCAGATACCCTTCTGCTGCTCCGCGCGCCACATCATAGGAGTAGATGACGTTTGCAGAAGGTTTCGGCGTGGCCGTGAATTCCAGCCCTAGGATGGGCTTCAAGTAGTTGATGGCCTTCATTGATGCCGGGGCGTAGTAGTGGTGCGCCTCGTCCATGCAAATGACGAGGTCATCGAACTGTGCCAGAACGTCCGCAAAGGAAGCGCCGAGCGTCTCCTTGAATTTGTGGAAGTTGAACTGTGTGTCGGTCCTGCTGTTGAAGATCTTTCCGATATTGAAGATGAATAGCTGGATTTCCGAAGTCTGATTGACAAAGAGCACACCCTGCTCATACTTCACCGGATACTGGTCATAATTCTCTCCGTCCCATACCCTCGGCCTGCCCATCTCAGCCTCAAGCCCCTTGAAGATGTATTTCGGGTGCGCGGGATTCGACTCCTTGCGCAGTTTGTCATAGATGGTATTCCCTGGTGCGAGGATGAAGAAGTGCCTGTATCCCTTCGTCTTGTAAAGATAGTAGATGCAAGCTCCCATCAGGCGCGTCTTGCCGATGCCGGTCGCCATCGCATAGCAGAAGGACGGGAAGTTGAATTTTGTCCTGACTTTACCATTGCTCTCGCTGTATCTTGATGCGGCAGCTTCGACAACATCCTTGTCATCACGCTGATAATCGCAGTGCGCGCTGATGGCATCGAGAACAGATAGCGCTTCCTCCTGCGGCGTTCTCAGGCTCATCGCGTATTTGATTCTGTTGACAATCCCTGACATTTACCGCACCTCGCTTTCGAAGCTGCACTTATCTAAAAGATCCTTCGGAATCCTCTTCACCTCGATGTTGTCTGGCAACATCATGTCCGACTGAACCTTCAGCGCGTAAATCAGCAGCGACTGTCCCTCTTCCAGATGCTGTGACAGTGAGCGGATATACGCCGCATTGACGAATTCGGTCGTCACATGAATGAACCGCTTCTCTGAGGAATGCCCGTGAAAGACATCCCGCGGCTTGTACTTGAAGCCCTCAATCTTGCAGATTGCCTCACACATCATCTCGAACGTGTAGGTTGGATTGATCTGGTAGACAGGCAGCTTGTCGTTCTTCACCAGCAGGCTCGGTGCAAGCTCGTAGAAGTGGTAACCACCGCCGCCTTGCCAGTTGACAGCTTTAGAAATTCCTAACTTATCGTCTCCATCTATTACATAATCCAATCTCTTTTTACAGTGTGTATAGGCCTGTTCACCCATCTCAATACCAATCCACTGTCGCCCCAACTTATGCGCAACTGCTGCTGTTGTCCCTGAACCAAGAAATGAATCAAGCACAATATCTCCAGGATCTGTTGACATTTCAATGATTCGTCTTAGGAGTTGTTCCGGCTTTTTCCCTCTCGGAAAATACACTCCACCTTCATTTGCTATATCAGCTTTTGGTATTTCGCTGTGTTTCCACAAGGTAGTCATTTTTGTCGACTTTTCTAATATTCCCTCTTCATTGAGAGATGTTGTATCTTTGAGCCAAGATAAAAGTTCACAATTATAATAATAAAGAGTTGTTTCTCGACCTTCATTCTTTCCTCGGCTTGGAATATAGTCAATGGAATAAAAAACATCTTTATCAAAATCTGCTATAATATCGTTTTGGAATGCATTCTCTCTCTGGACTCTGTTTCCACGAAAGAGGCTGTCCAAATGCGCAGCAAATTCATCGCGTATCTCTCTCTCTCTCTTTGAAGCATTTTTCAAGGAGATACTTCCTATTTTAAAACCAATATGTTTATAAACTCGTACTGTTTCTCCATTTGATTTTGATTTGAATTCTCTTATTAGTTTTCTTGTTCCAAAATTAGATACATATTTATTGTATCTTTTCATTATATTCATTCCGAGTTCTTCGAAACTTTGATTGTTCTTATTTGGTAGAGCACCTTTTTTATAAAGTAAAATATGTTCTGTAGTATTTACTAAATATCCACCTTGACCAATTCCAGCAACTGCTGATCTTTCATATGTTATATGAGATACAAAATTTCGACGCATAAATATTTCATCTAAAATCACCTTACAATAATGAACTTCAACATCATCTAGATGAACCCATAATAGACCATTTTCTTCCAGAAGATTATAAATTAACCTCAATCTTCTTGCCATTAAGTCCAACCAAATAGAGTGTTCCATATCGTCATCATAATTTTCAAAAGCCTGACCTGTATTAAAAGGGGGATCGATATAAACACATTTTATCTTTCCCGTAAAATCTGCTTCAAGTGCCTTTAATGCGATAAGATTATCTCCATGTATCAGCATGTTCTTATTAGCTGGATTACCGTATGACTTTTTTTTATCTTCTACAAGAATTCTTGGTTCTATTTTTTTTTCTTCATATTTTCCTGTCCAAGTAAGTTCAAGTCTTCCACTTTTTCGCATGATTGTATCTCCTAAAACTTCAATACGACGCTGGTCAGCAGGATGGGGTTGTCAGGCTCAAGGCTCTTATTGAATGCTGCGATTTCCTGTTCACCTTCGGCTCTGAACTGGCTATCCCGTTCGTGGAACGACGCTTGGAATGTCTCAAGCTCTTTTTCCTTCTGCTTCGCCTTTTTCCGGATATCCAGCTTCTCGTAGAAACTCTTCGACGCTCTCTCCTGTTCGCGCAGTTTCTCGACTTCCGCATTCATTTCCTGGTACTGCACGACAAGCTGTTCGTCCTGGATGCGTATCCAGTTCTCAACCTTGCGCTTGTTGTACTCGCGCACGGGCTCTGCTTGCTTGTCCAGCTTGTCCAGCATCTCAGCGATGAGATGCTGACGTATTTTCTGGAACAGTGCATTTTCCTCATCCTTCGGCGTGAATTGGCACAGATCTGAATCGTCAATCTTCTCAAGTTCTGCCACAAGCCCCTGCTCATCGAGATCAATGCCTTTTCCCCTACAGTCATACAGGTACAGGACAGAGAAAAGCAGCTCGTCATTGTTGCACATCGCGCCGAGGAACAGGTATCCGTGCGCACCAATGGCCTGCCCGCCCCAGCTGTCAACTTTCCAATACTGCACATGAGTGCATATTTTCGGCTTGGCAATCCGCTCCCAGTAGTCGACCTCCCGAAGGTAGCGCTCGATGTCTTTCTTCGTGCCTTCGAGCGCTTGTTTCTTCGCACCGCTGCTTTCCGTGAGCAAGATAGAGCGGAGCTTGCGTGCATTCCTGTCCCGTTTCGCACTGAGCTTCTTATCCAGTTTATCGAAGGCTTTCCTGAACTCGGCGGTCGTGTTGCAGGACTGGTAGATGTCAAGCACCATCTTTTCAAAGCTCGTACCATACTCCAGTGAGCCGAGCGCGATATCGGAAGCACCAAAAACGCCCTCGAACAGTTCAAATTTCTTCGACAGGATCTCGTAGACGCGCTTATCCGCCTCGTTCTGCGTGTTCAGCAGGTTAATGGCAACTACGTCGTTCTGCTGTCCATAACGATGGCAGCGGCCAATCCGCTGCTCGATCTTCATCGGATTCCAAGGCAGGTCATAATTGATGACCGTGTTGCAGAACTGGAGATTCAGCCCCTCTGAACCGGTGTCGGTGCAGATCAGTATCTTCGCGTTCTCCTTGAAATAATCGACGATGGCGTGCTTGTATTCGACACTTCTTCCATAATTCGCGTTCCCGAAGTTCTTTACCTTCCATGCCCGATAAATTTTTTTCGTCAGGGTATCGTTGAAGTCCCCGTTGAACAGGAGAATATCATCCTCGCTATATCCAGATTTCCTGAGCTCTGCAGCTATGTATTTCTGCGTTCGCTTTGACTCAGTGAATATGACCGCTTTCTGCGCTATGCCATTATCCTTCTGGTATGAGAAAGCAATCTCAAGCGCTTGTTTCAGTGCGGTTACCTTGGAATTCGTCTTGATACGCTTTGCAACATTGATGATGGCCTTGACTTCATTCAGCTCCGCCTGGATGTAAGCCTTCTGCGCAGCGGTATCTTCGTTCTCGGCTTCTTCGAAGCCGGATTCATCGATCTCGTCCTCAACAAAGCTCCAGAACAGGTCAAATCCCTCCTGTGCATCAGCCGACCTCGTGCCCTCATACAGTTTCTCGAGTCGTTTCTTCAACACCTCGAAGGTCTCGATCAGAGCGAAGCTGGATGAAGCCATAAGCTTGCGGATTACGAGGATGATAAGTGCCCGGTTAGATGTCGGGATAGAATACAGGATATCCTTCTTGAGAAAATGATTGACCCGTTCATAGAGTTCGATTTCATCCAAGGACAGTCTGAAGTCAACGGTCTTGCAGATTCGCTTCACAAAATGCATGTAGTCTGCCACGTCTCTGCGAAGCGTCCGGATCAGCACAGGTGTGAGCTCGCGCTTGAGACCATCGTAATCCTCATTCCTCATATAGCGTTGCCGGAATATCTTCTCTGAACCGAAAATTCTCGGGTCGATGAAGGCAATCAGCCCATACAGATCCATGAGCGAGTTCTGCAACGGCGTTGCTGTCAGGAGGATCTTCGGTATCCCGCCGGAAAGCTCGTACAATCGCTTTGCCCGCTTCGTGCTGTTCAGGTTGCGCAGATTGTGCGCCTCATCGATGATGAGGAAGTCCCATTTCACATCAGGAAACCGCTTCATCAGCTTCGATGCGTAATCGTAGGAAGTGATGACAATCCGGATTTTCTGCCTGGCAGCGAGCTTCTTATGCCATTCCCTCGCATCATGTTCGATTGTGGGTCTATCCAGAATCACTGTCTTCAGATTGAATTTGTCCTCGAGTTCCAGCTCCCACTGCTTGCGAAGTGATGCAGGCAGCGCTATCAGCACCTTTTTCGCTCCGGATTCCAGCATGTAGCGCAGGACGAGTCCTGCCTCGATTGTCTTCCCGAGTCCTACCTCGTCAGCCAGCACCATGCCGCCCGTCTTCATCGCATCAATGGCAGCACAGAATGCATTGATCTGGTGAGGATTCGGATCGATATGGGATTCGGACGCAAGAAGGAAATGGAACGGAGACTTCTCTAGTTCCATGCGCTTGAATCTTCCATACTGCTCGAGAAGCAGGTTTCCCTTTTCACTGTTTTCACTGCTGTCCATCGGCATCCTCCCCATGAAGCTGTGCAAAGATACCCTCAGCAATGCCTCTTGCCATCAGAGGAGGCACGGCGTTCCCAATCTGCACGAACTGCGATGTGCGCGGCCCCTCGAAGTAATAGCTGTCGGGGAATGACTGTATACGCGCTGCTTCCCGCACCGTGATGGAACGATGCTGGTTGATATCCGGATGGATGAAGTAATGGCCGTCCTTGGAAAGATGCGCCAGTATCGTGTGGCAGCAGGGTTCATCGCCCTCGACAACTTTGAAACGGTCGACGAAGGAATGACGGTTCTTGTGTGTCTTCAGCTCCTCGGGCAGATTGTTGTAGTTGAGCCGCTTGTGCCCATCGTTCCACAGTTCTATGGCTCTCTCGTATATCTTTATGTCGCGCTCGATGTTCGGACGGCAGTTCTGCAAAGTCAGGACATCGTCCTTCGTGCGTATGCCAGTCTCCGTCACGTAATGGCTCGGCTTTTTCTTCGCGTAGGCGTTGTTACGTTCCCCCGGATGAAGCTTCGGAAGGTCTATGAACAAGTCATTCACCACAGCATCTGCTTTCTTTTCGATGAAGTCCGGATACGCCAGGCCACTGTTCTTCAGCCAACCGACGATGATCATGCGCCGCCTGTTCTGGAGTACACCGAAGGTCTGCGCGTTCTGTTCCCGGCACTCAATCTCATAGCCGACGTGCTTCAGGTATTTCTGCAGATTCTTCCAGATGGTGCCGCCCTGGGCTGACGCGATGCCGGTCACATTCTCGAACACGAACATGCGCGGCTGATATTTTTTGAGGAATCGCGCGTACAGTTTATACAGATAGTTGCGCGGATCCTCCTCCATCGGGGTCTCCATATGGCTGCTCTGAGCTCTGCCGACGAGGGAGTACGCCTGACACGGCGGACCGCCGACAATCACATCTATCGTCTCGATTCCGCGTATCTTCATGATGCCGTCGATAGTCTTGAAGACATTGGGGATCGTCTCGTTCGACAGCGTCTCGTTGAGAATCGTCTTTGTCACAGAGGCAGGGATCTGCTTCATGAATTCCTCGCGGTTGATTTTTCCAGAGAGGTATTGCTTGTAAAGAGAAAGCTGCCCTGTGTTTTTCAGGTAGTAGTACGCACTGCGGGTCTCAAGTGTCTTCGAAGCGTACTCGTTCATCTCAACATGCGCGACTGGCCGGAATCCTGCCTGAATGAATCCTTCGGACAGTCCCCCCGCTCCCGCAAAGAGGTCTATGAAATTGTAGTTGCTCTGCTTATCGGCCTGTGGCATACTTCTTCCTCACAATCTGTGTCTCTCTGATCACGTTACATGTATCACCCCTCGGCAATGAAACGCGAAGAATATCTTTAGCGAACATATAAATCTCAATTTACATATAGACAAGTATAACACATTTTAATACAATCATCTATTGATTATGGATTCATCTTATATGGTTCAAAACCAAAAGCCCGCTTCCCCCACCACTCTTGCGAGTAATGAGAGAAGCGGGCTTCTCTATCTACGAAATCGTCATGAACGCATTCCGATTTACTTGACCTGGATCTGTTTGTCAGCAGCTTTGTCGGAGATCTTCTCCTCTGCTGCGAGCAGGTCCTTGGCTGCGCTGAGCTGGAGCTCTACCTGCTTGTAGGACGTGCCGCCAAGCGAGTTGCGGTTCTTGACGCAGGTCTCAGGGCTGATGGCCTCCTTGATGTCGGTGCCGAAGAGCGGCGAGAGCTTTTGGAAGTCCTCGAGGCTCATGTCCTCGAGGTAGATGCCCTTCTCGATGCAGTCGTGGACGGCCTGGCCCGAGACGGCATGCGCCTTGCGGAACGGCATGCCCTTCTTGACGAGGTAGTCGGCGAGGTCGGTCGCATTGGAGAAATCCTCCGTGACGGCCTTCTTCATGACATCCTTGCGGACCTTCATGCCGCGGATCAGCTGCGCGTAGACGGCGAGGCTGAACTTCACGGTGTCGATCGCGTCGAAGATGCCCTCCTTGTCCTCCTGCAGGTCCTTGTTGTAGGCAAGCGGCAGGCCCTTGACGGTCGTCAGCATGGCCATGAGATGGCCGATGACGCGGCCCGTCTTGCCGCGGACGAGCTCGGAGACATCCGGGTTCTTCTTCTGCGGCATCATCGAGGAGCCCGTGCAGTGTGCATCGTCGAGCTCGACGAAGTGGAACTCGCGGCTGCACCAGAGGATCGTCTCCTCCGAGAGGCGCGAGAGATGGACCATGAGGATCGAGGCTGCGGCGAGGAACTCCATGATGTAGTCGCGGTCGCTGACAGCGTCGAGGCTGTTCGTATAGATGCTCTCGAAGTTGAGCTGCTTCTGCACGAACTCGCGGTCAATCGGGAACGTCGTGCCCGCGAGGGCACCGGCGCCGAGCGGCATGATGTCCGCGCGCTTATAGACGCCTTCGAAGCGGGCGAAGTCGCGCGAAAGCATGCCGAAGTACGCGAGCAGATGGTGCGAGAACAGGATGGGCTGGGCGCGCTGCAGATGCGTGTAGCCCGGCATGATGACATCGCTGTACTTCTCAGCCGTCTCGACGAGCGCGCGCTGGAGGTTCTTGATCTCCTTCTGCACGGCCACGATCTCGCGGCGCACGTACATGTGCGTGTCGAGCGCGACCTGGTCGTTGCGGCTGCGCGCCGTGTGCAGGCGGCCACCGGCCTCGCCGATGGCGTCGGTCAGGCGCTTCTCGATGTTCATGTGGATGTCCTCGAGGTCGACGGAGAACTCGAAGTTGCCCTCCTCGATCTTCTGCAGGATGTCCTTGAGCCCCGCGACGATTTTATCGCGGTCCTCGTCCGTGATGATGCCGCATTTCGCGAGCATCGTCGCATGCGCGATGGAACCAGCAATATCCTCGTGGTACATGCGCTTATCGAAATTGATGGAGGCCTGGAACTCGTTGATCATCTCATCAGTCGACTTGGAGAAACGGCCTCCCCACATTGCTTTGCTCATTTACCGGTCTTCTCCTGCATCAGGGCGCGTACCTTGAGCGGCAGGCCGAAGAGGTTGATGAAGCCCGTGGCGTCAGCCTGGTTGTAGACATCATCGTGCTCGAACGTGACGAATTCCTTGCTGTAGAGGGAATACGGGCTCGTGGAGCCAGCGGAGATGATGTTGCCCTTGTAGAGCTTGAGCTTGACCGTGCCCGTGACGGTCTGCTGCGTGCTGTCGACGAAAGCGGACAGCGCTTCACGCAGCTGGCAGAACCACATGCCATCGTAGACGAGCTCGCCGAAGCGGACGGCGACATGCTGCTTGAAGTGGAACGTCATGCGGTCGAGGCAGAGGTACTCGAGCTCGCGATGTGCGTAGTAGAGGATCGATCCGCCCGGGTTCTCATAGACACCGCGGGACTTCATGCCGACGAGGCGGTTCTCGCAGATGTCGACGATGCCGACGCCGTTGCGCGCGCCAATCTCGTTGAGCTCGGTCAAGAGAGCGACCGGGTCCATCTTCTTGCCGTTGACCGCGACCGGCTCGCCTTTCTCGAAGTCGACCGTGACGTATTCCGGCTCATCCTTCGCATCTTCCGGTGCCTTGGAGATCAGGAACATGCTGTTGTGCGGCTCGTTGGCCGGATCCTCGAGGTCGGAACCTTCATGGGAAAGATGCCAGATGTTGCGGTCCATGGAGTACGTCTTGTTCTCCGTCGCGATGGGAATGCCGTGCTTCTTGGCATACTCGATCTCAGCGGAACGGGAATCGAGGTCCCACTCACGCCACGGAGCGATCAGCGTGATGTTCGGTGCGAGTGCCTTGACCGTCAGCTCGAAGCGGACCTGGTCGTTGCCCTTGCCCGTAGCGCCGTGAGCGATGGCGTCAGCGCCCTCTTTCTTGGCGATCTCGACGAGCTTCTTCGCGATGACCGGGCGTGCGAACGACGTGCCGAGCAGGTACTTATCCTCGTAGACAGCACCGGCCTTGAGCGTCGGCCAGACGTATTCCTTGAGGAACTCTTCCTTGAGGTCCTCGATATAGACCTTGGAAGCACCGGATTTCAGGGCCTTGTCGTGTACGGCGTTGAGCTCGTCACCCTGTCCGACATCGGCGCAGACTGCGATGACTTCGCAGCCATCGTAATGCTCCTTGAGCCACGGGATGATGACGGAGGTATCGAGACCGCCCGAGTATGCGAGTACGACTTTCTTGATCTTAGCCATGATAAAAACCTCTTTTCCTATGATTCCTTCCCTCTCCCACTGTCATTGTGAGACCGGGACGATGTTATACGATATGCAGCAGTGCGTCTCTCAATCTGCCATGGTCAGCGCCATGATGGCCTTCTGCGTGTGCAGGCGGTTCTCCGCCTCGTCGAAGATGACATTGGCGTTGGCCTCGAGGACCTCCTCCGTGATCTCCTCGCCGCGGTAAGCCGGCAGGCAGTGCATGACGATGACGCGCTTGTCGGCGCCCTTCAAGAGCTCTTTGTTGACCTGGTACGGGGCGAAGATCTTCTTGCGCGCCTCATGCTCGGCCTCCTGGCCCATGCTGGCCCAAGTGTCGGTGACGACGATGTCGGCATCCTTGACGGCCTCCTTCGGGTCCGTCACGAGGCTGAGCGCTGCGCCCGTCTCCTTGGCATCCTCGAGTGCGTTCTTGAAGACCGTCTCATCCGGGCGGTAATCCTCCGGCGTCGCTGCGACGAACGTCATGCCGACCTTTGCGCATCCGTAGAGGAAGGAGTTCGTCATGTTGTTGCCGTCGCCGACGTAGGCCATCTTGAGGCCCTTGAGATTCTTGCCCTTGTACTCCTCGATCGTCAGGAGATCGGTGAGCACCTGACACGGATGCAGCAGGTCCGTCAGCGCGTTGATGACGGGGATGTCCGCCCACTTGGCGAGCTCCTCGACGCGGTCATGGCCGAACGTGCGGATCATGATGCCGTCGAGGTAGCGCGAGAGCACGCGCGCCGTGTCACGGATGGGTTCGCCTCGCCCGAGCTGGAGGTCACGGTTCGAGAGGAAAAGCGCCTGTCCGCCGAGCTGGTACATGCCCGTCTCAAAGGAGACTCGCGTTCGCGTCGAGGATTTCTCAAAAATCATGCCGAGCGTCTTGCCCTTGAGAATCTCGTGCGGCACACCCGCCTTCTGTTTTGCCTTGAGTTCCTTGGCGAGTGCCAGGATCTCCTGTACCTCATCCACGGATAAGTCGTGAATGGATAACATGTCTTTTCCTTTCAGCATTAGATGACCTCCCTACTGGACTTACTGGAACAACTAGATTTCTTCGTCCGTAACTATTGCATATTATACATCAATTTCTGCCACTTGAAAAGTGTAGATATACATTTTTTTTGTATTTCTATTCACATCGGCTGGAATCGCTGAATTTTTTCACTTGTCGTACTTCGCGAGCACATCGTCGAGTGTCGCGATGACGGCATCGACCTGCTCCTGCGTGATGATGAGCGGCGGGATGAAGCGCAGGACCTTGCCGGCCGTGCAGTTGATGATGGCGCCCTCGGCGAGGCAGTCGTTGACGATGTCGCGGCCGTGCTCAGCCGAGGCGAGCTCCGCGCCGAGAATCAGGCCCGTGCCGCGCACCTCGGTGATGAGCGCCGGGTGCTTAGCCTTGAGCACCTCGAGCTGCTGCTTGAAGTAGCTGCCGACCTCCTCGACATGCGCGAGGAACTCCGGCTTCGGCACGGTGTCGAGGACGACGTTGGCTGCGGCGCAGGCGAGCGGATTGCCGCCGAACGTCGTGCCGTGGTCGCCCGCATGGAAGGCCTTGGCGACCTCGTCCGTGACGATGAAGGCGCCGATGGGCACGCCGCCCGCGAGACCTTTGGCCAGCGTGACGATGTCCGGCTTGACGCCGTACTTCTCGTAGGCGAAGAACTTGCCGCTGCGGCCGATGCCGGCCTGGATCTCATCGAAGATCAAGAGCGCATGGTACTTGTCGCAGAGCGCGCGGACCTTCTTGAGGTAGTCGTTCTCCGGCGTGTAGACGCCGCCCTCGCCTTGGATGGTCTCGAGCATGACGGCGGCCGTCTTCTCGCTCATCATCGACTCGAGCTCCTCGATGTCATTGTAGTGGACGTAGTCAAAGCCGTCCGGCAGCGGGCCGAAGCCCTCGTGGTACTTCGGCTGTCCCGTCGCCGTCAGCGTTGCGATCGTGCGGCCGTGGAAGCTGTCCCAGGCCGTGATGATCTGGGATTTCTCCGGGTCGAACTGATGCGCGTACTTGCGCGCGATCTTGATGGCGCCCTCGTTCGCCTCGGCGCCCGAATTGCCGAAGAACGCCTTGTCGAGGCCCGAGAGTTCGACGAGCTTCGCCGCTGCGTCGACCTGCGGCTGCGTGTAGTAGAGGTTCGAGCAGTGGATGAGCTTCTTCGCCTGCTCGGAAATGGCCGTGACGAGCGGCTCGTAGTCATGGCCGAGCACGTTCACGGCAATGCCGCCGAGGAAGTCGAGGTACTTCTTGCCGTTGTTGTCCCAGAGGTACGCGCCCTCGCCGTGGTCCAGCACAATCTTGTAGCGGTTGAACACCGGCAGGTAGTCCTTCGCATCCTTCTCGAATATATCTTTATCTGTTTCCTGCATGAAATCGCATCCTTCTTTATCTGAAATTCAGCGCACGACCTGCGTGCCGATACCCTGCGAGGTGAAGATCTCGAGGATGATCGAGTGGTCGAGCCGCCCGTCGATGATGTGCGTCTTGCCCGTGCCCTTCTCGAGAGAAGTCAGGCAGGCTTCGACTTTCGGGATCATGCCGCCCTGGATGATGCCCAACTTGATGTAGTCGCGCGCCTCCTGCATGTGGAGCGTCGAGATGAAGGAGGACTTGTCTGTAAAGTCCTTGTAGATGCCCTCGACGTCCGTCAATAAGAGCAGCTTCTCGGCGTTCAGGGCGCCGGCGATCTCCGCCGCGACGTAGTCGGCATTGATGTTGTAGCTCTCGCCGTTCTTGCCGACGCCGATCGGTGCGATGACCGGCACATAGTCCTGATCCAAGAGATCCTCAATTAGGGCGACATTGACCTGTTCGACGGCGCCGACGTAGCCGATGTCGACTTTCTTCTTCTCATCGCCCTCGTAGACGGTCGCGAGCTTCTTCTGCGCGCAGATGAGGTTCGCATCCTTGCCCGAGAGGCCGACGGCGCGCACGCCGCGGTGGTTGAGCAGGTTGACGATCTCGGAGTTGACCTTGCCGTCGAGCACCATCTCCGCGATCTCGACCGTCTCCGCATCCGTCACGCGCAGGCCGGCGACGAAGGACGACTTCTTGCCGACCTTCTTGAGGAAGCCCGTGATCTCCGGGCCGCCGCCGTGCACGATGACAGGGCGGATGCCGACGTACTTCATCAGCGCGACGTCCTGCATGACCTTCTCTTTGAGGTCCTCGTTGATCATCGCATTGCCGCCGTACTTGATGACGATGGTCTTGCCGTAGAATTCCTGGATGTAGGGCAGCGCCTCGACGAGGATGGCCGCCTTATCCTTGGCTGTAAATACCATAGTGTTATCCTTCCCCTATCGTTTGTACTGCGTGCTGCTGCCGATCAGGTGTGATACTCACCGTTGATCTTGACGTATTCGTAGGAGAAGTCGCAGGTCCAGACGGTCGCCTCTTCCTCGCCCTGGCCCATGTCGATGGAAATCGTGATGTCGTGCTGCTCCATGACCTTCGCCAAAGCCTCGGCATCATGCTCGGCGCCGACGCCGTGCGCATAGACAGGGACATCGCCGAACTTGACGACGACATCTTCGGGGTCCATCGGCACGCCGGCATAGCCGACGGCACAGATGACGCGGCCCCAGTTCGGGTCAGCACCGAAGAACGCCGTCTTGACGAGCGGGCTCTTGGCGACGCTCATGCCGATCGTCTTAGCGTCAGCGAAGGTCTTCGTGCCCGTGACGTGGACCGTCAGGAACTTCGTCGCGCCCTCGCCATCGTCGGCGATCTCCTTAGCGAACTCCTTGCAGAGCTTGTCGAGTGCTTCCTTGACGATGGCATAGTCTTCGTTCGCTTCGGTGATTGGCGCATTGCCGGCAGCACCGTTGGCCATGACGATGACCATGTCGTTCGTGCTCATGTCGCCGTCGATCGAGATCATGTTGAACGACGTCTCGACGATCTCCGAGAGAGCCTTCTGCAGGAGCTTGCCGTCGATGGCGAGGTCCGTCGTGATGAAGCAGAGCATCGTGGCCATGTTCGGCTGAATCATGCCCGAGCCCTTGGCGATGACGCCGAAGCGGACTTTCTTGCCGCCGACCTCGATCTCGAGCGCGGCCGACTTCGGATGCGTGTCCGTCGTCATGATGGCCTGGCTCGCCGCGCTGCTGCCATCTTCGGAGAGTTCGCTGACCGCCTCTTTGACACCGTTTTCCATCTTGTCCATCGGCAGCGTCACGCCGATGACGCCCGTCGAAGCGACGATGACGTCGAGCGGGTCGCAGCCGAGTGCCTTGGCCGCGATCTCCTGCGTGGCCTTGGCGTCTTTCTCGCCCTGCTCACCCGTGCAGGCATTGGCGCAGCCGGCATTGGCGACAATTGCATGTGCCGTGCCCGTGGCGACGACAGCCTTCGATGCGAAGACCGGTGCTGCCGCTACGGCGTTCTGCGTGAAGGTGCCAGCGACGACGGCCTCTTTCTCCGTATAGATGACGGCGACGTCGAGGTTGCCGCTCTTCTTGATGCCGGCCTTGACGCCAGCTGCCTTAAAGCCCTGCGGGAACGTGACGCCCGCTGCGTTCTTGAATTCGTTTACCATATCGGATTCCTCCTATTGTATGCTATATAAAGTCTATCTCATAGATTGCTCAGGGGTACATCGGCACGAAGTCGAGCCCCATCTTCTCATCGAAGCCGCAGGCGATGTTGAAGTTCTGGACTGCCTGGCCAGCCGCGCCCTTGACGAGGTTGTCGATGGCGGAGAGCACGATCACGCGGTGCGTGCGCTCGTCGATGTGCCAGGCGATGTCGCAGAAGTTCGAGCCCCGGACTTCTTTCGTCGACGGATAGCCGCCGCGGCCGAGCAGCCGGATGAAGAACTCCTTGCTGTAGGCCTTCTCAAAAGCCGCATCGACGAGTTCCGGCGTCACACCTTCCTTCAGTGTCGCATAGCAGGTCGAGAGGATGCCGCGCGACATCGGCACGAGATGCGGCGTGAAGTTGATGACAGTCGCCTCGCCCGAGAGGTCGGTGACGGCCTGCTCGATCTCCGGCGTATGCCTATGATGCGCCACATTGTAGGCGCGGAAGTTGTCGTAGAGCTCCGGGAAGTGGTTCGCCTGCTTCGGCGAGCGGCCGGCACCCGAGACGCCCGACTTCGCATCGACGATGATGGTGTTGACATCGATGAGATGCTGCCGTGCGAGCGGCGCGAGTGCGAGGATGCTCGCCGTTGTGAAGCAGCCGGCGTTGCCGATGATTTTGGCATCGCGGATCTCCTCGCGGTAGAGCTCGGCGAGTCCGTAGACGCGCTTGGCGTCGGGATGCGTGTGCGGCACGTGGTACCAGGCCTCGTAGACGCTCGTATCGTGGAAGCGGTAGTCAGCGCCGAGATCGATGATGCGCACAGGCAGATTCTCAAGTGCTTTGCCGACTTTCATCGCGTGGCCGTGCGGCAGGCCGATGAAGACGAAGTCGCTGTCCTTGCCGATGGCCTCGATGTCCTTCATGCTCTCGAGCACCATATCGTAGCAGCCTCGCAGATGCGGGTAGAGATTGGCGATCTTCTCGCCCGTATGGCTCTCGGATGTGATATGCACGACTTCCGCCTGTGGATGATTGTAGAGGATGCGCAGGAGCTCTGCCCCCGCGTACCCCGTTGCTCCCAGGACACTGACTTTCATAGCGATTTCCTCCTCTGGGTATGTCTCGAATTGATGTTTATAATTATACAACTGTGATGTATAAAATTGCAAGCCTTTTCTTTACAGATTTACAGATTTTTTATCTTTTCTTGCCGCAGCGGAATCAAGAGGAAAATTTGTCGGTGGCAAATCCGGGGCAATGGCCTTATAATAGGATGTACATGCAAAGGAGTGTTTTTCATGGCAACGAGACGACGGCGGTCGCCGAAGCGGCTGATCCGCTTTCTTTTTTTCCTCATCATCCTGTTCCTCGCCGCCTACTTCCTATCGGGCGGGCTCGCCGTCTTCTCCTCGAAGACGTGGCAGAGCGCGGGCGCCTTCCTGCCGCGGCCGACACAGAGCGTGCCGGCCAATGAGATGACGGACGAGGTGCACCACCCGGGCTTCTCGGACCGCCTGAGCCGCGTCATCTTCCTGCGGCGCGCGGTCGAGAGCCGCGTCAACGTGCACGACCCGCACTACGTCAAGCTGCAGGACACGCCGGAGTCGCTGCAGCAGGCCGTCATCGCCGTCGAGGACCGGCGCTTCTACAGCCACCACGGCTTCGACTTCGAGGGCATCGCGCGCGCGACGCTCGTCAACCTGCAGTCGGGCACGATCGAGGAGGGCGCGAGCACCATCACGCAGCAGCTCGTCAAGAACCTCTTCCTCTCGCACGAGCAGTCCTTCGGCCGCAAGGCAGAGGAATTCCTCCTCGCGCTCGACATGGAGTGGAACTACTCGAAGGACGAGATCCTCGAGATGTACCTCAACACCATCTACTACGGCTCGAACTACTACGGCATCGGCGCGGCCTCCGAGGGCTACTTCGGCAAGCGGCCGCGCGAGCTCGCCCTGCCCGAATCCGCCATGCTCGCGGGCCTACCGAACGCGCCCTCGCTCTACTCCCCTTACGTCGACTTCATGATGGCCAAGAAGCGCCAGTTCATCGTGCTCGATGCGATGGTCAACTGCGGCTACATCGACAAGACGATGGCCGAGGACGCCAAGATCAAGCCGCTCTACCTCGCCCACTGATAGGGCACCTGACCGCAATCCAGATACAAAAAAAGACAAGGCATCAATCACATGCCTTGTCTTTTTTCATGCATTATTTCTTTTTGCTGTTGTCCTTCTGCTGCTCGACAGCCGAACGCTCGAAGTGCTTGTAGAACTGCTCCGCCATGTTCGTGTAGGTGGCAACCGTATCGCCTTCGTTGCGGTTGGCCTGAATCTGATACGTGTAGAGAAGCTCATTCGTGCCGGCCTTGTAGACGTCGAAGAAGAACGTCGTGCGGCTGTCGTTGGCGACCGTCAGGATGACGTAGGCATCGGCGTAGTTGCCGACATACTGCTTGAAGTCCTTGGCAGCCGTGCGGCGGTCGAGGGCCTTGAGGTCGATGTTCTGGTCCGCCTTGATGTTCTGGGCGATCGTGTCATACGAGATGACGTAGCAGCGCGCCACGCGGCTCGACTCGTAGACAATCTGCGTGAGCATGTCCTTGTTCGGAGATTTCGGGTCGACCTGCATGTAGAGCGGCGAGCCGATGGCCAGGCGATGGACAGCCGTGAGGTCTGCGCCTTCCTGGACCGTTACCTTGTCCGAGTTTGCAAAAGCGACCTGCGTGCCGAGCACCACCAGGCAGGCGATGAGCAGCATCTGGATGATTTTCTTCATATAACAATCTCTCCTTGCACTATATATTGCGAATCATCTCGCATTGTTATTTTCATTTTACACTGCCTAGCAGAGATACGCAAGGAAAAAAGCACAGAACCGCCGTCAGACTGGTCTATAGCGGGCGGAGAGGGCTGCCCAACAGTCGGCCATGCGCAGCGTTGGGCAGTCTCTCCAGCGACGAGGCTGCGTACGCCGTCAGCAGGAGAGGGCTGTCCATTAGCGGAGCTTTGGCCGCCTGCGTCAAGAACGCATTTTTTTGCCGACCAAATCCCTTGCCGGGAAGCGTCGTCCAAGCGGAGCGCGTTTCGCTCCCCGGCAAGGATGTATTCTATGGCAAAAACATGCGTTCAGCAGCCGGCCATGCGCAGCGTTGGGCAGCCCTCTCCTGCGGCCAAGCTACGTCCTCCGCCCTCTCCATCCCTCAGTCGGGATAGACGCGCTTCTCGATGGCCTTGGCCGTCGGCGTGACGGCGAGGCCAGCTTCGCTCGTCTCGCGCAGGGACTTCGGCAAGGCCCGGCCGATCTCGTTCATCGCGGCGATGACCTCGTCGACGGGAATGACGCTCTCGATGCCAGCGAGCGTCATGTCAGCGGCCGTCATGGCGACGACAG
>ENA-ORSS01001332-ORSS01001332.1-human-gut-metagenome-genome-assembly--contig:-NODE-1332-length-25548-cov-7.791943_pt1 | contig 25548 bp, 22 predicted proteins | sample MGYA00241899_ERZ509162 | MGnify/ENA primary metagenome ERZ509162 (study PRJEB26280, sample SAMEA2338641) | human gut metagenome | biome: human gut; feature: human-associated habitat; material: faeces... | reverse complement strand
ACCTGTGACCCCCTGCTTGTAAGGCAGGTGCTCTCCCAGCTGAGCTATGCTCCCACATTGGCTTGTCCTTCGGCGGATATTTCCGCAGGCGACAAAACGAATTATACTATATCATCAGCCTCTTGTCAACCGTTTTACTGCTTTTTTTTAGATTTTTTTCGTCCTTTTTTCTCCTGCCGCCTTGGCGGCTGTTTAGCCCAGATACGCTACCGGTCGTAGGGTCTCCACCAGGCTCTCCCCTATCCCTTGGATTTTGCAGAATTCCTCCCAATCGGCAAATGGGCCGTGCTCGGCCCGGTACTGCAGGATACGTTCGGAGAGAACCTCCCCGATCCCCGGCAGCGCCATCAGCGTCTCCTTATCGGCGGTGTTAATGTCGGTGGAGCTCATTTTCAAGAACTCATCCAAATCCGCGGGGACCGCTTCGGGCGCATCGGGGAACGGTGTCTCGACATAGGGGCCCTCCTGTGCCGGGAGAAGCAGCAACCCCGCACACAGCAGCAAAGCCGCCACGAGCAGCACCCGATCCAACCGCCGCAGCGGCAAACGGAACCTGCTTTTCGCCATTCCATCCCCTCCCCGTTTCGGCAAAATGCCGCCCGATCCCGCATTTGCAGCACCGGGCGGCCTGTATATCGCTCTTACTTCAGCATTTCCTTGGCACGCGCCGCAATGTTCTCGGCGGTAAAGCCGTATTCCTCCAGCAGCTTGGCGCCGGGGCCGGAATGACCGTACTGGTCATTGACGCCCAAACGGCTGACCTTGCAGGGCGCTTCCTCGGCGATGGCCTCCATCACCGCAGCACCCAGGCCGCCGATCACCGAATGCTCCTCGCAGGTGAGGATGCGCCCGGTCTCACGGCTCGCCTTCAGCATCAGTTCCTTATCAATGGGCTTGATGGTATGGATATTGATGATACGGGCGTCGATGCCGTCGGCTGCCAGCAGCTCGCCGGCCTTGATGGCCTCACCCACCAGAATACCGGTCGCCACGATGGTCACATCCTTGCCGTCCCGCAGGGTGATGCCCTTGCCCATCTCAAACTTGTAGGTGGCGGCGTCATTAAAAACAGGCGCAGCCAGCCGCCCGAAGCGCAGATAAACCGGGCCAACATATTCGGCGGCAGCCTTTACGGCGGCCTTGGCCTCTACGTCATCGGCGGGGTTGATGACCACCATCCCGGGGATGGTACGCATCAGGGCGATATCCTCGTTGCACTGATGGGTCGCACCGTCCTCACCCACCGAAATACCGGCATGGGTCGCACCGATCTTCACATTGAGGTGGGGATAACCGATGCTGTTGCGGATCTGCTCATAGGCGCGTCCGGCGGCAAACATGGCAAAGGTACTGGCAAAGGGCACATAGCCGCAGGTGGAAACACCCGCCGCCGCTACCATCATATTGCCCTCGGCAATTCCGCAATCAAAGAACCGCTCGGGGAACGCCTTTTTAAAGACGCCGGTCTTGGTGGCACCGGCCAGGTCCGCATCAAATACTACGATATTGGGGTTCTCCCGCCCCAGCTCCACCAGTGCCTCGCCGTAGCTGTCACGGGTCGCTTTTTTCATTACGTCTGCCATATTACCGCACCTCCAGCTCTTTCATGCCCTGCTCGTACTCGGCGTCATTGGGGGCCTTGCCGTGCCAGCCCGCCTGGTCCTCCATAAAGCTCACGCCCTTGCCCTTTATCGTCTTGGCAATCACGGCGGAAGGCTTTCCGGTCACCTGCATCACCTTTTGGAAGGTCTCCTCCAGGGCGTTAAAGTCATGACCGTCGCAGCAGAATACCTCAAAGCCGAATGCACGGAACTTTTCATCGATGGGATAGGGAGAAGAAACCTCGCCCACACGGCCATCGATCTGCAGATCGTTGTTATCGATGATGAAGCAAAGGTTATCCAGCTTGTAGTGGTCGGCAAACATAGCGGCCTCCCACACCTGGCCCTCTTCAATTTCGCCATCGCCCAGAATGGTATAGACACGGTAGTCCTTGTGCCCCAGCTTACCGGCCAACGCCATACCGCAGGCGGCACTGACGCCCTGGCCCAGCGAACCGGCGGAAAAATCAATGCCGGGGGCCTTATTCATATCGGGGTGGCCCTGCAGACGGGAACCGATCGCGCGGAAGGTGGTCAGCTCCTCCTTGGGGAAGAAGCCCTTTTCCGCCAGCATAGCGTACAGCGCCGGGCAGGTGTGACCCTTACTTAGCACCAATCTGTCACGGTCCTCCCAGCGGGGATTTTCGGGGTCAACCCGCAGCACCTCGCTGTACAGGTAGGTAATAATATCCGCGACCGAAAGCGAGCCGCCCGGATGACCCGACTTGGCGGCGTGAACTTCGGTCAGAATACCGCGGCGCACCTCTGTGGCGGTCGCTTTCAGCTGTTCCAGTTTTTCCTGTGTCATAGCTACCTCCGATTACACGATTACTCTTTGCTTATTTTCATCAGCAGTGCCGTAAAGTACTGCGGCAGCGCTGAATCAAATTCCATATATTCGCCCGTTCTTGGGTGGATGAATCCGATCTTTTTGGCGTGCAGGCACTGGCCCTGCACCCCGCAGTCCGGCCGTCCTGGGGCGTATACCGGATCCCCCACCACCGGGTGGCCCATATAGGCCATATGCACCCTAATTTGATGCGTACGGCCGGTTTCCAGCCTGCACCGTATATGACTAAAGCCGGGATATTCCGCCAGCACCTGCACATGGGTAACAGCGTGGCGGCTGTTTTCCTCGGTCACACACATCTTTTTGCGGTCGGTTTTATGCCGGCCGATCGGTGCATCCACGGTAAACTGCCGTTCCTTAAAATGCCCGTAAACTATTGCTTCATACTCCCGTGTAAAGCTGTGGGCCTTTATCTGCTCGGCCAGGTGTCGGTGGGCAGTGTCATTCTTGGCCACAATCAGCAGCCCGCTGGTATCCTTATCGATGCGATGCACAATACCGGGGCGAATTTCCCCATTGATACCGGAAAGGCTGTCTCCGCAGTGGTACAGCAGGGCATTCACCAGCGTGCCGGTATAATTGCCTGCCGCCGGGTGGACCACCATTCCCTTGGGCTTATTCACTACCAGCAGATCATCGTCCTCATATATGATCTCCAGCGGGATATTCTCGGCCTGGGTGCCGGTGGGTACCGGGTCCGGCAGGGTGATGATGATACTGTCACCCTCCCGCAGGGTGTCCTTTTTCCCTGCCGCAGCGCCGTTTTTCAGGATACTTCCCTTTTCCGCCAAAGTTTGAATTTGACTGCGGGAAAGCTCCGGCACCAGCAGCGCCACCCCTTTATCCAGCCGGCAGCCCGCCGCTTCAGCGGTCACGGTCAACTCACGGCGTTCCACGCTGCTTCTCCTTTTTGCCATCGATGAACAGAATATAGATGACCAACAGCGCCACGCCAACGGTGATGGCGATATCTGCTACATTAAAGGTCGGGAAACGGTTCCAAAACGCAAAGCGGATAAAATCCACCACATAGCCCTGCGCCACGCGGTCAATAAGATTCCCGACGCCACCGGATACCACCAGTATCAGCGAAAGGAAGGCCATGTTGGCCATTTTTTTGCGCTTGGCCACCATGTAGATGATGATAGCCAGCAGCATAACGGCCGTCGCCGCGATAAGCAGCGTCTGCTTGCCGGAGAGCATTCCCCAGGCAGCACCGTCATTGCCATTGGGCAAAAAATCAAAATTGAAAAGTCCCGGCAGCGCTGGTACCGTACCGGCCCCCTCCAGGTGGGTGATGGCCCACTGCTTGCTCCACTGGTCCAGCCCCAGCAGCAGAAAACCGATCACAACCGAAATGATCTTAAACATATCAATACCCTCAAAAGTCTGCGACCCGTTTACCACAGGCCGCAGACTGCTTTAGTTTTTATTAAAAGTCGTCGTCCTCATCATCCATCAGGTTAAAATCGTTGCCGAACTTCAGCCCCGCAAATTTACTGCGGCGCTCAGTTTCTGGCTGCTCCCCGATATCAAAATTGAGGATCTGCTGTTTTTTCTTTTCAAACTCGGCAAAGATGTCCTCACCAGCCGCGGGGATATCCGATTTTTCTTCCACTACGGGGGCAGCAGGTGCTTCCTCCACGGGGGCAGACTGCTCCTCATGCTCGGCTGCCGCTTCTTCGGCCGCTTCCACAGGGGTAGGTTCCACAGCCGGTCCAACTACCTCCACCGTCTCGGCCACTTCCTCGGCAATGGGCTCTTCCACGGCAGGAGCTTCCTCTGCGGGGGCGCTATCGCTTACGGGGATGCGGGTCACCAGCTCGATGTGTTCCCGGTACAGCTCAATGAGCTTTGCCTTAAAATCGGCGGCAGCGGTCTGTACCCGGATGAGCTCGTCCTTTTCATCCTCCACCTTTTTGCGGGCCTCCTCCACGATATGCGCCGCCTTAACGGAAGCCTCCCGCATGGTGATCTCCGCCTTATTGTTCGCGTTCTTGATGATGCTGTCACCCATCTTCTGCGCGCCCAGCAGCGCCTCCCGCAGGCTGTCCTCATCCTCGCGGTATTTCTGCAGACTTTCGGCCAGTACGCCTATCTTTTCTTCCAAAACCTCATTCTGGTCCTTGAGATCCTTGATGGTATCCAGTACCTTATCGATGTAAGAATCCACTTCCTCGACCTTATAGCCGGAAAGTCCCTTGCTAAACTGCGGATGAGCCAAATTCTCGGTCATTTTCTGTTCCTCCCCCGGTCGTGCCGGTCCAGTGTTACGGTCCCTTGCTTACAGATACAGTCCGCTGTTTTCCAGCTCGTCCAGCAGGCTGTCGCCCATCACGCCTACATTATAGGGGGTGATGATATAAGTAGAATTTGCCACTTTCTTGATCTGACCACCGTTGGCATAGGCCACACCGCTTAAGAAATCCACCAGTCGGCGGGCAATCTCGCGGTTGGTCGATTCCAGATTGAGCACCACGGTGCGCTTGGCAAGCAGATGATCCGCGATGCCGGAAGCGTCCTCAAACTTCTCCGGCTTTACCAGCACCACCTGCAGCTGCGTTGTGGTATTGATATTGACGACCTTATTATCCTTGCGGGGCGCCGCGGTCTTTTCGACCGGTTCGGTTTTGCCTGGGCGGTACTCCGGCTGCATGGAAAAGCCCCCAAACGGATCGTCTTCCATCTCCTCGGGCTGCTCGTTTTCCTCAAAATCGTCCTCGAAATCTTCTTCGCCGATCCCCATAAAGTCCTTGAATTTATTGATGAAACTCATAACGGCCTCCTTGCGCAGAATATTTGATATATAAATCTATTATCCCATTCTTTGTGGTTCCTGTCAATGCGTTACCACAAGAAATTGTGTCCATGTCCGGAAGTTCCCTCACAAATCACTAAGCGGCATCCCATCGTAAAGCTCCATTTTACTTGCAATAAGCTTATCGAAGATATTGAGCTGCTCTTCGCCGGTATAATTCAGCCGGCTGAGGTAGTAGGTATCCCCTTCGTAAATGATATCCACCGTCTTGAATTTGACGCTGTACCCATTATCCACATAAACGCCCTTTACGCCATCCACAATGCGCAGGTATTCTTTATCGAACCGCACGCCGGTGTAATTTTCGGAAGAAAGTCGCACCGTAGCTGCCCGGCGGGATACGGTATCCTCCGTAACGGTATCACCCCGGATGACCAACATCATGGCGCTGCCGTCATCGGAAAGCTCGGTGCGCACCACCGTGCCCTGTGCTGTGCCTCCCCCGGCAAAAGCGAGATTGACCCGGCTGCCCAGCTGGTAGTTTTTGTGCTCCTTGCTGCTGATGGTCAGCGCAAAGTACCACTCCGGCCCGGAAACTACCTTGCCCAGCCCAGCTTCTTCCGTTTCACCGGCAGTCAGCAGCGTCTGCAGGTCATCGCAGCTCATCGCTTCCAGGCGGGCCGGGGTATATTCCCCTTCCCGGCCATCCACCGCACTGCTGAAATACCCCTCCAGTGTGCTGTATACCGCTTCCCCGCTGGCACTCCCAGATGTCTGGGCCTCCAGCTCAGCAATGCGGGCTTCCAGCGCCTCTGTTTTCCCGGTAATGCCGCTGCCCAGGTTGATCTCCTCCTGCAGGTTCAGCGCCAGGGTATCCATCCCGCTGTAATGCTCCAGTGCCACCGCTTCCGCCAGCTTTTGCAGGTCGATATCGGTATTCCTGGTCAGGTCGCTTACGGTAGGGGTATTGCTGCTTTGCAGCTGGGCCAGTACCCTCTGCAGCATGGTCAGCTCCTTCTGGGCCTCTGCCCGGCGCTCCGCCAAGTCGGCACTCAGGGCATCGCTGTACCGGTAGGCCAGCACGCTGCCCACCCGCACCTTTTCGCCATCACGCACCGCATAGCGCAGGTTGCTGCCCGCGGACTGGTCCAGGCTTTTTTCCTCCCGAAAAAACACCCCCTGAGCGGTAGTGCTGTGGTACACCGTATAGCGGTATACATTCTCGGTAGTATAGTCGCTGAAAAAGTGCCGGTAGGCATGGTAGCCCGCAAACACCAGCAAAAATGCCGCCATAATAAAGGTCAGCAGCTTGCCCATTCCGCTTTTCATGCCATTCCCTCCTTTTCCAGTATCTCCATTGCCTTATCCAGCGGCGTTTCCCCCGCGGCCAGCGTGTCCGGCTCGATCCAGCGCATCCGCTGATCCGTCCCAAACCAGGTCAGCTGACGCTTAGCGTAGCGGCGGGTACTTTGCTTCAGCTTTTCCAGCGCTTCCTCCTGGGTTTCTTTGCCGTCCAGCCAGCTATACAGCTCCTTACAGCCGATGGCCTGCGCGGCGGTAGCGGTCAGGCCCTGTTCCCGGGCAGCTTTTACCTCCTCAGTCAGCCCCATCTCCACCATTTTATCCACCCGCCGGTTAATGCGTCCATACAGCGTTTCCCGGTCGTGATAGCGCAGCCCCAGCTCAATGACATGATAGGGACATGGCTCCCGCAGGCTTTCGGCTTCGTGTTCCCGGATGGACTTTCCGCTGACCGTCATCACCTCAATGGCCCGAATGACCCGGCCCACATTATTGGGGTGGATACGCTTGGCCGTTTCGGGGTCCATTGCTTCCAGCCGCCGCCACAGGGCATCATTGCCCTCCCGCTCCGCCAGCTGCCGCAGCCGCTCCCGCAGCGCTTCATCGCCGGTGATTGCCTCGCTGTACTGCACATTGTCCACAATGGCCTTGATGTAAAGCCCCGTACCGCCGCACAGCACCGGCACCTTGCCCCGGCTTAGAATATCATTGATCTCCTTGCGGGCCAACTCCGCGTAATCCGCCACCGAAAAAGCCCGATCCATCGGCAAAAAGCCGATAAGGTGGTGAGGCACCGCCGCCAGCTCCTCCGGGGTGGGCTTTGCCGTGGCAATGTCCACTCCCCGGTAGATCTGCATACTATCGGCGGAAACGATCTCTCCATCCACCGCTTTCGCGATTTGGATGGCCAGCGCTGTTTTGCCGGAGGCCGTGGGCCCCGCCACTACAATCAGCGTATTCGGTTTCAGCCGCACGGCACTCCCCTCCTTCTACGCAAAATGGATCAAACGATCCTCCCGAACATTTTTTCCAGCTCCCGCCGGGTAATGACAATGGCCACCGGCCGCCCATGCGGACAGTTGCGCACTGTGGGGTCCTCCCGCAGCAGCCGCAGCAGCTCCTGCTGCTCCCGCTCCATCGAGGGAATATTCCCCTTGATGGCCGCTTTGCACGCCACCGAGTGATACAGCTCATCATAGATGGCTTCCTCATCCATACCGCCGCGATGCAGCAGCCGCTCACACAGCTCGGTCAGCAGGTCCTCCGCCGGGGTATCCTCCAGGATGGTCGGGACTTCCCGCACCCGCAGGCACCCCTCACCAAAGTCCTCCGCAGCAAAGCCTGCCCGCTCAAAGCAATCCAGGTTCTTTATGGCGGCATCGTACAGCTCCCGCGGCATATGGATGGTCAAAGGCACCAACAGCACCTGGCGTTCCACAGCGCCGCTTTGGTGCTGGCGCTTCAGCCGGTTGAAGAGGATCCTCTCATGGGCCGCATGCTTATCAATAAGCAGCATTTCATTGTCCCGCTCCGCCATGATATATGTCGCAAAGACCTCTCCGATCAGTCGGTAATCCGGTTCCGGTTCCTGCGCCTGTTCAGGTTCCTCTCGTTGCGCCGTCGGTTCCAGGGGCTCAGTCACCACCGGCTTACCGCCGTACATGGGCAGGGTCACCGGCTCATGGTGCTCGGCTTTTGCTTCCTCCACCGGTAGATCTACTACCACAGGCCTGCCGCCTATGGCCGGCAGTGCTACTGCCTCATTGCTCTTATCTGTAATAGTTACCGCCTGGTTTTCCGCCTTTTTATGCGGTTCATCATCTGTAACGCCAATTTCCTCTACAGATGTTTTTGGCTTTACCGGCTCCCATTTTCTCGGCTCTGCCGGGGGCTGCGCCCCCATGCCATAGCTTGTCCCCTTTGGCGGCAGGCCACGGCGGTACTGTTCGCTTCCACCGCCGCTCATCAGGGTACCCATGCTGCCGTAGCTCTTTTTCTCCGGCAGGCTTTCCGCCATTTGACGGTACTGTTCCACAGTCATGCGAGTCTGGGTTCCCTCGGTGGGGCGGTTACGCAGCTCAAAATCGCTAAAGCGCTTGCCGCCCACATCCCGCACCGCCACCGTCCTGTTCATCCGGGCCAGGGCGCCGCGGCAGGCGTTCACCACCGCATCAAAGACCGTCCGCTCATCGCTGAGCTTCACTTCCAGCTTGGCCGGGTGGACATTCACATCCACCTGGGAAGGGTCTACCGCCAGGTTGATAATACACCCCGGGAACTTGCCCACCATGATATGATTGCGGTAGCTTTCCTCCACCGCCGCCATGATGGTAACACTTTTCACATAGCGATTGTTGATGAAAAAGTGCTCCATGCTGCGGGAGGGCCGGCAGCATTCCGGCCTTGCCAGGTAGCCGCTGACCCGGATGGGCCCGTTCTCACACTCCACCGGGATGAGACCCCGGCCAAATTCATTGCCATACACCGCAAAAATGGCCGCCAGCAGGTCGCCGCTGCCGGGGGTGGCCAATTTTACTTCCCGATCCCGGATAAGCTTAAACGCAATTTCCGGGTGAGAAAGCGCCAGCCGATCCATCAGCGTTGCCACCGCTGTTCCCTCGGTGCTGTCCTTCTTCAGAAATTTCATCCTGGCCGGCACATTGTAGAAGAGATTTTTTGCCGTGATGGTGGTTCCCACCGGGCAGCCCGCCTCCGCCAGCTCTCCGGCGCACTCCCCGGCCAGCGTGTACCGCGTCCCAATCTCCTCGGTCGCCGCGCGGGTCAGTATCTCCGTTTCACTCACCGCGCAGATGGAGGCCAGCGCCTCCCCGCGGAAGCCCAGCGTCCCGATGCGGTCAAGATCCTCCGGGCGCAGCACCTTGCTGGTGGCATGCCGCAGGAATGCCTTTGGCACATCCTCCCGCTCGATGCCGCAGCCGTTATCGGTCACACGGATGAGCCGTACCCCGCCGTGTCCGATCTCCACCGTGATGGCGGTCGCCCCGGCATCGATTGAATTTTCCACCAGCTCCTTCACCACCGAAGCAGGCCGTTCTATCACTTCACCCGCCGCGATCAGCTCCGCGGTTTCCCGGTCCAGTATATTGATTTTCGGCACAGGCTCATCTCCTTTCACTGTACTTGCCATGGTGTCTTTGGTTTATATTGCCGCTTACAGCAGCTTCTTCAGCTCATAAATGAGGTTCAACGCCTCGATGGGCGTTAGGGTATTGGGATCGGCACCGCGCAGCCGTTTCTTTATGGCTTCCGCCTTTTCATCAATGAAATACAACTGCTCGCTTTCCTCTTTGGGCTTGGCGCGGGTTTTTACCTTTGCCTCGCTCACGGTCTGCCCATCCTCCAGAGAAGACAACACCTCGTAGGCTCTGTCGATGACCCACCGGGGGATACCCGCCAGCTTGGAAACCTCGATACCGTAGCTTTCATCCACCCCGCCGGGGATGATGCGCCGCAGGAACACGATATCCTCACCGCGTTTTTTCACCGCCACATTGTAGTTTTTCACACAGGGAATAAGCTCCTCCAGCTCGGTCAGCTCGTGGTAGTGGGTGGCAAAGAGCGTCTTGGCCCCCAGCTTTTTGCGGTCGGCAATGTATTCAATCACCGCCCGGGCAATGCTCATGCCATCATAGGTAGAGGTCCCCCGCCCGATCTCATCCAGAATGAGCAGGCTCTTTTCGGTGGCTTCCTTCAGGATATTCGCCACCTCGCTCATTTCCACCATGAAGGTGGATTGGCCGGAGGTCAGGTCATCGCTGGCGCCCACACGGGTATAGATGCCATCCACAATGCCGATATGGGCACTGGCCGCAGGGACAAAAGACCCCACCTGCGCCATCAGCACGATAAGCGCCACCTGCCGCATATAGGTGGATTTACCCGCCATATTGGGGCCGGTCAGTACCGCAATCTGGTTTTCCCGGTTATTGAGCTTGGTATCGTTGGGCACAAAGGGTGCGCCGTCCAGCAGCTGCTCCACCACAGGGTGCCGCCCCTCGCTGATTTCAATTTCATCCGAGAGATCCACCGTGGGGCAGCAGTACTTGTTATTCAGCGCCACAGTGGCCAGGCCGCACAGCATATCCAGCCCGGCTACGGCCGCCGCCGTCTGCTGGATGCGCGGCAGCTCCGCAGCAACCGTCGCTCTCACCTGCTCGTACAGCTCGGCCGCGCGGTCAATGGCCTCCTGCTGGGCGTGCAATACCCGCTCCTCCAGCTCCTTTATCTCCTCGGTAATGTACCGCTCGGCATTGGTCAGGGTCTGCTTGCGGATATAGTGCGCCGGCACCTGATCCTTGAAGGAATTGGATACTTCAATGTAATAGCCGAACACCCGGTTATACCCGATGCGCAGCGTCCGGATGCCGGTGGCATCCTTTTCCCGTTCCTCTATCTCCGCCAGAATGCCCCGGATATCCTTGGAAAGATGCCGGGCCTCATCCAGCTGCTTATCGTACCCCTCCCGGATAACACCGCCTTCTTTCAGCGGAATATCGCTGTCCGGATCGATGGCCGAGCCAATGAGTCGGGCCACATCCTCCAGGGGGTCTATGTTCTGTTCAATTTCCCGCAGCAGGGCGCACTGCACCTCGCCCAGCAGCTCCTTAATGGCCGGCAGACGGGCTGTAGTGGTCCCCAGGGCGATCATATCCTTCACCGGGGGATTGCCGTACACCACCCGGGTCATCAGCCGTTCCAGGTCATACACGCCATCCAGGGCCGCCGCCAGCTCACTGATGAGAATACTGTTCCGGGTCAGCTCGGTCACGGCATTCAGCCGCCGGTTAATGGCATTGACCGATAAAAGCGGCTGCTCGATGGAGCTTCTCAGCAAACGCCGTCCCATCGAGGTCTTGGTCTTATCCAGCACCCAGAAAAGCGTTCCCCGCTTTTCCCGGCTGCGCATCGTTTCGGTCAGCTCCAGGTTGCGCCGGGCCGCCACATCCAGCCGCATATATTCCTGCGGCAGATAGCTTTTTGCCTCCAGCAGGCGCTCCAGCCCGGTGAACTGCGTCACCTTCAGGTAGGCCATCAGCCCGCCCAGGGCCCGCACCGCCAGCGGGGTGCCCGCCAGTCGGGTCACGGTATCCGCGCCAAACTGCTCCGTTACCAGCTTTTTGGCTGTTTCCTCGGTATAGGCATCACGGTCTCCCGCCTGGGCCGCACAGCACAGCCGGTCCTTGAGAAAGCCCACCACTGAACGCAGCTGCGGCAGCTCCTCGGCATAGATGACCTCATGCGGCGCGTACTTGCCCAGCTCGTTGATGGCCGCCATTTCCCCGGAGACCTCGGTCACCAGCACGCTGCCGGTGGAAATATCGGCAAAGGCCAGACCGCAGCGCTCCCCTGCCGGGCACAGGCTGCAAATGTAGTTATTGCTGCCCTCCTCCAGCATGTTGGCTTCCATCAGGGTGCCGGGGGTCACCACCCGCACAATATCCCGCTTGACCATCCCCTTGGCCAGCGCCGGGTTTTCCATCTGCTCGCAGATGGCAACCTTGTAGCCCTTTTTCACCAGCCGCGCAATATAGTTTTCCACACTGTGATAGGGCACCCCGCACATGGGCGCACGGTCGGGAAGGCCGCAGTCCCGGCCGGTCAGCGTCAGCTCCAACTCGCGGGAAGCGGTCACAGCGTCATCGAAGAACATCTCGTAGAAATCTCCGAGACGGAACATGAGGATCTGGTCCCGATGCTCATCCTTCATGGAAAGATACTGCTGCATCATGGGGGATAATTTACTGCGGTCCTGCGGTATCAGCGACATTTCGGCACCCTCTTTTTTTCAATCTTTCATTCCGGCAGGCAGCCTTAATGGCAGCCGCCGCAGGCGGAGCAATCTCCGCCGCAGGACTGTTCCTCGATCTCGTAGGGGTTATCGCCATTGGCGCTGCCCTGGATGATCTGCATGATGAATCGCACCGTATTGTCCAGTTCGTCCTTGGTGGTGGAATAGGCGATCATTAGGGGATCGCTCACAATCGCCTCGTACAGGTTCTTCACCTCTCCGTTCAGCTCCGCTATTTTTTCGTTGTCCTTTTCCTCGGCGATGATGGCCCGGTTGAGATCCAGCTTTTTCAGGTTGAACTGCCCCAGCTTATCCTGCAGCTTTTCGCTCTTATCCGCCGCAGTTTTGGCTACGATAAAGGCAGTAAACTCATCGGTATCCTGGATGGCAACACCCAGCTCTCTCGCTTTCTCTACCAGTTCAGTGTAAGTCATGTTTTTTATCCTCCATAGGTTTATTGTTTTATTCGGCGCGCTCTCCGCGCAGCGCCCAGTTCATGGCGGCGGTGATGCGCACCTGCAGGAACTCCCCGATCATTTCGGGCGGGGCGGCCACCTCCACAATGGTATTATCCTCCGCCCGGCAGCTAAGGGTCCCGGGGGTCTTGCCCTCGTCCTCCGCCAGCACCCGCAGCGTTTTGCCCACATAGTTTTTCAGCAGTTCGCTGCCGATGGCTCCCTGGGTATCCAGCAGTTCCCTGAACCACCGGCTTTTTTCCTCGGCCGGAATGGGATCGGGCAGCTTTTCGGCGGCAGTGCCGCTGCGCCGGGAGTAGATGAAAGTAAACAGCGCGCTGTATTTGGTCCGCCGTACCAGCTCCAGCGTTTTCTCAAAGTCTTCCCTTGTTTCTCCGGGGAAGCCCACAATAATATCGCTGGTGATGGAAAGCCCCGGCATTTTTTCCTTGGCATAGCGCAGCAATTCCTCGTAATGCCGCAGATCGTAGTGGCGGTTCATCGCCGTTAGGATGCGGTCGCTGCCGCTCTGTACCGGCAGGTGCAGGTGTTTACACACCTTATCACACTCCGCCATGGCGTCCAGCAGTTCATGGGTGCAGTCCTTGGGGTGGCTGGTCATAAAGCGGATGCGGAAATCTCCCGGTATGTCATTCACCATCCGCAGCAGCCGTGCAAAGCTGCACGGCTCATCCAACCCCTTGCCGTAAGAATTCACATTCTGCCCCAGTAGGGTGATATCCCGGCAGCCGTTCTCCACTAGATTTTTCACCTCGCGCGCGACATCCGCGGGCAGGCGGCTGCGCTCACGCCCGCGCACGAAGGGCACAATGCAGTAGGAACAAAAATTATCGCAGCCGTACATCACCGGCACAAAGGCCTTGAACCGGCTTTCGTGCAGCACCGGCATCTCCTCGTACAGAGTGGTATCGGTGCCGCCCTCCCCTGCATCCCGGCGGATGCTGCGCCGCCCTTCGATAAGGACACGGTACAAAAGCTCCGGCAGCCGGCCGGCGGCATTGCTGCCCATTACAAGATCCACATAGGGATAACTCATTTTCAGCTTTTCGCTTACCTGCTGCTGTTCGGTCATGCAGCCCGCCAGGGCAATCACCAGGTCCGGCTTTTGTTTTTTTAGGCCCTTAAGCGCCCCCACATTGCCAAAGACCCGCTGTTCTGCATTTTCCCGTACGGCACAGGTATTATACAGGATCAGATCCGCCTGACGGATCTCATCGGTAAAGCCATAGCCCAACTGGGCCAGCACCCCCTTAAAGCGTTCACCATCGTAAACGCTCTGCTGGCAGCCAAAGGAATGCACATGGGCCAGTGGTGGGGTCTCGTACTTTTCGCTGAGGTATTTTTTTATGGCATCGGCCCACCCCTGCTGCTCGCGGAGCGTCCGGTAATTCTGTATGGTTTTTTCGGTTTGGCTCAAAGGCCCGCCACCCTCTCTTTTTACAATTTTCCACCCTATATTGTATCATGAATCCTCCCGCACCGCAACACCTGCCGCAAGAAATCCTTTCCCCACCCCACAAAAAAGCACGCCCCGGAAGGCGTGCCTGTTGTAATTTAGCCCAATGGGAAAAGCTCCTGCAGGATATCCGCTGTCATCTGCCGCGCGGCGGCGCTCTGTACGCCCTTGGGGGTGGTCAGCGCGCTGCACAGCAGGAAGGTCATCCGATCCGCATCGGCTTTGGCCTTTTCCGGGTCACTCCCGCGGAATTCCAGCCGTTCAGCTAAGATATCCCGCATCTCCTCCTGCTTGCCAAGCAGCAGCTCATTCACCGCCGGCATGGCCAGAGCCATGGCCTGCAGCATGATGTAAAACCGGTTCTGCTCGTTATCGCCCAGCAGCTCCTCCAGCATCTTTTCTCTCTCCGCGGCATCCTTGATGCGCAGCAGGTCGCTCAGGTGGTTCTGCAGCTCCAGCAGCACCATTTCCGCCGTCACCAGCAGAATATCATCCTTGCTCTCAAAATAGTGATGCAGCATTCCGGCGGCCATACCCGCCTCCTGCGCAATGTCCTTCACCGAGGTCATCTCATACGATCCGTTGCGGATGACACAGCTTTGCAGCGCCCGGCATATTTCCACACGGCGTTGCTCCGCCAGTGATGGTCTCCCCATGCGCTTTTCCTCCTTTGGGTATTTCTTTCGGCTCCCGTATTGACAAAACCCACCCGTTTGTTGCTTAATGGAGGTAGAAAACCACCACACAGGCCGCTCTATCGGAGCCAACTCTTGTAATTATAGCACAGGAGGAAGAAAAATGAAAGTCCTTTTCATCGTGATTGGCATAATAATCCTCATTACCGCCATTATTGCGCTGCGGGTATTCTTTGGGCTGGGCCACCCCGGCAATGCCGCCCCCTATGCCCTGCGCCGCCAGCTGCCCAGGGATAACAGCCCCCTGCGGGGAAAAACCATCCTTTGCCTGGGCTCCTCCATTTCCTCCGGGTTTTCCTCCGGCGGGGTCTCCTTCCTAGATTATCTCGCCCGCATTGATGGCTGCCGCATCATTCAGGAGACTGTTTCCGCCACCACCCTGGCGGACCGGGGATACTTTTCCTACCTTAAGCGGCTGCGCCGCCGCATGGCCCGCATGCCGCAGGCGCCCGATTGCTTCCTGTGTCAGCTTTCCACCAATGACGCCACCTTCCGCAGTGTGCCGGGCCGGGTCAGCCGCAGCTTCCGGGCGGATGACTTTGACGCTTCCACCACCGTTGGCGGCATGGAGGCCATACTGGCCATGGTACGGGAAAAATGGGACTGTCCCATTGTCTTTTACACCGCCGCCCGCTACGATAACCCACGCTACCACAAGCTGGTGAACCTGCTGGTGGATCTGCAGGAAAAATGGGACTTTGCCCTGCTGGACCTGTGGCATGATAACGCCTTTAATGCCCTTTCCCCCGAAGAACGCGCGCTGTACATGAATGACGCTGTCCACCCCACCCGGGCCGGTTATCTGCTGTGGTGGCTGCCCCGGTTCCAAAAGATCCTGACGGAGGTGCTGGCAAAAGAATGATCTCCAAAAGCAGGTGCTGCGGCATCCGCTTTTTGTTGGCATTTTGCACCGGCCGTTTTGGTCGCTTTCGCACAAAATTGCATCTTTTTCTCCCGCAAATTTCCTCATTGATTTTTGTGAAACGAACTTGTGTTCGCGTTCTCTTTGTGGTACAATAGAAGGTGGAAAAGAAGCGACAAGGAGGGCGTATGAGCAAAGACCGATTTGAACTGGTATCCCCTTTCCAGCCCACCGGCGACCAGCCGGAGGCCATAGATGCCCTGGTAAAAAGCATCGAAGCCGGCAACCGGATGCAGACGCTGAAGGGCGTGACCGGCAGCGGCAAAACCTTCACCATGGCCAATATCATCCAGCGGATCAACCGCCCCACGCTGGTGCTGGCCCACAATAAAACGCTGGCGGCGCAGCTGTGCAGCGAGTTCAAGGAGTTCTTTCCCAAAAATGCGGTGGAGTATTTCGTCAGCTACTACGACTACTACCAGCCGGAAGCCTACATCGCCTCCACCGATACCTACATTGAGAAGGACAGCGCCATCAATGAGGAGATAGAAAAGCTGCGCCATTCCGCCACCTCCTCCCTTTCGGAGCGCCGGGATGTCATCATCGTTTCCTCCATCTCCTGCATCTACACCCTGGGCGACCCCATCGATTACCGCAACATGGTCATCTCTCTGCGGCAGGGCATGACAAAAGACCGGGACGAGCTGATCCGCAAGCTGGTGGAGATCCAGTACGAGCGCAACGATATCAATTTCGTCCGCAATAAATTTCGTGTGCGCGGGGATGTGGTGGAAATCTTCCCGGCCTATTCCAGCGAGACTGCCATCCGGGTGGAGTTTTTCGGTGATGAGGTCGACCGCATCTGCGAGATCAATACCGTGACCGGCGAAGTGAAAAATGTGGTGAGCCATGTGGCCATCTACCCGGCCTCCCACTACATCGTCCCCAGGGATCGGCTCATGGCCGGGATCGAGGAGATCCGGCGGGAATGTGATGAACGGGTGGAATATTTCCGGGCCAACAATAAGCTCATCGAGGCGCAGCGCATTGCCGAGCGCACCAACTATGATATCGAAATGCTGCAGGAGATCGGCTTCTGCAAGGGCATCGAGAATTACTCCCGCGTGCTGAGCGGGCGCGCCCCCGGCAGCATGCCCTACACCCTGCTGGATTACTTCCCTAAGGATTTCGTCATCTTCATTGATGAGAGCCATGTGACGCTGCCGCAGGCCCGAGGCATGTACGGCGGCGACCGCAGCCGCAAGGAAGCCCTCATCGAGTATGGGTTCCGGCTGCCCTCGGCGCTGGATAACCGCCCGCTGAAATTCGATGAATTTATGGGCAAACTCAAACAGATCGTCTGCGTGAGCGCTACGCCCGGCGACCTGGAAAAGAGCGAAAGCGCTCTCATTGCCGAGCAGGTCATCCGTCCCACCGGCTTGCTCGATCCCGAAATTGATGTGCGGCCGGTGGAGGGGCAGATCGACGACCTCATCGGGGAGATCAATGAGCGGTCGGCCAAGGGACAGCGGGTGCTGGTAACCACCCTGACCAAAAAGATGGCGGAGGATCTGACCGCCTACCTTGAAAAAACCGGCATCAAGGTGCGGTACATGCACCACGATGTGGATACCATCGAGCGAATGGAGATCATCCGCGACCTGCGAAAAGGCGAATTTGATGTGCTGGTGGGCATTAACCTGCTGCGCGAGGGATTGGATATCCCCGAGGTTTCGCTGGTGGCGATCCTGGATGCCGATAAAGAGGGCTTCCTGCGCAGCGAGACCTCGCTGGTGCAAACCATCGGCCGGGCGGCCCGAAACGCTGAGGGCAAGGTCATTATGTATGCCGATGAAGTGACCGACAGCATGCAGAAGGCTATCCAGGAAACCTACCGCCGGCGGGAGATCCAGCAGAGATACAATACCGAACACGGCATCACCCCGCAGACCATCCAGAAGGAGATCCGGGATGTGCTGGAGATCAGCGTGGCGGATAAGAAGACCGGCAAGGGTGGCAAGAAGATGAGCCGCAAGGAGACCGAGGCGGCCATCGCCAAGCTGACCGCCGAGATGCGGGAAGCGGCAAGGCTGCTGGAATTTGAGCACGCCGCCTACCTGCGGGATAAGATAGCCAAGCTGAAAGAGACCCTGTAACAGAAGTAAGCTTTACTGCCGCAAAACGCTGATATCATCAGGCCTTTGCGGCAAGGAGGAACCAATGGCATTAGATAAAATCGTGATCCGCGGCGCGCGGCAGAACAACCTGAAAAATATCGACCTGGAGATCCCCAGAGATAAGCTGATTGTCTTTACTGGGCTTTCCGGCAGCGGCAAGACCTCTCTCGCCTTTGATACCATCTACGCAGACGGCCAAAGACGCTATGTGGAGAGTCTTTCCTCCTACGCCAGGATGTTCCTGGGGCAGGCCGAAAAACCCGATGTGGACGAAATTTCCGGGCTCTCCCCAGCTATCTCCATCGATCAGAAAACCACCAGCAAAAACCCTCGTTCCACCGTGGGCACCGTCACCGAAATCTACGACTACCTGCGTCTTTTATATGCCAGAGTCGGTATCCCCCACTGTCCCATCTGCGGACGGGAGATTACCCAGCAGACGGTGGACCAAATGGTGGATAAGGTGCTGACCCTGCCGGAGGGGACCCGCATCCAGGTGATGGCGCCCATCGTGCGGCAGCGCAAGGGCACCTACCAGAAGGAACTGGACGCGGCCCGCCGCAGCGGCTATGTAAGAGCCCGGGTGGACGGCAATATGTACGAGCTGACCGAGGAAATAAAGCTGGAGAAGAACTATAAGCACACCATCGAGATCGTGGTGGACCGGCTTTCGGTCAAGCCAGAGATCCGCTCCCGGCTGGCGGATTCGATAGAGACCTGCTGCGCCATGACCGGCGGGCTGGCCCTGGTGGATGTCATTGGCGGCGAGGAGATGCTCTTTAGCCAAAACTACGCCTGCCCCGACCATGATATCTCCATCGAGGAGCTTTCGCCCAATATGTTCTCCTTCAATAACCCCGCCGGGAGCTGCCCCACCTGTACCGGCCTTGGTGTGTTCCAGAAGGTAGACCCGGCACTGGTGGTGCGCTACCCCGACCGTTCCATCCGGGACGGCGCCTTTAAGGTGACGGGCTGGAGCTGCGACCCCGGCTCCATTGGGGAGATGTACTTTACCGGACTGAATAAGCACTTTGGCGTACCGCTAGATGTACCGGTAAAGGATATGCCAAAGGACAAGCTGGACCTGGTGCTCTTTGGCACTAAGGGCGAAAAATTTGAGATGGTGCGGCAATCGGCGGGCTTTAAGGGCAAGTTCGTCAATGACTTTGAGGGCATTGTGAATAACCTGGAGCGGCGCTTTAAGGAGACCAGCAGCGAATGGATGCGGTATGATATCGCTACCTTCATGTCCTCTGTCCCCTGCCCCGACTGCCACGGTGACCGCCTGCGGCCCGAGATACTGGCGGTAACGGTGGGCGGCATTAACATCAGCGACTTTTGTAAGATGAGTGTGCGGGACGCGCTGCAATTTATGGACACGCTGGAACTGACCGATATGCAGCAGAAAATCGCCGGACAGATCATCAAGGAGATCAAGAGCCGGCTTTCGTTCCTGAGCAATGTGGGGCTCAACTACCTGACCCTGGCCCGCAGCGCCAGCACCCTTTCCGGCGGTGAGAGCCAGCGCATCCGGCTGGCGACCCAAATCGGTTCCAGCCTGATGGGGGTGCTGTATATCCTGGATGAGCCCTCCATTGGGCTGCACCAGCGGGATAATGCAAGGCTGATAGAGGCGCTAAAGAACCTGCGCGACCTGGGCAATACCGTCATCGTGGTGGAGCATGACGAGGAAACGATGGAGGCGGCCGATTACATTGTGGATATCGGCCCCGGTGCCGGCATCCACGGCGGCCATGTGGTATACAGCGGCCCGGCAAACGAGATCAAGTATTGCAAGGAGTCCATTACCGGGCAGTACCTTTCCGGGGCGAAGAAGATCCCGCTGCCGGAGTCACGCAGACCCGGCAACGGCGGCTATTTGGAGATTGTGGGCGCTGCCGAAAATAACCTCAAGAACATCAATGTCAAATTCCCGCTGGGATGCTTTGTGGCGGTGACCGGTGTATCTGGTTCCGGCAAAAGTTCGCTGGTCAATGAGATCTTGAACAAGGCGCTGAGCAAGGAGCTGATGGGGGCCCATGTGCGGCCCGGCAAATATAAGACGCTGCATGGGCTGGAGCTGGTGGATAAGGTCATTGATATCGACCAAAGCCCCATAGGGCGGACGCCCCGCAGCAACCCTGCCACCTACACTGGCGTGTTCAATGATATCCGGGAGGTCTTTGCCGCCACCAATGAGGCCAAGATGCGCGGGTATAAGATCGGGCGGTTCTCCTTTAATGTGAAGGGCGGCCGGTGCGAGGCGTGCGAGGGCGCCGGTATTCTGGAGATCCCGATGCACTTTTTGCCGGATGTGTATGTCCCCTGCGAGGTGTGCAAGGGCAAGCGCTATAACCGGGAGACGCTGGAGGTCAAATATAAGGGCAAGAGCATCTATGATGTACTGGAGATGAGCGTGGAAGAGGGCTTGACCTTCTTTGAGAACCTGCCAAAAATAAAGCGCAAGCTGCAAACCCTGTACGATGTGGGGCTGGGGTATATCAAGATCGGACAGCCGGCGACGACCCTTTCCGGCGGCGAGGCACAGCGCGTGAAGCTGGCGACAGAGCTTTCCCGCCGGAGCACCGGCAAGACAGTATATATCCTGGATGAGCCCACCACCGGCCTGCACACCGATGATGTGAAGAAGCTCATTGAGATACTGCAGAAATTTGCGGACGCAGGTAATACCGTTATTGTGATAGAGCACAACCTGGATGTCATCAAGACGGCGGATTATATCATCGACCTGGGCCCCGAGGGCGGCGACGGCGGCGGAATGATCGTCTGCTGCGGCACTCCGGAGGAGGTAGCGGACTGCAAGGCTTCCTTTACCGGGCAGTACCTTGGAAAGCTGCTGAAGAAGAAATAAGGTGCAAAAAGAACCGGCTGGGGAGCAAAACACTCTGAAGCCGGTTCTTGGTTTATGGGGGAATATTTAGGGCGGGCGCGGCGGAGCGGACGAGGGCTGCCCGCAAGGGTTAGCCCGAGGGGAAGCGGAGGCGTGCCCGCCCGCTCAATCGGCTGGAAAGCCGGGATCAAGGTCATCCTCCGGGCTGCGGAAGGCGAAAGTCTGCCGGGCCGCCGAGCTGAAGAAACCCGACTGGGCCATCGAGACATAATCGCTGCCTGCGATGATGAAGTGGTCGATGAGATCGACCGAAATGGCGCGCAGGGCATCCCGCAGGGATAGGGTGGCGGCGATATCCTCCCGGGAGGGAATGGCCAGCCCGCGCGGGTGATTGTGCGCCAGCAGGATGCTGGGAGCATGGTGCCGCAGCGCTACCTCAGCGATTTTACGGCCAGGCAGCTGCACGGCATTGGGGGCACCTGTGGAGATGCGGTCGGTGCTGATCTCCCGGAGGTTATTATCCAGGCAGACGAGATAGAGCGTTTCCTCCGGCAGGCCATTGCAGGCGGCCACCAGCTTTTTTCCATAATAGCGCATCAGGTCCTCCCGCTGGGCATCATTGGGCAGAGGAGTGATGGCTTCGGCATAGTAGCGGCGGGCGATATCCGCGACGAGGTGGAGATGAACGGCGGCATTCATGCCGATGCCCTCCACCTGGGCCAGCTGCTCCGGGGCGGCATTGAGGACACCAACGAGGGAGCCAAACTGTTCAATGAGGCGGTGAGCCAAGACATTGGTATCCCGCCGGGGCACCGAATAAAACAGCAGGAGCTCCAGCACATTGTGTGGTGGGAAGCCATCCAGGCCCTCCGAGAGATAGCGCTCCCGCAGGCGATCCCGATGACCGGAATGTTCATTGGCCATACGCTTCTCTCCCCTTTCGACAAAATTCTGTTCCTATCTTACCATTCCCGCCGCAAAAAGTAAAGGGTGGTGGGGCTTGACGGTGGGCAGGAATCCGGGTATGCTTATATTGAATTTTGAAAAAAAACAGATGGCACGCAGCCGAAAAAATGAGAAGACGGCAAGGAAGGCCCGCAGGCAGGCTGGCGCCCGATGGAATCGGGCTGGCGCCTGTCAAGGGGCTGACGCAGCCGGGGCTCATTTTTGCGAGCCGCCGGGCGTAAAAGAAGGAATCATAAATGAAAGAATTTACGATAGGACAGAATGACGCCGGACAGCGGCTGGATAAATTCCTGGGCAAAGCCGTACCGCTGCTGCCCTCCTCTATGATGTATAAGGGAATCCGCACCAAGCGAATCAAGGTGAATAGCAAGCGGGCAGAAATAAGCACCAGATTGGCCGTGGGTGATGTGGTAAGCCTGTACCTCAATGATGAGTTTTTTGAGGAAAAGCGGGCAGATGAGACCTTTCTGCGGGCCGGGGACACGCTTTCGGTCATCTATGAGGATGAGAATATCCTTATCGCTGATAAGCCCGCCGGGCTGGTGGTACATGAGGATGAAAGCGGCACCGCGGATACGCTGATCGGACGGGTGCAGAAATACCTGTACCAAAAGGGCGAATATGACCCGGCACAGGAAAACAGCTTTGCACCGGCACTGTGCAATCGCATCGACCGCAACACCTGCGGACTGGTGCTGTGCGCCAAGAACGCCGCCGCGCTGCAGGCGATGAATGAGATCATCAAGGAGCGGCAGGTGGAAAAGACCTATCGCTGCGTAACTGTGGGAGTCCCCAATCCCGACCATGCTACCTGCAAAGCCTTTCTGCGGCGGGATACCAAGACGAAAACAGTGACAGTATTTGATAAACCTCAGCCGGATGCCAAGACCATCCTGACAGAATACCGGGTACTGCGGCAAAAAAATGGGCTGGCCCTGCTGGAGGTAACACTGCACACCGGCCGCACCCATCAAATACGGGCGCATATGGCCCACATGGGATGGCCGCTGCTGGGAGATACCAAGTACTGCACACCGGAAAGTCTGAAGAAAAACCGGGCATTAAAATTGCAGCAGCAGGTGCTGTGTGCCTGGCGGCTGCGCTTTACCGGCATTCTGGAGGGCTCCCCCCTATTTTACCTAAACGGACAGGAATTTACCGCCAAGAAGCTGCCGGACGACTGGGTGAAGTAGTAGTAAAAGCTCTCCCGAGGAAAATTTTTCCCGGGAGAGCTTTAATTTCTGCAATGGTTATTCGATTTCCAGGTCGCCGCTGGTGGAGGAGACGCTGATTTTGCAATCCGCCGGGCCAAAGCCGTAGAAATGATCCTGCTTTTGAAAGGCGCGCTGGGTGATAAAAGCACCGCTGGCGGTATCAAAGCGGACGGTGCCACCCTGTGCCGGGAGAGTTAGGTCGGTTTCTCCACTGATGGTATTCAGCGCCGCTTCCCGGCAGGAGATAAATTCAAAATCCAGGTCGCCGCTAACGGTATCGGCCGTGAGCTGATCCACGGTGAGCCGTTCCCAATCGAAATTGCCGGAAACGCTGTTCAAGGATACAGTCTTTACATTGGCGGTATCTACCTCGATATTGCCGCTGACAGTATCAAACTCGGCATTTTCCCCTACCAGGCTATCAATGGAAATATCCCCGCTGACCGCGGCAATGTGGAGCTGCGGCGTGGTAAGCGCGGCCGCGTGTATTGGCGCACTGACATTTTCGATCGTCAGTTCGATACCGCTGGGGATCTCGATGGTGAGCTGCTTCCATTCGGACTGCATCTCACCGCGGTAATCCGAGGCGCAGTAATGGATGGTAAGGATGCCATCCCGCAGCAGAGAATGAAGCTGGGCCTCCTGCGAACGGTTATCCGCTGAATCACTGACAGAAAGCTCAGCAGAATTCTTTTCGATAAGATCGATGCTGCCCGCGACCCAATAAACACGGACGGCACGAATGTCCTCCGCCTGATAAGTGAAGCGGCCCGCGGTGTAATCGGCAGCGTTATCGTAAGTGGAATAGTGGAACGAGTCATTGGTGGTAATGCCGGCGCTGGGATTGATGTGAATCGTGCAGCCGGCACAGAGCGCCAGCAGCAATGCCAGAATAAGAAGCGCAGAAAGGGATTTGGACTTCATAAAATGCTCCTCCTGAAATAATTATTGAGATAGAAAAGTGCCATCTCGCAAAGAGATGGCACTTAAGCTTGTATTGGCACTGACCTATTTTCCCGGGCCGCTTCCAGCCAAGTATTTTCGGCACGAATGAGCTTAACTTCTGTGTTCGGGATGGGAACAGGTGGAGCCTCATCGTCATAAGCACCAATTATTGTGTCGGCATTTACCTATCTTCCCGGGCCGCTTCCAGCCAAGTATTTTCGGCGCCAATGAGCTTAACTTCTGTGTTCGGGATGGGAACAGGTGGAACCTCATCGCAATCAACACCGACTATGGTGACCCGTGCGGGAATCGAACCCGCGTTACCGGCGTGAGAGGCCGGTGTCTTAGCCGCTTGACCAACGGGCCATAGTACTGTCCCGAAGGTCAGCTTTATTATTATACCGAAAGCACACTGCATTGTCAACACATTTTTTATAAAAGCGACTGTATTTTCCCTTTTGGGTATCTATCTTTTCTCGCTGCTCCAGCACAAACAGTTCAATATGTTCCCAGATAAAATCGACCCAATCATATATGGCAGGCTTAAAGGAATGCGCAGCAGCTATGACGATACGCGGCAGTACATTGACATAAATCACATTGCCGCTATTGCCAATAGCTGCGGAAATTCTCTTTTACGAGTCGATGATCCACCACAAATAGCCATACATCATCCCTCGGAATCGATTGTTCTCTATCTCTCTTGGCGTTGTCATCGGCTGCGTTCACCACAAGAACAGCCTGGATAAAAGCAAAGCCTGCCCCAAGAGGCCAGTAAGGAAAGACTTCTTAAAGCGGCTCGTGATCGATACGACCCTCGATGTGGCACTGCACAAAGAAAACATCCAGTCGATTGCCGCAGACCTTTGTGCATGGCAGCAAAGGCAGAAAGATATTGCGATCCTGGACGGGTTAAAATTGTGCAGGGGAGAGTGCGAGAAAGCGATCAGTAATCTTTGTTGCCGCACTCGAAACAGGCGCTGCATCACCCACCATTGCGGCAAGGGTAAGAGATAGAGAGGAAGAATTGGAGAACATCAAGTACGCCATTGCAAAGCAGGAGCTGGTGCAGGAAAAGTTCGACGAAAAGAAAATCATGTACTTCCTCTCAAAGGTTCCCGAAGGTGACCGGGCGGATATAAATTATATGCAGCGCATAGTGAATACCTTCATCAACTCTGTATTTGTCTATGAAGATCGAGTCGTTATATGCCACAACTTTGATGGGGATGAAGCAAGATCACCGTTAAAGAAATACAAGTTTCATATGCCCTCCAGTTATTAAAAAGAAAGAAGCACCCCAAATGGAGTGCTTCTTCGTGGTGCACCATCAGGGACTCGAACCCGGGGCCCGCTGATTAAGAGTCAGCTGCTCTACCAACTGAGCTAATGGTGCATATGAAGTTATAAACACACCCTGAAAATTGAACAACGAAAGTGCGGAACAAAGATCTGCTTGCTTGGTCAAGCCCTCGACCGATTAGTACACGCTAGCTTAACATGTCACCATGCTTACACATTGTGCCTATCTACCTTGTAGTCTTCAAGGGGTCTTACCTGATTGACTCAGTGGGATATCTTATCTT